>Ga0209986_10000619_pt1 | contig 34690 bp, 28 predicted proteins | sample BlataG_FD_183168 | JGI IMG/M metagenome (GOLD analysis project Ga0209986, IMG submission 183168) | Deep subsurface microbial communities from Black Sea to uncover new lineages of life (NeLLi) - Black_00105 metaG (SPAdes) (version 2) | ecosystem: Environmental > Aquatic > Marine > Oceanic >...
CTTGCTCTGGCGTTGAAGGCGAAGCGTATCCGTATCATTGCCCCGATTCCCGGAAAGGCCGCCGTCGGCGTTGAAATACCCAATCGCCAGGTGCAAATTGTTTATCTGAGAGAGATCCTGATGTCCAAGGCGTTTGCCCGGCCGGAGTTGCGGCTCCCTCTGGCGCTGGGTAAGACCACCTCCGGCAAACCCTGCGTGGCCGACCTTACGAAACTACCGCACCTGTTAATCGCCGGCGCCACCGGGTCAGGAAAGTCAGTCTGCCTCAACAGCCTGATCACGTCGCTTCTTTACCGGCTGCACCCGCACCTGGTGCGGTTCATCCTGATCGATCCGAAGATGCTTGAATTGACCGTGTACCGAGCGATTCCCCATTTAGGCCGACCGGTGGTGACAAGTCCCAGGCGGGCAGAAAGGGTTCTGGCCGACGTGGTGGTGGAGATGGAGAGCCGTTATCGGAAGCTGGCCGAGGCGTCGGTGAGAAACATTGAGGATTACAACAACAAACAAAAGGATGCAAAAAAGCAGCTCCCGTATATTGTGATTTGCGTGGACGAACTGGCTGATTTGCTGATGGCATCGACTTCCTCTAGAACGGAACTGCTTATCACCCGCCTGGCGCAGATGTCTCGTGCCGTCGGCATCCATCTGATACTGGCCACTCAGCGACCGTCGGTCGACGTGATTACCGGCCTCATCAAGGCCAATTTTCCGGCCCGTATTGCCTTTCAGGTTTCCTCAAAAGTCGACTCACGAACCATTATTGATGCCAACGGCGCTGAAAAGCTTCTGGGCCGGGGGGATATGCTCTACCTGCACCCCGGCCAGCCGGAACCGATGCGGATACACGGCGCCTACATTTCCAGCGAGGAAACCGAGGCGATCGTCAAGTCTATCAAGGAGCAAGGGTTGGAAATGCTCTCCCTGGAGAATATCTCACAAGCCAGTGGAGAGGCTAAAGGGAGTGAAGTCGATTTCGGCGATCCGCTCTTCCGTGAAGCCTGTGAGGTGGTCGTCCGTCACAAGCAGGGATCGGTGTCGCTCTTGCAGAGGCGTCTGGGTATCGGCTACCAGAGGGCGGCCCGGCTGATCGACAAGCTGGAACAGGCCGGCATCGTCTCACCGTTTGACGGCTCCAAAGCGCGCGAGGTAATGGTGGACAAAGCTTACCTGGAGGCTCTTTTCTCGACCTCCGGGGCAACTCTCGCTTCCGAGACTAAACAAAACTGACCCTTCTGCACGGCATATAAGCTGTGATGATGAAACAAATAGTACTCAGGATAGTATTCTTGTGGCTGATCTACCTGAGTGCCAGCGCTGCGGCTGACCGCTTCGACATCATAAAGCAACAACTGGCGCAGGCCGCGTGCACCCGCTTTGAGTTTGTCAGTATCATAGAATCGGAGATATTTGACGCCACAGACTCAGCCGCCGGCACGGCGTATATTGCCCGTGACGGCCGGTTTAACGTGACCCTCGGGGAGGACCGATACCTGTTTGACCTGCGCTTTTTGTACAGCTATTCCGCTGAAAACAATCAGGTTGTCATTGAAAAGGTGTCGGATCAGGCGCAGGTCAGCAGAGAGATTTCTTTTATCACCCGTCTTGACGAACTCTACGAGACCCATACTATCCGACCCGGCAAGTCTTACCGGTTGTTGAAAAAGCCCGGTGAGAAGAGTGATATACCCGATTCGGTGACCATCTTTATTGCTCCAGATTCTTTGCAACTGGAACGCCTGGAGTATCTTGACATAAATGAAGAACGCAACGTGATTGTCATACGAAAACAGCAGACCGGCAAAGACTGCGACAAAAAGCAGTTTGAGCCAGCCTTTCCTGATTCCGTTGAAAGGATCAGGCTGTAGCGCCGTGAAGTTTTATCTCCACAAGCTTGGCTGCCCGAAAAACGACGTCGATGGCGACTATATCTCAGCCTGCCTGATTGACGCCGGCCATGAACCGGTTGATGACCCAGAGCAAGCGGATTCAGTTATTGTCAATACCTGTGGCTTTATCCTTCCGGCAAAGGAGGAATCGATCAACGAGATTCTGCAGTTGGCACAACTGAAGAAAAACGGGCGCTTGAAGAGGCTGTACGCATCGGGCTGCCTTTCCCAGCGGTATGGTGATGAGCTTATGGCTGACATACCGGAACTGGACGGCGCTTTCGGCCTCGGTGTGCTGGATTCACTGGCACATGCAGTAACTTCCTCATCCAATAACAGCAAGAGCATTAAGACGCCGCCGCACAAGCTCGACTACCTGAGCTGGCATCGTCGCTTCATTTCCGACGATTATCCGTATGCCTACCTGAAGATCTCCGACGGCTGCGATCATGGCTGCTCCTACTGCGCGATACCCGGCATCCGGGGAAGGTTCCGGAGCCGGTCGATCGATTCGATCTTGAGAGAGGCGGAATTTCTCGCCGACCAGGGCAAGAAAGAGCTCATCCTGGTTTCTCAGGATGCAACCTTGTACGGCCATGACCTCAGAGCTCGTCCGACTATCTTGGACCTGCTGCGCGAGCTTGAGAAAATCAAACGGGTCAAATGGATTCGATTGATGTATCTATACCCCCCTCAGTTGGAGAAAGAGCTTATCGAGTACCTGGCTGACGACAATAAGACTCTCAATTACTTTGATCTGCCTTTGCAACATGTAAACTCGGAGATTCTCTCAGCGATGGGGCGCCGAATCACTCGAAGTGAAACCGAGCGCCTGATAAAGACTATCCGAACGATTAGCCCCGATGCAGTTTTGAGAACGACTTTTATTGTCGGCTTTCCCGGTGAGACTGAGCAGCAGTTTGAAGAATTGAAGGGTTTTGTGGCTGAATATCAGTTCGACCGCATGGGTGTCTTCATGTATTCTCGGGAAGAGGGCACTCTGGCCGAAACGTTTGACGGGCAGGTTGCCGAGGAAGTCAAATTTTCGCGGATGGATGAGCTGATGAACCTCCAGCGCGAGATCGCCTTGGCAAAAAATGATGACTTGATAGGCAGTCTTCAGGAAGTTATTATTGATTCGGTGGAGGATGAACGAACCGCTGTCGGTCGGACGCGCGGCGACTGTCCTGAAATTGACCAGGAGGTTCACGTGCGCGGGAACGGCTTTTGCAGGGGTGACATTATCGGGGTACGGATTGACGCGGCCGACGAGTATGATTTGGAAGGAACCTTCGTTGAGGCGTAAGGCATGATACAATATGAAAAACTCGGCATCTTTCTCTCCAGGCCGATAGCCTTCCTGCTGGTGGTGGTTTATCTGCTTCAGTCAGGTCTTCTGGTCTATCTGATAAAGGATAAATTTGACCTGGAGAAACAGATATCTTTCCAGCAGAAGCGCATTACCGCGCTGGAAGAGAAGCTTCAGATTTTCAAGGCGATTGATGATTTCCAGATCGGATTTAGCGACGAGGAAGTCAACAAGCTCACCGAGGTCATCTACGCCGAGAGCAAAAAATATGAGTATGACCCGATGTTCATTCTGGCTATTATCCTGACCGAATCCTCGTTTAAGAAGGGTCAGAAATCCCATGTCGGTGCCCGTGGCCTGATGCAGGTAGTGCCGTTTGTCGGAGCCGACGTTGCTTCACGCACCGGCGTTGAGTGGGTAGGTTCCCAAACCCTGTTTGAGCCGGAGACAAATATCAAGCTGGGCACTTTTCATCTTTTCGAGCAGATTCTCAAATTCGGCGATCTCAAGAAAGCCCTCCTGTCATACAATCTTGGCGAAACGCGCTTGCGCGACATGATTCGCAAGCAACGGCCACTTCCCATTAGGTATCTAAACAAAGTGCTTGAAAACTACAAGATGCTCAAGGAGACCTACAAGGTTTGATCACGCGCCCCCGGATTGCTGCCCTATGTTTGCAAAGAGCAGACCCGCCAGGGTCCGAACTGGACCAAGAAAAGCATATGCCGAATAATTTGGAAAGATTTTTGGAACTAATGCCCATCGACTGGCTTCTCAACGGTGAACCTTTTGTCAAATACCGAACCCTGATAGATCTTTTGGGCAGACAAGAGATCGATAAAGAGGTTGCTACAACAAAGAGGTCAGTTTGCAGGCATAGGTTGATCAAACAGATTTTTAATAAGCAAAACAAAGATGGTTATTGGGGGACCCCCAGCGATATTTATACCTGGTGGCCCAAAAAAGACACTACTTTCTGGCTACTGGGGATCTTGGCTGACTTTGGTTTCACAAAGGAAAATAGGAAAATGGCCCATGCTTGCGAATATGTATTTAGCACCCAGTTTCCTTGCGGGGGATTTGGTTGGGCGCCTCCACCTATGGCGGCTGACTGTTTCACCGGCATACTGACCGAATCGTTGGCAAAGTTAGGGTATGGCTCCGATCCACGATTAGAGAAAGCTTATGAATGGCTTATGCCGCGACATCGGCTTGACGGTGGTTTTTGGTGCAAAAACACCGGGCTACCCGGCGGGCCAAGGGAAAAAGAACCAAGTTGTGCCTTTGCAACACTGTGTGCTTTAGGTGCCCTGGTCCAAAACTCTGAACTTAAGAGGAGTATAACTGTCCGAAAGAGTGCAGAATTTTTACTTACATGCTGGGAAAATAGAGGAAAGATAAAGTACACTGGCCATGATTCTCAAATTGGCAAAGACTGGGAGAAGTTGAAATATCCTTTCACCGATTATAAGATATTGAAGTACTTAGACATCCTTTCGCAGCTTGAATTCGTAAAAAATGACTATAGAATGATGGCAATAATAAATGAGCTTACCGCAAAGCAGGACGAAAAGGGGCGCTTTTACGCTGAATCGGTGCACAAAGTCTGGTCAGATTTCGATTTTGGCCAGAAGAGGCTGCCCAGCAGGTGGTTAACTTTAACAGCGTATCGTATTGTAAGAAGAGTAATATCGGGATGAGTAAAACGCAAACAACGTCGACCAACACGACCGGGTGGCCCACCGCTTGCGGTGGGATCCGCCGAAGGGGTCGACGCGCCAACTTCTCACACCTCCCTTCCAACACGATCCGCTTCTGTCTCATCATGTTGTTCGTGGCGCTGCTTGGCATGGCCCTGCTGGTGGCAGGGTGCGGCGGCTCGAAGTCGCTGGCGGCCAAAAGCGCGCACGAACTGTTTGAAATGGGCAAAAAGGAGTATGATAAGAAAAAGTACTTCAAAGCAATTGAGTTGTTTCAATCAGTCGTCTATAACTATCCCGGAGAGTCGATTGTCGATACCGCTCAATACTACCTGAGTCTCTCGTATTTCGGCAATGAGGAATACGAGTTGGCCGGGGTTGAGTTTAACCGCCTGATAATCAATTACCCCTCTTCAGCGTACTTTGAACACGCCATTTTCATGAAAGCGGTTTCGTTCTTTGAATCGACTCCTCGGCACTATGGACTCGACCAGACGGACCTTCAGGAAGCGATCAAGCAGTTTGAAGACTTCATCATAGATTTTCCCGAATCGGAACTGATGCCCGACGTCCGCAAGTACCTGCTGCAGGCCAGGTCGCGGATGGCCAGGAAGTACTACGAGAGCGGCATTGTCTACAGTCGGATGCGGGCGTTTGAAGCTGCTAAGATTTATTTCCAGAATGTAATCGACGATTACACCGACACCGATTACGGATCCAAAGCCAGTTATCATTATGCTGAGATGGAATTCAAGCTGGGGCGGTTTGACCAGGCGCGCAAGAAATTCCAGGATTTCAGAACGGTTTTCCCCGAGCACGAATGGTCCGAGAAAGCCACCCGGCGGATCATCGAGGCTGCCTTCAGAAGCGGCGAAGCTGCCTTCAAGAAAGGTGACTACGCTCTGGCGCAGCAGAAGCTGGAGGCATTCCAGACGGATTTCCCTGACAACGGTTGGACAAAAAAGGCGTGGAAGTATCTGGACAAAATCGACCAGATCACCCGGCAGGCGTCGCAGTCCGATGAAGCCGACTCCTGACCAGGGCGGAAGCTGGGGGATATTGGGAGGGACTTTTGACCCGGTTCACCGCGGCCATCTTGCTCTGGCCGGCGAAGTGTGCGAGCAGAAAAAGCTCACCGGGGCTCTGTTTGTCCCCTCCGTCAGACATCCCTTCAAGCAAGGTCAGTGTCAGGCGACGTTTTCAGATCGGGTGGCCATGCTGAGGCTGGCGGTTGAGAATCACGAATGTTTCCTGGTGAGCGAAATTGAAGTTGAGATGAGCCTTAGCGGCTATACGCTTGACACGGTCAGAGCCTGCAAGCAGCGGTATCCCCGGGCAGAGTTTTCCTTTATTGTCGGCGCCGATATTCTCGGTGAACTAAAGCAATGGCACCATCCGGAGCAGATCTTAAAGGAAGTCAGGATACTGGTCGGATCACGTCCACCTTATGACAAAAAGCAACTTGTTGCCCAGAAGCAGCTTGCCGCCCAGAAGCAGCTTGCTGCCTTTCCATCTGACAGGATAGAGCTGGTTCCAACCAGCCTCATTGATATATCTTCTACAGAGGTCAGGCAGAAGATTGGGGATAACATCTCTCCTGACGAACTGGACAGGCTGATACCGTCGAAAGTGAGGCAATACATCCAGCAGAGAAAACTTTACCGATGAACGCCAAAAAGAAGACACTGTATCTTGTCGACGGCTCGGCTATGTTCTACCGCGCCTATTTTGCCTTTATCCGCAATCCCCTGATCAACTCCCGGGGAGAAAATACCTCCGCTACTTTTGGCTTTGTCAATTCCCTGTTGAAAATCATCCGTGAAGAGTTCCCGGATTATTTAGCCGTGGCATTTGATACCAAGCAGCCGACCTTTCGCCATGAAGCCTACCCGGAGTATAAGTCGACGCGTGCCAAAATGCCCGACGAGTTGGTCGACCAACTACCGCGCATTCGCCAATCAATCGATGCTCTGAATATCCCCTATTTTGAGTTGGATGGCTACGAAGCGGACGATATTATCGGCACCATTGCCAAGAAAGCGGAAAAGAAGGGGCTGGCGGTTTGGTGTGTGACCGGTGATAAGGATTTTTTCCAACTGGTCAACGACAATGTCAAGGTTTACAACCCCAAACCGGCCTCCGGCATTCCCGACAAGATGGGCCGCGAAGAGGTAAAGGCAAAGTTCGGTGTCTACCCTGAACTGGTGATCGACAAGCTGGCCCTGATGGGAGACACCTCCGACAATGTCCCCGGCGTGGCGGGTATCGGCCCCAAAACAGCGGACACGTTACTCGACCAGTTTGGTTCTCTGGAGAACGTGCTGTCCGGTTTTGAGCAGATAACGGCTAAAGGGACACGTGAGAAGATTCGAGCAAGTATTGATATAGCAACACTTTCCAAGGAGCTTGTAACTATCCGCACAGATGTCCCAGTTGATTTCAGGCTTGATGATTTGAAGCGGCATCCTATCAATTATGAAGCCACCAAGCGGCTATTCTTGGAGCTTGAGTTCAGCACACTTTTGAAGCAGATGCTGCCGGAAGGTGAGGCCGAGGGGCTGGCCGAGAAGTCGCCCGACAGTGCGAAAGTAGCTTACAAGACCGTCTCATCGCTGAATGAGCTGAAGGAATTAGTAAAACGGCTCTCTTCGAAGAAGGAGATAGCAATAGATACCGAGACGACCTCGCTCAATCCCCTCGAAGCCAAATTGGTCGGGGTCTCCTTGAGCGATAGTGCCGGCAGTGGTTACTACGTTCCGCTCGGACATTCCGGGGCGGGGGAGAGGAATCTATCCTTTGACGAGGCTGTCGACGAGATCAAGAAGCTGCTGCAAAACCCCAAAGTTCAGAAGATCGGGCAGAATATCAAGTATGACCTTGAAGTTCTGCACCGCTACAATATAGACATTGATCCCGTCTCGTTTGACACTATGCTGGCCTCGTATGTCCTGAACCCGTCATCACGGCAGCACTCACTCAGTTTCTTGGCCCTGAAGCACTTTGACTACCGGATGCAGCCGATTAGCGACTTGATCGGCAGCGGCAAGAAGCAGAAGACATTCGACACTGTCCCGATCGATAAGGCCGCCTTCTATGCTGCCGAAGACGCCGACTTCACCTTCCGGCTGCGGGGGGTGCTGGCGCCGCTTATTCATACTCAGGACCTGCATGACCTATACTACAACATAGAGCTTCCTTTGATAAAGGTGCTCGCTTCAATGGAAGAGGCAGGAGTTCGGGTCGATCCTGATTTTCTTTGCCGGCTGTCTGAACAGATGGAGGGGAAATTAAATGCCCTGATAGGGCAAATATTTGAGATTGCCGGGGGAGAGTTTAACATCAATTCTACCCAGCAGTTGTCCCATATTCTTTTTGAGAAATTGGGCTTGCCGACCAAGGGGAAGACCGCTAAAAAAACCGACTACGCAACAGATGCCCGTGTCCTCGAGGAGCTGGCACATGTTCACCCCTTTCCAAAACTGATTCTCGATTACCGGCAGTTGACCAAGCTGAAAAACACATATACAGACGCTATCCCGAAGCTCATTAACCCGGAGACCGGACGGGTGCATACCTCGTTTAACCAGACCGTCGCTGCTACCGGGCGGCTGTCATCGACCGACCCCAACCTGCAGAACATCCCCGTGCGCACCGAGGAAGGCCGCGAGATACGAAAAGCATTTGTACCACGTGACGATGAGCATATCCTGCTGGTGGCTGATTATTCTCAAATTGAGTTGCGCATCCTGGCTCACTATTCAGAGGACGAGGGTCTTATCGAGGCCTTCAAAAGGGGGGAGGATATTCATGCCCGCACTGCCGCCGAGGTGTATGGTGTCGACCTGAAGGACGTCACGCCTGATATGCGGCGAGCTGCCAAGACGGCTAACTTTGCGGTCATTTACGGCGTAACGGCCTTTGGGCTTTCGCAGCAGTCAGAGCTTGATATTGATGAGGCCAAGCAGTTCATTGATACCTACTTTGAGCGTTATCCCGGTATCAGACAGTATATGGAGTTCACCAAGCAGCTTGCCCGCGACAACGGCTACGTTACAACATTGTTCAACCGCCGCCGCTATATCCCGGAGATAAACGAGAAGAATTTCAGCGTGCGCCAGTTCGCGGAGCGGACCGCCATTAACACTCCCATCCAAGGGACGGCTGCGGATATGATTAAAGTGGCCATGATCACGATCCATAAGAAGATGGCCCAGAAGCGCTCAGAGATGGTTCTTCAAGTGCACGACGAGCTGGTCTTTGACGTCCATAAAGAAGAGCTTGAAGAGGTAAAGAAGATCGCAAAAGACGGCATGGAAAAAGCGGTCAAGCTGAAAGTGCCGGTGGTGGTTGATCTCGGCGTGGGGGAGAACTGGCTTGACGCGAAGTAGGAATAGTCTGCGTTATTAGTTTAAGGAGGGATAAAATGCGGTGGAAGAAGGTCATGGTAGTTATAATGGCGACGCTGGTTTCGAGCGGCACGGCGAGATCTAGAGATTATGACTGGCTCCGTGCCAGGGTTGAGTGGCCACCACCAGATTCTTTTAAGCCACACTTCCAATTGTCATTCGGCGCTGATTTTCGTACCGATGAATACAAGACCATAAAACACTACCCACGTTTCACACCAAGCTGTACTACTTCGTCGTTAGCTCAGTTGCCTTCAAAACGGGGTTGGGCTACAATCAGGCAACGAGGTATAGTTTTGGTGCAGAAGTCAGAACGGTTGTTTTTGACATTGGTATCCGACTACAAAGCCAAAAGAAACTCATTTCCACGTTTTTTGAGACGGGGATGGCGGTCATGCGCTACACGGGCAATGGGCTATACGCCGGCCTTACCGAAACCAAACCGGGGGTATACATTGCTATTGGAGCAGCGCTCAAAATTATAGAACAAACCAGCCTAGATTTTACTTTCAGTCATACTATCAACCATACGGCGACGAGGGGTATTATCTTGGAACTGTATCCTGGATTCATACCACCACCGCCAGGGCATGAATACACAACCTGCAGAAGATACAGGTTCAGTGAATCATTGTACAATCCCACGACTCTGGGGGTGATGTTCAGATTCAGACTGTGAAACTTTGTCGACACCAGTCCTGTGGGGCAGCTGGTACTTTTATAATGACGCGGAAATGTCGATGAAAGAGAAGTCTACAATCGCGGGGACATGAGTCCCTTACTCCTGCTCAAATTGTAAGGTCTCAAGGAGACGTGACCTACTCGGGCTTCCTATACTACGCAAAAGCATTTGTCGGAACCACAGGGGTTCCGACCTACGGGACTTGTTTTCTACGCCCGCATTGAGTTAATTCCTATCAATGTACATCGGCGTAACCGGTCAAATCGGATCAGGGAAAACAACGGCGGCCCAAATCCTTGCCTCCTTTGGGGCGGCGGTTATTGACGCTGACCGTATCGGCCGTGAGGTCGTTGACAGGTCAGCCCCGCTTCGCAAAAAGCTGGCACGCCAGTTCGACGGCGAAATCCTAACACCCTCCGGCAAGCTGAGTCGCAAGAGGCTGGCCCGGCTGGCCTTTGCCGACGAAGCTGCGAAGCAGCGCTTAAACCGCTTAGTACATCCATTTCTTCTCAAAGAGTTGCGGCGGCAGATGAAAGAACTGGCCAAGCGACATAACGTGGTTGTCATCGATGCTGCTCTCTTGCTCGACTGGGAACTTGACCGCCCAATGGATGTGGTGCTGGTCGTTCACGCCTCGGAAGAAACACGGCTCAAGCGGCTGGCAGCGCGGGGGATAAGCAAAGAAGATGCTCTGGCGCGGCAGAGGGCACAAGTGCCCTTTAGTGAATATCAAAGGCGGGCTGATTATGTCATTCTCAACAACAGCACGGTGGAAAAACTTCAGACCAAATTGCAGCGCCTCTACAAGAAGTTTGTCCCGCAGAGGGATTGACACCTCTCAAGAAAGTCGCTTTATTCACTTTTACTAGATGAGAACTTTGCAGCATAAAAGAGGTTTTTGAATGCCTATCACCAATGCCCAAAAAGATATAAAAATCCAAGACTATACCATTGACGAGCTAAAGGAGCAGGCCAATTACATGCGCGGCCTGAACCTGATTTCGCTCTGCTCGGCGGCTTCCGGCCATTCCGGCGGAACGTTAGACATGATGGATATCTGTGCCGCTCTTTATCTGAAGATCGCCCGCCACGATCCCAAAGACCCCTTCTGGGAAGATCGCGATCGCATCCTCTGGTCGGCCGGTCACAAAGCGCCCGCCCTGTATGTCTCGCTGGCTATGTTGGGGTATTTCCCCGAAACAGAACTTATGAAGCTGCGGATGCTTGGCTCCCCGTATCAGGGCCACCCGCACCGGCTCGATCTACCCGGGGTGGAGATTTCATCAGGCTCCCTTGGTCAAGGCTTCTCCGTTGCTGTTGGTGTGGCGCTGGCGGCCAAGCTGGACAAGAAGGATTACCGCATCTTTGTGATCACCTCGGATGGTGAGCACCAGGAGGGTTCCATGTGGGAGGCTGCCATGGCTGCCGCCAACTATAAGCTGGACAATCTCGTCCTCATACTTGACAAAAACCGGCTCCAGATCGACGGCTGGACGAAGGATGTGATGGATATTAACCCGATTGTTGACAAGTACAAAGCGTTCAAGTGGCACGTCGAAGAGGTCGACGGCCACGACATGGAGGACATTGTTCGGAAACTCGACTTCGCCCGCAATCACAACGACACCGGAAGCCCGGTGGCGCTGATCTGTCACACCACTAAGGGGAAGGGGGTCTCGTTTATGGAAAACGTGGTCGGCTGGCACGGCAAGGCCCCGAACCGCGAAGAGATGGACAAAGGCCTGGCTGAACTAAAGCTAACCGGCACCTTCGATGCCGATTCACTGATCGGTATCGGGCAGCAATTCCAAAAAGAGGTCGAGTCTAAACTGGACAAAAAGATGCCGAAGTTCTCGCGCGATTTCTGGTGGAACAGCAGCGACAAGATGAAGGTCGAGATGGATCCCACCCGCAAAGGATTTGGGCGAGCTTTGGACAAGCATGGTGATGACGAGCGGATCGTTTGTATTGGAGCTGACATATCCGACTCAATCACGATATCGCAGTTTTACAAAGAGCACCCCGAACGGAAAAACCGCTTTATTTCGGTGGGAGTTGCCGAAGCCAACGCCACAACAATCGCGGTCGGCCTGGCCAAAGAAGGGAAGATCCCGGTGTTTGGAACTTACGGAGTGTTTTCATCAGCCCGCAATCTCGATCAACTGCGAGTGTCACTCTGCTATGGCAACTACAATGTTCTGATCGTGGGCGCCCATGGCGGTATATCGGTGGGCCCGGACGGCGCTACCCACCAGGAGCTGGAGGCGCTGTTCCAGATCGCCGGCTTGCCCAACATGCACCTGGCAGTTCCCTGCGATTCAATTGAAACCGAGAAAATGACAAAGGCCCTGCTTTTTGACGTGGTCGGTCCCAAATACATTCGCTTTGCCCGCGAAGCTACTCCAATCGTCACCAAACCGGAGACCCCCTTGAAATTTGGTGAGGCCAATGTCTTTCGTCTGCGGCGGGAAGCGGAAAAGATGGTTGATGCCTTTGACATTTGTCTTGCATCGGAACATAAAAACGAGAATGAAGACCTGGCCATCATCTCCTGTGGACCTGAAACCGCCGAGGCTCTGAGAACCGCTTATATCCTGAAGACTGATTTTGGGGTCGAGACGAGAGTTGTCAACATGCACACGGTTAAGCCGATGGATAAAACGGCCGTCATCCGAGCGGCACAAGAGACAAAAGCGGTGATAACTGCTGAGGAACACCAGGTGGGAGGCTTGGGCAACTTAGTTGCCGCCGTTATCTGTTGCGAACCAACACTGGCAGGGAAGAACCCGGCTTTTGGAATGATAGGTGTCAATGACCGGTTTGGCGAGTCGGGGAAACCGTGGCAGTTAATCAAAGAATTCGGCGTCGCGGCGGAGCACATTGCCCAGAAGGCCAAAGAGCTTCTTCAGCTATAAATGAAGGGAATGAGTTATGCAATACAGTGAGAGGATGTCTTGGTTAGGGACAGAGAGCATTTTTGAGATTTTGATCAGGTGTAAGCAGCTTGAGGCTCGAGAAATCGTCGCGCAGTTGAAAATCAGGCTTTCTCCCTTAGAAACTTTTCGGTTGACTCACCATCACTTAACATATCCCTAATTCTCTTTATTCCTTCTCTGATATTATCCCGGGAATTAGCATTACTAACCCGTAAGTATTCTTGCGTTTCTCCCGCGAGTCTCATCCCAAAATCCGTTTTTGATGTTAGTGACACAAGCTTTCTGCTAGGATGTCCCTCCCAAAGAAGGTAATGTTGTAGTTGTTTTGAATCCCTGAACCCTTTTTCTCTACATGCGCTGGTGCAGTTAACCCAGTCATAAAACGCTCCTGGAGGTACAAGGCAAGAAAATCCTTCAATCTCCCTGTTAATGAGGTCAACTGCTAAATCTCTCCGTGTTTTAAACTCTGAAACCATCGCACCCACTTCGGGAAGATTTCCGTCAAGATACGCCTCGAGTCCTTGTGCTGAGGCTATTTGTGCGAATGCCGCTGTGCATGACACCGTATTGATGATCTGGTTTTCTATGAGTTTAGCCAGTTTTTCCGGCACCAAAGCAAACCCAACTCTCCAACCCGTCATAGCAAACGTTTTTGACATTCCATCGACTAGTATTGTTCTTTCAGCCATGCCAGGAATACGTATGATACTGTTGAACTCTCCATCATAAACTAATTGCGAATACATTTCGTCACTAAAAACCCAGCAGTCGTACTTCTTTGCCAGATCTGCAATAAACTCCAGGTCGTCTTTTGTAAGGACACTTCCTGTGGGGTTTTGTGGGGAATTAATGTAGATAGCTTTCGTTTTATTTGAAACAAGCCTTTCTAAATCAGAATGTTCAAATCTAAACTGTTTATTTTCTTTTAAAGGCAGAGGAGCCAGTTTTGCCCCCCAATAACCTATCTGAGACTCATAGATCGGAAATCCTGGATTGGGATAAATTACCTCCTCACCTGGATTAACTAAAGTAGTTATTGCGTAACCTATGAATGGTTTTGCTCCAGGTGCGACAATGATATTTTGGAGTGGGGGGGGCGAAATTTGGCGAGTCTCTGAAAAGTATCTGGCAATACTTTTCTTAAATTGGGGCAATCCGCCGCTGGGCGTATAGTGTGTGTACCCATCATCGAGCGCCTTCTTCGCGGCACGGATTATGTACTCCGGAGTATCAAAATCCGGCTCGCCGATATGGAGTTCAATGATATTGTAACCTTTACCTTTTAGTCTACTAACCTCGTTGGTGACTTCAAACGCAGTCTCCGTCCCCAGATTTTTTAGTCTTTCTGCGTACATTGACTTCTCCATATTGATTTCCTGGTAAGAAGTGTATAAGTTCTCCGCGAAAAAAGCAAGCATAAGTGATTCTAAAAATTCGGGCTCCGTGGCTTTCTCATATTGCTTTCCTGGCGAGAAGTATATAAATTTCCCGCGAGAAAAGTAAGCATGAGTGATTTAAAAAATTCGGACTTACTGGAGGATATATGAACTATACGTTGCTAATAAGCGGTCAGGCGATTAAGAAGGTTTTCTTCATGAAGGATGCCATCAAGGCGGTAGAGAGCGGATTTAGGGAGTATGGCAAAGGGAGAGTACAAATGCCTCCCAAAGTATACATGTATTTTACCGGACCCGATGGAAATCAAGTAGGAGATTTACGGGTTATGCCTTCTTACCTGCCCGGATTCAACGCATCCGGGGTCAAAATTGTTAATGTTCACCCCAATAATCCCCAGAAACACGGACTGCCGGCTGTGATGGGCATATACCCGTACATGGACCCGGCAACGGGATTTTGTCTTGCCGTCATGGATGCCACCTACATGACGAACCTGCGAACGGGCGCAGCCGGAGGCATTGCGGCCAAGTACCTTGCTAAAAAGGATTCAAAGGTGATAGGATTTATTGGGGCTGGGCACCAGGCAGAAACCCAGCTTGAAGCACTGATGGCTGTCAAAGAAGGCGGGCATCTTTCACAATTGGAAAGGGTGTTCGTCTATGACAAAGCCCCGGAGATAAGCGGAAGTTTTGCAGAAAAAGTTTCTAAAGCCTACGGTATTGAAGCGGATGTTGCAAGCAAAGAAGACACAATAAAGAATTCTGATATTCTGATAACAACGACCCCTGTGAGGCAACCCGTAGTTGAAAATAGGTATGTTATGCCCGGGACACATATTAATGCTATTGGGGCAGATGCGGAAGGTAAGGAAGAGTTGGAACCTGAGATACTAAAGAGATCAAAAATTATTATAGATGAGTGGCAGCAGGCATCCCACAGTGGTGAGATCAATGTTCCTCTAAAAAACGGGATTATTACCCAAGAAGATATTTGTGCAAATATAGGGGAAATTGTTATCGGGGAAAAACAAGGGAGGGTAAGTTCAGAAGACATAACAATCTTCGACTCTACCGGATTAGGGATTCAAGATTTAGTTTGTGAGCGAGAGGCGTTTAACCGGGTCAAAGAGAATCTTGATGAATTGGAGGAGCAGGAACTCATAGCAAAGTTCGATTTCTTGCCAACTGAGGATTAGAGGGTCTAACATAAAATAACCAAAGCCAAGTAGGGCAGGAGTCCCCGACTCCTGCCAATTGGTGGCAGGTCTCGGAAAGACCTGCCCTACAAATGCTGTATTGATTTGTTAGGGAGTCTTATCTCTACCTCTTTCTCCATAGAAGTTCTTGACTCACTCATATTCACACCAAAGTGTTCACCAACTCTACAGATAATCAAAGATGCATAGACTGTGGCGGCAAATATGTATCTATTAAACATTTCGGGAGAAATTTGAAAGTAATCACCCATCTTGCCTTTGAACCACGGACACGCTTGTAACAAACGTCTATCGATCTTTGTGGCATTATGCGCGATGACATTGCGTACCTGCCCAAGCTCATATATTTCTCGTCGTAACAGATCAGGAAGCTCACCATCAAGACCAAAAGGTGCAAGCATAACTTCAAAACGGTCAATACCCTTTCTCAACGCAGCACCAAGTTCTCTCTCAAGAAATTCCACAACGAACAAATGACGCTGATCCCTAGGGATATTTTCATACTCTCCGAGTCTTACTTTCACGCGTGCAATCTGCTCAATCGTCCGAGCTGAACGTTTATGCTTCAACCACTCGACTAAGAATGTGCGAATAAGGGATTCCAAATGTGCCCATAATCCAACAACAGCCCAAGCATGTAAAACCGGAAAGCCCGATGCAACCTCTCGTTCTGCAAGTTCTGCTTCTTCGCGTGCCTTATCAAGTCGTCGGCTTGACTCCTCTGAGTGATCGTCCTCCGCTTTCATCAATACTTTAATAACCTTTGGTGTGACACGTAACACACTTATACCACGGCATGATAAATGCACAACCTGTGCCTAACGGTCGATATCGTCAAGAAAATGTCGAAATGGATCCGTAGCCCAACTAGGTGATCCCTTTACTTTCTTTTTAGTTGCTGATCTTTTAGCCATAAATACGCTCCGCTTTTTGCAGTCCAACAATAATTATCTTGTTCCGCATAACATCTCAAGTTTTGTAGCCATGTAGGGCAGGAGTCCCCGACTCCTGCCAATTGGTGGCAGGTCTCGGGGAAACCTGCCCTACTTTGAAACCTATTCACCGAAATTTCCCTCAAAACTGAGTGTCCCCGTCAATCCCCAATCCTTTGAATAACATCCCTCCCTAAAATACTTGTGTATGGATGAGTACTCCCAATCAAAGGGACTTTTTGCATGATGATGCTTTACCGGATTGTAATGGATATAATCGATATGCCGGTTCAAGTCGTTTTGATCCCGAATGATATGATCCCAAAAACGGCTTTGCCATATACGCCCGCTGCTTGAATGAGATAGAAAGCGAATTTTCTTGGAAAAGGATAGCTTAATCTTTTGGAGTATCACTGACAGATTATTTCCCCCCGGGTTGATAATAAAATGAAAGTGGTCCGGCAGCACCACATGGGCAAGCAAAGAAAACCTGAGTTCCCTCTCATATTTGATTACAGAATCCCAGAAAAGGCTGTGATGTTCTATGAGCAGATTCTCTCGTTCATTGGTTACGGCTGTGATAAAATAGATGTTATCTCCAGAGTAGTAACGTAGTAGCTTTGACATATGGTAGCATGCAGGGCAGCGAAGTAATTGTCAATAAGACATTGGCAGGTAATGGCAGGAGTCGGGGACTCCTGCCCTACAAAAGTCTAATTTTGTTTGATTACCACCCACCACTCAACTAACTTTGTTTTATGCGATATGCTTGGGTCACAACTAACCTGCTTGACCTGTGGGTTCAGCCGCGGTTCGAGAGTGGACGGGCCAGTCAGCTCTTTTTCGGTAAGGCGCTGAAGGTCGAAAAGGAGCAGAAGGGATTTTGCCGGGTCTGTCAGGCTGATGGTTACGCGGGGTGGGTTGATGCTCGGTTTCTAATGCCCATGAGCCAAACTGTCTACAAACAATGTCTGGCTAACAGCAATGCTATCGTCGTCGCCTCAACGGCTCGTCTGTATGACCGCAGGGGGAGGCAGACGGTTTCGCCGCACCTGCTTTACTATGGTACAAGGCTCAGGGTCAAAGCCGGTCCCGCCGGGTTTGCACGAATCGTTATGCCGGATAACAGAGGTGTGCTTGTCAAGGCCGGCAATATCATGCCGATAAATAGAGGAAAAGCCAATCCCGTTGCCGGCTCAAGGTTAGTGACCGAGGCCAAAAGATTCCTGGGGGTGCCGTACCTGTGGGGAGGGATAACGGTAACCGGATTTGACTGCTCGGGATTGGTGAGAACGGTCTTTTCAAGATTCGGCATCTACATGCCCCGTGATACGAAAGACCAAATTACGATGGGGGAAAGGGTGGAACGGGATTGTATAAAGACCGGAGACCTGTTGTTCTTTCGGCGGCACGTTGGCCTGGCTGTGGGTCAAACCCACCTCGTGCATACCTCAAGAGGCGGCGGCGGGGTGAGGATCAACGCCCTTGTGCCCGGCCTCCCCGATTATCGTGAGGATCTTGACAGGGACTTTGTGCAAGCAAGGAGGATGATAACGTGATTGACCTGCAATCGGTAAAGGTGTCTCTGCCGCTCAAAAAGAAGTTCGTCATATCGAAAGGGCAAACGGCAATTAAAACGAACCTGCTGACGATACTGAACAATCGCTACCATGGTGAAGCCTCCGGGTCGGTTTACTGGGGGCCAAGCGTGGCCGACATTGAAGCCGGTATAAAAAAGGGCATTGCGTACCTGCGAAAGCGCAAAAGGATTGATACCAGGACACTTCAGGCAATGAACAAATGGGACATCCCTCCGGCGGCGAGGTCGGCCTTGATGGCTACCATCCTTAATTACATTTCCGGAGAGACAAGGCGCTATCCCTGGGAGGTGCTTTCGCTGGGCACGCCGGTAGGTATCCGCAGTTCAATTACGATAAGCATCGACGACCCTGAGAAGATGATCGAAGCTATCAAGGCGTCTGAGTACCCAATTATCAAGATCAAGATGGGCAATGAGGACGATGTCCTGCTGCTGGACAGGCTTGATGAAATCGCCGGCAAGAGTATCCGTGTTGACGTCAACGGCGCCTGGTCCTGCGCCAAGGCCGAGGAGATGATTTTCCGCCTGGCTAAAAACGGCATCACCATCATTGAACAACCGACCGACGTGGAGTCGGTGAAAGAGTGGCCGCACCTGAAGGGCAAGAATGAGAATGTTGAGTTGATTATCGACGAGGGATTGAATAACTTAGGTGACTACCACAGGTACGCCGAGTACGTTGACGGCATCAACATCAAAATGGAGAAGTGCGGCGGCATAATAGAGGGCATCAAAATCGCCAAGCAGGCACACCAAGACGAAAATAAAGTGATGCTCGGCTGTATGGTGGAATCCTCGGTGGGCATCGCCCAATCGGTGTACATGTCGGCCCATGCGGACTATTTTGATCTCGACGGCCCGTTGCTGTTGGAAGATGACATCGCCAGTGGGATTCGATACGACAGGGAGTCGATTGAGGTCGACCGTGAAATCATCGGCGGCCCCAAGCTGAAACGTGACGTTGTCGAAAAGTATATCAACGATTGAACGGCTGACCGTTCTCATTCTGATTGTCCTGTTAAAGGTCTCAGGCCTTACAGGCACGTCTATATACGCCCACGCATCTGAAAATGAGCCGCAGATCCATGTAATCTACCCCAAGCCGGATCAGATAGTAACGGCGGTCGATTCCACCTTTATCTTTGGACACGTTTCTTTCGGTGAAGATAAAAAGCTGGACAAGCTTGTCATTAACGGCCACATAGTGGAATTGCACCCTGGTGGTGGCTTTCTTGCTTTTCTGCCGGTGACGCCGGGCCGGTTCACCTTTCGTCTTGATGCTTACCTGATAGAGAGCCCTCCCGGGCGAGGAGGACGAAGGACGCCTCTACCGTCTGTATCAACGCACGACACTCAGCTACACCTGACCAACTCCGTGACGGTAGACATTCCTGAACCGCTGCAGTCGTTGCCTTCCGACAGCCTGATGATTGCAATGGGCTATCATGACCCCACCGGCGACCTCGTACTGGCGACCGGCGATATGCTCGAGGTTTCTTTTTATGGTACCCCTGGTTGTCGAGCCTGGTTTGCTATTCCAGAGGTTGTCGACTCGGTACCGATGGCTGAAACCTCGCCGCGCGTGCAGGTGTATTGGGGGGAGTCGGTATTTGGGGCAGGGGCGGTGCCGGATTCATTGAAGATTACAGGAATATACTCCGGCTTCTATGAAATACCTGCCGGAGCTTGGGCTGATTCCGTACATATTCAGTACTACCTGGCGCCACCGCCACAGGTTGACATAATCAAGCGTATTCTGCTTAAACCATTCGACACGGCTGACGTTCGTCTGACGAAGCTTCTCTCATTGGGTGATACCGCCGCAGCGTGGTTGGGGAGTTCCTATGCCGTTACGATAAATGACCATTCCTACCCATTTACCGTACGATTTGTCGACTCCGTCCAGATCATCAGGCATGGTCCGCTAAGAGGATATCTGTCCATATTCCAGCCCAAAGGTGTTGAAGCCCTGGTGGTGGGAGCCGAAGGGGAGTGGTATAAGATCAAACTTTCCAAAACTCAAGTCGGTTGGGTGAAAGAAGCCTCAGTTGAAAGATTGCCGAAAGGTATCCTTCCTCCGAAATCATACCTGTCGTCGATCCGAACTTATGGGGATGATGACAAGCTTGTCGTTGAATTCCCCCTTTTCGGAAAGCATCCATTTCGCATTATCGAGGACGACAAGCGGACAGTCCGCATTCAACTGTTCGGAGTCACCAGCAATACTGATTGGATTCGGTATGACTTTGCCGATAAGCTCGTCCGTCTTGCCACCTGGTTGCAGCCGGAAGAGGGTGTCTACGAACTGAAGCTGCAACTGACTCAGGATATCTGGGGATACGATAGTTACTACAAAGGAAACACGTTTTACTTTAAGCTCAACAAGCCACCGTCCCATGTCAGGAAGTTGAGAGGCAAGACTATTGTTGTTGACCCCGGTCATTCAAAGGACCCCGGCGCCATCGGCCCTACCGGCTACACCGAGGCTGAGGCAAACCTTGCCATTGCGCTGGCCCTGAAAAAGGAGCTGCAATCCAAGGGAGCGAAAGTAGTGATGACGCGGGAAGATGACAGCCACGTTGAGTTATACGACCGACCGAAGATAGCCAAGTTGTCCGATGCCGATCTGTTTGTATCGATTCACAACAATGCCCTTCCTGACGGCGTCAATCCTTTTACCAACAATGGGACCTCAAGCTACTACTACCACTCACACTCGATAGACCTGGCCAGGTGCATTCATACCGAGATGCTAAAAGCCACCGGCCTTCCTGATCATGGGCTTTACCACGGGAATCTGGCGGTCAACCGACCGACTCAATATCCGGCGGTGCTGGTGGAATGCGCCTTTATGATAATACCACAACAGGAGGCTATGCTGAAGACGGACAAGTTCCGCAAGAAGCTGGCCAAGGCCATCACCAAGGGGATTAGCAACTTTCTGAAGGAGTACAACCGTGGCCGCTGAACAGACTAAGCCTGAATCACAAAATAAGCCTCCCTCAAAAAAGCAACCTTACTGGCTGGTCTATTTCTCGTTTCTGTTGGCGGGGCTGCTATTGCTGGCCGACGCATACAATCTCGCTCACCTGCACTGGTGGACGGTAAAGCTTGGCATCGCTCTCATCTACTCGGCCTTGAGCCTGTTCATCGGCAATGGTCGGGCGGCCGGTTTTATCGCTGCCGCTGTTGTCTGGCTGGCGGTGCTTGCCACCTTCTTTATCTAACGCTTCCCCATCGACGTCACGTTGGTGCAACTTCCTCTTGCCGCTGCTGTCGTTTTCGTTTACCTTATGGCCCATGGGTAGATCCTCGAAGAAAAGGCGTTCACGAACGCCGGGAAAAAGCAAGAAGAAGTCAGAGACAAAACCTGCCGTAAAGAAAAGACAGCTGACTCTCCCGCCGGCGCTAAAGTTTGTCCTGTCGTTTTTACTGAGCTTAGCCGTGCTTGGCCTGGCCTATTCGCATCTGACAGCCAAGTATCACGACAACCTCCTATGGCTGATGGATGCAACGGCCACCGCCTGCGGGTTTGTACTGTCGGTGTTTAGCAATAGCGTGCATTATTCCGGGAAATATGTCAGCTATAACGGCTTTTCGGTGGAGATCATTGATGAGTGCACGGGGTTATTGGAGATGGTCATATATTTAGCCGCAGTGGTTGCCTTTTCGGCCAGTATCCGCAAAAAGCTGATCGGCATTGTCGCCGGTGTCCCGGCCATCTATTTGTTCAATGTGCTTAGAATCATCGTCCTGCTGATAGCTGGCTCAATGTCCAAGCCAGCCTTTGATTTCATGCACCTCTATTTCTGGCAGGCGACGTTGATCTTGATGATCGCAACGGTGTGGGTAGGCTGGCTCTATTTGGTGGTGTACCGTGAGAAAAAACCTGTGGCTGTTTCTTCTTAAGCTTCTGGTGTTCAGTCTGGTGCTGGGCTACCTCTGGTTTTCACGCTATCAGGTGCTGTATCCCTACTGGATTGACGGCATTGCCGACCCATTTTTCAAACTGGTGGGGGTCAAGAAATGGTGGCTGTCACTGGTGGTGGAGCATTTCACCAACTTAGTGCCGTACCTGGCTCTGGTGCTGGCCTCGCCGGGCTTTTTCAAACACTGGAAACGGACGCTGATCGCTTTAGTAGGCGGTGTAGCGATACTTATCCTCGGCCATCTTCTTCTTTCCTGGGCAGTCTATCATTTTCACGTTAAATATTCGCTCTCCAAGAGCTTCTACAAAATCGTCATCCCCATGTATATCGTAAACGACGCCCTGCCGCTGGCTTTGTGGCTTTCGTTCTTCCCGAGATTGCCGTCGGAGTTGTTTGGGTTCAAGTGGTTTGCAAAGACAACAGACGAGCGTGCAGGGTGAAGATTTTTTCCCGTGGACAAAGCCGTCCCTTCTAATTTACTAACACCATCCGGTAGCGGGCCTTGTTCTCTCTGACTTTGGTAATAGCGGGGTTGACCTGATCCATCGGCAGGATTTCCGTTTTGGTCTTGATGCCGTGCCGGGCGGCCAGGTCGAGCATTTCCCTAATGGCGCTGCGGCTGCCAATGACACTGCCGCAGATTGACTTCTGTCCCACCAGCAGGGGAAAGGCATAAATACGTATGGGCGTCGGCGGCGCGCCCACGAAGCACAGCTTGCCGTTGGGTCGGAGAACGTTCAGATAAGTCGCCCAATCAAGGCCGGCAAAGACGGTGTTGATGATGAAGTCAAGCGAGTTGGCGGCTTTATCCAATTCGCCCTTCTCTTTACTGGCAATGAAGCGGTGGGCGCCAAAACTCTTTGCCTCCGCTTCTTTCTCTGGCGTGGAGGAAAAGGCGGTCACCTCGCAGCCGATAGCCCGTGCAAACTGCAGGGCAAGATGCCCCAGGCCGCCGATACCGATCACGCCGACTTTCATCCACGGCTTGACGCCATAGTTGCGAAGCGGTGAGTAGACGGTGATCCCGCCGCACAGGAGGGGGCCGGCATTTTCCGATTCAAGCTCGTCGGGAATAGCATAGGCGAACCGGCTGTCGGCGCGTATTGACTCGGCAAAGCCGCCATGATGCCCCACGCAGGTGGCCTGCTGCTCAGGGCAGAGGTTTTCCTGGCCTTTCAGACACCATTCGCAACTGAGGCAGGAGCTGCGCTGCCAACCGACACCGACCCGCTGCCCCTGTTCAAACGATCTGACCTCTGACCCGGTGGCGGTGACGGTGCCGATGATCTCGTGCCCCGGCACCAGCGGGTATTGGCTCATCTGCCAGTCGTTGTCGATCAGGTGAATATCACTGTGGCAGAGGCCGCAGTGCGTTATTTTAACCTCGATGTCATGGGGGCCGAGCTCTTTGGGCTCGTACTGGAACTTCTCCAGCGGCTTGCCCGCCGCCGGGGTGGCATAGGCGTTTATTGGCATTGTCGTGTCCTTTCTTAGTCTGTCTTATTGTTCATGTCCTGGGTAAGGTACACCCTATCACGGGACGGTGCAAGGTTAGCCGGAATGGCACTCCCAAATTCATTTGGGAGTGGTTTGAGCCAGGAACATTTCATTGACAAAATGTGTCTTTTATATAGGTATGATGAACTCGAAGATAAAAAGTCGTTTAACTAATAGAGTCAATGTGAAGCTCTATGTAGGCGGGATCGTAATTTTGATGCTTTTTGTTGGGTACCGTCTTACGATATCAGAGGAAAAGGAGATGAATTTTAATAAACTCACCGTTGAAGAGGAAGGGGTTATAATCCACAAAGGCACCGAACCACCGTTTTCCGGCAAGTACTATAAGTACAAGGAGGACGGCACATACCTCTGCAAACGGTGCGATGCACCGCTGTTTCGGTCGGGAGATAAGTTTGAGGCCGAGTGCGGGTGGCCGAGCTTTGATGATGAGATTCCGGGAGCGATCAAGCGTGTTCCTGACACTGACGGGGAGCGGACGGAAATCGTCTGTGCCAACTGCGGAGCGCATCTGGGACATATATTTGTGGATGAAGGCTTCACGGAGAAAAATATCCGGCACTGCGTCAATTCCATTTCGCTCAAATTCGTTCCTGCCGAAAATGAAACGCAATTGCAAAGGGCCTATTTCGCCGGAGGATGCTTCTGGGGGACTGAGTATCTTCTGCAACAGACGGAGGGTGTCATATCCACACGTGCCGGTTATATGGGCGGTCAAACGGAAAACCCGATGTACGAGGAAGTATGCAGCAAGGCCACCGGCCATGCCGAGACCGTTGAGGTTGTTTTCGATCCCTCCAAAACGACGTTTGAGAAGTTAGCCAGGTTGTTCTTTGAAATTCACGATCCGACCCAGGTTAACCGTCAGGGACCGGACGTCGGGGACCAGTATCGATCAGCGATCTTCTATGTCGACAACGGGCAGAAACAGACGGCAGAGAAGCTCATCAAAATCCTTGAAGGCAAGGGCTACGATATAGCGACCGAGCTTGTCAAAGCTGACACGTTCTGGGAAGCGGAAGAGTATCATCAGGATTACTACGAACACACCGGCAAACAACCTTATTGCCATTTTTATCAGAAGAGGTTTTAGAATACGTGGCGGAACCGGCTCGGGTTCTGCGCCAGAGTTTTTCCTGCGCCGTCACGAATCCCTTCGTGACGGTTACCGGGGTACGATCAGGAAAGGATTCCTGACCGCGCGTAAATATTGATCTAACCTTCGATTCAGCCGCGGGCTTTGCTGGCGCGGACCCCGCTCTCGCAGGGGCCGTCACAGGGAAGACTCCGACGGCTGCAATCGACAGTTAGGCTCTAGCTTTGGCTGCGTAAATACACGATTAATAAGAAAAGCCCGATAGCCACAATTATCCAGAATATAGCCCAGCCTTTCTTCATTCCACTTTTCCTTACTTCTGACATTGTACACCTTCCAGAGAAAAGTTTAGGATCTTTCATTCGGACTTAATAATCTTTGATATTCCTTCAGGAGGCAACCTATCCCGAATAACAGCAATTACATCTGAAGATCGTTTTCGACTCCTGAGCCATAGTCCAAGAAGCACAAACCCCACAATGAAACCTGCAATTGTAGCAACAAGAAAACCTGTTACTACTTTGTTGGAAGCAAATTCACACGTTAACAAAGCAATTAAAGATGTTGCCGCACAAGAAAAGAGTAATAACGCTATGCTAAAGTAGATTGAGTCAGGTGCACCGTGTTCAAGAATATGCAGTTCCGATTCTGAAACTTCATAAATTGTAAGTGTCTGCATCCTTGCACGTCGTATCTCAGGCGAAAAACCATTCTCAGAATCAGGGGGATGTGTTCTGCTTGTCATAATGTCCCCTTTATTGTGCGAACCGATGCATTGACTCGACCTCCGTATCCACCAAGATCTATAACAAGATGCCATTGTCCAGGATGTGGTGGTCGAATCTGAACAGGTGACTTCTTTGCTAATCCGCCATAGTAAGTATGGCGCTGTCCATGCTTATACTTACTGAAGTTGATTGCATCCAACAAGCGAACGTTTGCCTGCGTGTCTAATGTTACCTCAACTATGTCGTTTGATTTTAAATTGAGATCGTAGTGTAAAAAATTCAATATTCATTCCCTTATTTACTTATGAGCCTAACAATCATTATATAGTTTCTCTATAATACCCTTTAGCCGCGAAGTTGCGGCATAACACCCCAACACTCAAATCGGCATAAGCCTTGTGATTGCAGGCCTTTAAGGCGTCTGCAAAGCTTAGGATAGGGTGATATATGTTTTCCGTATAACACACCTGACCGTCTCCTTTACAGGTCGTCCACAGGGCTTTTGACGCCCTTGCCTCCACGGTTGAGGACATGGGTGTAGATCATCGTCGTCTTCTATTCTGGCTATGTGTTGAAGATGTTTCCTGTGGTCCCACTTATTGGGGTTAAACTTCTTAGCCAATTTACGTTCCTCCATATTTTCATACCCCCGACAGGAATCGAACCTGTATTACCGGCTCCGGAGGCCGGTGCGTTATCCGTTACACCACGGGGGCACAGACAAGTCTGTCTTACTGTCTTTATGAGTGTCATCTTCGCAATTGTGTCGGGTTTCTCCTCCGCCAACGGCGGACTCGGAACCCGACCTACGGGTTCTAAACAATAGGCGTTTGTCATAAGCCGCTCGTAATTTATGCCTAATGAGTTGCCAAAAGCAATAACTATTTGCCTCGGGTGGCACCCTCAAATTCATTTGGGAGTGGTTTAAGTATAAACAGTCAGTCATCCCCAAACGAGTTTGGGAATGCCACACACCGACGTACGAGTTTCTGGATTCCTGCTTCCGCAGGAATGACATTGCTGTCAGCGGTTTTTTCGATTGATATTGAGCTTGCTCTCGCTATCTTAGTTAATTCGCATTCCAGCCGATAAAGAGAATGTTGAACTGAAGGAATGCGAGGGACTGAACTTTAAGGAAAAAATATTATGCGCTGGACGCAAACCTACATTCCGACTCTGAGAGAAAACCAGGCCGAAGCGGAGCTGATCTCGCACCAACTGCTGCTGCGGGGCGGCTACATTCGCAAACTGGCCTCGGGGATATACCTCTACCTGCCGTTGATGCAGAGAGTGATCGAGAAATTCGCCAATATCGTCCGCGAAGAGATGAATCGAGCAGGAGCGCTTGAGATCACTATGGCCGTGCTCTGTCCAACCGAGCTGTGGCAGAAGTCCGGGCGGTACTACTCCGTCGGCAAAGAGCAGATGCGCATGAAGGATAGGCACCAGCACGAGATGGCGCTGTGTGGAACGCACGAGGAGACGGTAACCACTTTGATAAAAGGAGAGATAAGAAGCTACAAGCAACTGCCGCTCAATCTGTACCAGATCCAGGTGAAGTTTCGCGATGAAATCCGTCCCCGCTTTGGCCTGATGCGCGGGCGTGAATTCCTTATGAAGGATGCTTACACTTTCGACGCTACCGAAGAGTCGTTTGACAAGTCTTACCAGAAGATGGTCGATGCTTACTACCGTATTTTTAAGCGAGCCGGGCTTGATACCCTGAAAGTTGAGTCCGACGCCAGCGCCATGGGAGGCAAAGCGGCTCACGAGTTCATGCTGTTGGTCGACACGGAAGGGGGAGAGGAGACGATTGTCGCTTGTGACAGGTGCGACTATGCCGCCAACATCGAAAAGGCGACCTTCAGTGATCCGGCCAAGCCGGCCGTCGATACAGAGATGAAGCCGAGGGATGTTGTCGACACGCCGGGGGCGGCGACAATCGAGGAGGTGACGGCGTTTCTCAATGTTGAAGCCACCCGCCTGGTCAAGACGTTGGTCTGTATGGCCGACGGCAAACCGGTAGCAGCGATGGTGCGCGGCGACCGTGACCTTAATCCAGCCAAATTGAAAAATGCGATTGGGGCTGGCGAACTTGAGATGGCCACGGCTGAACAGGTGGAAGAACATACCTCCTGCCCGGTTGGTTTTGCCGGGCCGATCGGGCTGAAGGAGATGCCGATTATTGTCGATCCACTGGTAGCGCAGCTTAAGAACTTCATTGTCGGCGCTAACGCCGACCAGCAGCATATAATCAACGTCAACCTGGAGCGGGATTTCAAGGCGACCCAGATTGTCGACATTACTCTGGCCCGGGACGGGGATGGCTGTCCGCATACTGACGGACGCCTCATTGCCAAGAAAGGGATCGAGGTGGGCAACACATTTATGTTGGGCACAAAGTATTCCGAAACTCTCGGAGCTAAGTTCCTCGACGCCGACGGCAAAGAGTGTCCGATTTTGATGGGGTCGTACGGCATTGGCATTACGCGCACTCCTCAGGCCGCCCTGGAGCGCTACCACGACGAGAAGGGCATTATCTGGCCGAAAAATATCGCCCCCTATCTGGTGGGGCTGATTCCGGTTAATATGGAGAACCAGAGCCATGTAGAAACTGCATCCAGGGTATATGAGGCTCTTACCGAAGCCGGCATCGACGTTCTCTACGACGATCGTCCGGAGCGAGCCGGCGTCAAGTTTATGGACGCTGACCTCATTGGCCTGCCAATTCGCATCACCATCGGAGATAAGTCGTTGAAAGAAGGGAAGGTAGAGCTCAAGGCGCGCAATGAGAAAAAGACCGAGCTGGTTGCCATTGATGCCATAGTAAAGGCGGTGAGAAGGCTGGTTGAACGGCTCAATTGAGTAATAATTCTATTGCATTTGAGGATTGAAAAGTGTATATTTATAGGTTGGGGTGGGCAATTGCCCACTCTTTAGTTTGTGAAGAGGTATGTTTGAAGATATTAAACAGCAGTTCCTAGACCTGATTGAAAAGCCCCTTCAGCAGGAAGGGTGCGACCTGGTCGATATCGTTTTGTCCAGATACCGGAACAACTGGACGTTGAGGTTGTTCATTTTCTCCGACAGTGTGACGACTATCGACGAGTGCGCGCGCATCTCGCGGATAGTGCGCGACATAATCGAAGGGACGACGCTATTTGAGTCCGGCTATACCCTCGAGGTATCGTCTCCGGGGCTTGATCGTCCGTTGACAACGTCCCGTGACTTTAAACATCGTGTCGGAGAGACGGTCAGAATTGAATTTGTGGACCCACAAGTGAAGGAAGGAACGGCTGAAATCGTATCCGCAACCGACCGCGAGGTGCAGTTCAAGAACGGCACAGGCGTTTTCACGGTCGGTCTGGCGGAAATAGAGAAGGCGACAATTGTATTTTAGTGGGGATGGAATAGATGGCATTTGATATGACAGAGGCAATCACGCTCATTGCGCGAGAGAAGAATATCGATTTCGATACGGTGCTGGGGACGTTACAGGAAAGTCTTTTAGCAGCGGCCAAGAAAAAGTACGACGACACTGACAATATCTCGTTCAAATTCGACCGCAAGGCGAATGAGCTGCTTATGATTGCCGAGAAGAAAGTGGTGGCTGAGGTGTCGGACCCGAACACGGAAATCTCGTTGGAGGAAGCCAAGGAAATCGATCCGGAGGCTGAAGCCGGTGACGATATTGAAATCTACATCGACTACGAAGTTGAGTTTGGACGCAACGCCATTGCCTCAGCCAAACAGATGCTGATTCAAAAAATCCGCGAGGCGGAACGCGATCGCATCTATGACGAATACATCGACAAGGTAGGGACCCTGGTGACGGGCGTCGTCCAGCAAATCGACAAAGGCAATGTCATCGTCAACCTCGGCCGTGCCGAAGGTGTTCTGCCGATCAAGGAGCAGATACCGCGAGAGAAGTTTCGCCAGGGAGACCGCATCAGGGCGTTTATCCTGGATGTCCAGAAGTCGATGCGTGGCCCGCAGATAGTGCTTTCCCGGGTTAGCAACGACTTCATTCGCAGCTTGTTCGCACTGGAGGTCCCGGAAATATACGAGAAGGTCATTGAAATCAGAGCCATAGCGCGTGAGCCCGGGGAGCGCTCCAAAATAGCGGTCTATTCATCCGACGACCGCATCGACCCGGTGGGAGCTTGTGTCGGCATAAAGGGGGTGCGGGTGCAATCAATTGTCCGTGAGCTGAATAACGAACGGATCGACATCGTACCGTACTCGTCCAATCCGGAGATGTTCGTGACGCGCGCTCTGGCACCGGCCAAGGTTATCTATATCGATGTGGATGAGGGGGAACAGGGAATGACGGTTGCCGTCGAAGATGATAAGCTGTCGCTGGCCATTGGTCGCAATGGGCAGAATGCCCGACTGGCGTCAAGATTGACCGGTTGGAAAGTCAGTATAATGTCAGAAACGCAATATAACGAAGCCAAACGCCGCGAGGCGGAGATGCTTGTCCCGGTCAGTCAGTTGGATGGCGTCGGGGCCAAAATTCAGGAACGGCTGGCCGAGGTTAATATCAGTTCTGTCCAGAGGCTTGCCGCCGCCTCAGTTGAAATGCTGACGAAGATCGAAGGGATCGGCAAAAAAACGGCCGAGAACTTGATTGAACAGGCCAAGCAGTCGGCGCAGAAGGTGGAAGAAGAGTACCGTCAGCGTGAGCAGGAAACGAAGGAAGCTGGAGCTGAAGAGGAGCCTGGCAAAGAAGAGAAGCTTACGGTGGGGGACGTTTTCGAAGAGGATGAGGACTACGTCACGGAAGCTGACGATGTGCCGGAAGCTACCGCTCCAGATTTGGAGGGGGTTGAAGATGAAGGGCCGGAGGGATCGAAGTAAGTTGGTTATGAGACTGGAATTTGGCTGTGCCTGTATTGGTGCTGCAAGGAAGTGAGATGTAAATGGCCAAGAATCGAATATATGAACTGGCAAAGGAGTTTAAGATCTCCTCTAATGCCATGTTGACCATACTGCGCGATCTCAAGTTCCAGCCCAAGTCTCACATGTCTGTCGCCACCCCCGCAATGATTGCGGCTGTAAAGGAGAAGTTTGCGCAGGAGAAGAAGGAAGCCAAAAAGGAGATGGCGCAGCGGGCGCAGGTCAAGGAGGCGGTGGAGCGCCGCACCACCAAGATCGGCGGCATCAGAGTGGATGATTCGCGCTCCCCAGTGGCCGGTCTCATGCGGCGATTAGAAAAGAAGCACAAAAAGAAAGACCGGCGAAAACGCAGAAACCGCCAGATCGTGGACAAAAGCGAGGTAGCCAAGAGCTTCCGCTCGGTCATGGCGCATTTGAGTAAGACCAAGGGGAAGAAGAGATACAAACATTCACCGGGACCAGGGTCTGTTGGGGAAGTCGTAGCAGAGAATGCGCTCGAAGTGAATGAATATATATCCGTCGCCGAACTGGCCGGTCTCATGGAGCGCAAACCGGCCGAGGTAATTGCTAAGCTGTTCGAGATGGGGATGGTAGCCACCATCAATCAGCGTCTCGATATGGACGCCATCGAAATGGCAGCGGCCGAATTCGGTTTTGATATTCACCAGGTGGCTGACGTGGGCGAGATTTCCAAGGAAGACGAGCAGGAAGAGCGTCTTATCAGACGGGCGCCGGTGGTTACGATCATGGGGCATGTTGACCATGGAAAGACGTCCCTGCTTGACTACATCCGCAAAACAAACGTGGTGGACCACGAGGCCGGCGCCATCACACAGCACATTGGTGCTTATGAAGTGACCCACGAGAGGGGGCGCATCACCTTCCTGGACACCCCTGGCCACGAGGCGTTTACGGCCATGCGCGCCCGAGGCGCACAAATTACCGACATCGTGGTGTTGGTGGTGGCTGCCGATGACGGTGTCAGGCCGCAAACGATTGAAGCTATCGACCACGCCCGGGCTGCCGGCGTGCCGATTATCGTGGCCATCAACAAAATCGACAAACCCAACGCCAACCCCGACTCCACGCGCACCCAGTTGTCCGGCTATAACCTTGTCTCCGAGGAATGGGGCGGGAAAAATATCATGGTTGAAGTCTCAGCAAAGTCGGGAGCCGGGGTTGATAAGCTGTTGGAAATGATTTTGCTGCAAGCCGAAATCATGGATATGAAAGCTGACCCGTCCATTCGCGGCCAGGGCGTCGTGGTCGATGCCAGACTGGAAAGGGGGCGCGGGCCGGTGGCCACCGTTTTGATTCAGAAAGGTACCTGCCGCGTGGGAGATTCCGTTGCCGCCGGGACGCACTATGGTCACGTTCGCACCATAACTAATGATCGCGAGCAACAGATGCCGGCGGCGGGTCCGGCCACCCCGACTCAGATTACGGGACTGAATGGGGTTCCTCAGGCGGGGGATAATTTTATGGTAGTGCAGCACGACCAGGAAGCTAAAGAGATTGCCCTCAAGCGGAGTCTGATCAAAAGAGAACAGGATGTCCGCAAAACTCATGGCGGCATCACCCTTGATAAAATATTTGACCGGATTAAGGAAGGTCAGATCAAGGCGCTGGATCTCATTATCAAAGGTGACGTGGACGGCTCGGTGGAGGTGCTGGCCGATACGCTGGGCAAGATAGAAACTGAAGAAGTCAAAACGAACATCATTCACAAGGGCGTCGGCCAGATAACGGAGTCCGACATTCTGCTGGCTTCGGCCTCGGACGCTATTGTCATCGGCTTTCATGTTTCACTGGATACCCGGGCTCGGGAAGTCGTCAAGCAGGAAAATGTGGACGTTCGCATGTACAACATCATCTACGAGGCAGAGCGAGACATTAAGCAGGCGCTGGCGGGACTGCTGGCCCCGACCGTCATTGAGAACTTCATCGGCGTTGCGGAGGTTCGCAACCTGTTTCGCATCCCTCGCGTCGGAACGATTGCCGGAAGCTACGTCAAGGATGGTTATATCACGCGTGGCCACAAGATTCGCTTGGTCAGAGATGGCCGAGTTATCTATACCGGGAATCTCGGCTCTCTGAGGCGTTTCAAGGATGATGTCAAAGAGGTCAAGGAGGGGTTTGAATGCGGCATTGGGATTGAGAACTACAATGATGTCAAGGTGGGCGACATCATTGAGGCTTTCGAATTGGTGGAAAAGGCGCGCACCCTTTAGCGTGGGGCGTTTTTGGTTACGGTTGCATTAAGGTGTCGGTTGGAGCTGCCCGGTGTCGGTTCGCTCAAAGAGAAAAGACGGATACTCAAATCACTCATGGCTCGACTGAGAAACAGTTTTAATATCTCCATTGCTGAGGTAGGAGATAACGACGTCTTAAGAACGGCCACGCTCGGGGCGGCCGTCGTGGCCAACAGCAGCAGTTTCGCGGATCAGGTGATAGCCAAAGTTGTGGACCGGATTGAGTCCGAGCCGGAGCTTATCCTGGCCGACTACCAGACGGAATTGTATTGACGATGAAACAGTTCAAGCGTTCGACACGAATAGGGGAACAGATTCTGAGGGACATCTCCATTCTGATGCAGAATGAGTTAAGTGATCAGATACCGAGCATGGTAACCTTTACTCACGTCAGAGTCAGCGATGATCTTCAACACGCCACGGCCTATTACTCGGTGCTGGGAAAAGCGACCGACCGCGAAGCCGTTGCCGTTTACTTTGCGCACGAGAGGAAACACCTCCAGCATCTGATCGGCCGCAACTTGCGCCTTCGGCGCGTTCCGGAATTGACCTTTAAGTTCGACCCTTCAATCGAAGAAGGTATTCGGATTGAGCAGTTATTAGATGAAATCAAGGATAATTCAAAAGAATAATCACAGCCAGGCCGCTGCCGCCGCGCCTATTGCAGACATTCGGGATCTGCTTGAAAGCTGCCGACGCATTTTAGTGGTTTCGCATATCGACCCCGACGGAGACGCTATTGGCTCCCAACTGGCTTTTGCATCCTACCTGCGCAGCCTGGGAAAGGAAGTCTTTCCGGTGCGTGAGGCCGAGGTCCCGGCGAAGTATCGTTTTCTTCACGGGATTGATTCCATCACCGATGTCAGTTCCTACGACAAGGGTTTCTCGGTGGCTACGGCGCTGATCCTTGAATGTCCGAATGTCACAAGAATCGGTCAAGCCATTCGCCTTTTAACACCGGACGCGAAAATCGTCAATATTGACCACCACCAGGACAACGAAGGTTTTGGCGACGTCAACTGGGTAGACACGCGGGCATCCTCGGTAGGGGAAATGGCCTTTGAGTATTTCAGCCAGGTCGGCTACCGGATCTCGACCGAAACCGCCGAGCAACTGTACACGGCTATTTTGACCGATACGGGACGGTTTCGTTACTCGTCCACCTCTTCCCGGACGATGGCCGTTGCGGGTCGGTTGATAGAGGCGGGCGCCGATCCTCAGAAGATTTGCGATAACGTGTATTACAACATGTGGCCGTCGACGATGAAACTGATCGGCAAGGTGCTCAACTCGATTGAGTTCTTTGACAAAGGCAGTATTTGCCTGCTGACTTTGACGCGCCAGATGCTCGACCAGTGCGGTGCCGAGGATTCCGAATCAGAAGGGATAGTCGATTTCACGCTGTTTACTAAGGGAGTGCTGGTGGGCGCTTTGCTGAAAGGAGGCAATCCGGGAGGGACCAAGGTGTCCCTGCGATCTCGGGACGATATTGACGTAGCCACTTTGGCCTCTCGTTTTGGTGGCGGGGGCCATCACAACGCAGCGGGATGCGTCATACCACTCCCACTGCCGGAAGCCAAGAAGGAATTGATAAAACTGCTGCGTGAGGCGCGAGATGGCCGGGCGGAATAGTCGTTACAACGGAGTCCTTTTATTCGACAAACCGGCGGGCCCCTCCAGTCATGAGGCGGTCATGGATATCAGGCGGACTGTCGGCCAGCGCCGGGTGGGACACACGGGCACGCTTGATCCGCTGGCGGAAGGCCTGCTGGTGATGTGCCTCGGCAAAGCGACTAAAATCGCTCAGTTCCTTTCCGGGTATGACAAGACCTATGAGGCGGAGATATGCTTGGGCCAGAGATCGGCAACGTACGACCATGAAGGCATCGACCGCGACCACGGGCTGTCGCCCATTCCGGACCTTAACGAGGATAAACTTCAGCGGTTGCTGAGCCAATATGAAGGCCGCATCACTCAAAAGGTTCCGGCATATTCGGCTGTTAAAGTCGACGGCCGGCGGCTTTACCGTCTGGCCCGCAATGGCGTTGTGGTAGACCCTCCCGAACGGGAAATTGAAATAAGGGAAATCCTGTTCCTCGATTACCGTAAGCCGCACCTGCGGTTGCTGATCACCTGCTCACCGGGTACCTACATCCGTTCGCTGGCTAATGACCTCGGCGAAAAAATCGGCTGCGGCGCT
>Ga0209986_10000620_pt1 | contig 34680 bp, 45 predicted proteins | sample BlataG_FD_183168 | JGI IMG/M metagenome (GOLD analysis project Ga0209986, IMG submission 183168) | Deep subsurface microbial communities from Black Sea to uncover new lineages of life (NeLLi) - Black_00105 metaG (SPAdes) (version 2) | ecosystem: Environmental > Aquatic > Marine > Oceanic >...
GGGGGCAAAAACTAGGAGAAAAAAGAAATTCTCAGATAGGCTAATTATTCAAAGGAGGAAGAAGAAATAATGGAGGTAGGAGAATGGGGCGGAGTATCAAGAAGGGTCCATACGTAGAGCCATCCCTTCTGAAAAAAGTGGAGAGAATGAACAAAAAAGGGATAAAAGAGCCCATAAAGACGTGGTCCCGTAGGTCCATGATTATCCCTGATTTTGTAGGTTATACCATGGCTGTTCATAATGGGAGGGATTTCCATCAAGTTTACATCACTGAGGACATGGTGGGACATAAATTAGGCGAATTTGCCCCTACCCGGAAGTTTGGTCATCACGGAGGAGCACATACCAAAAGAACTATAGCACCGAAGTAAAAAGGATTAAGAATTAAAGAGAGACCTTTAATTCTTGAGCCGATGTTCCATGGAGTGGTTTTAAATGGAAGTGAAAGCAGTTGCAAAATATATTCGGGTATCCCCTTTAAAAGTAAAAAAGGTTACCGACCTTATCCAAGGTAAACCTGCAGGAGAGGCGGTAGAGATTTTGAATTTTACCAGAAAAGGTACTGTCGTGGAAGTAACAAAAGTTTTAAAATCGGCTTTAGCCAATGCTAAGAATAATTTCGGATTAAATTTAGATAGGCTTTACATTAAAAGGGCTCTGGTTGGTAAAGGACCTACTTTAAAGAGAATGAAGCCCAGAGCTAGAGGTAGAGCTGATGTGAAGAGACGAAGAAGCTCGCACATTACCATAATTCTTGAGGAGTTTGAGAATGGGACAAAAGGTTAACCCGGAAGGGTTCAGACTGGGAATAGTTAAGAATTGGAAGAGTCGGTGGTATGAAGAAAAAGACTATGCTTTGCGTCTTCAGGAGGACCTTAAGATCCGCAATTTTATTAAAGAGAAGTTCAAAAGAGCTAATATTTCAAAAATTATGATAGAAAGGGCGGTGAATAAAGTAAGGGTAAATATCTTTGCTGCTCGTCCTGGCATAATTATTGGTAGAAAAGGTGAGGCTATCGAGAAGACAAGGGAGGAGCTGGAACGGTTGATAATAGATGGAAAAATCTTCCTGAATGTCGAGGAGATAAATAAGCCCGACTTAGATGCCCAATTGGTTGCCGAAAGGATGGCCTTTCAGCTAGAGAGAAGAATTGGAGCGAAAAGACTCATGAGACAAGCTATTTCCCGCACAATGGAGCTTGGAGCAGAGGGTGTCAAGATTACCTGCAAAGGAAGGATTGCTGGAGCAGAGATAGCTAGGACTGAGTGGATGAAGGAGGGGAGAATTCCTTTACATACCATACGGGCAGACATCGATTATGGGGTTGCCACCGCTCATACCACTTATGGGTGCATCGGAGTGAAAGTATGGATATGCAAGGGAGAGGTTTTACCCGCCTTGAGGAAGGAGGAATTCGAAAGTGATACTGCAGCCAAAGAGAGTTAAATATAGAAAAAGCCAAAGGGGCAGTTTAAAAGGTAAGGCCTCGAAAGGGACAAGATTGAATTTTGGCGAATATGGTTTGGTAGCTCAACAAGTTGGTTGGATAACTGCTCGTCAGATAGAAGCCAGTAGAGTTACTATAGTCCGCGCTATAGGACATCAAGGACGGCTCTGGATCAGAATTTTTCCTGACAAAGTTGTTACAAAGAAACCTTTGGAAACTCGAATGGGAAAGGGTAAAGGGGAACCCGAGTTCTGGGTAGCGCCGGTTAAGCCAGGAAGAATTATGTTTGAACTTGGAGGAGTGGAGAGTGGGACAGCCGAGAAAGCCTTTCGTTTAGCTTCCCACAAACTTCCCCTTAAGACAAAGGTTATCTCTTCCTACGGGGGTTTACTGTGAAAATTGAGGAACTGAGAGATTTATCCCGGGGAGATCTTTTTCAGCGTTTTAAAGAGCTTAAGGCCGAGTTATTTAGTTTAAGAGTACAAGCAGCCCAGGGAAGAACGGCAAATCCGGCTCAAATCAGAAAAGTGAGAAAAACCATAGCTAGGGTAAAGACGTTGCTTTCCGAGAAATGATAAAGGTGAGGGGAACTTGAGGAAGAATACTAAAGAAAGAGTGGGTGAGGTAATGAGTGATAAAATGGATAAGACGGTGGTGGTTATGATTAGCCGTGAATTTGCCCATTCCTTTTATGGAAAAAGGATAAAGAAGAGAAAAAAAATAAAAGCTCATGATGAAAAGAACTTATGCCGAAAAGGAGATGTGGTGAAAGTAGCAGAAACCAGACCTCTAAGTAAAGACAAACATTGGCGAGTGACTGAGGTCTTGGTGAGGAAAGAGATGGCAAAATGATTCAACTCCAAACGCAACTGACAGTTGCTGACAATACCGGTGCAAAAAAAATAATGTGCATAAGGGTAATGGGAGGTTCCTCCAGGCGCTATGCTCGAATAGGAGATGTAATAATAGCCTCGGTGAAAAAGGCTCTACCTAATACTGAAATAAAAAAAGGTGAGGTAGTTAGGGCGGTGGTGGTTCGGACGAAAAAAGAAATACGTCGCCCAGATGGCTCGTATATAAGATTTGACGATAATGCCGGGGTATTGATTGATGCAGCAGGAAATCCGCGTGGGACAAGGATTTTTGGCCCTGTGACCCGGGAACTGCGGGGAAAGAATTTCATGAAGATAATTTCCCTGGCTCCGGAAGTTCTATGAAACAGGAAGAGACATGTCGAAGATAAAAGTGGGTGACGAAGTCGTGGTCGTGTCTGGCAAAGATAAAGAAAAACGAGGGAAGGTAATTCAAAAGATCCCTAAGGAAAGTAAATTGGTTGTTGAGGGGGTTAATATTATCAAAAGGCATATTAGACCTACTCGAAGAGGCCAGGAAAGTGGAATAGTTGAAAGGGAAGCCCCCATTTTTAGTAGCAAGGTGATGCTCATATGTCCAAGGTGTGGGAAGACAACTAGGATAGGAGTTAGGGTTCTACGAAAATCGCCAAGAGAACAAGAAAAATTACGATTCTGTAAAAAGTGTGGAGAAGTAATAGATTAAGATGGCTAGATTAAAGAAATTATACCAAGAAAATGTTGTTCCTTTGATGATCAAGAAATTTGGTTATAATAACCCCCTGGCAGTTCCCAAGGTGGAGAAGGTTTGTCTTAATATGGGAGTAAGTGATGCTAAGACGGATTCAAAATCTCTTGATGCAGCTAAAAAGAGTCTTGCTTTGATCAGTGGACAGCAGCCGATTGTTACCAGGGCTAAAAAGTCCATCGCTGGATTTTCCTTAAGAGAAGGTATGTTCATAGGCTGTAAGGTTACTCTTAGAGGAGAAAGAATGTACGAATTTTTGGATAGGTTGTTTAATCTAGCCATACCTCGAATCAGAGATTTTCAAGGTGTTTCTTCGAATCAATTCGATGGAAGGGGTAATTTTACTCTGGGTTTGCAAGAACAATTAGTTTTTCCAGAACTGGAGTATAAGGAAGCAGGGAAGATTCAGGGTTTATCCATAACCATAGTAACCAGTGCCAAAAAAGATGAAGAAGCCAGGCAGCTTTTAGCTGATCTGGGTATGCCCTTTAAAAAGGAAGCTTCACTGAGTTCTAGCAATATAGAAGCCTAGATCTGGATTGGAGAAAAGGAGAATATTGGGCCAATGGCAAGGAAGGCCTTAATAGAAAAAGCAAAGAAAAAACCAAAGTTTAAAGTTCGTACACGTAATCGGTGCCAAATCTGTGGTCGACCTAGAGGTTACATAAGAAAATTTGGCCTCTGCCGAATTTGCTTTCGTCGCCTAGCTCACAGTGGGGTTCTGCCCGGGGTCAAAAAGGCCAGCTGGTAGGGACATTGGTTCCTAAGGGAGATAATAAGATGCTCACTGATTCTATTGCCGACTTGTTGACGAGAATTAGAAATGCTAATGCTGTGTCAAACACTAAAGTTGAGCTTCCAGGTTCCAACCTAAAAGAAGCTATAACTAGAGTTTTACAAAAAGAAGGGTTCATAAAGGGGCATCGTGTCATCACGACAAGAGGAAAGAAAAGAGTACTTCAAATATATTTGAAGTACTCAGATGGGGGAGAGAAAATTATCACGCATTTAGAGCGGATCAGCAAGCCGGGCAGAAGAAGATATGTCAGAAAGAATGAGATTCCCTGGGTATTGAATGGGCTGGGTATTTGTATTCTTTCCACACCTAAGGGAATTCTTGCAGGTGAGGAGGCACGTAGGATGGGAGTAGGAGGGGAGATTCTTTGCGATGTATGGTAGTTGAAAATAGAAAGGAAATTTGACTATGTCAAGAGTTGGCAAGAAACCTATTCCGATCCTGGAAGGGGTAAAAGTGGAGATAATCAAAAGTAAGATTAAAGTAAAAGGCCCCAAAGGTGAACTGGAAAGAGAGATACCATCGGCAGTTAAGGTAGTTATCAAAGATGGGCAAATTTTAGTTCAAAGACTTAATGAAGATAAACGTAGTAAATCTCTCCACGGTACGCTTCGCAGCCTCATTTTCAACATGGTGAAGGGTGTCTCGGAAGAATTTGAGAAAGTTCTGGAGGTTGTGGGGATGGGATACAAAGCTACCTTAGAAAATGGGGTTTTGACCTTGAGGGTTGGATATTCCCATCTTGTCAGGTATACGGGTTCAGAGGATGTAGGGATAGAAGTTCCCAATCCCAACACAATTCGGGTTTTTGGTTGTGATAAGCAAAAAGTAGGAGAAGTTGCAGCAGAGATTAGAGCTGTAAAGAAACCTGAACCTTACAAGGGAAAGGGTATCAGGTATAAAGGAGAGGTAATAAGACGCAAGGTAGGTAAAGCTGCACTAGTGACAAAATGATAGAATTGGTGAGGAACCTAAGATGATCTCTCACGCCACCCACAAGTATCTAGCTAGAGAGAGAAGAAGAAAACGAGTGAGGAAAAAGATTCGAGGTCTAAAGGATAGACCGAGGCTTTCCGTATGTAAAAGTAACCGATATATCTATGCTCAATTGATAAATGATGAGGAGCACAAGACATTAGCCTGCGTTTCCTCTCTAAAGGATATATCTCGGAGTGGATATTGCGCCAATAACCTTCAGATAGCGAGGAAATTAGGAGAAAAGCTAGGAAAACAAGCAAAGATTAAAGGAATAAGAGAAATCGTCTTTGATAGAAGCGGTTATCCTTATCATGGACGGATAAAGGCTTTGGCAGAAGGAATGCGGGGCCAGGGAATTAAGTTTTAACCAGACAGATACCTCCTGCCTCAATGCTGTTAAGGAGTGCTAAGAGTGGAAAAAACTGTAGAGGAAGATAAAAAGGTAGAAGAAGGAATTGGGGAGATCGAAGAAAGGCTGATAAGGGTAAGGAGAGTCTTTACTGTAGTTAAAGGTGGTCGAACTATTGGTTTCAATGCTTTAATGGTGGTAGGTGACCGAAATGGACGGGTAGGTGTGGCTTTAGGTAAAGCAAAAGGGTTGATCGAGGCTATAGGTAAGGGACGAAGAAAGGCGGAAAGAAGTCTAATCTATGTCTTTCTGAAAAATAATACCATTTCTCACCAGGTTATTGGAAAATATGAAGCATCGAGGGTTTTCCTTAAACCCGCCTGTCCGGGAACTGGGATAATTGCCGGTGAAGCAGTAAGGGCAGTGGTAGAATTGGCTGGAGTAAAAGATATTTTGACCAAATCTCTGGGGAGTAACAATTCTCTAAATGTGGCTAAGGCCACACTGGAGGGGTTAAAGCAGTTAAAAGATCCCCAGAAAGTTTTTGAGCTGCGGAAAGGGAAAAAATAGTGGATCTGTCAATATTAAGACCGTCTTCAGGATCTACTCACCGTAGAAAAAGGGTAGGCAGGGGTCCTGGTTCGGGGCATGGAAAAACTTCTACCAGGGGACATAAAGGTCAAAAAGCCCGGAGTAAGATCCACAAATGGTTTGAAGGTGGTCAGATGCCCCTAGTAAGAAGAGTTCCCAAAAGGGGCTTCAAGAGCCGCTTTAAGCAAAAAGACCTCATAATAAACATTGATGATTTAAATATCTTTAACCGTGAAAAAATAATAACCCCCGAAATTCTAAGAGCTTCGGGACTGGTGAAAGGACGGGGAAAAATTAAAGTTTTAGGTCGAGGAAGATTGAGTCGACCTTTAAGGGTAAAGGCTCATCATTTCTCCAAGCAGGCTCAAGAAAAGATTGAAGAAGCCAAAGGTGAGATAGAGATAATATGATGTTGGGAAAGTTTCAAAATATCTTTAAGATTCCCGAACTTCGACACAGGATTCTTTTTACCTTGGCTATGTTTTTGGTTTTCAGGCTAGGTTCATTTATTCCTGTCCCTGGAGTAAATATGGAGGCCCTGCTTCGAAGCAATATCTTTCAAACGGGAGCATTCGGACTGATGAATATTTTTGCTGGAGGAGCCTTACGGCGAATGTCTGTTTTTGCCCTGGGCATAATGCCTTACATTAGTGCCTCTATTATTATGCAACTTTTAACGGTAGCTATACCTCGCCTTGGGGAGTTGAGCAAACAGGGAGAAGAAGGGAGACAAAAGATTACCCAGATTGCCAGATATTTCGCTTTGCCCATTGCCGGCATTCAGGGGATGGGCCTATGTTACTGGATTCAGAGTATCAATAACGGGGCCTTTGTAGTGATTCAGGGAGTTGGTTTTTTGCTCCCTGCCGTGATAACTTTAACTACCGGTACCATTTTCATAATGTGGTTAGGAGAAAAGATTACCGAAAGGGGTATAGGGAATGGGATAAGCTTGATTATTTTTGCTGGGATCGTAGCGCAGATACGCCCAATGACTGGAAATATTCTGAATATACTGCGAACTGGACAACTTGCCCCTTTTATGCTTTTTCTTTTCGGTATTATTGCTGTAATGATAACAGCAGCGGTGGTACTTATCTATGAAGGGGAGAGAAGAATTCCCATTCGCTATGCTCGAAGGATAGTGGGAAGGAAGGTCTATGGGGGGCAAACTACATATCTTCCTATCCGTATCGGAGGGGTAGGAGTTATTGCCATAATTTTTGCCATATCTGTTTTATTACTCCCCAGCACCTTAGCTAGATTTGTTCCTAGCCCCGTGTTTCAGACCATTGCCGGCTGGCTAAATCCTGGTGCTTTTTTGTACTATGTTTTATATGCCCTGGCGGTTATTTTCTTTACTTTCTTCTACACGGCGGTGGTTTTCAATCCGGTTGAGGTAGCAGATAATATGCGCAAATACGGAGGATTCATTCCCGGTCTTCGCCCGGGGAAACCCACAGCTAGTTATATCACGGGTGTACTTACTCGAATCACCTTTGTGGGTGCTCTTTTTTTCGCCTTTATTGCTATAACACCTCTATTAATCAATCAAAAGCTCTTGTTTAATAGTTTCCCCTTTGGAGGAACTTCTATTCTCATCGCCGTGGGAGTGGCTCTGGATACCGTACAGCAATTGGAATCTCATCTATTAATGCGGCACTATAAGGGATTTATGAAGGGAGGGGGCTAGCCTTGATCATAGTTTTATTGGGTCCACCCGGAGCAGGAAAAGGAACGCAAGCTAAAAAAATAGAAGGTGAGTTTGGGTTGACTCATGTAGCTACGGGAGATTTATTGAGGGAGGCAGTCAGGAGAGAGACCTCTTTAGGCAAACAGGCCCAGGACTTTATGCTACGAGGTAGGCTTGTCCCTGACCGCATTATTCTAGACCTCATAAAAAATAAGATTAGGGGGGGAGCCTCTGGATTCCTTCTGGATGGCTTTCCTCGTAACATAATCCAGGCAGAGGAACTGGATGAGCTTCTGGAGGCCGAGAATAAAAAGCTCGATTTGGTAATTAACTTAGAGGTCAATCATAATGAAGTGATTGACCGCTTAAATGGGCGAGTGATTTGTCCGGAGTGTGGCAAGACCTATAATGTAGATCACTTTGTAGATGAACCACTGGTCTGTAAAGATTGTGGAAGCCGCCTTTCTCAGAGGAGTGATGATAATCCCGATGCAATCGAGGAAAGGCTAAAGGTTTATTTAAGGCATACTCTTCCTTTAATTGATTATTACAAGGAAAAAGGGATTCTACTTAGTGTTTCGGGAGAAAGGAGCCCGCAGGAAGTTTTTCACCGTATAGTAGACCTTTTACAGAGGGTTGAAGATGTTCACTAATGGGGAGGGACCGGATGGCTAAGGAGGAACTGATAAAGACTTCGGGGATTGTGGTTGAAACCTTACCCAATGCTACATTTAGGATAGAGCTACCTAATGGTCGTAAGGTTTTAGCCCACGTTTGCGGGAAGATGAGAATGAGATTTATTAGAATACTTCCGGGCGACAGAGTTAGCTTGGAGATCTCTCCCTATGATCTTTCCCGGGGTAGGATTGTCTATAGGGAGGGAAAAGGTAAGTGAAGGTTAGATCTTCGGTAAGAAAATTATGTAAAAAATGTAAAATAGTGAAAAGAAAAGGAGTTCTGCGGGTTATCTGTGAAAATCCCAAACACAAACAGCGTCAGGGATGAAGGGAGGTCAAAATGGCTCGAATTACCGGAGTAGAACTTCCGTCTAATAAAAAGATAAACATTGGTCTGGCCGCTATTTTTGGAATTGGGCAGTCATTGGCGGAAGAAATTCTTTCAAAGGCTAAAATTGACTCCGGCCTCAGGGTGAGAGATTTAACTGAATCTCAGGTAAATGAACTTCGCAAGATTATAGAAAGTGGTTACAAAATAGAAGGAGATCTGAAAAGAGAAATTAGCTCGAACATAAATAGATTAATAAATATTGGCTGCTATCGAGGAATTCGCCATAAGAAAGGACTTCCAGTAAGGGGGCAGAGAACAAGGTGTAATGCCAGAACCCGTAAGGGACGGCGAAGGACAGTGGGGTCCAAAAAGAAGGGAGTGAAATAGGGGTCAGAAATGCCAAAAAAAAGAAAAAAGATTACCAAGAAAAAGAAGAGAATCAAAGTTGAAGAAGGGATGGCTTACATTCATTCCACCTTCAACAATACCATTATTACTATGACCAATCTTAACGGGGATGTTCTTTGCTGGTCCTCGGCAGGAGAGGCGGGTTTTAAGGGCACAAAGAAGGGTACTCCATTCGCTGCTCAGAAGACGGCAGAACAAGTAGCAAGAAAAGCTAAGGAAGGGTTTCAATTGGGGCGAGTGAGAGTGGTGGTAAAAGGTCCAGGATCCGGCAGGGAGACTGCCATCAGAACTCTACAAGCCGCAGGATTAAGAGTTATCTCGATCAAAGAAGCAACTCCTATTCCCCATAATGGATGCCGTCCTCCCAAGAAAAGGAAGGTATAAGTCAAAGGAGGAGTCGTTTGCCATTGCACAAAGAGAGTAAATGCAAGAGATGTCGGGCGTTAAATCTTAAGCTTTTCCTTAAAGGAGAAAAATGCTACACGGATAACTGTAGTTTAGAAAAGAGAAAACCTCAACGTTTCTTAAGGAGAAGGAGATTGTCTCAATACGGCCAGCAACTCAAAGAAAAGCAAAAAGTGAAGTGGAAATATGGGATGTTGGAGGGTCAGTTTGAGAGATGGTACCGAATGGCAGAAAGATCTTCAAATATTACTGGGGAAGAACTTCTGCGACTTTTGGAGCGAAGGTTAGATAATGTGGTATACCGATTGGGATTCAGTTTTTCCCGGTCACAAGCCCGACAGTTGGTCAATCATGGTCATTTTTTAGTGAATGGCCGGGCAGTGGATATTCCTTCCTATCTCATAAAGGAAGGGGACGTGGTTGAGATTAAAAAAAAGAGTAAAAAGCTTCCCTTGATGAAAGAGATTCTGAAGGTTTCTCAAAAGAAAGCCCTTCCAGGATGGCTGGAAATAGATAAGAAATCCCTCAACGGAATGGTAAGACGGTTACCCCTCTCTGAAGAATTAGATCAGGAAATTGATTTACCTTTAGTAGTAGGGTATTATTCAAGATAATTGTTATCAGTGAGTAACTAAGAACCAGTTGTCAGGAATTAGGAAAAAAGGAAGAAATCTATAAATCTTTAGTTATTGATGTCTGATGTAAGGAGGCCAGAGTGAGGCAATTAATAAAGCCAAAAGAGGTCGTGATTGAAAGGGAGACCTTCTCTGACACCTACGGTAGATTCATTATTGAGCCCTTGGAGAGAGGGTATGGTATCACTTTAGGTAATTCCCTTCGACGGATACTACTTTCTTCTATCTCGGGAGCCGCGGTCAGGGCGGTTAAAATTGAAGGTGTTTCTCATGAGTTTTCCACAATTTCTGGAGTGAAAGAAGACGTGCTGCAGATCATCCAAAATTTAAAACGAATTAGGGTAAAGTTGTTTGTTGATGGAGAGAAAAAGGTCTTTTTGGATGTGAGAGGTCCCCTTGAAATGAAGGCCTCCCATATAAAGGCGGATAGCGAGGTAGAAATTGTTAATCCAGACCTATACCTTGCCACTCTCGATAACAAAGAAACCCATCTGACAATGGAGATTACCTTGGCTAAGGGTCGAGGTTATGCAACTATGGACGAGAGCAGAGATTCCGATCAGCCATTAGGAACTATACCCATGGACTCCATTTTTAGCCCTGTTAAGAGAGTGAAGTGCGAAGTAAAACCAGCTAGAATTGGACGAAAGACGAGTTTCGATTCACTCATTGTAGAAATTTTTACTGATGGCACGGTTAAACCTGATGATGCAGTCGGGGAGGCTGCAAGAATTTTGACTGAATATCTGGGATTTTTCATGGCCGAACCCCCGAAAGGAAAGAAAGCAGAGAGCGAAAAGAAGCTGCTGGAGCAGTCAGTTGAAGAATTAGGACTTTCTGCTGTACCCGTTAAAGCTTTGAGAAGTTCAGGGATAAAAAAAATAGGTGATTTGGTGGAAAAGGGCTCCAAGGAGCTTTTGAAGATTCAAAACTTTGGGGAGAAGTCGCTACAAAAGTTAGAGAAGAAATTAGCAGAATGCGGTTTAAGTTTAAGTGAAGGGGAAATAAGTGAGGCACAAGAGAAAGCAGAAAAAGCTGGGACGAGATAAGGCTCATCGAAAGGCGCTGTTAGCCAATTTGGTCAGATCCTTACTTTTCCATGAAGAAATTATTACTACCGAGGCTAAAGCCAAGGAAGCCGCTAGATTTTGTGAGAGAGTAATCACTTTAGCTAAGGAAGATTCTGTTCATCATCGACGCAGTGTATTAAAGTTTATCCGAGACAAGAAAGTGATAAAGAAACTCTTTGATATCATTGGTCCCAGATACAGGGATCGTAAAGGAGGTTGCATACGAGTAATCAAACTTAGATATCGTCAGGGAGACGACGCTCTGATGTGTAAAGTGCAGTTAGTCTGATGGTGACTATTCACCGCCGAGATCGCAGAGTACGCAGAAATGAATCAAAAAGAAAAACTTGATGAAATAACAGAAAAAACTATTGGTGTAGCTATAATAATTTTCCCGATTCTTAGTGTTCTCGGCGTGCTCTGCGGTGAAATTATGATAGGGCTGAATAGTCACGTTTGCTGAAGCTGAGCAAAGAGTGCATAACATAAAGCTCATTTTAGAGTACGACGGCAGTTCTTATCATGGATGGCAAAAACAACCCCGACTTCCTACTATCCAGACTACACTGGAAGACAGTTTATTTCCCCTTTTTCGAGAAAGAATAGAAACAGTGGCTGCCGGAAGGACTGATGCCGGGGTTCATGCCAAAGGTCAGGTAGTAAATTTTTTCACTCAGGCCTCGATTTCTTCCACTTCCATCCAACCCGCTTTAAATAGTTATTTACCTAAAGATATAAGAATCAAGAAGGTGCATCAGGTAGATATGGACTTTCACGCCCGAAAATCTGCCCTAAGAAGAGTTTATAGGTACTTAATCTATAACAGCAGCTTTCTTTCTCCCTTCTACCGTAATTTCGTGTGGTGGGTTCCCTTTAATTTGGACCCAGACCTAATGAGAAAGGCAGGTAAGTTTCTGATAGGTGAACACGATTTTTCATCATTTCAATCACAGGGAAGTTCAACCTCTTCAACCCTCCGAGAAATAAAAAAGCTCTCAGTTTTTAAGAGGAAAAAATTTATTGTCATTTATATTGAGGCTAATAGTTTTCTCTATAAAATGGCTCGAAACATGGTAGGCACCCTGGTTGAGATAGGTAGGAAGAAGATGGTACCTCTGGAGATGAAAGAAATTTTGGAGGCAAGGGATAGAAGGATGGCTGGCCCCACAGCTCCGCCACAGGGTCTGTGTCTGATGAGGGTAGAATACGGCAAGCATCGAGTGTGGTAGAAAAGTTGACATAGCCTCAATTTCTAGTAGAATAGGAGAGATGATGGGGATTGATCGGCAAAAAAAAGACAATAATCGTACCTAAGAAGAAAATGATCTGTCAGGTTTGCGGAGAGAGAGAAGCTACATTTCATTTCCAGGAAATGACAAATGGACAGGTGAAAGAACTTCACTTGTGTGAAATCTGCGCCCAAAAGAAAGGATTAGGTCAGACATTTTTTATGCCCAGTTTTTCTCTGTCTGATCTTATGGCAGGATTAACCGAGCTTGAAGTTCCACTTTCTGAAGAGGCTTCTGTCACCTGTTCGCATTGTGGATTAAGCTATGGGGATATAAAGAGGAAGGGGAAAATAGGCTGTGGATTGTGTTATCAGGAGCTTGAGGAATATCTGACTCCACTTCTCGAGAGAATTCAGGGCAAAGTTCGCCATTCCGGCAAGGTTCCTAAAAAAGGAAAAGTGGAGGACCAAAAGGAAAGACGGATTTATGAGTTGCGCAAGGAGCTAGAAATCCTGGTGAGAAAAGAAGAGTATGAAAGGGCAGCTAAACTGAGAGATGAAATTCGTAGGTTAGAAAGAGAGAAATGATTCTTCAAGAGATGGCCAATTCAGCCAGTCAATGGTCAAGAGCAGATGGACCGGAGGCAGAAATTGTTTTTAGTTGTCGGGTTAGACTGGCACGCAACCTAGAAGGTTTTACCTTTCCTCCTTGGGCTCACGATTCTGTATTGAAGGACGTTTCCGATAAAGTTCTCAATGCTGTAAAGAGGTCTCATTATCTAAAGAATAGTCGCCTGATCAAGATGAGCGAACTTTCTTCCACCGAGAGAAGATTTCTCTTAGAAAGGCACCTCATCAGCCCCGAATTTAGTTCTGGAGGGCCTCATAGGTTTTTGATCACTGAAAAAAGGGAGATGATCTCTTTGATGGTGAATGAGGAGGATCATCTACGTCTCCAGAGCATTCTTTCCGGGCTTCAGTTAATGGATGCCTGGCGGTTGACTGATAAAATAGACGATGAGTTAGAACAGAATTTAGATTATGCCTTTCTGCCTCAATGGGGTTACCTGACCTCCTGCCCCACCAATACGGGTACCGGAATGAGAGCTTCGTGCATGTTACATCTACCTGCCTTGGCAGTTACTCATAAGATCGATGAATTAATGAAGAACATCTCCAAATTGGGTTTGGTAGCAAGAGGACTGTATGGGGAAGGGACCAAATCTCAAGGTGATTTTTTCCAAATATCGAATCAGGTCACTCTGGGTTCAAGGGAGGAGGAAGTTGTGGACCATGTGGAAAGCGTGACCCGACAAGTGGTAGGACAGGAAAAAAAGGCCCGGGATATTTTACTTAGACGAGACGGAATTCAGCTTAGAGATCAGATGGGAAGGGCCTACGGAACTTTAGTTAGCGCTTACCTTTTGCGCTCAGAAGAGGCGATAAGCTTGCTCTCAAAGCTAAGACTCGGAGTCAGTTTAAATTTATTCCCGCAACTTAATGTTCAGGTTCTAAATGAGCTGTTTTTCATGATTACCCCCGCTCAGCTTCAGGTTAAAGAAGGAAAGGAGATGGCTCCCTTAGACCGCGACGAATTAAGGGCAAAGGTCATCAGACAACGTCTGGGTGAGTTAAAGTAAGAAAGTAAAAAAACTTATAGGGAAGTATTCAGAAGATTCATACGCGTATCGAGGGACTTGAATAGCTCATAGCTGACAGTTGGTAAATACTCAGTGAACCCCGTCATCGCCAGCGAAGCAACCTCGGTAGTCGCCGGTAGCCGCAGGCTTCAGCCTGCGTTTATGCGCACCCTAAAGGGTGCGGCTACTCGCAGTCAACAACATAGAACGTCCTTCACTAAATATTTACGGTAGTTGAGCGGAGTGAGATAAATAGAAGGGACGGGCTACTTTTACGAATTTGATGAATCATGAGCTATGAGCAATGAACTATGAGCTGATATACAGCGACGGAGGGGGAAGAGTCCCGAGATATTCTTGAAAAATGCCAATCACTGAAATTTTACTAAAAAAGGTCCAAGGCACTATCAGAAAATACCAAATGCTTACTTCAAATACCAGGTTGGTGGTGGCCGTATCGGGTGGCCCTGATTCTGCCACTTTGCTTGATCTTCTTTTCAGGCTGAGACCCAAGTATGATTTGCGGCTATCGGTGGCGCATCTCAATCACGGGTTAAGAGGGAGAGAGGCAGATTTGGAAGCAGAATGGGTGAAAAAATTTGCCTTCAAACTAGGAATCCCCGTGATCTCTGATACTTTCAATGTGCCAGCACTGGCCAAAGAAAAGAGGCTTTCGCTGGAAGAGGCCGGCCGACGAGCAAGATACGATTTTCTCGAAGAGGTTGCTAATCGGATGGGAGCGAGCAAGATCGCCTTGGCTCATACCGCGTCTGATCAGGCAGAGACCCTGTTGATGAGGCTAATGAGAGGCTCTGGCCTGGATGGCCTTTCGGCGATACCGCCGATCAGGGATAAGATCATTCGTCCCCTGATTGAGGTCTTTCGAGGAGAGATTCAAGACTACTGTCGGGAGAATAGCCTCCAACCTTGCTTCGATTCCTCTAATATGGAGACTTCTTTTCTTCGCAACCGGGTCCGCCTTAACTTGATTCCCTATCTTTCTCAAGAGTATGGTGATCAAATAGAAAGGATTCTCTTTCAAACCACCAATCTCCTCAGGCAGGATAGTGAATATCTTAAAAAAGAAACTGAGAGAGTGTTTAGATCAGTTCTGGAGGAGAAAAGAAGTGAGGGGCTAGTTTTGAACGAGGAGAAATTGTCTTGTTTACACCCAGCTTTGCAAAGGAGGGTTCTTCGTAAAGCCATTGAAAAAATTAAGGGGGATTTGAAGGGGATTGCCTTTGATCACATTGTGTCGATTGTCGAGTTGTATGAAACAAAGGAGCCTGGGCAATTGGATCTTCCTCACGGCTTGGTGATTCGACACCGTTACGGGAATTTGTTGATTAAGAAAGTAAAAGAGAAAAGTTTGACTTTCGTTCGTAATCTAGTTATTCCGGGAACGACTAAGCTTACAGAGTTAGATCTTGCGCTGGATACAGAATTAATCTCTGCCTCATCTGAGGTCTCTCCCCAGGAAGATCCGCAGAAGAGATTGGGACAGCAGTTCATCTCCTCGGGACGGTGGGGTAGTCGCCGGTCTTTAGCTTCAGTGAAGAAGATCAAATCGCATCAAATCAGTGATTTCCCAGAACCAGAGGCCTGGTTTGATTTGGATAAACTTGAATCACCTCTCTACCTGCGAACACGAGAAGATGGTGACCGATTTCATCCTTTAGGGATGAAGGGAAGCAAAAAGGTTAAGGATTTTTTTATTGATGTTAAGATTCCTTTGGAGCAGAGGAAAAGAATCCCTCTTCTGATCAGCAAGGACAAATTAGTGTGGATAGTCGGTTATCGAATTGACGAGAGGTTCAGAGTAGATGAAGATACCAGATCCATTCTCAAAGTTAGAATCCGGGAGTCCCATGATTGATCGAAAAGCTAAGGTAGAAAGGAAAACCAAAGAGACCGAGGTCAGAATCTTACTAGACCTTGATGGAAAGGGGGAGTCGAAAATTAACACTTCTTATCCTTTCTTGGATCATATGCTTTCTCTTTTCTGTTACCACGGTTTTTTTGATCTCGAGATATCTGCCAAGGGTGATACTCAGATTGATTATCATCATCTGGTGGAGGATGTCGGTATTTGTCTAGGAGAAGCAGTTAAAAATGGCTTGGGAGAAAAAAAGGGGATAAGGAGATACGGGAATTGTTTCGTTCCTATGGACGAGGTATTGGTACAGGTAGCGCTGGATATTAGTGGTAGACCGCTCCTGGTTTTCAATTTTCCCTCGCAGGCGAAATCGCGAGTTTCCGATCTTGAACTGGCCAAGGAATTCTTCCAGGGTTTCTCATCCCATTCTGGTATTACCCTCCATATCAATCTCTGCTATGGGAATGGTGTTCATCACTTAATGGAAGCCATCTTCAAAGCTTTTGCCCTAAGTTTAGATGAAGCAACAAGCCGTGAGCACAGAAGGAGAGAAGTTCCTTCTACCAAAGAGACCCTGGAGTGAGGTCTGTTTATGCGGGCGGTAGTTCAGAGAGTAAGAGAAGCTTCGTGTGAGGTAAATGGAAAGTTAGTGGGATCTATTGGGAAAGGGATGGTTGTTTTTTTGGGTGTTGGGAGGAAGGATCAGTTGGTAGATGTGCAGTATTTAGCTGAGAAGATAGCTAATCTTCGTATTTTCGCTGATGAAAAAGATAAAATGAATTTGTCCCTTGCACAGGTGAAAGGAGAGGTTCTCGTTATTCCGCAATTTACGCTTTATGGAGATTGCAGAAAAGGCCTTCGTCCTGATTTCATGGAAGCAGCTCCACCAGATTTAGCCAGGAGATTTTATCTTAAATTTGTGGCATTAATGGGGGAAAAGGTAACCGTGGTTAAAGAAGGGAAATTCGGTGCTAAGATGAGGATAAAAGTTGACAATGACGGACCGGTGACTTTGATTTTGAACTCTGGTAGCACTTTTGTGAACTAAGTGGTCATGGAGATAAAATGGCAAAGGTGATTGTTGGCCTTGAGGTGGGTATGGGGGCAGTGAAAGCAGTGGAGTTAACTCACAGAAAAAACGGCTACCAGCTAAGGAAATTAGCCAAATTAGAGATACCATTTGAAGATTATGGCCCTACCGAGAGAGAAAAAATTATTGTAAAAGTCATTAAGGATCTCATCAACAAATATGGGATTAATACCAGGCGAGTTGTCTCAGGCGTGGGAGGGGAGTCGGTCATTGTGAGAAGGATAACCCTGCCCCTCATAACAGAAAAAGAAATTTCCCAGGCTGTCAAATGGCAGGCAGAAGAGTATATCCCCTATTCTATGGACCAAGTTTATCTAGGATACCATGTTCTTAATCAACGTTTTTCCCAAGAAAAAAGAGAGGAAATGGCGGTGATATTGGTAGGAGTAAAACGTGAAACCATTGAGAAACATCTTTGGCTTCTGCGCCAAGCAGGGGTTTCTCCTAAAGCCATAGGTGTAAATACTGTCTCTCTATTTAATGTTTTTCAGTTATCTAATCTGGACGAAACCGATGGGATAGCAATTCTCGAGATTGGACATAGTACAACTAGTATTGTTCTTCTGGATAAGGGCAGCCCTTCTTTGATTAGAGACGTGAACCTGGGTGGATTTCACATTACTGAGACTATAGCTGAGAAAATAGGTACTAGTTTTGCGACGGCGGAACAGATAAAGCAGAGATACGGACTTGTGACCTCAAATGGAAGTGAAGGAGAAGTTGACCTTAATGATGGACTGAAAGAACTTAGCACAAAAGAGAAAGTAGACAAATCTCTGGTAGATCAGGTAATCAAGAAATCTATGGAAGATCTGGTAGAGGAAATAATTCACTCCTTTGAGTATTACGCTTCCCAGAGAGAGGGAAGACCCATAAAAAAAGTTGTCTTGAGTGGAGGTACTGCACAGCTGCGCAATATAGACAAATTTTTGTCGCAAGAATTGGGACTCCCAGTCGAAATAATCAGCCCTTTCGCCAAAATTACCTATGAGTCGAAAAAGTTTCAACTAGACTACCTGGCTAGAGTTGGTCCTATGTTTACTGTAGCCTTAGGTTTTGCTCTTCAGGAGGTGAAGCAAATTTGATCAGGATAAATCTATTACCAAGAAAGCTAATCGAAAAGAAAAAAATTGGCGCTTTTGTAGTTTTTGTATCAATTTCTATTCTGTTCAGTGTCCTGGTCTGTGTTCTTCTTTTTCTCCCCCTGAGAGATGAGCTCCCAGCAGCAAAACGGCGATTAGAGTTGGAACAACTAACACTAAGAAAATACCGACCGATCCTGCAGGAATTGGAAAAATTAAAGCGTGAAGAGAGCGAACTTCAGGCAAGGTTGACCTCGATTGAAAATTTAATCGTTTCACGGTCTCCTTGGTCACAGGTGTTGTATGAAATAAGCCGAGCTTTACCCGAGAAAATCTGGCTCACTGAACTCACTAAAGAGACTCAAGGAAAAGAACAGATTTTAGCCATTGAGGGAAGTAGCCTCAGTAAAACCATTGATATAGGTAAATTTATGGAAAATTTAATCAAGTCACCTCTTTTTACAGAAGTAGCTCTCTTGGGAATGACCAAGAGAACCATGGAGAAAAGAGAAGTAATGGATTTTGCCATTAGTTGTAAGCTGAGGGGACCTGTTCCTCTCAAGAAAGGACTATAGTTTGATTTTCACGCTAAGGGGTAGAATAGTAGTTGGATTGGGGATCTTTCTCGGGGTCATTTGCTTTTTTTATTGGGGATTTTACTATCCTCAAGCTAAACTTGTTGAAAAAATAAACCAAGAGGTGAAAGGGGCCAATCTAAGAGTTCTACAGATTAAGGAGAAAGTGGTTGAATATGAAAAGTTAAAAGAGAAGTACCAGGCGATGAGCTTAAAGCTGGCTTCTCTGGAGAGCTACCTGGTAAAGGAAGACGAAAGTTTTTCTGTGTTTCAAGAATTGGGTCGGATGTCGAAGAAATACGGGATTGATTATGTGAAGATAGTTCCTGAGGAGGTTATAGGGGGGCAATATTACAATCGAATTCCGGTGAGAATTCATTTGTTTTCTACCTATCATGCCCTGGGTATGCTTCTATCCGCCATGGACAAAAGAGGTAGGATAATGGGTCTATGGGTTGATGAGATTAAAATGCGAGGGATAAGGAAAGGGGAGCAGAGTCTTGAGGAGAAAGAGAAATATACGGTGGAGGTAGATCTTCTTTTATCCTTATACAAGTCTAAAGCAGAGTTAACTGCCGAAAAGACCCCCAAAATTTCAAGTTCTCAATCTGCAAAAGAGACGCCAAGACGGAGTCGAGAAAAAGAGGAATGAGGGGAAAGATAATTTCTTCGATTGTCTTAGGTGCCGGGGTAATGATGAGCATTTCTTTCTATGGGTGCTTTGCTTTGAAAGGAGAAGAAAGGGACATCGAAATAGAGTCCTTTTTACCGCCAATTTTTTTGTACAACAGCGAGGGGTTACGGGATCCTTTTATTCCTTTAGTGACTAAAGAAAAGAGAGTAGTAGTTGAAGAAAGCATGGAGACAAGACCGCAAGTACCAGAAACCAGGCAAGAAGTGGAAAAATCCAGGCCAAAAAAAATAGTAACAGAGTCAGGATATAGATTGATCGGGCTGGTATGGGATAAAAAAGGGGTTTTTGCTTTAATTGAGGGAAAAGATGGGAAATGGATTGTGAAAAAGGGTGATCGGATCGGAGAGTTTCAAGTATTTAAGCTCGAGGCCAAAAAGGGCGAGGTTACCCTAGTTGGCGAAAAGAAAATAGTTAAGCTAAGGATGAGAGAATGAGAAAATTACTTTTAGTTTTGGTGCTGCTGGGATTTCTTGGAGGATTGATTAACGCAGCCTTGCTCGGTCACGCTGAAGGCATTCCTTCTGACTCAATTTCTATTTCTATTGATTTTAAGGATATAGATTTAAATGACTTATTGGATATCCTTTCTGCTAAGACAGGGTTGAATATAATTGTCACCCCGGAAGTTCAGGGTAGGGTTCCCATTGCTCGTTTTGAAAATGTCCCCGTCTTAAAGGCTCTTGAGATCATCCTTGAGCCTTATGACTATGAGTACGAGATCGTGGACAATATCATCAGGGTCAGCCCCATTCCTCTTCTTAGCCAGAATTTTACCCTCAAGTCTGCCCTGGCTAGTGAGATAGAAAGCTCCCTCAAGCTCCTTCTCTCCGAGGTAGGAAAGATGGAGCTAAACCAGGAGACCAACAGCCTCCTCATCACCGATAAGCCAAAGAGGATGGAGGAGATCGCAGCCTCTATCTTAAAGTTGGATGAGGCGACCAGACAGCTTTCTACCCAGAGCTTTAGCTTGAAGTTTGTCCAGGCAGAGGCTATCTTTCCCCTTATCCAGCCCCATCTAAGTAGGCTAGGAAAAATCGAGGCTGACCTCTCCACCAACAGCCTCCTCATCACCGATACCCGCTATAGTCTCAGCAAAATCGAGGAGGTTGTCTTATCTTTGGACCACTTCAAAGCCCGAGAGAAGCTGTTTAGCTTAAAGTTTGCTCTAGCTTCTGAGGTAGCGAAGCTCATTTCCGGCTACCTTACTCCTGAGGGTGATCTCGAGGTGAGGGAAGATAAAAATGAGATTCTGGTCAAGGCCTCTTCCTACAGTTTGGAGAAGATCGACCATCTTCTTGCTGAGCTGGATACTCCCTCCAAGCAGATGAAAAAGGAACAATTCCTCATTAGGTATATTAGCCTAAAAGATTTAGCCGAAGTTGTTAAAGAGAATCTCTCCCCCCAGGGCAAGCTCAAGATAGATCCCTCCAGCTCTACTCTTACTGTGGAAGATACCCCCTACCACCTTCTCCAAATAGAAAAGATGGTGACTAAGCTCGATACTTTCCAGCCCCGGAAAAGAATCTATAAGATCAGCTTTGCTCCCCTTTCCCTGGTAGCTACCAGGGTAGAGGATCTTCTTTCTGATAAAGGAACCGCAGAGACACAAGAGGAGACCTCCAGCCTGGTGGTAGTTGATGTAAGAAAAAACCTAAAAATCTTAGATAAGCTCATTAAAGAGCTGGACACCATAGAAAATCAGCTCATTCCTCCTTTTGACTTTAAGGGGGTAGATTTAAAAGAGGCCCTAGCTCTTCTTTCTACCAAGACTGGCCTTAACATAATCGCTCCCCTTGAAGTTAAAGGTAAGATCAGCGCTCGCTTTGAAAGACCCATCCCTATCTTAAAGGCTCTTGAGATCATCCTTGAGCCTCATAACTATGAGTACCAGGTTATGGGTAATATCATCAGGGTAAGCCCCATTCCTCTTCTTAGCCAGAATTTTACCCTAAAGTCTGCCCTGGCTAGTGAGATAGAAAGCTCCCTCAAGCCCCTTCTCTCCGAGGTAGGAAAGATCGAGTTAAATCAAGAGACCAACAGCCTCCTCATCACCGATAAGCCAAAGAGGATGGAGGAGATAGCGGCCTCTATCTTAAAGTTGGATGAGCCAGCCGGACAGCTTTCTACCCAGAGCTTTAGCTTGAAGTTTATCCAGGCAGAGGCTATTTTTGCCCTTATCCAGCCCCATCTAAGCAGGCTGGGGAAACTAGAGGCCGACTCCTCTACCAACTCTCTCCTCATCACCGATACCCGCTATAGTCTCAGCAAAATCGAGGCGGTCATTGCCTCGGTGGACATCTATCTGCCGGTAAAAGAGGTGTTCCGGGTTAAATATGCCTTAGCTGGGGAGCTTCTGGATAGGGTAAAGGGGCTGCTTAGTGATTTCGGAAAGGCAGAGATGGATGAAATCACCAATACCATAATCTTGACAGATACTAAGCCTCGTCTTGAGAAAATCAAACTTATGCTTGCCTTTGAGGATACCATAGAAAAGCAAACTATAGCTCAAAGCTTTACTTTAAAATATGCTCAGGCCAATAGCATCGGCTCCGTAGTTAAAGATTTATTAACCCTATCAGGAAAACTGGAGGTTGACTCTTCTACCAACAGCCTCTTCATCACTGATACCAGGTATGGTCTCGTTAGGATAGGGCAGGTGGTCTTAAAATTGGATTATTTCCAACCATCTCAGGAACTTTTTGTGCTCAAGTTTGCCTTAGCTCCTCAAGCAGCCAAAATTGCTCGCCTTTATCTTTCCGATAAGGGAAAGATAGAGGTGAATGAGGCCGAAAATCAGGTCGTGGTCACGGCTACTCCCTATAACCTGAAGAAAATAGAAGATCTCATTGCTGATCTGGATACTCCCTCCAAGCAGATGAAAAAGGAACAATTCCTCATCAGGTATATGAGCCTGAAAGATTTGGCCGAGGTGGTTAAAGAGAACCTCTCCTCGGAGGGGAAGCTCAAGATAGATCCCTCAAGCTCTACTCTTACGGTGGAAGATACCTCCTACCACCTTCTCCAAATAGAAAAGATGGTGACTAAGCTCGATACCTTCCAGTCCCGCAAGCGAATCTATAAGATCAGCTATGCTCCCTTTTCCTTGGTAGCAGAAAGGATAGAGGACCTTCTTTCTGACCAGGGCAAAGTAGATGAACAAGAGGAGATCTCCAGCCTGGTGGTGATTGACGTAAGAAAAAGTCTGGATCGCATAGATAGGTTAGTCAGAGAAATAGATACCCTCGAAGGTCAACTGGTAACCAGGAGATTCTTCCTCAAATACTTAACTCCTCGGGAAGCTGAGTCTGAGCTTCAAGGTGTTATAAGTGAATACGGAAAAATCCGTCTTTCCCAGACTGAAAACGTCCAAAGTAGAAGCAGTACCAGGGACTATATCATAATTCCTCAAGAAGAGATGGATAGTACCGAAGAGAGTAATCCTTCCGATAAAAAAATTGGTAGGGAAAATAATATAATCTATGTAACGGATCTAAAACGAAACATGCCCCGGATTGATCAGGAAATAAAGAAGATGAACGGCCGTTCTGAGGAAGTTGCGGTGAGGACATTTTACATCAAAGAGGGTTCCCTGGAACGCATAGCCATTGCCATAGCCAATATGCTCGGGGTAAAGCCGGAGGAGATCCAGGGAATAGAGCTAAAGGAAGAGGAAGGTAAATGGATGGAGATGGAGGTTCCGTCTCCCTCTATTAATCTGGGAACCATTGGACCGGTGGAATAGTAAGATTGAGGAGATCGTCCATGAACACAATTAAAATAATAGTCATATTAGTTTCATGCGGGATTTTCTTTTTGGCTTGCGCTATGAAAGTGTTTGCGGAATCCTCTATCCTGATAGATACCTCCACTGGGCGCATAACCGTTAAGGCTAGCCGGGAGAAACTGGCCGAGGTTGAGAAAATGATTCCCCAATTTCCTCTGGGAATCAGACAAATCCAGATTAAGGCCAGAGTGTTGGAAATTAGCCAGGAAGTGACGGATGAGTTCGGTACCTATTTGGAAAGACTGACGGGTGTTGAGGTTCCTGTGGGACCGGAAGGGGAGGGGACTACACTTAAATACGGACCAGAGACTCTTACCGAAGTCGAGGCGGGAGTAGGAGCACTTACCTTTACCTTCTATCGATTGGTAGCCGGCGAAGAAAAATTTGAGGCTATTCTGAATATGCTCATTAAACAAAAAAAAGCCCGGCTTCTCTCTGAACCCCAGATAACTACTATAAGCGGGGAAGTGGCTGGTATGTATGCTGTTCAAGATATTCCTTATGTCAAGATTACTAAGCGAGAGGAGGAAGGAGAGAAGATAACGGAAGTTGAACCGAAATACAGCACAGTCGGCATGATCCTGCAGGTGCTCCCTAGGATTGTTGGAGAGGATCTCGTTCAGATGTCCATTCTTCCCATAGTAGCCGAACTGCTGGGGTATGAGACTTTTAAGGTCGACACGATTTTGCAGAAGCTTCCTATTTTGTCTCGGAGGGTTGCTCCCACCAACATTACCGTGAGAAGCGGAGAGCCCATCGTCATTGGTGGATTATTAAGCAAGAAAAAGACTAAAGTAGAGAGTCGCTTTCCCATTCTTTCTGCCCTTCCCGTAGTGGGGCGCCTGTTTACCAGCACGTACGAGAAGGAAGAAAATGTAAACATTCTTATCACGGTAAAGCCTCATATTCTTAAGCCCCGGGAGATAAGAGGAAGAACCAAGAGAATTTTCACTTTCCGCTATGCCCTCGCCGAAGAGGTCGCTCCACAGATAAGCGAAATCATTAGCCCCCAGGGGATGATAGAGATAAATCCTAAAGAGGCTCCTCCTAATTCAGTTCTGGTAAGGGACAATGAAGATCAAATGAAGGTCATTCAGGATGTGCTCACCAAAATTGGTACTTACGAGCAGCAGAGAAGAGAAAAGATCTTCCTCCTTCGCTATTCTTCTCCCGAACCTACTAAGGAGATTCTTCTTTCTCTTCTTTCCTCAAGGGGTTCTATCAAAATAGACAAAAAGACTAATAGTTTGGTGGTGGAGGATGGGGCATATCAGGTCTTTAAGATAGAAAAAGCTATATCTTCCGTAGAGATGTCCAATCAGATACCTCAGAAAAAGGTCTTTCCCTTAAAGTACGTTAAGGAAGCCGAAGTTATCTCTCTCCTGGAAAAATTCCTCTCTCCTCAGGGATCTATTCGCGTGGAAGAAGAAAGCCTGGTAGTTGAAGACAATAACTGGGTGATCCAGCAAATAACCGAAGAGATTAAAAGACTGGACAACTTTGAGACTCAGAAAAAGACCGAGCTATATCCCCTAAAATATGTAAAGGCAGAAGATCTTTTCCAATCAGAGGAATTTAAAAAGGTTTCTTCTCTGCTACTCTCAGATAAAGCAACCATCGAGGTAAATCCAGAGAAGAATGCTCTCATAATTACGGCTCTGGGATGGAGGTTTCCTCAGATAACAGAGATGGTGGCGAGTTTTGACACCTATCAACCCAAGAAGATGGTCTATCAGTTAAAGTATGCCCTGATCTCCTCTCTAGCCAGGCACCTGCAGAGCCTTTTGTCCGATAAAGGTAGCATTGAGGCCATCCTGGAGAAAAACTCTCTCTCAGTCATGGATTCCCAATATCACCTGGAACTGATTGGAGAAAGACTGGCCGTTCTGGATGATTTTGAGAAGCAAAAGAAGAGAAACCTCGTCCATTTAAAATACGCCTCCCTTCCTCAAATCATAGAAATTATAGAGAGAATGAAGTCTTCCCAGGCCCGGATTATAAGCAAAGATGAAAAGGAGAACTCACTTACTTTAGAGGAGAGTCCTTATCTTTTTGAGCTCATTAAAGAAGAGATTGAGAAAATAGATACCTTCGAAAGACAAAAGAAAAGAAGAATTTATGAATTAAAGTATATTGGGGCTGAAAAGATGGTGGGAGTGGTTCGAGTTCTTTTATCAGATAAGGGTAAAATTTTTGGCCAGGGTAGTAAAATAGTGGTGATTGATAGTGTCTTCTATCAGCAAGAAGTGGAAACTATTATTAAGCTGCTCGATGTTCCCCGGTCAAGCTAAAGATTTACCGTGTTAGATAGTAAACATCTAACAGGGTTTACCATAAGAGGTAATTAGAGATGCGAAAACTTAAGATAGGACTGCCCAAGGGAAGTTTAGAAAAAATGAGCTTTGATCTATTTGCCAGGGCCGGTTATCAAATCACCCGGGGGGAAAGATCCTATGTTCCCTCTATAAATGACGAGGAGTTGGAGGGTTTATTGATCCGGACTCAGGAGATCCCGGTTTATGTAGAAAAGGGAATGCTGGATGTGGGTTTGGCTGGTCATGACTGGATTCTGGAAAGAGGAGCCGTGGTAAAGAGGGTGAAGGAGTTAATTTATTCCAAGCAGGGGCTAAATCGAGTGAAGTGGGTTCTGGCCGTTCCCTTAGATTCGCCGATAAAGGCAACACAGAACCTCAAAGGAAAAAGGATCGCCACCGAGCTGGTCAGTGTAACCCGGAATTATTTAAAGGAAAAAGGTGTTGACGCTGAAGTAGAGTTTTCCTGGGGAACTACGGAGGTGAAGCCTCCCTCTCTGGTAGATGCCATCGTCGAGCTTACCGAAACAGGAAGATCTCTAAAGGCCCATAATCTTCGTGAGGTAGATACGGTACTGGAGTCAACGACCTGGTTAATTGCTAACCCAACGGCTTGGACCGATTCCTGGAAAAGAGAGAAGATTAAAAATATAGCTATTCTTTTAGAAGGAGCACTAAATGGGATGGGAAAGGTCGGCTTAAAAATGAACATCTCCCAGGCTAATCTAAAGAAACTCCTTGACGTCCTGCCTGCTTTAAAAAAACCGACTATCTCTAAGCTCAGTGAAGAGGGATGGTGGGCAGTGGAGGTAGTTCTGGATGAGCTTGAGGCACGGCAGTTAATCCCCAGGATAAAAAAAATAGGGGGGGAGGGAATTGTTGAGTATCCCCTTAATAAGGTGGTGTATTAGTTGGCCAAACCTTGGGCTAGTGTAGTAATGGGCAGTGAATCTGACCGGGAGGTTATGAAAAATTGTTTGACTCTCCTCGATGAATTTACTATTCCTTACGAGGTAAAAGTTCTATCTGCTCATCGAATGCCTGAAGCAACTTCGGACTATGCCAAACATCTTGAGTCTCGGGGGATAAAGGTGGTTATTGCGGGAGCAGGAGGAGCAGCTCACCTGCCCGGTGTAGTGGCTGCTCATACAACCTTGCCCATAATTGGAGTGCCTCTTACCTCAAGCTTACAGGGCGTGGACTCCCTATACTCAATCGTTCAAATGCCTAGTGGGGTGCCAGTAGCCTGCATGGCTTTAGGAGCTGCTGGAGCAAAAAACGCGGCCGTGTTAGCAGCTCAAATACTGGCTTTATCATCACCTGAGATTGAGAAAAGATTAAAGGATTACAAACTCAAGCTTGCCCATGGATCCTTTCCACCATCATCCCATTAAATATCCCCCCTCAATATGTGCTTAACGGAGGAAGATATGAGTAAAAGAATCAGGATAAAAGCAGGCGCAGTGGAAAGAATGGCCATCTTAAATAATTCGCCTATGGCAGAAGCTTTGGTAGAAGCTCTTCCTATCGAGGCTTCTGCTAATCGCTGGGGGGATGAGATTTATTTTGCGGTATCCTTAAAGCAGGCAGGAGGGGAGAAGAGAAACGTGGTGGACAGAGGGGATATAGCTTTTTGGCCTCCCGGAAGTGCTCTTTGCATATTCTTTGGTCCCACTCCTGTAAGTAAGGGGGAGGAAATCAGACCGGCCAGCGAGGTGATTCTTGTGGGAAAAATAGAGACAGATCCAGAGGGATTTAAAATCATCAAGGATCATGATCCGGTAAGGATAGAGGAGGTCTAGCTACCATGGGTAAAAATATTAAAGGTGTAGAGGCACGGCAGATCCTGGATTCCCGGGGAAATCCTACCGTGGAAGTAGAGGTAAGACTGGAGGATGGATCTATTGGTAGAGCATCTGTTCCTTCCGGAGCTTCTACCGGAGAATATGAAGCGATGGAGCTAAGGGATGGAGGAAAAAGATGGATGGGTAAAGGAGTAGGTAAGGCCATAAAGAATGTTAACGAGATTATTAATCCAAAGATTAAAGAGATGGATGCAACCCATCAGTCCGAGATCGATCAATTGATGATTGAATTAGATGGAACGGACAATAAAGAGAAGTTAGGGGCGAATGCTATTCTGGGTGTCTCCTTGGCCACAGCCAGAGCTGCGGCAATGACTCTAGGTCATCCTCTCTATCGTTATCTGGGAGGTAGTGAAGCGAAGTTGCTTCCTCTTCCCATGATGAACGTCCTCAACGGAGGAAAACATGCCGATAATAATGTGGACCTGCAAGAATTTATGATTATGCCGGTAGGGGCCTCCAGTTTCAGGGAAGCTCTTCGCTGGGCCTCAGAGGTCTTCCACCACTTGAAGTCAGTTTTGAGGGAAAAAGGATATAGTACTGCAGTGGGAGATGAAGGTGGTTTTGCTCCCGATCTATCTTCTAATAGGGAAGCCATAAGGGTGATTATGGAGGCTATCGATAGAGCAGGATATAAACCAGGAGACGACATCGCCCTGGCCCTGGACCCGGCTGCCTCCAGTTTTTATGAGGGGGGAAAATACCTGTTAAGAGCTGAGGCGATCATAGAAAAGACCACGGAGGAGATGGTGGAATTTTACGAAAGTCTGGTCAGAGATTTCCCAATTTACTCTATAGAGGATGGATTAGCAGAAGATGATTGGCAGGGTTGGAAGCTGTTAACCCAAAGATTGGGGGAAAGGATCCAATTAGTAGGCGACGATATTTTTGTTACCAATACTCAGAGGTTCAAACGCGGAATAGAGATGGGAGTTGCCAATTCCATTCTTATTAAACCAAATCAGATTGGTACTCTTACCGAGACCATCCAGGCTATTCAGATGGCCAAAAAGAATGACTATGCCGCTGTAATTTCCCATAGATCAGGAGAGACAGAAGACACTTTTATCTCTGATCTGACAGTAGCCATGGGAACGGGTCAGATTAAAGCTGGCTCCTGCTCACGGAGTGAAAGAGTAGCCAAGTATAACCAACTTCTTAGGATTGAGGATGAATTGGGAGACCGCGCTGTCTACGCGGGAAAGAAAAAGTTAAAAGCAAGGGAATATTCATAGCCAAGAAAAGAGCGATGCATACGGTTACTTTGATCCCGGGTGATGGAATTGGTCCGGAAATTACTCAGGCTGCCCGACATTGTCTGGAAGCTACCGGAGTAAAAATAAAATGGGAAGTAGTACGCGCCGGAACTTCGGCCATGGAAAAGTATGGTAGTCCTCTTCCTTCCGAAGTTATTGAATCCATAAAACGAAATAAAGTAGCCTGGAAGGGTCCCATTACCACACCGGTTGGGGAAGGTTTTCGCAGTGTAAACGTTGCTTTACGAAAGAATCTCAATCTATATATGTGTCTTCGGCCCTATAAGTACTATCCAGGAGTGCGAGGTGGGTTCCAAGATGTTGATTTGGTCATTATTCGAGAGAATACAGAAGATTTATATGCCGGAATCGAGTTTGAACATGACAAACCCGAAACAAAAAAGCTCATTGACTTTATCCACTCACTAAAGGGTGTCAAAATAAGTGATGATTCTGGGATCAGCATCAAACCTATTTCTATCTTTGCTTCAAGAAGGATAGTTGAAACTGCCTTTCGCTATTGCCTTAAGAACAGTCGAAAAAAGGTAACCGCTGTTCATAAGGCCAACATAATGAAGTTCAGTGATGGATTATTTTTGAAGGTAGCCAGAGAGGTAGCTAGTAGGTATGAAGGAAAAGTAGAGTTTGAAGAGAGATTGGTTGACAATATGTGCATGCAGCTTGTTCAGAAACCACAGAATTATGACGTTCTGGTACTGCCCAATCTTTATGGCGATATTATCTCTGATCTCTGTGCTGGCCTGGTGGGTGGATTGGGAGTAGCACCGGGAGCAAATATAGGGGATGAATATGCTGTATTTGAGCCTACCCATGGAAGTGCCCCCAAGTATAAAGGAATGAATAAAGTCAATCCCACCGGGATGATTCTTTCCGGGGTAATGATGCTTAAGTTTCTGGGAGAAGAAAAAGCCGCTGATAGGCTGGAAAGAGCAGTAGCCGAAGTAATTCGGGAGGGAAATAAAGTAACCTATGACCTCAAAGCTCATCCTTATGATCCTACTGCTGCCGGAACAGAAGAGATGGCCGAAGCAATTATAGGGAAAATAAAAAATTAAAGAGAAAATAAGACTTGCTTTTTTGTATTTTTGTGCTAGAATGAAAGCAGTGGCAAAACGTGGAACTTAATCTTAAGATTAAAATAAGGAGAAGAAGTTAAGATGGATGGTCGAGTCCCAAAGCAACCCATAAAAAAGAAAAAGCAATCCATACCAAAAAAAAAGCAACCCATACCAAAGAAAAAGCAACCCATAAAGAAGAATAAGTTTAGCCGGAACCTGTTTCTTCTTTTCATTATATTTGTGGTGGTTATCTCCCTTTTCAATTTCATTCGTCTAGGCTCCAGTGTTAAGGAGACTGAGCTTTCCTATTCCCAGTTTATTGAAATGGTGGAATCACAGCGGATAACCGAGGTTACTATCAGGGGACATATCATAAGAGGGGAGCTGGGTACAAATATGCCATTTAAGACCTATGCACCAGAAGACCCTGAGTTAATTAAAATCCTGCGGCAAAACGGGGTGGAGATTCAAGCTGCTCCTGAAAGTTCCCCTTGGTTATTGAATGTACTGGGGGGACTTTTGCCTATTCTGATATTTGTGGTTATCTGGATCTATATTATGAGACAGATGCGTATAACCGGGAGTAAAGCTCTTTCCTTTGGGAAAAGTAGAGCCAAACTTGCTTCCAAAGACACGATTAAAGTTACTTTTAACGATGTTGCTGGTGCAGAAGAAGCCAAGGAAGAGTTAAAGGAGATAATCGAGTTTCTAAAAAATCCTCAGAAATTTCAGAAGCTGGGGGCGAAGATTCCTAAAGGGGTAATTGTAGTTGGACCTCCTGGCTGTGGAAAAACTCTTCTGGCTAGAGCTGTAGCCGGAGAAGCCGGTGTTCCTTTCTTGAGCATTAGTGGGTCAGATTTTGTGGAGATGTTTGTAGGAGTGGGAGCAGCGAGGGTAAGAGATCTGTTTGAGCAGGGAAGGAGAAACGCTCCCTGTATTATCTTTATTGATGAGTTAGATGCCGTGGGAAGGCAGAGATTCGCTGGTATTGGGGGAGGACATGATGAAAAAGAACAGACTTTGAATCAACTGTTGGTGGAGCTGGATGGCTTTAGCCCTCGTAAGGGAGTGATAATAATGGCGGCCACTAATCGCCCGGATGTTCTGGACGTGGCTCTTCTTCGACCGGGAAGATTCGATAGAAGAATTAGCATCAATATCCCCGATATAAGGGAAAGAGAAGATATTCTTGCCCTTCATATGAGGAACAAACCCATTGCCAAAGAGGTGAATATTAAGCTTCTTGCTCGCAGAACCCCTGGATTTGTGGGTTCAGATATAGAGAATTTGGTTAATGAGGCATCTTTGTTAGCAGCAAGAAGAAACAAGGATAAAATCGATATGGTGGAATTGGAAGAAGCCATTGACAGAGTAATTGCTGGGCCAGAAAAAAAATCAAGAATTATGCGGGAAAAAGAAAAGAGAATTATTGCCTATCATGAAAGTGGCCACACTGTGGTAGGTAATCTACTTCCCCATGCTGATCCGATCCACAAGGTTTCCATTATCCCCCGTGGATCGGTAGCATTAGGATATACTTTGCAGTTGCCTCTTGAGGATAGATATCTGGCAACTAAATCAGAACTGCTGGATAAGCTCAGCGTTCTTCTTGCTGGACGTGCCAGCGAAGAGCTCATTTTCAAAGAGGTTAGTACCGGGGCTGAAAATGACCTTGAACAGGCTACTCACGTTGCAAGAAAGATGATCTGCGATTATGGAATGAGCGAAAAATTAGGTCCGGTCGCTCTAGGAAAGGGGAATGCTGAAGTTTTTCTGGGGCGAGACTTTCTTAAAGAGAAAAACTATAGCGAGGAGTTAGCCTTTGATATAGACAAAGAGATTCATCGGATGATACAGGAGTCTTATGACCGGGCACTTAAAATCTTAAGGGAGCATAAGGGTAAACTCATACGATTAGCCGAAAAGCTGGAGGAAAAGGAGGTATTGGGAGAAGAGGATATAAAAGAAGTTCTGGGAGAAAAAATAACAGAAAAGATCCCAGGAGAAAAAAAGATAAGAAGAAATAGGACAAAGTTGGTGCTTAAAAAGGCAAATGCGCATAAATCCTCGAGTTCTAATCCTGAGAAATGAAAGAGGTGTCAAAGACGAGCTAAAGAAGATAGGAGTTAGTCAGGAAGCGGTAAAAATTCTTGCCCCCAAGGCCTTCCATTATCTAATTAAAATAGAAGGAATTTCCTCCCCAACTGCCAACCTTCTTAAACAGGAGATGCTTTCCGTGATGGCCGATGCAGCCATCTCAAAGGAGGTAGCCTCTTTCACCTCTAAAAAAAGTGGTGTTTTACTTATAGGTACTGAGGCACAGTTAAAAAAAGTTCTTCCTCGATTAAATAGACAGCCCTTTAATCTACCCGAGGTTTCCCAACAGCTCTCTAAGCTTCTCAAAAACTTTAAAAAGGGTAAATTCGTTCTTTCTTTTAAAGAGAAAAAAATGGATTTGACTAGAAAAGTGGCAGTGATGGGAGTATTGAACCTAACCCCGGATTCATTTTATAATGGAGGAAAATATACTACCCAGGCCCGGGCCTTGAGGAAAGTGGAAGAAATGGTTGAGGAGGGCGCTGATTTGATTGATGTAGGGGGAGAATCTACTCGCCCAGGAGCAAAAGAGGTGGGGATAGAAGAGGAGATAAGAAGAGTCATCCCTGTTATAAGTAAAATAAGGGAGCTCTTTGAGATACCTGTTTCTATTGATACTTACAGGGCAAAAGTGGCAAAAGTGGCTCTGGAAGCAGGGGTAGACATGGTTAACGATATAAGCGGGTTAAGATTCGATCCCGGGTTAAAAGAGGTAGTCGCCCGGTTTGGGGCAGCAGTGGTATTGATGCACATAAAGGGAACTCCGCGAGATATGCAGAGTAATCCCCGATATGAATCTTTAATGGGGGAGATAATCTCCTACCTCTCAGATAGTATAAGATTAGCTCAAAAAGCCGGGATAGATCTAGAGAAAATAATTGTTGACCCGGGGATTGGCTTTGGTAAAACCCCCCAACATAATCTTCAGATTTTAAACCATCTGGGGGAGCTGAGGAGTTTAGGCAGGCCCATTTTAATTGGCCTCTCTCGGAAATCCTTTATTGGAGCCATCTTAAAGCTACCTTTAGAAGAGCGGTTGGAGGGTAGTCTGGCGGCGGCATGTTTAGCGCTGATGCAAGGGGCAAAAATTATAAGGACTCACGACGTAAAACCCACACGCCGGGCAGTAGATCTAACCCAGGCTATTATCCAGAGCTAGAGGTATAATCAATGATTGTTTTAGGGGTTGATCCTGGTACGGCTGCCACTGGATATGGATTAATCAACACCGGAAAAAATCCTGAGATGATAGAGTGTGATTGCATATATACCTCATCCCAGATGGAAATGGCGGACCGTTTAAAAATCATTTACCAGAAAATGGGTGAGATCATCCACAGATTCCATCCAAAAGAGGTGGCTATCGAACAGATTTATTTCAGTAAAAACAGCAAAACAGCACTATCCATCGGACAGGCACGAGGTGTAATTATGTTAGCCGCCTCTAATGAAGGAATTAGGGTTTTCAATTATAGTCCGTTAGAGGTTAAGCAAACTATAACCGGATACGGACGAGCAACCAAACATCAGATTCAACATATGGTTAAGGATTTACTTCATTTATCTTGTGTTCCGAGATCCACTGATTCCGCTGATGCTCTTGCGGTGGCCCTTTGTCATTATTATTCTAGAAGATTGAGGCAATACTGACAATTTTTTTGGAGGATTTATGATACTACGGTGCATCGAATGCGGAAGAAATTATCCAGTAAATGAGGTCAGATATAGGTGTGATTGTGGAGATTTATTGGAGGTAGTGCATGATACAGAATCGCTTCGAGGCAAGATTTCTCGAAAGACTTTTGACCAAAGATTATCCACCAGAGAATTTCCTTATAATTCTGGTGTCTGGAGGTATAAGGAGCTAATATTAGATATAGACAATAAATTGATTGTTTCCCGACCGGAAGGAAATACCAATCTATACTCTGCCGAAAAAGTGGGAGAATGGGTCGGTGTTAAGCACCTATGGCTAAAGCACGAAGGAGAAAACCCTACTGCATCTTTTAAAGATAGAGGAATGACTACTGGAATTACTGTGGCAAAGATGATGGGCTTTAAAAAGGTTGCTTGTGCCTCTACCGGAAATACTTCTGCTTCCATGGCTGCCTATGCTGCCATGGTTGGTATAAAGGCCATTGTCTTTATCCCTCAGGGCAAAATTGCCTTTGGCAAATTAGCCCAGTCCCTTGCCTATGGGGCAAAAACCTTGCAGATAAAAGGTGATTTTGATGATTCTATGAACCTGGTTGAAAAGATCTGTGGCCAACTAAAGATATATTTACTGAACTCAATTAACCCCTTTAGAATTGAAGGGCAGAAGAGCATCGGTTTTGAGGTTTTACAACAATTAAAGTGGCAAGTCCCTGATTGGTTTGTCTTACCCGGTGGTAATCTCGGGAATAATTCTGCTTTGAGCAAGGGTCTTAAAGAATTATACGAAATCGGATTAATTAGTCGAGTCCCCAGGATAGCGGTGATACAGGCTCATGGCGCGAATCCCCTTTATAGAATGTGGAAGAAAAAAACCTCCTTTAAACCGGTTCAGCCAGTCACGATTGCTACTGCCGTAAAAATTGGAAATCCCATTAGCTGGAAGAAATCAATCAGGGGAATTGAATGGAGTAGGGGAGTGGTAGAAGAAGTTAGCGAACAGCAAATAATGGACGCCAAGGCTATGGTTGACCAGGCCGGAATTGGAGCTGAGCCAGCCTCCTGCTGTAGTGTGGCTGGAATCAAGAAGTTAGTCGGGTCCGGCATCATTGACAAGGAAGATAAGGTGGTGGCTATTCTAACGGGAAGCCTTTTAAAAGACCCCGATGCCGTAGTTAATTATCATCTGGGCAAGCTAAAGGGGATTAAATCTACTTATGCCAATCGGCCAATTCAAATTGAAGCCAGCCTGGAGGCCATTAGAAAGGCCCTAGATTAACGCTTTATCTAAAATGAAGTCTATAATATTTGTGGGAGATGGGATGGCCGATTATCCTTTGCCGGAGTTGGGCGGCAAGACTCCTTTAGAGGTAGCCAGTACTCCTTGGATGGACTGGTTGGCCCGGAGGGGGAGATGTGGAAGGCTGATTACCATCCCCGAGGGAATGTCTACTGGCTCAGCAGTGGCT
>Ga0209986_10000621_pt1 | contig 34637 bp, 33 predicted proteins | sample BlataG_FD_183168 | JGI IMG/M metagenome (GOLD analysis project Ga0209986, IMG submission 183168) | Deep subsurface microbial communities from Black Sea to uncover new lineages of life (NeLLi) - Black_00105 metaG (SPAdes) (version 2) | ecosystem: Environmental > Aquatic > Marine > Oceanic >...
GCCAGCACCCGGCCGTGGGTTCCGTCGACGGTCACCACCATGCCGTCGGACAGATCCCTGGTGGCAGTCCGCGCCCCGACGATGCACGGCACCTTCAGTTCGCGGGCGACGATCGCGGCGTGACAGGTCATCCCGCCGGTGTCGGTGACCAACGCCGCCGCGCGGCGCATGGTGGGCAGCCAGTCCGGGTTGGTCATCTTGGCCACCAGTACCTCCCCGTCCTGAAGGCGGGCGCCCTCGCTGACGTCGGAGAGCACCCGTACCACCGCGGACACCACCCCCGGAACGGCGGGCAGACCCTGGATCAGCACCTCATGCTTCTCCTGCGCCGGTGACCCGGCGCGGTTGAGGGTGGTGATCGGGCGGGTCTGCACGATGTAGGTCTTGCCGTCGGCGATCGCCCACTCGGTGTCCTGCGGGCAGCCGGCATGCTGTTCGCTGCGGACCGCGATCCTGGCGATCTCGCTGACCTCGTCATCGGTGAGCACCTGCGCCTCGGCCTGGGCCTCGTCGAGTTCGACCCGCTGGTCCTTACCGTCGGAGCCGCGGATGATCTCGAAGGATTTGTATCCGGTGTGCCGGGACAGGATTTCGCCGGTCTTCTTGTCCACCACGTAGTTGTCGGGCTCCACCGACCCGGAGACCACCACCTCGCCCTGACCGAACGCACCCTCGATGACCACCCGGTCGGTGGCGTCGGTGGTCGGGTCGGCGGTGAACGCGACACCGGACCGCTCGGAGGCGATCATCAATTGGACGACCACGGCCATCGCCGGGTCTGCGGTGAATCCCCGACTGGCCCGGTAGGAGACGACCCGCGGCGCGAACAGCGAGGCCCAGCAGTTCTTCACCGCCTCGATCAGATCCTGCTCGCCCCGCACATTGGTGTAGGTCTCGTTCATCCCGGCGAACGAGGCGTCGGCACCGTCCTCGCCGGTGGCCGAGGACCGCACTGCGACAAAGCAATCCGTGCCCATCCCGCGGTAGGACTCCAGAATCCGCTCCTGGACCTCCGGAGCCATCCCGGCCTTGAGCACGAGGGCCTTCATCGTCGCGCACATCTGGTCGAACCGGTCGGTGTCGAGGGCGTGCAGCATCGCCTCCCGGTGCGCCGCGTTGAGTTCGTCGGCCACGCCGGCGGCCCGAATCGACGCCAGGTAGCTGTCCCGCAACACCACGAAGCCTGGCGGGACCGGCAGTTGCGCCTTGACCATCTCGCCCATGTTGGCGCCCTTGCCGCCGGCCTCCTCGGCGTCGGCCATCCCCAGGTTCGCAATATCCTCGACGTATCGCATCAGCGTTCTCCTCGTGTGATCAGCAGGCGGTGCGGCAGAGTTCCAGCGCCTCGGCGACGGACTCGGCCAGATCTCTGGTGGTGTCGATGCGGTGTGCCGCCGGCCATTCGGCCTGACCCTCGGGGCCGGCCAGTGCGGCAGCGATCTCCGGGGTGACCTGGGAGGTGGTGCCCGTCCGGGTGCGGATCCGACTCAGAGTGTCGTCCAACGGTGCGGCACAGGCGAGTTCGACCATGATCGCCGCGGCCTCCGCGGCCACCCGGCGCGCCCGCTCCCGATAATCCGGGTCCGACCACGTTCCGTCCAGGATCACCGTATGACCCTCGCACAGGCCGAGGTGCGCCCGGCGCAGAACAGCGTCATAAACGGCTTCGATGTTCTCCCGGCCGTACAACCCCTGGCCCAGGACGCCCGGGCGCCCGGCGAGTTCACCGCTCGCGACCATGGCGGACCGTACGTCGTCGGTCGAGATCACCTGGGCGCCGACCCGGTCGGCGATCCCGCGGGCCAGGGTCGTCTTACCGGTGCCGGGGCCGCCGCCGACCAGGATCAACCGGACCGTGCCCTCCCGCAGGTGCTCGCGTGCGACCCTGAGATGCGCCCGCGCGCTGTCGGCCGCCCCGGCGCCGCCCTGGGTGTGCCGGACACAGTCGACCTTGGCCCGCACCACCGCGCGGTAGGCGATGTAGAAGTGCCGCAGCGACTCCGGTGCGTCGTCCCGCGCCTCGGCCAGGTACCGGCCCAGGAAATGCGCGGCGAGGTCGGGACGGCCCAGAAACTCCAGGTCCATCGCCAGGAACGCCGCATCGTCGATCCCGTCGACGTAGCGCAACCGGTCGTCGAACTCCAGACAGTCCAGCAGGGCGGGCCCGTCGGGCAGGCAGAAGATGTCGTCGGCGAGCAGGTCGGCATGGCCGTCGACGATTCTGCGGTCGCTGATCCGGCCGGCGAACAGCACCGCCCGCCCGGCCAGGAAGCCCAGCGCACGACGGCCGATCTCCTCAACGCAGTCGGGGTCGACTCCGGGGACCACGCCGCCGGCATAGCGGGCCAGCTCGGCGAGATTCTCCCGCCATCGCGCCCCCACCGCATCGACGCGGGCCTCGTCGTCCACCTCGCGGCCGCGCCCGGCACCGGCGTGGAACCGGGCCAACAGTTCCGCGATCGCCGTCAACTGTCCGGTCACGTCCCGGCCGCGGCGCACCATCGTGGCCAGCCGGCGCTCATCCGGGTGGCGGCGCATCACGATGACCGGTTCGGGATCGCCACCCTGCGGGGACTGGAAATGGGCGACACCCAGATAGCTGCCCGGCGCCAGCCGGGAGTTGAGCATGACCTCGTGGGCGCAGGCCCGCTCGCGGCTGGCCGTCGTGGAAAAGTCCAGGAAGTCGGTCGTGACCGGCTTCTTCACCTTGTAGGCACGGTCACCAACCAGCACCACCAGGCCGGTGTGCGTCTCGGTGATCTCGGGGCGAAGAGCATCGCTGCTGTCGGTCAACTTCCACCCCCGCTGTCTCTGCGACCCCTGCGGCCCTGCCCATCCTGCACCGGAAGGGTCCCCGCAGCCGAGGGTACAAAGCCACCGGATCGACCTATGGTGGAGGTGAAACCGAGGGGGTTGATATGACCACAGCGACAATCGACACCCGCGTGCTGGCCGATCTGGTGCAGCTGGCCTGCCGCGCGCCGTCGGTGCACAACAGCCAGCCGTGGCGCCTGACCGCCCGCGACGGCGCGCTGCGGTTGTTCGTCGAGCCGCAGCGGGTGCCGCATGCCACCGACCAGTCCGGCCGGGAGGCGCTGATCAGCTGCGGCGCCCTGCTGGACCACATCCGAGTGGTTGCCGCCGCGGCCGGCTGGCAGGCCGATATCGCCCGCTTCCCCAATCCGAACGAGCTCGACCACCTGGCCACCGTGAGTTTCCGGCAGCGGGAGTTCGTCACCGACGCCGAGCGGGCTCGCGCCGATGCGATCGCGCGGCGGCGCACCGACCGGCTGCCCTTCGCCGAGCCGCCGGCCTGGGCCGAATTCGAGCCGGTCCTGCGCAGCACCGTCGACCCCGATAAGGCCAGCCTGCACATCCTGGGCGACCAGGCGCGCCCGCGGTTGGCCGAAGCGACCCGGCTCACCGAGGCACTGCGCCGGTACGACAGGTCCTATCACGCGGAATTGCATTGGTGGACAGCTCCGTTCGAAGCCGCCGACGGTGTGCCCTACGACAACCTGGTTCCGGTCGCCGAACGCGACCGGGTCGATATCGCCCGGGCCTTCCCGGCCGGCGGGGATCCCGACCAGCGCGCCGCGGCGGCCCGCGACCGCTCGGTGATCGCGGCGCTCTGCACCGACGGGGACGGTCGCCGCGAGGCACTCGGCTGTGGCGAGGTGCTCTCGGATGTGCTGCTGGAGGCCACCATGGCCGGCCTGGCCACCTGCACGCTGACCCACCTGACCGAACTCGAGGCCAGCCGATCGGTGGTCCGGGAGCTCACCGGCGGCGGCGACCCACAGTTGCTGATCCGGATCGGACGGGTTCCCGAGACGTCCGGGCAGCCGCCCGCCACGCCGCGGCGCCCGCTCGGCGACGTGCTGGTGTTCGAGCCCTGAGGCGGGACTTCGGGCCCTACCGCGACGCGGCCGCGAGATGGTCTGATCGAGGCGGGACGGGATGAATCCCTGGGGAGGGTGGAGACGATGACCCGAGCAATGCGACGACACCAACCGCGCCGGGTGTTCCGTGACCGTCGGGAGGCCGGCCAGGTGCTGGCCTCGCTGTTGAGCTCCTACCGCGGCAAACCGGACGTGATCGTGCTGGGGCTGGCCCGGGGCGGGCTGCCGGTGGCCTTCGAGGTGGCCCGTGAGCTGGGGGCTCCGCTGGATGCGTTCATCGTCCGCAAGCTCGGTGCCCCCGGGCACGAGGAGTTCGCCGTCGGGGCGCTGGCCAGCGGTGGAAGGGTGGTGGTCAACGACGACGTGCTGCGGGGCCTGAAGATCACCCCGGCGCAACTGCGCGAGATCGCCGAACGCGAGGCCCGGGAGCTGGTGCGACGGGAGGCCGCCTACCGCGGCGGACGGCCCCCGCTGGACGTCACCGGCAAGACCGTGATCCTGGTCGACGACGGCCTGGCCACCGGGTCCTCCATGCTGGCCGCGGTCCATGCGCTGCGCGAATCCGAACCCGCCGAGATCGTGATCGCCGTACCCGCGGCCCCGGAGTCCACCTGCCGGGAGTTCGCCGGACTCGTCGAGGACGTGGTCTGCGCCTCGATGCCGACGCCGTTCCTGGCGGTCGGCGAGTCCTTCTGGGATTTCAGCCAGGTCACCGATGACGAGGTCCGGGAGCTGCTGACCACACCCACCACCGGGGCGCCGCCGGCATCCACCCACCCCAGTCCGGCCGACCTGGTCGCCCAAGCCGCCATCGACGCCCCGGGTGGGGTGCCGCCGGCCGACGTGCTGGACGACCTGATCGGCGACGCCCGCGTCGTGCTGATCGGCGAGAGCTCCCACGGCACCCACGAGTTCTACGCCGCGCGTGCCGAGATCACCAAATGGCTCATCACCGAGAAGGGCTTCAATGCCGTTGCCGCCGAAGCTGATTGGCCGGACGCCTACCGGGTCAACCGGTATGTCCGCGGGCTCGGCGATGACGGCTCACCCGATGAGGCACTCGGTGGCTTCGAGCGATTCCCGGCCTGGATGTGGCGCAACACCGTGGTGCGCGACTTCGTCGGCTGGCTGCGCTGGCATAACGGCCGCTGCGCGGCCGATGGCCGCCGGCAGACCGGCTTCTACGGGCTGGATCTCTACAGCCTGCACCGGTCGATGCAGGAGGTGGTCGGCTACCTCGAGGGCATCGACCCCGCGGCCGCGGCCCGCGCCCGGGACCGTTACGCCTGTTTCGACCACTCCACCGGGGACGACGGCCAGGCCTACGGTTATGCGGCGGCGTTCGGAGCCGGACCGAAGTGTGAGCGCCAGGCCGTCGAACAACTGGTGGAGATGCAGCGCAACGCCCAGGAATACCTGAGCCGGGACGGAGAACTCGCCGAAGACGAACTGTTCTGCGCCCAGCAGAACGCGGTGACGGTCCGCAACGCGGAGGCCTACTACCGCGATATGTTCGCCGGCCGGGTCACCTCGTGGAATATGCGCGATAAGCACATGGCGCAGACCCTGGGCGCCCTGATCACCCACCTCGACCGCGCGGGCGGCCCGGAACCCGCCCGGGTCGTCGTATGGGCGCACAATTCCCACGTCGGTGACGCCCGCGCCACCGAGGTCTGCGCCGACGGCCAACTCACGATCGGCCAGCTGGCCCGCGAGCAGTACGGCGCCCAGTGCCGGCTGATCGGGTTCTCCACCCACTCCGGCACCGTCACCGCGGCCAGCGACTGGGGCGGTCTCGCCGAATGCAAGACGGTGCGTCCGGCGCTGGCGGGCAGCATCGAGGAACTGCTGCACGAAACCGGCAGGGACGAGTTCATCATCGCGATGCACGACGGCTCCCGCGCCGCGGACGCGCTGGAGACGGTCCGGTTGGGCCGCGCCATCGGGGTGATCTACCGGCCGGAGACGGAACGGCAGAGCCACTACTTCCACGTCCGCCCGTCCGATCAATTCGATGCGATGATCCACATCGACTCCACGCGCGCACTGGAACCGCTGGAGCCCACCAGCGTGTGGATCGCCGGGCAGAACCCGGAGACCTACCCCAGCGGTCTGTGAGCGGAGGCAGATTGAGTCAGTCGGTAGCCGGGCACCGCATCGTCACGCTGTGCATGAACCCCGCCCTCGATATCACCACGAGCACCGAATCGGTGCGCCCGACGGACAAACTACGGTGCGCCGCGGCCCGCTACGACCCGGGTGGTGGCGGGATCAACGTCGCCCATGTTGCCGACGTGCTGGGCGCCAGGTCGGCGGCGGTGTTCCCGGCCGGCGGACCGGCCGGGGAATTGGTGAACAACCTGCTCGTCGCCGAAGGCCTTGCCGTGCACAGGATTCCGATCGGCGGTGCGACCCGTGAAAGCGTCACCGTGAACGAGCTGAGCACCGAGCGGCAGTACCGGTTCGTACTGCCCGGACCGGAACTGACAGTGGCCGAGCAGACCGAATGCCTGCTGCAATTGCGGCGGGCCGCCGCGCATGCGTCCATCGTCGTCGCCAGCGGCAGCCTTCCCCCCGGGGTACCGGAGGACTTCTATCAGCAGGTCGCCAACGTATGCGCCGATATCAACACGATGTTCCTGCTGGACACCTCCGGAGCGGGCCTGCGCAATGTCACCGCCGGGGTGTTCCTGCTCAAGCCCAGCCTGCGGGAGCTGCGCGAATGCGTCGAACGGGAGTTGACGACCGAGGCCGAGCAGATCGGCGCCGCCCGCGAGCTGATCGACCGGGGCGCGGCCGAGTGTGTGCTGGTGTCGCTGGGCGCCCACGGCGCCCTGTTGGTCACCCGCGATCGCGCGCAGCGGTTCGCGCCGGTGAGCGTGCCGCCGGGCAGCGGGGTGGGCGCCGGCGACGCCATGGTGGCCGGGGTCGCCGTCGGGCTGACCCGGGGCTGGCCGTTGACCGAGGCGGTCCGGCTCGGTATCGCCGCCGGCGCGGCGACCCTCCTCACCCCGGGCACCGCACCCTGCACCCGCGAGGACACCGAACGGCTTTTCGCGCAGAGCGAGAAGGCCAGCGATATCGACGTGTTCACCGGCTGAGCGCACAATGGCCTGATGGCGCACACCTTCACACCGCCGTCGATCGTGGTCGGCATGGACGGGTCACGGGCCGCCGTCGCGGCCGCGCTGTGGGCCGTCGATGAGGCGATCGGCCGCGGCCTGGCGCTGCAGCTGGTGGCGGCCGCCGAACCCGGCACCGACGCCGCAGCGGCCGAGGCCGCCGTGCGCGACGGTGTCGCAGCCGTCGACTCCGCGGGCCGGCGCGAGTTGCTCGAGATCAACGCCACGGTCATCGCCGACACACCGCTCGGCGCCCTGCTGGGGGCGTCCCGCACCGCGGCGATGGTCTGCGTCGGAGCGGTCGGTCTCCGGCATTTCGAACCCGGCCACATCGGCTCAACGGCCGGCGCACTGATCGCCGCGGCGCACTGCCCGGTCGCGGTGATCCGGGACGGGCGACGGCATACGTCGGCACCGTCCGGGTGGGTGGTCGCCGAATTGGATCAGACCCCGGACAGCGCGGGGGTGCTGCAGTTCGCCGTCGAGGAGGCGCGGCTGCGCCGGGCCCCGTTGCGGGTACTGGGCACCTGGCAGTCCGAGGACCATGACCCCCGCACCGTCGCCGAATCGAACCGGGTGGTCCGTGCCCAGCTGGACCGGCGCCTGGAGACCTGGAAGCACCGCTATCCCGACCTCGATGTCGAGCCGGTGGCCGTCCGCGGCAGCGGACTGGGCTACCTGGCCGATCACGCCGCGTCCATCCAGTTGGTGGTGATCGGGGCCCGGAACACCGCCGGCGTCGCCGAACTGCTCGGAGCGGCCGGGGCGGCCGCACTGCGCGACACCGCCTGCTCGGTGCTGGTCGTCGACCCACAGCGCCTGCTTTGATGAGCACAGCGCCTGCTCTGATGAGCAGATAGGGTTGCACCATGGTCAAGGTCTTCCTCGTCGATGACCACGAGGTCGTTCGCCGGGGCCTGATCGATCTGTTGAGCGCCGACCCCGAACTCGAGGTGATCGGCGAGGCCGGATCGGTCGCCCAGGCGATGGCCCAGATTCCCGCCATGAACCCCGACGTCGCGGTGCTCGACGTGCGCCTTCCGGACGGCAACGGCATCGAACTATGCCGCGACCTGCTCTCGAAGATGCCCGATCTGCGCTGCCTGATGCTGACGTCATTCACCTCCGACGAGGCGATGCTCGACGCGATCCTGGCCGGGGCCAGCGGCTACGTCGTCAAGGACATCAAGGGTATGGAACTGGCGCAGGCCATCAAAGATGTCGGCGCGGGCCGTTCACTGCTGGACAACCGCGCCGCGGCGGCGCTGATGGCCAAGCTGCGCGGCGCGGCCGAACGCTCGGATCCGCTGTCCGGACTGACCGACCAGGAGCGGGTGCTGCTGAGCCTGCTCGGTGAGGGCCTGACCAACAAGCAGATCGCCGCGCGGATGTTCCTGGCGGAGAAGACCGTCAAGAACTATGTCTCACGGCTGCTGGCCAAGCTCGGCATGGAGCGTCGGACCCAGGCCGCGGTGTTCGTCTCGAAACTGGACCAGCGGCAGCGCCGGGACGGCTGATGCCGGCTGCCGTCCCACCCGCGGACAGCGGGGTTCCCCCGGCGCTGCGCGACACCCTTTCGCAGCTACGGTTACGCGAGTTGCTGGCCGAGGTCCAGGACCGGGTCGACCAGATCATCAAGGGCCGGGACCGCCTCGACGGGCTGATCGAGGCCATGCTGATGGTGACCTCCGGGCTCGACCTCGACACCACCCTGCACACCATCGTGCGCACCGCCACCAGCCTGGTCGACGCCCGCTACGGCGCGCTCGGGGTGCGCGGCACCGGCACCGTCGGCGAGGAACTCATCGAATTCGTGACCGACGGTATCGACGACGACACCCGCGCGCGGATCGGTCCGCCGCCATCGGGCCGGGGGGTGCTCGGCGTCCTGATGGACGACCCCAAACCGATCCGCCTCGACGACATCCGGCTGCACCCGGACTCGGTGGGGTTTCCCGCCAACCATCCGCCGATGCGTACCTTCCTCGGCGTACCGGTGCGCATCCGCGACGAGATCTACGGAAATCTCTACCTGACCGAGAAGGCCGGCGGCCAGCCGTTCAGCGAGGATGACGAGGTGCTGGTGGAGGCCTTGGCCGCCGCCGCCGGTATCGCGATCGCCAACGCCCGGCTCTATGCCCAAGCCCGGGCCCGCCAGTCCTGGATCGAGGCGACCCGCGATATCGCCACCGAACTTCTCGGCGGAGCCGACCCGGCCCGGGTCTTCCGGCTGATCGCCGATGAGGCACTGCGACTGACCGAAGCCGACGCGGTGGTCGTCGCGGTTCCGCTCGACGGTGCCGATCGTGAGACCGACGGGCCCGCTGACAGCGACGAACTCGTGGTCGTGGAAACCGCCGGTGCGGCGGCCGGCGCCGGGTCGATCAGCATGGCGGGCAACGAGATCGGTGCGGCGTTCGCCGAGCGCACCCCGCGCCGGATCGCGGCCCTGAATCCGGCCGAGCCGCTGATGGCCGACCCCGGCCCGGCCCTGGTGCTGCCGCTGCGGACCACCGAAACGCTGGCCGGAATGGTGGTGGCGGTGCGCCGGCAAGGTGCGCCGGAGTTCACCGCCGAGCAGCTGACCATGGCGGCCGCATTCGCCGATCAGGCGACGGTGGCCTGGCAACTGGCCGCCACCCAGCGCCGGATGCGCGAGTTGGACGTCGTCTCCGACCGGGAGCGGATCGCCCGCGATCTGCACGACCACGTCATCCAGCGGCTGTTCGCCGTGGGACTGTCGCTGCAGGGGACGATCCCCCGGGCCCGGTCGGCGGACGTCCAGCAGCGCCTGACCGATACCGTCGACGAGTTGCAGGGTGTCATCCAGGACATCCGCACCACGATCTTCGACCTGCACGGCGGCTCGTCCTCCACCCGGCTGCGCCAGCGACTCGATGAGGCCGTCGCGGCGTTTTCCGGACAGGGGCTGCGGACCAGCATGCACTTCGTCGGCCCGCTGTCGGTGGTCGACGCCGCGTTGGCCGACCACGCCGAGGCCGTGGTCCGCGAGGCCGTCAGCAACGCGGTACGGCACTCCGGAGCGCACACCCTCACCGTCAACGTCCGGGTCGAGGACGAGTTCAGCATCGAGGTGATCGACGACGGGTGCGGCATACCGGCCGACATCACCGCCAGCGGACTGAACAACCTGCGGGCCCGCGCCGATGAGGTCGGCGGAACCATGACCGTCACCGACGCACCCGGCGGCGGCACGATCCTGCGCTGGGTGGCGGCGCTGCCCTAGCCGGCTGGCGCCGTCGTCGTCACCGCGAGACGATCACCGGCATCTTGGCCCCGTGGATCACCGCGGTGCTCACCGACCCCAGCAGCATTCCGGCGAACCCGCCCCGGCCACGGCTGCCCACCACCAGAAGCTGGGCCGACTCGGCCTGCTCGAGCAACTGGTGGGCGGGCCGGTCGGCGACGACCACCCGGCGCACCAGCACGTCCGGGTAGCGCTCCTGCCAGCCTGCGAGGCGCTCACTGAGGGTCGTCTCGCCCAGCGCCTGAAGCTGGGACCAGTCCACGCCGGGGAACTCGAAGACACCGGAGTCACTCCAGGCGTGCACGGCCACCAGGTCGACACCACGGAACGAGGCCTGCTCGAAAGCGATCGCCACAGCCCGGTCCGAGGACGGTGACCCGTCCACGCCCACCACCACCGGCGCCTGCGCCGGATGCGGCATCAGCGGATCCTCGTCGTGGATGATCGCCACCGGACATTTCGCGTGGTGCACGAGTCCGGTGCTGATCGACCCCAGCAACCCGCGGGCGAATGCTCCGCGCCCCCGGCAGCCCACCACCATCATCTGCGCATCGGCGGAGAGGTCGGCCAGCACGGGGACGGCGGGACCGGCGACCATCTCGGTCGTCACCTCGATCCGGCTGTCCCCGGCGGCCTCCTCGACGGTCTTGAGGGCGGTATCGAGAAGGGCGCGGCCCTCCTCCTCCTGCCACTGCAGATACCCCGGCGGCATCGGCACCTCCGGGAACGCCATCACGGCCGGCGGCGTCAGGACGTGGACCAACCTGAGGGTGGTACCGCGCAGGGCGGCGTCGCGGGCCGCCCAGTCGACCGCGACCCTGGACACCGACGAGCCGTCCACCCCGACGATGACCGGCTCAGTGCTTGCCGCAGTAGACATTTCGCTCCTCTTCCTCGCGCTCCCGTAGTTTAGGGTTCCCGAACCCCCACCGTCAGGGGCCTTGGTCACTATCTCGAGGCCAGAATCCCCTGTTCGACCTTAGACGTGCCCAACGCCGGCACCGGTGTGGCCTAGGGTCAGAACCCATGGTGAGTGACAATCCGTTCGGTGCCGGCATCGTCGATTCCACTCAGCGGGTGCGGATCGACCCGCGGATCCATGACGCCGTCCTGTTCGACCTCGACGGGGTCATCACCGACACCGCCTCGCTGCATGCGGCGGCGTGGGCCCGGATGTTCGACGAGTACCTGGGCGGCCGACCGGTTGCCGAGGCCGAGAACCACGATCCGTTCACCCCCGACGACTACCGCCATTTCATCGACGGTAAACCGCGCTACGACGGGGTGCGCGATTTCCTGGCCTCCCGGGGCGTCACGCTGCCCTGGGGCAGCGCCGGCGACGCCCCCGCCACGGAGACCGTCTGCGGGCTGGGCAACCGCAAACAGGAACTGTTCGCCGCGGCGATCGCCACCGGGGTGCCGGTCTTCGAGTCCACCGTCGCTCTGGTGCGACGGCTGATCGGGACGGGCGTGCGGGTGGCGGTGTTCTCCGCCAGCCGCAACTGCGCGACGGTGCTCCAGACCGCGGGTATCGCGGATCTGTTCGAGGCCCGGGTCGACGGTGTGGTCGCCGACGAGCTCGACCTTCCCGGAAAGCCGGACCCGGCGATGCTGCTGGAGGCCGCGCGCCGGCTCGGAGCGCGGCCGGGGCGCACGGTGGTGGTCGAGGACTCCGAGGCCGGGGTGACGGCCGGGCGGGCCGGCGGCTTCGGTCTGGTGATCGGCGTCGACCGCACCGGCGAGGGCGGGGCCACGCTCAAGCAGTGCGGCGCCGACGTGGTGGTCGGCGACCTCGCCGAGGTGCTGGTGCGCTCGATCGACCGGCGGATGTCCACCCTTCCCGACGCCCTGGCCGCCTTCGGCCAGCTCGCCGGCGTGGTGGGGGCGCGGCGCCCGGCGATCTTCTTCGATTTCGACGGCACCCTGTCCGATATCGTCGACCAGCCCGGTGCGGCAGCGCTGGTGCCCGGGGCAGCAAGGGCGCTGCAGTCACTGGCCGCGTTGTATCCGGTGGCGGTGCTGTCCGGCCGCGGCCTGGAGGACATTCAGGCCCGCGTCGGAATACCCGGTCTGTGGTACGCCGGCAGCCACGGGTTCGAGATGGTCGGCCCGGACGGCAGCTACCACCGCAACGAGACCGCCGCCGAGGCGATTCCGGTCCTGGCGGACGCCGCCGCCGAACTCACCGAGCGGCTGGCCTCGATTCCCGGGGTCACGGTGGAGCACAAGCGCTATGCCGTCGCCGTGCACTACCGCAACGCCGCACCGGGGGCCGCGACCGCCGTGACGGCCGCGGTGCATGACGTCGGCGGCCGCAACGGCCTGAAGGTGACATCGGGTCGCAAGGTCGTCGAGTTGCGCCCGAATCTGGACTGGGACAAGGGCAGGACGCTGGAGTGGATCTCCGATCAGGTGGCCGGGCAGGAGCCGCTGCTGCCGATCTTCATCGGCGATGACCTGACCGATGAGGACGGCTTCGACTCGGTCCTGCACGACGGGATCGGGATCGTCGTGCGCCACCTCGAGGACGGCGACCGGGCGACCGCCGCGCGGTTCAGTCTCGACGATCCCGCCCACGTCCGGGAGTTCATCGAGCGTCTGGTCGAGCAATGCGATATCGACCGTCAGATCATGGCCAGCCCGTGGTCGTTCACCTTCGGCGGTTACCTGCCCGAGCAGGAACGGCTGCGCGAGGCGCTGTGCGCGGTCGGCAACGGCTATCGAGCCACCCGCGGGTGCGCCCCGGAGGCCGATGCGGGGCCGTTCCACTACCCCGGCACCTACGCCGCCGGTCTCTACAACCGCCTCGTCGACGAGGTGTCCGGGGTGGAGGTGGTCAACGAGAGCCTGGTCAACCTGCCGAACTGGCTGTCGCTGAAGTTCCGCGTCGACGGCGGCGACTGGTTCGACGTGGACACCGCGGATCTGCTGTCCTACCGGCAGAACATGGACCTGCGCCAAGCCGAACTGACCCGGGAGTTCCGGTTCCGCGACCCGTCCGGACGCACCACCAGCGTGGTGCAGCGCCGTATCGCCGCCATGCACCTGCCGCATGCCTGCGCGCTGGAGACGACGCTGTTCGCCGAAGACTGGTCGGGCACCGTCGAATTCCTGTCGATGATCGACGGCGACGTGCGCAACGCGGGAGTCGAACGCTACCGGGCACTGTCCGATGACCACCTGGTCGCCACCTCGACGACGGAGCTTTCCGGCGACTCGGCGCTACTGGTCTGCGAGACCGTGCAGTCACGGGTGCCGATCGCGGTGGCCACCCGTACGACGGTATGGCGCGGCGAGGCACCACTGGCCGTCGATATGCGCTTCGTCGACGAGCCGCGGCGGACCGGCCACGATCTGGTAGTGCGGGTGGAGGCCGGCGAATCGGTGACCGTGGAGAAGATGGCCGCGGTCTTCACCGGACGCGATCCGGCCATCTCCGAACCCGGCGACGCCGCGGCGCGGTTGCTGTCCCAGCTGGGCCGCTACTGCGATCTGCGGGAGGGGCACATCCGGGAGTGGGCGCACCTGTGGGAGCGCTTCGACATCGCCTTCGAGGACAGTCCCGATGCCCTGCGCGTGGCGCGACTGCATATGCTGCAACTGTTGCAGACGGTGCCCAACCGTGCCGAGGATCTCGATGCCGGACTGCCCGCCCGCGGCCTGCACGGTGAGGCCTACCGGGGCCATATCTTCTGGGACGAACTGTTCGTCTTCCCGGTGCTCAACCTGCGCTCGCCGGTGACCACCCGCTCGCTGCTGCGCTACCGGTTCCGTCGGCTGCCGGAGGCACGCCGGGCCGCGGCCGAGGCCGGGTACGCCGGCGCGATGTTCCCGTGGCAGTCCGGCAGCGACGGCCGCGAGGAAAGCCAGAAGCTGCATCTGAACCCGAACTCCGGGCGGTGGAACCCCGATGCCAGCGCCCGCGCCCATCACATCGGGATCGCGGTGGCCTACAACGTGTGGCAGTACTACCAGGTGACCGGCGATCTGCGCTATCTCATCGAGAACGGTGCCGAGATGCTGGCCGAGATCGCCCGGTTCTGGGTGAGCCGAGCCGAGTTCGACGAGACCAAGGGCCGCTACGTGATTCGCGGGGTGATCGGACCCGACGAATTCCATTCCGGCTATCCCGACCGGCCCTATGACGGTATCGACAACAACGCCTACACCAACGTGATGGCGGTGTGGGTGATCGTCCGGGCCCTGGACGCTCTGGACGCACTGCCGTTGCGCAACCGTCTCGACCTGATGGAGACCCTCGGCATCCACGGCCGCGAACTGGACCGCTGGGATGAGGTGAGCCGGCGGATGTACGTCCCCTTCCACGCGAGCCCGGATACCGGATCTGCGCCGGGGGTGGAGGTGATCAGTCAGTTCGAGGGCTATGCCGACCTGGCGGATCTGGACTGGCACGGGCTGCGTGAGCGGTACGGCAACATCCAACGACTGGACCGCATCCTGGAAGCCGACAACGACAGCGTCAACCGGTACAAGGCCTCCAAACAGGCCGATGCGCTGATGCTGTTCTACCTGTTGTCGGCCGACGAGTTGCGGGAGATGTTCGCCCGGATGGGATACCGGTTCACCCCCGAGCAGATCCCGGCGACGGTGGACTACTACCTGCACCGGACCTCGCACGGGTCGACGTTGAGCGGTGTGGTGCACGCCTGGGTGCTGGCCCGCGGCGACCGCAAACGCGCGATGCGCTATTTCCAGCAGGTGCTGGCCTCGGATGTGGCCGACATTCAGGGCGGCACCACCGCGGAGGGTATCCACATCGCCGCCATGGCCGGCAGCATCGACCTGCTGCAGCGTTGTTTCACCGGGCTGGAGACCCGCGCGGATCGGCTGATCCTCAACCCGATGTGGCCGGACAGCCTTGGCGCGCTTCGGATGCCGATCTATTACCGGGGCTACCGGCTGCATCTGACGGTGGTCGGCCGCTGCGCCGAGATCAGCGCCGAACCGGTCGACCTGCCGCCGATCGAGGTGGAGTGCCGCGGCCGGGTACAGACCCTGAGACCGGGAACATCGATGCGGTTCGAGTGAACGGGGACGGACCCCGGCTTGCCTGGAGTGCCGTTTCCAGGGCCCTCAGCCGGTCCGGCTGGCCGCATCGTCCCCGACGGAGGCACCGTCGAGCGGCCAATTCGCGACCTCCGGCAGCGGACGGCGCGGGGTCGACGGCAACGGATCGGCATCGACCGCGGTCCACCCCACCCGCATCAGCATCTGCGGATGGCCGCTGGTGCCGAACACGTCGTCGCGCACCGCCGCCCGGGTCTCGGGAATCTCCAGCGGGTCGGTCATCGGGCAGGTCGCCAAACCCATCGCGGTCGCCGACAACAGCACCAGGCTGGTGGCCTCACCGGCCCGCAACCGAGCGAGATCGTCATCGGCTTCGGTGCCCAACGCGACGACGACGCCGTTGTCCTGTGCCGTCCCGTCACCCAGTCGCGGCAGCAGGTCGGTCTGGCGCAGCATCACCCCGGCGCGGGCTGCCCGTGCGCCCATCAGGGCGATATCCCCCCACGGCACCGGCCAGGAACTGTAGGTGCGGCGGTCGGTACGGCGGCGGGCGATCGCCGCGGCCAGCGTCACGTCGAGTTCCCCGGGCGACTGGGCAACCACCTCGACGGCCGCCAGGTGACCGGGCTCGGACGGGTCGGGCAGCCGGTGAATCTTGGCCCGCCAGCCGATCGCGGCCAACGCCACGGTGCAGTGGTGCAGTCCGGCGCCACAACTCAGCAGCATGTCCCGCCGGTCGGGGTCGGTCCGCGGCAGGTGCCGGCTGGAATCGGCGTAGAGGTTCAGGGTGCTCGGGCCGACCCGCCAGTACCAGGGCTGCGAGTTGTGCACCGACGGGGCGCGGGTGGCCAGGGTGAGCACCGCGCGCATGGCTTCGGCGTCGGGAAAATCCGCGCTCACCGCCACCGGCCCCTCGTCATTGACCTACTGTCGCCGAAGCCGGGGCGGCACCGACAGAGACGTAAGTCCCCAACTGCCGGGACTTCCGGTGACCGACCTAGATCGGGGCGAACTCCGAGATCAGCCATCGGCCATCGGTGTGCACCAGGGTCACCAGCACGCTGCTGGTGGCCAGTGCGGGAGTGGGCCGACTCGTGCTGGTGGTGACCTGATTGACGAACACCAGCACCTCGGCACGTCCGGGCCGGATCGTGGAAACGGCGGCCTCGGCGACATTGGCCTCGGTCTTGACACCCCGGTCCCTGGCCGCCGGAACGACGGTCTTATCGGTGAAATCGGTGTACTGACCCAGGAACGGCTCGGTCAGATGCGACTTGGCGGTCGCCAGATCGTTGTCGAGATTCTCCGGCGAGTAGGACAGCAGGGCCTCGGTTCCCACCTTGGCCGCCGCGACGACCTGCTGTTGGGCAGCGGCGTCGGTGAGCCGATCCGGACGGTACAGCCACCAGTACACCGAGCCCGCGGCGATCGCCGAAACGAGCAGCAATGCGACGGCCAGCACCGCCACCGGGCGGGCGCGGCACCAGGCCGTGACCCGCTGCGCGGGGTTGGCGGGCCGGGCTCCCAAACCCGGATCGAGGTCGGCCCCGGTCGTTTCGACGTCGATTTCGGTGGTTTCGACGTCGATTTCAGTGGTCTCGACGCCGACACCCACCGCGTCATCGGCCTCCGGCTTATCCGGCGAACTCATGGCACAAACTCCACATCTGACATCTTCCAGATGTCACCGTCACGGGTCACCGTCACCCTCATCCGCCACGGACGGGTGTCTTCCTTCGCGCCACTGGCGTTGGTCACCTTCGAACTCGCCGCCACCAGCACGACACCGCTGTCGTCTCGAACCGACTGCAGGGCCGCGACCCGGACCGAACCCTTGGTCACGGCCTGGGAATCGATCGCGGTCTTGACGAAATCGTCGGCGTCGCGGGCGAAGTCCTCCCGGAAACGACCGGCGGACAGGTTCAGCACCCGTTGCACGTCCTCTTCGGCACGGGTGTGGTCGATGGACAGCAGCGCCACCACCCCGTTGCGCGCCGCCTCGACCGAGGCCCGGTCCCGGTCACGTTCGGCGGCAACCTGACCGTGTTTCCAGAGCATCAGGGCGGTGAGCGTCAGCCCGGCGCCGGCCAGCAGCGCAACACCGGCCAACGCCCCGACCCGCCAGGCCGGCACCCGGGACCGGTCGGTCTCCGGGGTGGGTTCGGGATCGGCGTCCTCCCCGGTGCCACGCAACTCGGCGGCCCTGGCCCTGGCGCGGTCCGCTTCGGCCCGCGCATCGGCTTCGGCGGCCTCCGCCTCGGCGAGTTCGGCCAGCACGTCGGTCGGGCGGTCATCGCCGGCAGTCACGGGCGAACACCTCCTGGACCCCGAAACCCCCGATCCTAATGGCAGCGGTCTGCCAGACTCTCCAAGCATGCGGCTCGACCGGATCGGCATGTCGATGGTGCTGGTGGCTGCATGCCTGGTGACCGCCGCACCCGCCGCGGCCGAGCAGCCGGTGCTGCACGACGTGACGTACACCGTCTACACCGACGTCCCGTTCTTCGCCGAGATCTACTACCGGGACGCCGAACCGGCCAACTACGCCGACTACAGCCACAACCCGTACCTGTTCAGCCCGAAGGCCGAGGCCGACCTCGGCCCCGACAAACCCTGGGTGCTCAACGTCAAACTGGCCAATCCGCAGTATTGGGCGATGGTGCTGGGCACCTCCGGCCAGTCTCCCAATCCGCCGAATTTCCACTGCACGCTGGCGGTGGATGGAACGGTGGTGGCGACCAACTCCGGAGCCAAGGGCGCGTTGTGTTCGCTGCGGCACTGGTGAGGGTCAGGCGTCTCCACGCACCCACACGGCCCGGGCGTTCTCGAACGAGCAGGTGAGGAACAACCCGTCCGGCGCCTGGGCCACGGCGTTCTCGTAGCCGGTGCAACTGCCGTTGAGTTCCTTGACGCCCATCATGGGCGGCGACCGGAAATACCGCGGCTCATAACGCCGCGGCGAGCCGCAGAACACCAACCGCCCCCACGAGGTCGTTCCGAACACGTAGAAACCGGTGTCCGCGCACGGGGCGCCAAGCACCACGGCCGGCCTGATTCCGGGGGTGCAGAAGGCGTCATTGCACTCGTCGGCCAGCGCCGGTGCGGGCCCGGCGAGTCCGGCAGCCATCAGCGCAACGGCAGCGGCTACGGTCAATCGCACCGGCTCACTGTCCCATATCGGCGTCTGTGCAGTCCGGCGGTCAGGAAGAATTCCCGACCATCCGGCGCGACGACCGAGAGGAGGTCCGAGGGTGGACCCCACCGACGACGAAATCGCGCGCGCGGCCGAGGCCGAGGCCGAGGCCGCCGAGGCCAGGGCCGAGGCGGCCCGCGCCCGAGCCGAGGAGTTGCGGCGCCAACTGCACACCGCGAAAGCGATCCCGGCGGATCCCGAAACACCCACGGGTGGCGACATATTCAGCGGGCCCGACGACGCCGCAGCACCCCGACCCCGTCCAGGGCTGCAGTCCCTCGCCCCGGCGGCCGCTGCGCTGCTGGCCATTGTCCTGCTGACGGCGACCGGCTGGATGATCTGGCAGCACCGCGAGGTCGCCCAGCAACACCAGCGCAGCGCGGAGTACGCCGCGGCCGCGCGACAGGGGGTGATCAACCTGATGGCCATCGACTACGCCACCGCCGCGGACAGCGTGCAACGCGTGCTGGACGGATCGACCGGACGGTTCCGGGACAATTTCGCCGAAACGGCAGACGATTTCGTCAAGGCCCTGCAGGACGAGGAGATCGTCACCAAGGCCACCGTCAACGACGCCGCGGTGAAGTCCATGACGCCGGACTCCGCCGTCGTTCTCGTCTCGGCCACCTCCCGCCGCGAAGGCAAGCGAGCACCCGAGGACCAGCAGCAGCCGCGTCTGTGGCGAATCACGATGAACCTGGTGCGCGAGGGCGGCCAGATCAAGATGTCCAGCGTCGAGTTCGTCTGATCGTGGACGCCGCGCAGCCGCAATGGCGCCGGTTCGCCGCACTGGCGTCCGATCGGCACCATGCCCCCGCCGGGGACTACCCGCAGTTGTGGCAGTGGTCGGTTCAGCACCCGGCCCGGTTCTGGCGTGCGGTGTGGGAGTTCTTCGACATCCGCGCGGCCACCGCACCCGGGCCGGATGAGGCCGGGGTGCTCGCCGACCCGGCGATGCCCGGCGCGCGGTGGTTTCCCGGGGTGCGGCTGAACTACGTCGACCAGGTACTCCGGCAGGCCTCCCGGCCCGGTCCAGCGCTCATCGGCATCGATGAGGACGGCACCCGAACCCGGATCGACTGGTCCGAACTGCCCGGGCGGGTCGGCGCGGTGGCCGCCGAGTTGCGCCGGCTCGGCGTGCGGCCCGGCGACGGCGTCGTCGCCTACCTTCCCGACATCGCCGAGGCCGCGGTGGCATTCCTGGCCACCGCAGCGGTCGGGGCGGTGTGGTCGGCCTGCGGGCAGGACTACGCACCCGAGGGTGCCGCGGCGCGGCTGGGTCAGCTGACTCCCACGGTGCTGTTCAGCTGTGACGGCTACCGCTACAACGGCCGATGGGTCGACAAACGGGCCGACACCGCCGAACTGCTCGACGCCCTGCCCGGCGATCCGCACCTGATCCTGCTCGACGGTGCGGCCTACCGCGGCCTGGTCGCCGAACCCGTCGAACCGGATGTCACCCCGGTGCCCTTCGAGCACCCGCTCTGGGTGCTGTTCACCTCCGGTACCACCGGACGACCCAAGGGCATCGCCCACGGCCACGGCGGCGTGGTTCTCGAACATCTGAAAGCCGCCGCCCTGCACGTCGACCTCGGCGGCGATGACGTGTTCTTCTGGCAGACCGCGCTGAGTTGGATGATGTGGAACTTCCGGCTGGCCGGGCTGTTGTGCGGGGCGACCGTCGTCAGCTACAGCGGCCATCCGATGTACCCGGACGCCGACCGGTTGTGGCAGCTGCTGGAGACCGAGGCGGTCACCGTCTTCGGCACCAGCCCCGGGCACCTGCTGGCCTCCCGCAAGGCCGGACTGCACCCCGGCGCCGAGCACGACCTGAGCCGGCTGCGAACACTGGGCAGCACCGGCTCGCCACTGCCGGCCGACCTGTACGAGTGGATCGCCGCCGAACTCGGCCCAGCCGTGGAGGTGTCCTCGATCAGCGGCGGAACCGACGTGGTGACCGCTTTCGCCGGTGGCACCACCGCGGTGGCGGCCAGGCCGGGCGAGCTCGCCACCCGCTACCTGGGGGTGGATCTGCACAGCTGGTCGCCGGACCGCGAACCGTTGATCGGCGAGGTGGGCGAACTGGTGATCACCACCCCGATGCCCTCCATGCCGATCGGATTCTGGAATGACCCGGACGGATTTCGTTACCGCGCAGCGTATTTCGATCACGAGTGGGCCGACGGTCCGGCGCCCGGGGTGTGGCGTCACGGCGACTGGGTGACGCTGACCGAGCGCGGATCGGTCATCATCCACGGCCGCAGCGACGCCACGCTCAACCGCAACGGGATCCGGATGGGTTCGGCCGACATCTACGAGGTGGTGGAGGGCCTCGACGAGGTGAGCGAGGCGTTCGTGCTCGGCATCGACGGTCCCGATGGCGCCTACTGGATGCCGTTGTTCGTCACGCTGGCCGAGGGCCACCACCTCGACGACGCGCTGGTGCAGGAGATCCGCACCCGGATCCGCACCCGGCTCTCGCCGCGGCATGTACCCGATGACGTCATCGCCGCACCCGGTATCCCGCACACCCGAACCGGGAAGAAGCTCGAGGTGCCGGTCACCGCGATCATGGCCGGCCACACCGAGGTCTCGCTGGACCCCCGGGCGGTCGACCGTCCTGACCTCATCGACTGGTATCGCGAGCGGGGACGCGAGCGGGTAGACAGGAAGGATGCCTGATTCCGCACCGACAGTCTTCATCACCGGAGCCGCAGCAGGGATCGGCCGGGCCACCGCACTGGCATTCGCCCGCCGCGGCTACCGGGTGGGCGCCTACGATCTTGAGCTCGCCGGACTGGCTTCGCTGCGCGAGGCGATCACCGCGACCGGCGGAGACGTGGCGATCGGCCAGCTCGACGTCACCGACGCCGATGACTGGGCCCAGCAGCTCGACACCTTCACCGGCGGCTCCCGCCGGTTGGACATCCTGGTCAACAATGCGGGCGTGCTGAGTTCGGGGCGATTCGAGGACATTCCGCTGCAGACCCAGCGACGGATCGTCGACGTCAACGTCTACGGGACCATGGCCGGACTGCACACCGCGTTTCCGTATCTGCGGGACACCGCCCACGCGCAGGTGGTCAACCTGTGTTCGGCCTCGGCCATCTACGGCCAGCCCGAGTTGGCCACCTACTCGGCCACCAAGTTCGCCGTCCGCGGACTCACCGAGGCCCTCGAACTGGAGTGGCGCCGGCACGATATCCGGGTGATCGCGATGTGGCCGCTGTTCGTGGCCACCGCGATGGTCGACGGCCTCGACACCGGCAGCACCAAATCCCTGGGCGTGCACCTGAGCGCCGAGGACGTCGCCGAGGACATCTATGCGGCCACCCACCCGAACCGGACCTGGCTGACCAGAGTGCACTACCCGGTGGGGCGTCAGGCCAAGGTGTTCGCCGGACTGGCGCAGGTGTCGCCGAGCTTTGTTCAGCGCCTGCTGAACAAATCGGTGTCGCGCACCTGAAAACCGGCCGAAGGAAACCTCAGCCGAACGAACTGCGGGGTACCCGCTGCGGCTGCTGATTCTGGACGAATGACGAACATAACCCGATGTTGCTGGGGACACAGGGCACACCGTTGATGGTCGGGGTGTTGACCGGCGCCAGGCATTCCGGGGTGTAGGGATTGCGTTCGAAGCCCGGGGCGCAGGTCTGTGCCCCTGCCAAGGGTGCCGTCCAAACCGCTCCGAAAGCCGCCGAAGCGGCCAGCGCAGCACCGCCCAGAACCCCCGTCAGGGAGCGGGCCAGAGTTTGCCAGCGGGTTGTCATGATCGCCCTTCTTCCGGAGTCAAGCCTACGCGTAGCATCGTCGCCATGTCGCAACCGATGCCTTCGCCCGCGGCTCCCCCGGCCCGGCCCGGTCCGGCCCGCTGGCTGGCCGCCCTGGCCACGGCGATCTCGCTGCTGGCGGCCGGTACTGCGGGATGGGCTCTGCTCAGGCCCACGCCTGCGCCTGAGCCGCTCGGTAATCCGGCGGCCGCCGATCCCAAGGCCACGGCTTGCGACGCGTTCATGCTCGTCAGCCAAGGGGTGGCGATTCAGACCCGCAAGGATCTCGGGCCGGAGCCGGCCGCCCGGGAGGCCGTCGCGGCCAACGCCCGCCTCGCCATGGCGGGCGGCGCGGCCTATCTGCGCGACACCGTCCCGTCGAATACTCCCCCGGAGTTGGCCGAGCCGCTGCGGACGTTCGCCGACCAGTTGCAGACCATCTCGCAGTACTACCTCGCCGGACAGGTCAACGACGATCCGGACCAGGCCGCCCGCCTCACCGCGGCCGACGAGACCACCAAGAAGCTCGTCGAGCTCTGCAAGTAGACACCGGCATGGGATCGACAGGACGTTGGGCGCCATCAGCGCGCTGGACTCTGCGAGGCGCCCTGCTCGCCGCCGGCGTCCTGCTGGGTGCGGCTCCTGCGGCGGCCACCGACGAGCTTCCTCCCACCGATACCGGCCGCGCCCCGGCGTCGACCGTCGTGCCGGTCCCGCCCCCGACCGGGATCGGCAACCCGCTGGCACAGGCCGGGAGCGCCCCGGGCGGGCCGCTCGGCCTGCCCGATCTGTCCGGCTACGAGACCAACCTGATCCTGGGCCAGAATCCCGTGCCGTCGGCTCCGGGCACCCCAACCCCGGCGGCACTGCCCAACCTCAGTGCCTTCAACCCCGAATACCTGCTGGCCCAGAACCAGGCGCCGGCCCCACCCGGTGAGGGCGTGATCGCCCCCGGCCTGGGACCGATGCCGGACGATCCGGGGACCGGACGAATCGCCTTCCTGCGACGGCTGCACGAGATGTACCAGGGTGGCGCGCTGACTGGCGCTCTGCTGGGCCAGGTACCGCCCGACGAGCGCAACGAGGTGCTCCCGGCCCCCGAACCCGAGCCGGTCGTGTACCCACCGGCAGCGCCCCCGCCAGCCGGGTGATCCCGCGCTACCGGCTTTATCGGGATCTTCTGACGTAGGTTCTCTTTCGTGCGAGTCGACGGACACGAGATCACCGTTTCGGGTGACCTACTGCAACCGCTGACCCGCCGCACCACCGATATCGTTCGGGTCGCCCTGGCCGGTCTGTTTCTGGCGCTGGTGATCTTCAGTTCGATCATCACCCGCAGCGACTGGGTGGGACTGGAGAAGTCCATCTCACGCATCGTGGGTGTGCTGACGCCCACCCAGTCGAACCTGGTGTACCTGGCCTACGGCATTGCGATCGTCGCGCTGCCCTTCGTCATCCTGATCGGCCTGATTGCCGGCCGGCAGTGGAAGCTACTCGGCGCCTACGGCGCGGCCGGTTTCATCGCGGTGCTCTCGCTGTCCATCACCGGTGAGGGCATCACCGCCCCGCGCTGGCATTTCGACCTCAACGAGCGGCTGTCCACGACGCTGTCGCAGTTCCTCGACGACCCCCGCTGGATCGCGATGCTGGCCGCGGTGCTGACGGTCTCGGGCCCCTGGCTGCCGGCCCGGTGGCGACGCTGGTGGTGGGGCTTGCTGCTGGCATTCGTCCCGATCCACCTGATCGTCAGCGCGGTGGTTCCGGCCCGCACACTGCTCGGCCTTGCCGTCGGCTGGTTCGTCGGCGCGGTGGTGGTCCTGGTGGTCGGCACCCCCGCACTGGAGGTCCCTCTCGACGGTGCGATCCGCGCCTTGGCGCGCCGCGGCTTCGTCACCGACACGTTCACCGTGGTGCGTCCCGCCGGGCGAGGCCCGCTGGAACTGTCCGCCACCGACCAGACCGGCCGGGATGCCATCGTCGAGCTGTACGGCCCCAATCAGCGCAGCGGCGGGGCCCTGCGGCAGTTCTGGCGCTGGCTTGTGCTGCGCGACACGGAAACCGCGCCACTTCAGATGTCGCTGCACCGCGCCGTCGAACACCGAGCCCTGATGACCATCGCCGTCGGGGACCTCTGCGTCGCCAACACGACCACGCTGAGCGTGGCCGCCCTGGACCGGGGCTGGACGCTGTTCTCCCACACCCCGCCGCGCGGGACTGCGCTGGCCCATCTCACCGACCCCGACGCCGCACCCGCGATCTGGGAAGGACTCGGCGTGCTGCACCGCCACCAGATTTCCCACGGGGACCTGCGGCCCAGCGAAATCACCGTCGAGGCCGGAACCGCACTGTTCGGCGGCTTCGGCAATTCCGAGTACGGCGCCTCCGAGGAGCAGCTGCAATCCGATGTCGCCCAACTGCTGGCCACCACGGCCGACCGGTTCGGCGCCGGGCCTGCGGTACGGGCCGCGATCGGCGTATTGGGCACCGATACGGTGCTCGACGCCTCCCGCCGGCTGACCCGATCGGCCATGCCGGCCCGCATCCGCAACAGTCTCAGCGACGCCAAGACCGTGATGGCCGCCGCCCGCGACGAAGTCAAACTGCAGACCGGCGCTGCCGCGATCCAGACCGAGACCATCACCCGGTTCACCCGCAAACAGGTGATCCAGCTTGTCCTGCTGGTCGCCCTCGTCTACGTCGCCTACCCGTTCATCAGCACGGTGCCGGCCTTTGTCAGTGAACTTCGCAACGCCAACTGGTGGTGGGCGCTGCTGGGGCTTGCGGTGTCGGCGTCGACCTATATCGGCGCGGCAGCAGGCTTGTGGGCCTGCGCCAACGAGGTGGTCTCATTCCGGAACCTGGTGATCATGCAGTTCGCCAACACCTTCGCCGCCACCACCACACCGGCCGGTGTGGGTGGGCTGGCGTTGAGCACCCGCTTCCTGCAGAAGGCGGGCCTGGGCACCGTTCGGGCCACCGCCGCGGTGGCGGTGCAGCAGGCGGTGCAGGTGATCACCCACGTCGCTCTACTGATCTTTTTCAGTGTTGCGGCCGGTGCCTCGGCTGACCTCTCGAAATTCGTCCCGAAGCTGACCCTGGTGTACCTGATCGGCGGCCTGACATTGGGTGCGGTGGGGACCTTTCTGTTCGTCCCGAAGTTGAGGCACTGGCTCGAAACCGCCGTACGGCCCAAGATCAACGAGGTCGGCGGCGACCTGGTGGAACTCGTACGAGAGCCAAGGCGCTTCGCCATCATCGTATTGGGCTGTGCCACAACCACTCTCGGCATGGCCTTCACGCTCTGGTGCAGTATCGAGGCGTTCGGCGGAGGAACGACGTTCGTCACCGTCACGGTGGTGACGATGGTCGGCGGCACGCTGGCGTCGGCAGCGCCCACACCCGGTGGCGTGGGCGCGGTCGAGGCAGCGCTCATCGGCGGCCTGGCCGCGTTCGGAGTCCCCACCGCGGTCGCGGTGCCGGCGGTCCTGCTCTACCGGGTGCTCACCGTGTGGCTGCCGGTTTTCGCGGGCTGGCCCATCATGCGCTGGCTGACCGCCCGGGACATGATCTAGACCCGCCACGAGAACTCTGGAGGACTGCGATGACCGAGTGGCATGACCTCTCCGGGCACGTGGCGCTGGTGACCGGCGGTAACAGCGGAATCGGACTGGGGATGGCCCGCGGGCTACACAAAGCCGGTGCTGCCGTTGCCATCTGGGGTACCAACGAGGCACACAATGACGCCGCGGTGATCGAACTGTCCGCCGATGGCTCCGACGCTGCGGTCGCCGCTTTCCGGGTCGACGTCAGCGACGAGGATGCCGTCGCGGCCGGGGTCGCCCAGACCCTGGCGACCTTCGGCCGGATCGACTCGTGCTTCGCCAACGCCGGGGTGCCCGGCCGTCCCGCACCGATCGACACCATATCGACGGAGGAATGGCGACGGGTGATGGCGGTGAACCTCGACGGACAGTTCTTCACCGTCCGCGCAGTGGCCGGCCATATGAAAGCGCGGCGAACCGGGTCCATCGTGTTCACCAGCAGCGTGTCGATGACCGACGGCCTGGCCTTCAACATCCACTACGCGGCCGCCAAGGCCGCCCTGGTGGCCATGGCGCGCGGTCTGGCCGTGGAACTGGCCCGGGAAAGGATCCGGGTCAACGCGATCGTCCCGGGCTGGACCGAGGCCGCTATGACCGAGGGCCTGCTCGACTCCCCCGCCGCGCAAGCCAAGATCCTGCCCAGGGTTCCGCTGCGGCGGTGGGGCACACCGCAGGACTACGAGGCGACGGCGGTGTGGCTGGCCGGGCCCGGCTCGAGCTATTTCACCGGGCAGACACTGGTGATGGACGGCGGCTACACGGTCTTCTGAGGACCTCGTTCACCCGTGCGAGATCAGCCGATTCAGCGCCTTGCCCGCGCGTCGGCTCGCTAGTCGTTCGCCTCGTCGAGTCGGTGCTTGTCGATGAGGGCCTTGAGTTCGTGGAAGGCCGCAGCTCGTGACGTCACCACATCGGCAGACTCCGAAGGGCGGTCAATCGGCATCTTCTGTGATCCGTAGAGGATCGGGCCGAGGCGTCCGCGCAGATCCTCGCGCCGCTTGGCCATGACGTCGCTTTCGCGTTCCTCCCGCAGGGCACGGTCGATGTCGGCGGCCTGCTGTGCGCATTTGCCGATCAGCTCGACGCGCTGCTTTACCGAGTTCTCCAGCTTGGCGATCTCGACCTTCGCGTCGTGCAGCATCTGCTTGTCGGCCTGGCTGAAGTCGCGGATCGACGCGGCGTCCGCGGTGACGGTGCGGATGTTCCCGGCCCGGCGCAGATTGGCGGCGATCGCCTCCAGGTCGGCACGGAAGTCGAAATCAGCGGGATCGCCGAGCCATCCCGACCTGGCGGCCTCGGACGCGGCGATCATCGACACCGACGCGTCGGCCTGCTCGTAGAGACGCGCGCCGGCCGACCCGAACTCCTGCTTGCGTTGCTGTGCGAGGCGCTCGAGGCGGCGGGCTGCGTCCTGCTTCCGCTTCTCCTTGAGCCGCGACCACCCGGTGAACCACACCAGGCCGCCCAGCCACAGCACTTCCAGGACCCAGCCGGTCACCGAGCGTGCTGTGGACGGGTTGTCCGCCCCGTATTGCACGGCCAGCCAGGTCCCCAAATAGTAGGGCCAGGCGACGGCCACGAAAAGAACGAACAACAGAATTGCGAAACCGCAGCCTGCGCCATCATCAGTCTTCTTCGCCCCCATATTCGCGATGCTAACGACTGACGGCGACAGCTCTGCGCGGATCGGCGGGTACGGTGCGGACATGCCCCTGCGCTACGTCGACCCCCACAGGCGCCGCGGGCGTGGCTACCGGGTCGGTGAGAGGTTCGGACGCTCCCCCGCGGGGCAGTGGTTCGCCCGCCGTGTCTCGACCCGTCTTGACCCTGTGCTCTACCGGGCGACGGGCGGACGTTTCACGACCTCGATGGGCGTCGTTGTCAACGCACCGTTGGTGACGATCGGCGCCAGGTCGGGTCAGCCGCGGGAGGTGCAGCTTACCTACTTCCATGACGGCCCCGATCCGATCCTCATCGCCTCGAACTTCGGCGGGACGAAGCATCCGGCGTGGTACTACAACCTGAAGGGGAACCCCCAATGCCGTTTCGGGGGTGAGGATTTCCTCGCCAGCGAGGTGACCGACCCCGACGAGCATGCCCGCCTGTACGCACTGGCTGAGCAGGTCTACGCAGGGTACGGCGACTACCTGGCCAAGACCGCGCCGCACGGACGCCGGATTCCTCTTTTCCGGCTGAGAGCCGCTGAGTAGCTCCCGATAGCACCGGGCTCTTGAGATCTGCGCCTTCCCGGTAGGTGGATGGCTAAGACCGCTTCGCCGGGGGACAGTGCCCCGTGGGGTAGCCGACTCTCTGAAGGACGTGGTACCGACTCTTGACGTATCCGACGTCAACGAAGTCGTACGTAAACCGTTCCCGTTCAGACATTCCATTTCCTCCCTAGTGGGGCGAGCCCGCGGCGGGGCTACGGCCCACCCAGGCTCGGCCGGTAGTCAGCCGCCTCGGACTCAGCGGCCAGCAGCGCCTCCAACTCGCCCTCCTGCTGGGCAACAAACACGCCAATTACCTGCCGGCAGACCTCCGACACACTCACCCCACGCATGTCCGCAATACGTTTCAACCCGACCAGCATCGACGTCGTCACGTGGAACTGCACGGCGAACTGACCACACGAACCATCCTCGGGCGGCGACCCCGGACCGACTACGACGGGACCATCCACCCCGTACTCGTCCAGCTCAGCGCGCCGCGCCCGAACAACTCCACCGCCGGCGGCAGCGGCGGCCGCACTGTCGACTTGGCCACCGAACTCCTCGTGGCTGAACAAACCCATCCACCCCACGCTAGACCTCACCGAAGTCCGCGAGATCGAACCAGAGCCAAAGCGGTAAGAGCGGTCCCGGTTTCAGTTCGGCTGGAACCGCGGTGAAGAGCAGGCAGGAGGCGGCGATGCCGATGGTGACGGCATCGCCGCGGCCGCTGGGTCAACGCTGAGATGCAGACCGAGTTCGGTGATCCGGCCGTCGAGTGGCTGTTGGTGGCCGCATTGGCCGATCAGTCCGGCTACGGTTCGAGCGCGCCGCCCCACCCGGCCAGGGTGAACCCGTTGTCCCCGCTGGCGCAGCTCACCGAGCCCTGGTAGCCCACGGAGCACCAAGCATCGCCGTTGACCAGACGGTGACCCTCAGGCAGGTCGCCGACGCCGTCGCGGGTGAAGGTCGGCGTTTCGGAGTAGACGTATTCGGCCGGCTGCTTCGGGCCCGCCACCGTCTGGTTGGTGCCGGGCGGGGGCAGCGGGCCATCCCCCCTGTCGCAACCTATGGTGCCGTCCGGCCCGATGCCGCAGCCGTACTGCTGAGCGCGTGAGGAGTCGGCCTTGGGCCCAGTGGCTCCGGCAGGAAAGAAGAAGGGCTTGAAGAAGATCCAGCCGGGATCGTCGGGACTGGTGAAGTTCCCCTGCGCGATCGGCCAGATTTCCGGAGGCTGGCCGGCACAGGAGTTCTCGACGCCGGTCTGCGGATCGCAGGTGTCGGGTTCTGCGGCCGCGCCGGGTGCCGTGGCCACGGCGGTGACGAAAATCAGTCCCAGCACCGCCGGCGCCGAGGTCTTCCATCGAGCCGCGATTCGGTATCCCACAGCCGTCCCCTTTTCGTTCCCCGGAAAAACCTACCGAAGAGTACGCGTCAGCGGCACCCTTGACCTGACTTCTACCGTTATGGCCTTGCGCGCCTCCGCTGAAACTCGGCCTCCGCGGCCAGCCAGTGACGTTCATCGTCCGAGCCCCACCTCGAGGGTCTATGCCGACCTTTCCGACAGCGATTTGGATGCCATAGCGCTCAATCTTGAAAGCCGTTATCCAACAGCAACTGTGGGCGAATGATGGGCAAAGCAAAGTCTCGGCGGAACTGCGGAGGCCGCCACCGTGGCGCTAATTCGAATGCTGCACATAAATGGTGCGGGTGGAGGGACTCGAACCCTCACGCTCTCTCGAGCAATGGCACCTAAAGCCATCGTGTATGCCAATTTCACCACACCCGCAAAGTGCGATGAGCCTATCGCACGCTGAATCGGTTGCGGGATAACGACGGTCGTGTAAAGGTCCCAATGGCTTCGACGCAAAGACTTTGAGACGGAAACATGGGAGCGCGGTATGGGCGCGAGAAGCGCAGCAACGACACTGACGACGACAATCCTCGCGGCGGCGGCGCTGGGCACCGGGGGCCTGAGCCTCTCTCCACCAGCCGAGGCCAGCTGCGCCTCGGCGTTCGGGTTGTTCAGCACCGACCCGGCCCGCTGTACCAGCAGCCCGCTGGGGATCGCGATCGCGATCGGCGAAAACGCCGGGGCCCGGGCGGCAAGCCTGCTTGGCATCGCGTTCGCCGCCGGCCCGGACTCGGTCGCCGAAGCGTCAGGTGACGCTCTCAACGTGGCCGTGCAGTTAGGCGCGAACGGCACCGCGGTGGCCGAAGGTTTCGCGAACTTCGCCGCGAACGTCTCGCTGGGCACCACGGTGCCGGGCGGATCTGAGGTCAGGGCCCGGGGCGGATTCGGCAACATCGCGATCAACCTGTTCGGCGATGGAACCGAACTCCCCGATGAGGGCCTGTCGGTCGTCGCCGACGGGATACTGAACGTCGCGCTGAATCTCGGCGGGAGGAACAACGCAGTGCTGGCCGGCCGCAACGGCGATAACGGCACACTCAACGCGGCGGTCAGCATGCTGGGCACCAGGAGCAACGTCGTCGCAGCGGACGGATTCCTCAACGCTGCGGCCCAATTCGGCGGCACCGACAACCGCGCCTTCGCCTCCAACGGGTTGGGGAACGTCGCCGCCCAACTCGGCGGCACCAATAACCAGGTCTACGCCCGGAACGGGACCGCCAATGCCGCCGCCCAACTCGGCGGCTCTGACAACCAGGTGTACGCCCTGAACGGAGCGGCCAACGCGGCGGCTCAGCTCGGGGGCAACAGCAATGTCGTCCGCGCCACCACCGGGTCGGCCAACGCGGCAGCCCAGATCGGCGGCGACGACAACCGGGTCGAAGCCGGCGGGGAGGGTCCGACCGATGGTTACTTCACCGCGGCGTTCAGCGTCCTGAGCAGCGGGCGGGCCCTCCAGAAGAACACGGTGCTGGCCGGACCCGGCCCGCTGTCGATCGCCGGATCCATCGGGCAGGACTCAGCGACCATCGTCCAGAGCGGACCCGGTATCAACATCAACCGGTCCTCTGCGGCAGCGGCGCGCCGGGCAGCGGTGACGTCCCGGCCGGCGACCGTGGCTGGGACCGCGGCCAAGACAGCAAAGGCCCCCGGCGCCGCGTCTGCGAGGGCGTCGGGCCGCTGCTGAGCCCCCGGCGAGGAGCGTGGCCGGCGCCCCTGCTGGCCACCGCGGTGATGCCCGCCCCCGCAGACGGTACCGTCTTAATGTGCCCATCCCCCGCCGCCGCAAGTACGGCCTGCTGGTCTTGGCGATCGTCGCCTCCGCCGGTTGCCTGGCGCTGGGCTGGTGGCAGCTGAGCCGGTGGGAGTCGAACTCCGGCAGCTTCCAAAACCTCGGATATGCCCTGCAGTGGCCGCTGTTCGCCGGATTCTGCCTCTACGCCTACCGCAAGTTCATCCGCTATGAGGAAGCTCCGCCGGAGCCGCCCAGCGCCTCCGGTGACGTCACCGAGATTCCCGCCGGGCTACTACCGGACAGGCCGGTCGCGAGCATCCAAGCCACCGACGCCACGTTGCGTGACTACAACGCCTACCTGGCTGAACTCGCCGACGCCGACCGTGGAGCCGACCACAACGACCAGAACAGGACAACCGCATGACCGCGCCCGACACCCCACCGATCACCCCGGTCGAGAAGATCCGGTCGGCGCTGAACGGTTATCGGGTGCTGGCCTGGATGACCGGTATCTGGTTGATCGCCCTGGTCTACGAGATGGTGTTGAAATACATCGTCAAGGTGGACAATCCGCCGAACTGGATCGGAGTGGTGCACGGCTGGGTGTATTTCGTGTACCTGCTGTTCACCGCCAACCTCGCGGTCAAGGTGCGCTGGCCGATCTCCAAGACCATCGGGGTCCTGCTGGCCGGCACGGTTCCCTTGCTGGGCATCATCGTCGAGCAGGTTCAGACCCGGGAGATCAAGGACCGGTTCAACCTCTGACCAGCTCCCGCAACGACGGCACCAGCAGGTCGAGTGCCCGGCCGCGGTGCGAGACCGCGTCCTTCTCCGCCGGGCTCAACTGGGCGGCGCTGCGTGTCCCACCCTCGGGGATGAACACCGGGTCGTAGCCGAACCCGCCGTCGCCCAACGGTTCCCGGGCGATCATGCCCGGCCACTCCCCTCGAACCACCATCTCCTGGCCCGGGCCGGTCACCAGCGCGCAGGCGGAGACGAACGCGGCACCGCGGCGCTCGTCGGGCACATCCCGGAGTTGAGCGAGTACCAGGGTGTAGTTGGCCGCGTCGTCACCGTGTCCGCCGGCCCACCGCGCGGACAGCACCCCCGGCATTCCGTTGAGGGCAGCCACCTCGAGCCCGGAATCATCGGCCAGGGTCGGCAGTCCGGTGGCGGCGAACCCGTCGCGCGCCTTGGCGATCGCGTTCTCCTCGAACGTCGCTCCGGTTTCGGGTGCCTCGTCGTAGGCCGCGACGTCATCGAGGGACAGCAGGTCCAACCCGGCGATACCGGCCGCGTCGAGCACGCGGCGCAGTTCGGCCAGCTTCTTACGGTTGCGGCTGGCGACCAGCAGCGCGTTCACACTCAGCTGCCGAACGCCTTCTTCGGGGCCGGCCCCTCGGGCAGCACCCCGGGATAGGGCAGCGCCAGGGCCTCGCGCTGGGCGGCGAACAGCCGGTCGCAGGCGCCCAGGGCGGCGTCGAGCATCTTGTCCAGCGTCGAGCGCGGGAACGTGGCGCCCTCCCCGGTGCCCTGGATCTCCACGAAGGTTCCGGTATCGGTGGCGACGACGTTCATATCGACCTCGGCCCGGGAGTCCTCCTCGTAGGGAAGATCAACCCGCACCCGGCCGTCGACCACACCGACGCTGATGGCGGCGATCGCACACGACAGCGGCCTGGGGTCCGACAGCCTGCCGGCGGCCGCCAGGTAGGTGACCGCGTCCGACAGCGCCACATAAGCGCCGGTGATGGCCGCGGTGCGGGTGCCGCCGTCGGCCTGCAGTACATCGCAGTCGATCGCGATGGTGTTCTCCCCCAGCGCCGCCAGGTCGATACAGGCCCGCAACGAGCGGCCGACCAAGCGGCTGATCTCCTGGGTGCGTCCGCCGACGCGGCCCTTGACCGATTCCCGGTCCGAGCGGGTATGGGTGGCGGCGGGCAGCATCGCGTACTCGGCGGTCAACCAGCCCAGCCCGGAGCCCTTGCGCCAGCGCGGCACGCCCTCGTTGACGCTGGCGGTGCACATCACCCGGGTCTCACCGAAGGCGATCAGCACCGATCCGGCCGGGTGTGAGGTGAAGCCGCGGGTGATGACCACGGGCCGCAGCTCGTCGTCTTCCCTGCCGTCCTGTCGTGAAGTCACTCGGAGACCCTAACGCGCGGTCGGTGCCGGGTGATTCAGACCCGAACCGCGGTGAATCCCGACGCCCCCTCCAGGGCCGCGAAATCGTCGTCCTGGGTGATGACCGGCAATCCGCGCGAGACCGCGATCGACGCGATCCACAGACCGTTGACCCCCATCCGGCGTCCCGCCTGGGCGAGGTGGACGCGCAGTCGCGCCCACTCCCGTGCGGCCTCTTCGTCGACGGGAAGCGCCATGATGTCCGCGACGGCATCAAGTGTGGCCAGCCGCCGGGCGCGGATATCGGCGGTATCGGCGGCGAGCACCCCGGCGTTGAGTTCCGCCAACGTGATGACCGTAGTCGCGACTTCCCCGGGCATCGCCGACTCGTCGAGCGGACGGCCCGTCTCGTTCGCGATGAACACCGAGGTGTCGAGCACGCCGGCCGCAATCACTGAATCAGTCCGAGATCGTCAGTGGTGTCGCCGGCCAGCACCGCGAGGTCATGTCTCAGTCCGGGATCGGCCTGAACGCGCTTGAGGCGCTGCACCAGTTCAACTCCGGACAACCACCGTCGCCGGTCGGGCCTGGCCGCGCTGAGTTGGGCTACCGGCTTGCCTTTGACCGTGATGGTGACAGCTTCCCCGGCCTGCACCCGGCGCAATACCCCGGCGGTGTCGTTACGCAGTTCGCGGGAGGCTATCTCAGGCATGCTACAAGTGTAGCCGCTACGTAGCATTCAGGCCGTCAGTGCGACTCCGGGCCTCGCCCGATGTCGATACCCTCCCCGGGCACCACCGCGCGCACCGGACCGTCGAACTCAGCCCTGGCCTCGTCGATCACATCCTCCCGGGAGGTCCACGGCGGAATGTGGGTCAGCAGGAGTTCACCCACCCCGGCCCGCTTGGCGATCCGACCCGCCTCCGCACCCGACAGATGCAGATGCTTGGGCCGGTCCGGGGAGTCGGTCCAGGACGCCTCGCACAGAAACATGTCAGCGCCACGGGCCAGGTCCACCAGCGACTCACACACCCCGGTGTCGCCGCTGTAGACCAGCGTGGCGCCGTCCGCATCGGTGATCCGCAGGCCGAACGACTCGGTGGGATGCATCACCAGCCGGGGCAGCACGGTCAGCCCGCCGAGGCGGACCGGCTCCCCGTCCACCCACTGGCGCACGTCGAAGATGTCGGAGAAGTCGTCGAGGTCCCCACCCAGCGGCGAGGATGCCGCCGCCAGCCGGGTCCAGGTGTCGCTGGGGCCGTACATGATGCCGCG
>Ga0209986_10000622_pt1 | contig 34636 bp, 26 predicted proteins | sample BlataG_FD_183168 | JGI IMG/M metagenome (GOLD analysis project Ga0209986, IMG submission 183168) | Deep subsurface microbial communities from Black Sea to uncover new lineages of life (NeLLi) - Black_00105 metaG (SPAdes) (version 2) | ecosystem: Environmental > Aquatic > Marine > Oceanic >...
TAATAATAAACGTTGGTTTTGTACCGGAATATGGATACTATGCATCGGCGTGGGCTCATTTTTTCTGTTACTTTATAATGGTTGTAATTTCATTTTTTTGGGGTCGCAAATTTTACAAAATAAAATATGATTTGGTTTCAATAAGTGTTTATATTGGAATAGCGCTGTTCTTATATTTTGTTAGTGAAATAATAAATATTGATTCAACAATAGGGAAATTAGGGATTAACACAATCATATTCATGATTTTTATTGTATTAATTATGTGGAAAGAAGATTTAAAAGGTTTGCTTACAGGAAAAATGATTCATAAAAAGAAAGGATAGAATGTTAAAAGTTGAGTCCGCTCCGAAAAGTCTTTTTGCCCCTAAATCCCCTAAAGGGGACTATTAAAGCGAAAAAACACAAAGAAAATAAACAGAAAAAGGATGAAAGTAAAAATTGTAAATAAGTCGAAGCATTCATTACCAGAATACAGTACTTCTTTATCTGCAGGAATGGATTTACGGGCTAATCTGGAACACCCCATAGTTATTAAAACACTGGAAAGAGCTTTGATTCCAACAGGAATATATATTGAACTTCCGGAAAACCATGAGGCTCAGATTAGACCAAGGAGCGGAATTGCACTGAAAAAGGGAATATCTGTATTGAACACACCGGGAACAATAGATGCTGATTACAGAGGAGAAATCGGGGTGATTTTAATTAATTTATCAAACCAGGAAGTAATTATTGCTGATGGTGAAAGAATTTGTCAAATGATAATTGCAAGGCATGAAAAAGTGGAATGGAAAGAAGTTGAAATACTTGTGGAAACAAAGCGTAGCGACGGCGGATTTGGACATACAGGGAGGAGCTAAAAAAGGGTTCATAAATAAAGAGAATAAATTACAAAACGTTATAATAATGAGAAGAAAAGGAACAATAGAATATATACTATTAGTTTGTTTATTGATATTCCTGGCAGGGTGTTCGAGGAATATTCAGATGCGAAGCAGTCAGGCGCAAAAAGGTGTAGAATTAACAGGAAAGGATCAAATAAATTATAATTACTTTTTTACAGAAGCACTAAAATTAAAAATGGGAGAAAGGGTTGAAGACATTCAAAAAGCCCTGGCATATTATAGAAAATGTCTGGAAATAAACCCTGATAGTGATGCATCCATGTATCAAATATCCAATATATTGATAATGGGAGGCGATTATGAAAACGCAATGTTATATGCAAAAAAAGCAACAGAAATTGATCCTGATAATATATGGTACCAATTGCTGTTAGCAAACTTGTATCATGCTGTGGATAAGCAGGATAGTACAATAGTTGTTTATAATAATATTTTAGAAAAAAATCCTGAAAGAATAGACCTGTATTTTAATTTGGCTGCTCTCCATGGAGAGTATGGTAATATAAGAAAGGCGTTAAAAATATATGAAGAGCTGGAAAAGAAATACGGAAAAAATGCAAAGATATCAATTGCAAAAGAACAAATATATTCAAGGGTTGGAAAAGTAGAAAAAGCAGAAAATGAACTAATATATTTAATTCAGACATATCCGGAAGAATTAGGATTTTACGTAATCCTGGCAGAGTTATACTCTGCAAGGGATATGGATGAAAAATCGAAAGAAATATATAATACTATATTCAGAAAAGATCCGGATAATGGATTAGCGCAATTATCTATTGTTGAATTTTACAGAAAAAAAGGTGAATACAGAGAGGTTTTTAAAATCTTAGATGAAATCATAAATAATAACAGCATTAATATCGAAGAGAAAATAGAAATGATGATATCATTTATCAGTGATCAGAGAGAATTAAAGGAACACAAAAAAGAAGTAAACCAGGCACTGGGTTTGTTGAAGAATAAATATCATGAAGATTATAGGATCAGGGTATTGTATGCGAATTATTTTATTAGACTGTCCATGCATGAAGATGCAGCCGAAGAATTAAGATATGTGGTTGAAAACGTTAAGGATAATTATATGGTATGGGAGCAATTGATGTTTGTTGAAAACGCATTAGGCGAATATGAAAGGCTTTATGACGAAAGCATTGAGGCGATTAAAATTTTTCCAATGGCACCAAACTTATATTTATTTAAGGGGATTGCTTGTATTGAGAAAGGGAATGAGGATGAAGCAATAGAAACACTGAAGACAGGATTAAAAATAGCGGGGAAAAATAAAGATCTGATCACACAATTGTATTCTATGTTGGGTGAAGCATACCGGAATAAAGGGCAGAATCACTTATCAGATGACGCGTTTAATAAAGTATTGGAAATTGATAAAAAAAATTTATATGTATTGAATAATTATAGTTATTATTTGTCATTAAGGGAAGAAAAATTAGAAGAAGCTCTGGAAATGAGCAAGGTATGTATTGAACAACAGCCAGAAAACTCTACCTATCTTGATACATATGCCTGGATACTGTTTAAAATGAAGAATTATAAGAAGGCGAAAAAATACCTTGAATTAGCATTAAAAAATAACGGAAGTAAGAATAGTGAAATTGTTGAACACTATGGAGATGTATTATTTTTTATTGGTAAAAAGGAAACAGCATTGGAATATTGGAAAAAAGCAAGAGAGTTAGGAAAAATATCCGGGGAACTCGATAGGAAGATATCAGATGTAGAGGAAAAAAATGGGAATCAAAATCATTAAGAATGAACATGTAAAAGAATGAAAATATTTAAATTTAGTATGGTTATGTTGGTAATAATAATAGGATTATCAGCATGCAAAACACATGAAGCACTGATCGGGAAAGAGGTTAAACCCATGAGGATTAACAGGATTATGCGAAAGACCAGGGAGAGAGATAACCAAATTATGAGCATGTGGGTAAAAAGGTATAACGCAACTTACCATGTAGGGGATAAAGAAAAAGAGTTTAAAGGAAATTATAAGATAATTAAAGATAGTTTGGTTCTGATATCAATAGAATCAGTGCTGGGTATTGAGGGTGTTAGAATATTATTTATGACTGATTCAATATTTTTTGTTGACAGGATAAACAAGGTGTATTTTTCCGGGGATTACAATGACTTCAAAAAGTACAATAAGTTTGACGTTGATTACAATTCATTGCAAAATGTTTTATTAAACAATGCGGATATTATAAGAGAATCAGGAAATTATTCAAGACCGGCAGGAAAAGAAAAGGCAAAAGTAGTTAATGGAAATTATTTAATAAAGTTTTGGAATGAGGATGAAAAGAACACAGATACTGGAAACAATGAAATAAAATGGATGCAGGAAATCGAAATTGATAATGAGCATTTTAGGGTTAAAAGAATATTTGTAGAGGAACTTGAACAAAAAAGAAGTTATGAACTTAAATATAGCGATTTAAGAAAAGTAGAAAATGTATTTGTTCCTTTCAGAATAGGAATTGAATTTAGCGAAATAAACAATTTGTTAAAGACCGATATTAGAATTAAAAAAATGAATATAAATAAGGATGTTGAAGTAAATATAAAAGCGGGTAAGAAATACAAAAGAATTGAATTTTGAGCGCACTCCGAAAAGTCGCGAAATAAATACTTTTCGGAGTAGACTAAATTTTAAATAGAAAAGAATGCGTATTTGGGCAAAGAAAATTAAGATAATAGCAGTTTGTATAGTAATTGGGACAGCTGGGTATACGCAAAGCCGTTTGGAGCTCGAGAAAAGAAAAGACGAAGCATCAAAGGAAATTAATTACACCAATAAACTATTAGAGCAAACCCAAAAAAACAGAAAAACCTCACTAAATAATCTAATATTATTAAAAAATAAAATTGAGAGAAGAAAAAACCTCATTGCAAGTATAAACGAAGAAATCAATTTGATAAGTGAAAGCATTAAAGAGAAAGAGAGCGTTATAAAATCGTTGGAAGAAGATGTGAAGAAAATCAGGAAACAGTATGAGATTCTGATTTATTATGCATATAGAAACAAAAAATATAAAAGCAACTTAAGTTTTATTTTTGCGGCAGATAATTTTAATCAAGCCTATAAAAGAATAAAATACATGCAAAAAGTTGCAGAATTCAGGCACAAACAAGCAAAACTTATCAAAAGGCTACAAAAAGTTTTAACAGATAATATTGAAGATTTGGAGGAAGAAAAAAAGGAGAAAGAATTATTGCTTGTCGAAGAACAAAAAGAATGGGATAAATTGAACAGAGAAAAAAGCGAAGAAAACAACCTTGTGGTGAATCTGCAAAAAGAAGAAAAGGAATTAAGAAGAAAACTCAGGGAAAAGAGGCGTATAGCAAAAAAGCTGGAAGAAGAAATTGAAAGATTAATAGCTGAAGAAGCCAGGAAGGCACGAGGACTGGACAGATTAACACCAGAACAAAAATTGGTAGCTGATAATTTTAGGAGTAATAGGGGTAGGTTACCATGGCCTACAGAACGAGGAATTATTACAGAAAAATTTGGGTTACACAAACATGAAATATTGAAAGGAGTACAGGTAAGAAACAATGGCGTTGATATTGCTACATCACAGGGAGCAACTGCAAGGACGGTTTTTGAAGGTGAAGTTAGAAAAATTATTGCAATTCCGGGAGCAAATCAAGCGGTGATAATCAGGCACGGTAATTATTTGTCTGTGTACCAGAATTTAGTAAATGTTGCTGTAAAAACAGGTGATAGTGTTAGAATTAAGGAAAGGATAGGAACTATATTTACAGATACGAATAGTGACAATAAAACCGTGTTACACTTTGAAATATGGGAGGAAGATACAAAACTGGATCCATCTGTATGGTTATCAAGTTATCAATGATAAAAAAATGTAACTATTATGCCAAAAATGAGTATAAGATATATTATAGGGGCGCAGGAAAACAGAAACATATTTTGAGTATAAAATATGGAAAAGAAACTTGAAATTGCTTCGTTGCGAAAAAATATAAGGCTTGTTGAAGCTTTAATCGATGAAATATCATCGAAACAGGAACTGAAAGCAAATATATACGGGAAGATTTTGATAGGAACAGTTGAGGCTGTAAATAATGCGATTATACACGGAAACAAATCAAATCCGGAAAAAGTAGTTAATATTAAAATTTACAAGACGAAAAAAGAATTACATATTGTTGTAAAGGATGAAGGAGAAGGATTTGATTATAGAAACATACCTGATCCTACAGCCCCTGAAAATATAGAAAATATTCATGGCCGGGGAGTCTTTCTAATGACAAAACTATCGGATAAAGTTGAATTTTATGAAAACGGTTCAATAGTGGAATTAATTTATAAATTATAGAAGATTGAGCATTTTTTTCCATAAAGAAGGAATAAATTTTGATATAAGAGAAAGGCAAAAGATAAGACAGTGGATCAAAAAAGTTATTGAAAATGAAGGAAAAAAATTAGGAGAGCTGAATGTTATTCTTACCGGAGACAAGGAACTGCTTGAGCTAAACAAAACATACCTTTCCGGAAAATACCTCACAGACGTAATTACCTTTGAATACAACCAGGAAAAGAAAATTTCAGGGGATATATACATAAGTGTTGAACGCATTAGGGAAAATGCGTTAAAATTCAATGAGCGGGTTGATAGGGAAATCCTGAGAGTAATCATACATGGCATTCTGCATCTGATGGGATATAAAGATAAAAAGGATGAGGAGCAAACAAAAATGAGGCAGAGAGAAGATGAGTGTTTGTACATGTTTGATAAAATGAAAGGATAAATAAAGAAGAACATAGCTTCGAATCATGATTGCAGACTGTCCCCGTAGGAATGGGCAGGCGTAAGGCAGGTCATCAGGAATCCCACAAGAGAACCTTAGATTTTTATTGGAAAAAGCACAATATTGGAGCATAAGAAACTATATATCAACAAATTCGATAAAATAAACTATATGTTTTTCAGAATGCATTATTTACATTGATTTAATAATGATTAATTTGTGATCACGAACGAAGTAGAGCACACCGAAGGTAATTAATCAGGTTATATTAAGTAAATTTGAAGGCATAAAACGAGATAAAAAATGTTACCTGAGTATGATATAATTATTGTTGGAGCGGGTCATGCTGGAAGCGAAGCTGCAGCTGCTGCAGCTAATATGGGATCAAAAGTATTATTAATTACTATGGATATGACAAAGATTGCAGAAATGTCATGTAATCCTGCAATGGGGGGAATAGCAAAGGGACAGATAATAAGAGAAATTGATGCATTAGGAGGGTATGCCGGAATGGTAACAGATAAAAGCATGATACAGTTCAGAATGCTGAATAGGTCAAAAGGACCAGCGATGTGGAGCCCGAGAGCTCAATGTGACAGGATGAAATTTTCAAAAATTTGGAGACAAAATTTGGAAGAAATAAAAAACGTGGATTTTTGGCAGGATACAGTTCAGGAAGTTGTCATAGAAAGAGATAAAGCAATAGGTGTAGTAACAAGATTAGGGATAAATATTTACGGAAAAACCGTTATAATTACAAGTGGTACATTTATGGATGGTCTTATGCATGTAGGTAAAAAGAAGATAGAGGGAGGAAGGGCTTCGGAACCCGCATCTGTAGGATTATCGAAACAGTTGAAAGAGTACGGATTTGAGGTTGGGCGAATGAAAACAGGAACACCTGCAAGGGTTGATGGGCGAACAATTGATTTCTCAAAATTGATTGAACAAAAGAGCGATGAGAAGGGTGGTTGTTTTTCATTTTTACATGATGAAGAGATAATAAAAAATCAAAAGAGCTGTTATATAGCGCACACTGATACAGAGGTTCATAAAACGCTTGAAAAGGGATTGAATGAATCACCGTTGTTTAATGGAACAATAAAAAGCATTGGGCCACGATATTGCCCAAGTATTGAAAATAAAATAGTAACATTTTCAGATAAGAAATCACACCAATTGTTTATAGAGCCGGAGGGAGAAAATACAATGGAGTATTATGTAAATGGTTTTGCATCATCATTACCATGGGATATACAAATAAAGGCGTTACGAAAAGTTAAGGGATTGGAGAATGTAAGAATATTCAGGCCGGGATATGCTATAGAATATGATTATTTTCCCCCTACGCAGTTGAAACATACAATGGAAACAAAATTGGTAAAAAACTTATATTTTGCCGGACAGGTAAATGGAACAACAGGATATGAAGAAGCGGGCGCCCAAGGTTTGATTGCTGCAATAAATGCACATTTAAAAATAAATGAAAGAGAAGAATTTGTTTTGGGCAGAGACCAGGCTTATATTGGTGTATTAATAGATGATCTTGTAACAAAAGGAGTTGATGAACCATACAGGATGTTCACTTCAAGAGCTGAATACAGAATATTGCTTAGACAGGATGATGCAGATTATCGTTTAACGGAACTTTCATATAAGATTGGTTTAGCGAGCAAAAAAAGATATAAGCTATGCAAGGAAAAATATTCAAAAAGAGATAAGATTATAAAGTTTATCAAAGAATTTAGTGTAAAACCAGAGGTAATAAATGAAATGTTAATAAAATTGGGAACAGCTCCAATTAAGCAAAAAATAAAATTAAAGGATATACTAGCGAGGCCGCAGGTAAAATTAGAAGATCTGATAGATGCTATTCCGGAATTGAAACAGGAAATAGCAGGAATAAGTAACAGAACAAGGGAAATAATAGAATCAACGGAAATATTTATTAAATATGAGGGATATATTAATAGAGAGAAAAATATAGCAGAAAAAATAAAAAGGCTGGAACATATAAAAGTAAAAAATGATTTTGATTATAATAAAATATTATCGCTTTCGACTGAAGCAAGACAAAAGCTGTCGAAAATAAAACCAAAAACAATCGGACAGGCTTCAAGAATTAGCGGAGTTTCTCCATCCGACATTAGTGTACTTTTAATCTATATGGGAAGATAATGTTCCACGTGGAACATTTTTATTTTTAAAAATGAAAAAAAAAATAAAGAAATTTTCCGGAAATATAGTTGATGTCAAGGAAAAACGAATTTATAAAGGTGAAATTTCTGTCCGGGATGGTTTTATCCTCAAAATAACACCATGTGAGAATGCTAATGACCACTACATTCTCCCGGGTTTTATTGATGCACACGTCCATATTGAAAGCTCCATGCTTACACCCGGGGAATTTGCAAAGCTTGCCGTTAGGCATGGTACGGTAGCAACCGTTTCCGATCCTCATGAAATTGCTAATGTTCTGGGAGAAAAGGGGGTTAATTTTATGATAAATGATGGGTACAAAGTGCCCGTGAAATTTTACTTTGGCGCACCATCCTGTGTGCCAGCCACACCATTTGAAACCTCAGGTGCGGATATTAATAAACACGGTATAAAAAAGCTGCTAAAAAGAAAGGATATTCATTTTCTATCTGAAATGATGAACTATCCGGGAGTAATAAACAAGGATAAGGAGGTAATGGAAAAACTTAAGATTGCGAGAGAGATGAATAAAAGAATTGACGGACATGCTCCCGGGTTAAGAGGTAAAGATTTGAAAATATATGTGAATGAAGGTATAACAACCGATCATGAATGTTATAATTTGCAGGAAGCGATAGAGAAAATAAGAAAGGGAATGAAGATACAAATCAGGGAAGGCAGCGCAGCAAAGAATTTCAATACATTATACTCCTTAATAGACCAATTTCCGGAACAGATTATGCTTTGTACCGATGATATTCACCCCCATGATCTGGTAAATGGGCATATAAATTCAATTATTAAGAAAGGGCTGGAAAGAAAAGTTAATTTATTTAACCTGATACGATCTGCAACATTGAATCCGGTTAAACACTATGGATTGAAGGTTGGATTATTACAACAAAATGATCCAGCTGATTTTATTGTTGTTGATAATTTAAGAGATTTAAATATAAGTGAATCGTATATCGATGGACGGTGCGTATATAAAAACGGAACGGTGGGATTTTTGTACCAATGCAGTACAAAACCAAATCAGTTTTACAAAAACAGGATAACAGTAAATGATGTAAAAATTGTTGCGAAAGGAAATGAAATAAAAGTCATTGAAGCAATCGACGGTGAATTGGTAACCAGGGGGAAAATCGTAAGTCCATACATATTAAACGGAGAAGTTATAACAGATACAGAAAAGGATATTTTGAAAATCGTAGTATTGAGCAGGTACAGGAAGGCAAAACCGGTCATTGGATTTATTAAAGGGTTTGGATTAAAGAAAGGAGCTTTTGCCAGCAGCATTGCTCACGATAGTCATAATATTATTGCTGTTGGCGCTTCTGATAAAGATATTGTAAATGCGATGAATCGTATTGTTGAAAATAAGGGGGGAATTGTGGTGTCAGACAATGCTGAAACAATGGAGTTAAAACTGGAAATAGCCGGAATAATAACATCGGAAAATGGAAGCACGGTGGCAAGTAAATACCTGGAAATCAATGAAAAAATAAGACAAATGGGGTCTGAATTGCATGCACCCCTTATGACCCTTTCCTTTATGGGATTGCTTGTAATTCCGAGTTTGAAAATTGGCGATAAAGGATTGTTTGATGTAAATAAGTTTGAGATCACGTCTTTGTTTGTTAATGGGGCGGATTAATTTAAGTTGCTAGTTACAGGAGCATATTTCACAGTGGTTGCGGGTTAATACCCTAATAAATGTAAAATTTGTTTATTTTTAGTCTGCATTCATCATTAAACATTGAGCCCCATCCGAAAATTCGTAGTTTAATACTTTTCGGAGTGGACTCAACATTCTAAATTCTACATTTGATATCTGGCTTTACATGCTGTCAGGTGTTTCCACCTGACATTGAATACCGGATTAATTAAAATTTTGTCATATCATTACTGTCGGATGGAAACATCCGACAGCATCGTAAAGGATGAAACAATTGAAGTATCAGAAAAATAAGCTTGCAGACGTATTGTCAGTTCTGCCTGAAAAGCCAGGGGTTTATTCGTATATGGATAAAGACGGGGAGATCATCTATGTTGGAAAGGCAAAAAATTTGAAAAAGAGAGTTTCTTCCTATTTTATGAAAAAACTCACGGGAAAGACGCGAATTTTAGTGGGTAAAGTAACTGATATTAAACACATTATTGTAGATTCGGAATCCGATGCATTGCTATTGGAAAACAACCTGATCAAAAAGCACCAGCCTCGTTACAATGTCCTGCTCAAGGATGATAAGAACTTTCCATGGATTTGTATTAAAAATGAGCCCTTTCCAAGGATTTTTTCCACAAGGAATGTTATTAACGACGGTTCGCGGTATTATGGTCCATACACCTCAATGCTGATGGTTAAAACCATTCTGGATCATATAAGGCAGATATATCCTTTAAGAAACTGTAAATATAAGCTTACAGAGAAGAACATTCAACAAGAAAAGTTTAAACTGTGTCTGGAATATCATCTGGGAAACTGCAGGGGCCCTTGTGAAGGCTTACAGACTGAAGATGATTATAATAAAGCAATTGCAAATATCAGGAACATCTTAAAAGGTAATATTCAGGATGTTTTGAGTTACCTTAAAAAATTAATGAAACAATATTCAGAATATTTGAAGTTTGAAGAGGCGCGTTTGATAAAAGAAAAGATTGAAATACTGGAGAGGTATAAAAGCAAATCCACCATCGTTAGCCCTGCAATCAAAAATGTGGATGTTTTCAGCATAATCGATGAAAAAGAATATGCATATGTAAATTTTCTTAAAATCGCAAATGGAGCAGTTATTCAGGCACATACGCTTGAGATGAAAAAGAAACTGGATGAAAGCAGAGAGAATTTACTTTTGCTTGCCATTACTGAAATCCGGGAGAAAGTATCAAGCAATGCTAATGAAATTATAATACCCTTTAAAATCAATGTAAATATTCCTGGTGCAAAATATCTTATTCCCAAAAGAGGGGACAAAAGAAAATTATTGGAATTATCAGAAAGGAACGTTAAGTATTATCGGTTAGAAAAAAGAAAACGATTCGAGAAAAATATTTCACTGTCCAGGACTGTCAGGAAGCTGGAAAACATACGAAAAGATTTGAATCTGAAGGAATTACCGGTTCATATCGAATGTTTTGATAATTCCAATCTTCATGGAGCTCACCCGGTTGCTGCATGTGTTGTGTTTAGAGATGCTAAACCCAGCGCCGGAGATTACCGTCATTATAATATTAAAAGCGTTAAGGGACCCAATGATTTTGCATCAATGGAAGAAGTGATTTTCAGAAGATATAAGAAATTACTGGATGAACAGAAGTCTTTGCCCCAATTGGTTATCATCGATGGTGGCAAGGGACAACTAAGTTCTTCGCTTAAAAGTTTCGAAAAACTAAACCTGCGCGGTAAAATTGCCATTATTGGGATTGCAAAAAAACTGGAAGAAATTTACTTTCCGGGGGATTCAGTGCCTGTCTATCTTGATAAGGGTTCGGAAACGCTGAAAACCATTCAATATATCCGGAATGAGGCACATAGGTTTGGCATCGGTTTTCATCGTAGAAAGCGATCAAAGAGTTTTACCACCTCGGAATTAATCAACCTGAAGGGAATCGGGCCTCAAACCACATGCACCTTACTATCACATTTTAAGTCTATTAAGGAGGTTAAGAAAACACAATTGGCGGATCTGGAAAGGGTCGTGGGAAAATCGAAAGCGGAAATTGTATATCGACACTTTCATAAAAACCAACCCGGATAAACCTCGAGGTAACGGAACCGTCATGAAGAACAGCTATTTTTCCCTGGTAATGGTATAGTTTACAAATTCAATTAAGGAGGATTTGGCATCATTTTCAGGAAATTCAGATAATATTTCCAGGGCCCTGTCCTTGAATTCCTGCATTTTCTTTGTTGAATATTCAATGCCCTCATTCTCTTTAACGAACTGAATTACCTCATTGACTTTTTTTGAGTTTTTGTTGTGATGTCTGACGATATTCAAAATTCTTCTTCTTTCCGAATAAGTGGTGCTTTTAAGTGAATGAATCAAGGGCAGGGTTATTTTTTTTTCTTTAATATCATTACCGGTGGGTTTACCAAGTATACCTTTTTTCTGATAATCAAAAAGATCATCCCTGATTTGAAAGGCAATACCTACATTTTCTCCGAATTTCTTCATTTTTTCAACAACTTCATTGTTTGCTTTAACCGATTTAGAGCCACAGGCAGAGCATGAAGCAATTAGCGCAGCTGTTTTTTTCCTGATAATATCAAAATAATCCTCTTCGGAAAGATTTAATTTACGGGATTTTTGTATTTGCAGCAACTCTCCTTCACTCATTTCTTTTACTGCCTCCGAAACAATTTCCAATAATTCAAATTCTTTTTTTTCAATTGCGAGCAACAATCCCCTGGAAAGGAGATAATCTCCCACCAATACGGCGATTTTGGATTTCCATAAGGCATTGATTGAAAAAAATCCTCTACGCTCATACGATTCATCTACAACATCGTCATGGATTAAAGTTGCAGTGTGCAGCAGTTCAATCAACGAAGCTGCAGTATAACTGGATTCCCGGATCTCACCATTTAATTTGGCTGTAAGAAAAACGAGCATTGGCCGCATTTGTTTCCCTTTTTTCCGGAGGATATAATTCATGATAATACTTAGCAAAGGCACCTTGCTTTTCATGGAGGAATTAAAAAACGAATTAAATTTTTTCATTTCCACAGCAATCGGTGCTTTAATCAAATCCATTGTCGACATTCCCGGCGCAAGTTTATGGCTTAAAGATAGCAATTTATGATAAAGGAAGTTCAAAATAAAATTAAGTACGGCTTCAAAAAGGGAAGGAAAAAATACATATTATTTCCTTAAACACAACACCCTTCGACAGATAATTGAATGTGTGAGTAAGTGTGCACAATAGTGTGATATTCGTCCACTACTGCTGCCGGGTGATTAGTTAGGATTTGAAACATTGCAATTATGTTATAGTTTTGGTAAAATGTTAATGCATTTTAGTGGTCAGACGAGTAGGTTCAAAATTTAAAATCCAACAAGATTATGGAACATATCCAAAAATTATTATATATGGCTAAAATACAAAGCATTATACGTATTCTTGAAACAATTAGATAATAATATTTACCTGAAATTTTTATAAAACCCTGGTTTTTCCAGGGTCTTTTATTAATGAGACTTCATTCCTTTTATTTACCTTTTTAAAATATACAGCAAAAACCCTGTTTGTATGTTATCTTTGTATTAGGTTGTAATAGTATCGAACAGTTTAAATCGTTGGCAAATGACAAAAGTTAGAGTTACAAAAGAATTTGGGTTCGAAATGGCTCATGCTTTATGGAATTATGATGGTCCATGCAGGAATGTTCATGGCCATTCATACCGGTTGTATGTAACTGTGATCGGTGAACCCATAAATAGTCAAACGGATCCCAAAAATGGAATGGTAATCGATTTTGGCGATTTGAAAAAGATTGTAAAGACAACTATAATTAATAAATTCGATCATTCTGTAGTTGTAAGCAAGGAAGCACCACACCATTTGTTGCAAAACATTGAACAGATGTTCGAGAAGTACGATGTGATGGACTATCAACCAACGTGTGAAAACCTGGTTGTGGATTTTGCCGGCAGATTGATGGAGAAATTACCGGAAAATTTGAAGTTGTTTAGCTTAAGACTCGTGGAAACAGCCACATCATACGCAGAGTGGTATGCAGAGGATAATTAGGAAAACGGAAGGGTTGAGGAGAAGATATGTTAAAGTGTTGATGTGTTATTGTGTTTAAGTGGGGAAGTGGTTGTGTTTGAAAAAGTTTGAGGTTTAAAGTTTAAAGTGAAAAGGGGGAAACAGGAAGCAGTCAATTATATTGTTAAATGGTTAAATTGCTAAATTACTCGCTTCGCTCATGAGACCGCCCCGATACCCGATAGCTATCGGGTATCGGGGCTAAGTTGTTGAATTGTTACCGTCCGCCCGGGAAATTGTTAAATGTTATACGTTGGAAATTATTTGTTGTTTGTTATATTGTTGGAAACAGGACATAGGGCAGGGTGCTGGGCGTATAGCGTAGAAACATGGAGAAGGGGTGACTGTGTGAGACCTGCCAGTGTTTGGAGGACCTGGCAGAGTCTGTGAAGAAATGGAGACTAAGATGTTGGAAGTAGCAGCAGCAGGAGGCAGGAAGAAGTCACCAGTCCGCTGTAGGCTGTATACAGAAGAAATCTCAGAAACTCATAACTTTGAAATGGTTTAATATTCTAACAAAATTCTCCTCCTTGGAAAGGAGCCTGCCCGAAAGAATGAATTCTTTCATTCAGGCGGGGAGTACCCGACCGAAGGGAGGGGGAGGTGGTTGATTCAAGTTCATAATAGATCTTTAAATTTACACATTAAAAAGCAGTACTGGCTCATATCTCGAAACTCGGAACTCGCAAAGCATAACTCGAAACAAGTAACTTCAAACATCGAACTGTCAAACTTTAAACTATAAACACGAAACCCGAACGTTGGGTTGGAACGAAGTGAAAATCAAACCTCACGAGCAGGTAGTAAGTGTGGCCTTGTGGGAGCGAGTAAACTCGAAACCTGAAACTACAACATTCTATAGCCAATGAAAGAAACAAACAGAACCGACAGCCAAAAGAAATTACTGCTACTGGACGCGTATGCCTTAATCTACCGGGCGTATTATGCATTTATCAGGAATCCAAGATACAGTTCAAAAGGTTTGAATACATCTGCCATTTTTGGATTTACAAACACATTGGACGAATTGATAAAAACAATGAATCCAACACATATTGCTGTTGTATTTGACCCCCCAACTCCAACATTTCGTCATAAAATGTTCAAAGAATACAAGGCCAACAGGGAAGCAACACCGGAGGACATTAAAAAGTCAATTCCTTATATTAAGGATTTAATACGTGCTTTTAACATCCCAATTATTGAAGTTGAAGGATATGAGGCTGATGATGTAATCGGCACACTGGCTAAAAAAGCTGAAAGAAAAGGATTTGTGACCTATATGATCACTCCGGATAAAGATTTTGCACAATTGGTATCGGACAAGATATTTATGTATAAACCGGGAAGAGGCGGAAATGGTCCGGAGATTTTGGGTGAACATGAAATAAAAGAACGTTTTCACGTGGAACATCCGGGTCAGGTTATTGATATACTGGCTTTATGGGGTGACTCGTCTGATAATATACCCGGAGCACCCGGTGTTGGAGAGAAAAGAGCAAGGGAACTTATTGGTGATTATGGTAGTATTGAGGAGCTTTTTAACCATACAGAAGAACTTAAAGGAAAACAGAAAGAAAATATCGAACAAAATATCGATCAAATCAGGCTTGCTAAAGAATTAGTTACTATAGTTCTTAATGTTCCGGTTGAATTAGATGAAGCGGAAATGAAAATCAGGGAGCCGGATAAGGGAAAATTATCTGCTTTATTCAACGAATTGGAGTTCAGAATAATTGCCAAAAGAATATTGGAAAGAGACGGACGAACGGCAACCGGAGAAAAAGCTGTTCAGACCACTCTTTTTGGTGATAATACCCATGCGGTGCAAAAAGATATGCTTAGGGATATTAATTCAACAGAACATTCTTATTATATCGTTGATTCAGAGGAAAAAATTTCTGGTTTAGCCAAAAGCCTGGGTAACCAGCAGGAGTTCTGTTTTGATACGGAAACTACCGGATTAAATGTGTATGAATCAGAACTGGTTGGTATTTCCTTTTCTTTTAAAGCGCATGAGGCATATTATCTGCCATTACCGGAAAAACGTGAAGATGCACAGAGAATTCTTAATGAATTCAAGAGCATTTTTGAAGACACGGGAATAAGAAAAATCGGTCAAAACATCAAATATGACATACAAATTCTTCGATCGTACGGGATTCAGGTTCAGGGTGAGCTGTTCGATACGATGCTGGCCCATTATATCTTGCAGCCCGATATGCGTCACAATCTGAACTATTTAGCTGAAGCATACCTTGATTACACACCGGTGTCCATTGAGGAATTGATTGGAGAGAAGGGGAAAGGGCAATTAAGTATGCGTATGGTACCAAACCAAAAGGTTGCAGACTACGCCGCCGAAGATGCCGATATTACCTGGCAATTAAAAAAGAAGTTGGAAGAGGAGGTAAAAGAAAGCAATCTGGAAAACCTGTCGGAAAAAATTGAAATGCCCCTGGTATATGTCCTTGCCGATATGGAACGGGAAGGTGTGAGGATTAACGTTGAAGAGTTGAGGAAATACGGAGATTTGCTGCGAGAGGACATTTTAAAGTTGGATCAGGAAATTATTAGAATGGCGGGTGTTGATTTCAATATCGCTTCTCCGAAACAGTTGGGACAAGTGTTATTTGAGAAGATGAAGATTGTGGAAACTGTAAAAAAAACCAAAACCAGGCAATATTCAACAAGTGAAGAAGTCCTTATGCAATTAGCTGACAAGCATGAAATCATACCCAGGATACTCGAATACCGGTCGTTGAAAAAGCTTCTAACCACCTATGTTGATGTACTTCCGCGATTGATCAGTGTAAAAACCGGAAAGATACATACTTCATTTAATCAGGCAATAACCTCAACCGGCAGGTTAAGTTCGAATAACCCAAACCTTCAGAATATTCCAATACGTGAAGAAAAAGGCCGGGAAATCCGCAAGGCTTTTGTGCCAACCAATGAAAATTATATTATATTGTCGGCTGACTACTCACAGATTGAACTAAGGCTAATGGCCCATATGAGTGAAGACCCGAATATGCTCGGAGCTTTTCTTGCCAATGAGGATATTCATGCAGCCACTGCTGCAAAAATAAATGGAATACCGGTTGATATGGTTACTAAAGAAATGAGAAATAAGGCCAAGACAGCAAATTTTGGAATTATCTATGGGATTTCAGCATTTGGGTTATCACAACGGTTATATATTTCACGGAAAGAAGCCAAAGAGCTCATTGACGGATACTTTAATACTTATCCCAATGTAAGGGCTTATATGAACAAAAGCATACAATTTGCCAGGGATAAAGGTTATGCTGAAACCATAATGGGAAGACGAAGATATTTGAAGGACATTCATTCAAGAAATGCGGTTGTAAGGGGAATGGCAGAAAGAAATGCCATAAATGCCCCGATTCAGGGATCGGCTGCCGATATTATTAAAATGGCTATGGTTTGCATCCATAAAGCCATCAAAGAAAAGAATTATAAATCAAGGATGATCATTCAGGTTCATGATGAACTGGTCTTTGATGTTTATAAAACGGAACTTCAGGCTATCACCGAAATGGTTAAGGATGCCATGGAAAATGCTGTAAAGTTAAAAATTCCCCTATTGGTTGATCTGGACACAGGAAACAACTGGCTGGAAGCACATTAAAGGTTGCTCCCTTTCAGTCCCTTCGGGACGTGAACATGAAGATACATTCCTTTCCCAGGCATTGAAATACCTGTCTATTACCTTCTTGTCCCTACGGGACGTGGTTTTCGAATATCATTTTTGATGATGCAAAACGTTAATGACATGTTTCACATTAAGGTCCTGTAGGGACTAACAGGTAATAGGCCCGCCTGCCCGTATTAAATGAAGCAGCAATACACCCAGCCCGTAGGGCTTAAAAGAATTAATCTACATTCCTTCTGCGACTTCTTTTTGGGCGTTCCCTTCAAGAATGCTGGTGTAAAGGTTTTGATCCTCTAATACCTCAACCGCCTTTTTTACTTGTACATCATATGGTAAAGAAGATTGAATCCTGCCAGCCCTATAGTAATAACGTCCCACAATTTCTGTCTGAATCAGTTCTTTTATTTCCTTTTTGAAAGATTCCAGATCTTTAGCTTTATTATGGGAAAGTTTTTCTCTGAGCAGCATAAATTCTTTAGCAGAATGCTGGTAATATTTTTCCTTTTTAGCTAAATCTTCAAGTTTTTCTAAAGCAATTTCTGTTTGTGTTTTATAATCAAATTTTTTACTGTCGACAAACTTGATAAAATCCTGGTATTCATTGTCTGTAAAGGCATATTGCGTTGGAGGTAAAATGGATTCGTGTTCTGAAAAATATTTGTTGGTATAGTCAAAAATGATAAATTTGGAGTAGAGCTCAAGGGCAATCTGGCTTAATTTTTCCGGTTTTATTTCAATATCCGGCATAATTCCACCTCCATTGTAAACCTTGCGGCCATTTCTTGTTGAATATTCTGAAATCAGGGAATCAGGGATGTAGCCCACACTACCATCTTCATTGCGGTGGGAAAAGTCCAATGCCTGAATACACCGGCCACTGGGAATATAGTATTTTGCGGTGGTAATCTTCAGTTGATTGTTATAACCAACCGGACGGGTGGTTTGGACCAGTCCCTTTCCATAGGTTCTTTCACCGATAATTATACCACGGTCAAGATCCTGAAGTGCTCCGGCAACGATTTCGGACGCAGATGCCGATCCGTGGTCGACCAATACAGCCACAGGAATTTGAGTATCCAAAGGATGATTTTTTGCTGTGTAGGCATTATCAAGTTCTTTCATTCTGCCACGGGTACTGACGATTTCCAAACCCTTTTCAACGAACAGGTTTGAAACCTCAACAGATTCTATAAGCAAACCGCCGGGATTGCTTCTTAAGTCAAGGATAATCCCCTGGATATAACTGTTTTCCTTCAAGTCAAGCAAAGCTTTTTTTACCTCTTTTCCTGAATTCCGGGTAAAGTCGGAAAGCCTGATGTACCCGGTTTTATCACTAACCATTCCATAATATGGAACACTTTTAATCTGGATATTCTTCCGTGTAAGGGTCTTCTTAATGGGTTTTTCAACACCATATCGTTTGATAGTTAGCACTACTTCGGTATTAGGGAGTCCTTTAAGACGGTCACTGACCTTTTCCAACATAAGGCCCTTGGTTGAGTGACCATCTATTTCAATAATCAAATCACCGGGTTTAAATCCTGCCAGATCTGCCGGGAATCCTTTATATATTTCAGAGATAACAGCATAATTACCACTCTTACGAATTAATGATCCAATGCCTCCGTACTGGCCGGTAGTCATAAAGGCAAGATCATCCATTTTGGATTCAGGAATGAAAACGGTATACGGATCCAGGGATTTCAGCATTTCATCAATGCTGGTTTTTATCAGTTTATCAGAATCAACTTCATCAACATAAAATAACCGGAGTTCGGTAAAAAGCGACCTGAATATTTCTAAATTTTTGATATACTTAAAATCTTTGCTTTCAGTGAAAGCCAGGATAAGGATCGAAACAACGATTAAAAATCCACCAATCAGCTTCGCTTTAACCGGCTTCTTCATTTGATTTGATTTCATGATTTAAGCTTTCTTTTTAATTCAGTAATATTATTGACTTCTTAATTTTATTTCAGAACGAATCGTAATAAGCAGATATTCAGAAAGATAAATAAAACAATACATTCTAAATGATTAGAATTTGAAATGACTAAAATATTGAGTCCACTCCGAAAAGTCATTTTTGACAGAATAATGTCGTAATGCTCGCCCGTACCGAACGGTACGTTCGGGCGGGGAATTTTGGAATGCTGGAATAATGGGTGTTTCCAATATTCCATTTTTCCAATATTCCAAAGCGATGGACTTTTTAGAGTAGGCTCAATATTTAAAATTATTATTATTTGATTTTAGGCATTTTAGCTCATTTTAGGCATTTTAGCTCATTTTAGGCATTTTAGGCATTTGTATATTTATTGTTACAATGTCAAATTTAAGCATCAATTTAATTAGAATTTATGAACTCTCAATATAAATTGTTTTGTCTAAAAGTCTACAAAGATAACGATTAACAGAAGAACTATGATATGAGTTTACTATTTATTTAAACTTTTGGACTTTATAGACGGGCTCTAATTACAGGGAGATTATTTTGTTTACGTAAATACAAAATAAACATTAGCTCAATGATATCGTTTTTAAAGCACATCCCGGGATTTTCATTAAAGTAGTATCCCCCCCCCCCCGGCAAAACTTGAATAAACTCCTGTAAGGGCCCATAACGTACCTTCAGTCCCTCGCGGGATCAGGGGACCGGATCATGACCATGCCCGCCCCATGGGTTACAGGATAAGATACGTTTAATAGCAAGCCATGATCCTTTAATAGGGCCGTGTCTTGTAATGGCCTCTATACTGTAATTGGAACAGGTGGGAGTATACCTGCAGGTCGAAGGAAACAACGGAGAAATAAGACGTTGGTACATTTTTACCAAACCAATTATCAGTATACTAAGAAGCCTTTTCATAGCTTTCCATTAGTTTTTGCAACGTTAGGATCATTTTTTCTTCCAATTCAGGATAGGTCATCAGATCATGGGCCAAATAGATAAGCATAAATGCTATGTTCAGATTTTTGCTTTTTAGGTCAAAATAAAGATTTTGCTTGTTTTTCCGGTATGCCTCTTTGATTCTTCGTTTAATAAGATTACGATCTACGGCTTTTTTAAATTTTTGCTTCGGAATGCTTATGGCAATCCGGGCAGGTGAAAGTTGTTCGCTGGTTGTGATTTGCCAGTAAATTCTGAATGGAAACAGAGCAAAAGAATTTCCATCCCGGAAAAGGTTACCGATGATTTTTTGGCTGCAGAGACGTTCTTTCTTTCTGAAAGTGAATTTTCCCATTTGGAAAAGCGATAATTTTGGATGAAAGATAATAAAAAAGGGGAATTGCTTCCCCTTAATTAACATCCGGTTTTAGTCTTATTTATTGTTTTTGTTATGGTTTGTTATGTATTGCTCAAGCGCCATGGTCATGGAAGGAGCTTTGGAAGTAGGTGCTTCAATGTCAAGGTGAAGCCCTGCTTTTTTTACCGCCTTGATAGTTGTAGGTCCAAAGGCAGCGATTTTCGTGTTATTTTGTTTGAAATCAGGAAAGTTCTTTAACAAGGATTTTATTCCTGAGGGGCTGAAAAATACCAGGATATCATAGTTAACATCAGACAGATCGGAAAGATCACTACAAATAGTCCGGTACAAAATAGCAATGGAATATTTAATCTTGTTTTTATTCAATTGTTCAGGAATTTCAGGTTTATGCATATCTGACAAGGGAACAAGAAATTTTTCCTCATTATGCTTAAGGATAAGATCCGTTAGCCCTTTGAAATTATTTGTTCCAACGAATACTTTTCGCTTCCTGTAAACAATATACTTCTGCAGGTAATATGCGATGGATTCAGAAACGCAGAAATATTTAAGGGAATGCGGGATGAGCACTCTCATTTCTTCACAGATCCTGAAAAAATGATCAATTGACGTTTTGCTTGTGAAAATCACGGCAGAATGACTGCTAATATCTATTCTTGATTGCCTGAATTCCTTTGCGGCAATACCTTCGATATGAATAAATGATCTGAAATCGATTTTTAAATTATGTTTTTTTGCTAACTCGAAGTAAGGCGACTTCTCATTTTGTGGCTTCGGTTGAGAAACCAAAATCTTCTTAATTTTCAAGGCACCAAAATTTTTGTTTACAATTCAGAATTAACCGGTTATTTTCTTAAATAAAAGATTGAAATAACCTGAAAAAAAGTATAAGCGGTAAAAATTCCAGGGCACAAAGGTATAAAATCATATAAAATATTGAAAATCCTTCTTTAAAAAATATAGTTATGCCTCTGAATATCCTTAAAAGATAGAGAATTACAATAACAACAATTCCTGCATAAACAAATATGGGAGTAAGATAATCAGCTATATAGGGAATTCCGATTAGAAAGGGAAACAAAAACAACCCAAGACTTCGGTTAAAAAGGAAAACATTAAACAAGTATTCGGAAAAGGCTTTTTGTGTCAGCGAGATATATCCGGTAACAGAGCATACAATCCACTTGGCAATATAAACGGTCATTAGAAATCCGGCATACAAAAGAAAAGTTATTATTCCGTAAATATTAAAGAATGTGATACCTAAATAATTAAAAACCAGGTACAAAAATAATCCGGTGTTCAGATAGAAAATAATGTTCAGGCCAAAGGATGCTTTTAAGGAAAGACTGCTCCGGTCGCGGAACAAATTATAGGATGTTTGGTAATTTAAACATGACTGGAATGTTGGAACCAGTAATTTGTTGTAAAATAGCCTGATCCAGGCCAGAATAATAAATGAAACAAAGATGATTCCGATGATCCAGTTTTCTGATGTTGGAGGCTGTTTTATTGTTGGAAAAAGCTGATCGGGTTGTTTTTCAACCACCGCACTGGTTTCATTAACAAACAGATCCGGTGTGTACTTGTACTCTATTAATGGGGTTACTGTAAGATTAGACAGAAAATTTGGATTGGCCAAAGCTTCGGTGTTGTCAACGGAAAAAATGATATGATTTGAATCCGGGCGAAAAACGGTTTCGGAAGTTTCTGTTCTTAAAGGAGCAGACAGGACTATCTGAGATTTTGTCTTTTCGGCTGAATCAATCAGTTCAAAACGTTGATCACTTCGCTTAAAAACGGATTGTATTTCATCAATTGAATATTTTATTGCCGGAAGGGTATCCGAAGCTTCAGCTTTTCTTACCGTATCCTGTTCTTTTTGCTGGGTCAGACTGTCGGGCTGAAGGGAAAAGGAAAGAGTATCTGTTTTTTGCCTGATGAGAAGAGTATCCTGGGGATGGATTAATTTTTTTTGTTTTTCCACAATCATTCGCTGGCTAAATCAGGTAAAATTTTTGCAAAGATAATTAAATTCAGTGATACTGCCCGCCCGAACGCCCGCCTGAATGAAAGAATTCATTCTTTCGGGCAGGTACCGCTCGGTACGGGCGGGGGTGCTGGGTGCTGGGTACTGGTTACTGGATGCTGGGTACTGGGTTTGTTTTCTGTTAAAGCTACTGTTTCAGGTTATGCCATGGGAATCTTGTCTTGTCCTGATATTTGTCTACAGGTTAAACATAAAAATTACTCGCTCCCGCAATCCTTCGCCAAACACTGCCCCGCCTTCGCATACTACGGCGGACAGGCAGGTCAGGAAGACACTGGCAGGTTATTCACAGCTTAAACACCGGCAGATGTGTTTCCAGCCGAATACAATTCGGCTCTACAACCTGCTCAATGCCTCCAGTATCTAGGTTCTGGCATCCAGAATTTTGGCAAGCAAGTCGTTAGCCAAACGGCTTGCTCCAATCCGGAATAAGGCGGGATTTAACCAGTTGTCACCAAGGATTGTTTTAACCAAAGAAAAATAGTCCATTGCCTGTTCAGCGGTGGCAATTCCTCCGGCAGGTTTAATACCGGTTTGTTTGCCGGTTTTTAGGTAATATTTATGGATGGCTTGTGCCATAACATATGTTGCCTCCAGGGTTGCAGCAGGATTCAGCTTTCCTGTAGAAGTTTTTATAAAATCAGCACCAGCCTCCATAGCCAGCCAACTGGCAATCCTGATAAGATTTAGATCCGGCAAGGCACCGGTTTCAAGGATCACTTTTAGTTTAACGTCACAAATGATCCTTTTAATTTCTTTTATTTCCTGTGATATGGTTTCATAGTCACCCGACAAAAATATTCCGGAAGACATAACCATATCAATTTCATCCGCCCCGGCATCAACAGCAAGTTTTGCCTCGAGGGTTTTTATTTCTAAAAAAGTCTGTGACGACGGAAATCCTCCAGCAACAGAGGCAATTTTAACCTTTTTATCGGATAATGTTTGCCTGACGGTCAGGACAAGGGAAGGGAATACACAAATTGCGGCAACATTTGGAATATCAGGATAAACTGACGGGAATTGATTTACGTTCCGGCATAAATCCTTAATGATTTCTTCGTTATCGGTTGTATTTAATGAGGTAAGGTCTATCAGTCCGTAAATGGTTTTAAGGTTTTCAATGGTATACAGACCTTTTGCTTTTTTCTTTATTTCCGGTATTTCCTTCTTCACATCGTTTGGATTGATGATGCCGGAAAAAATATATTCGGATTTTTTCATTGAAAAGTTGAGATAGTAATATACAAGTATACTAAAAATTTGTAAAACCCCGGACAGGGTTGCAACCCTGTCGGGGTTCAACATCAGATATTATCTGTGTTCCGTTTTTACTTGCATTTACAAATATTATATGGTAATTTGCGGTAGAATATATGTTAACTGTCCAAGGATATTGATGAATGGGATATGATCCCTACAGGCATCATCGGAACAGGTGAATGTAGGGACGTCCCTTGCGGGCGTCCTCAATGATGCGGATGAAACTTCTGAAATACTTTATTAACCATAGGAGAAAAATTACATGTCGTTAGTTGAATTAAAACAAGTTACAAAGGATTATCAAATAGGCGAAATGTCTGTTCGGGCGTTAAGAAATATTGAATTAGATATTGAGAAACAGTCATTTGTGTCTTTTGTAGGCCCGTCAGGCAGCGGCAAAACAACATTGCTTAATCTTATTGGCTGCCTTGACAAGCCTTCATCCGGAGAAGTGTTTGTGAACGGTACAGCGGTAAATACTCTTTCAAATAAAGAAGCAGCGCAGTTTCGGGGCCAATATCTCGGATTCATATTTCAAAATTTCAATCTGTTGCCTGTATTGACCACTTATGAAAACGTGGAATATCCGCTTATCATGGTGCAAAATATTAAAGCCAATAAACGTAAGGAAAGAATTATGAATTATCTGGATGCGGTTGGTATAGCTGATCAGAAAAATAGATATCCTTCGCAGCTTTCAGGCGGACAAAAACAGCGGGTTGCTGTTGCCCGGGCATTGGTCACGGATCCCAAATTGGTACTGGCAGACGAGCCTACTGCCAACCTGGATCATGACTCGGCTTTCAAAATCATTGAACTGATGCGGCAGATGAAACGGGATTTCAAAACAGCTTTTATATTTTCGACTCATGACCCCAAAATTGTCAAAGAAGCTGAAATTATTTATACACTCGAAGACGGAAAAATCGTAGGCAAAAAAATTGTCGCTTCATAGAATCACGGTAAAAATATTGCAAATAATTTATAGGAGAAAATGAGAAAATGAAAAATATTTTTAAAATAGCCATTCGAAATTTGCTTCGATATAAAAGGCGTACCCTGATGACTTCACTGCTTATTATTATAGGGGTCGTTATGGTGATTGTTTTTTCCGGAGTATCTGTTTCATTTAAAAGTATGATGATTGGGACTATTACTGATTCAATGCTGGGGCATTTACAAATTCACAAAAAAGGATATGTAAGTTCCATCGATAATCTGCCTCTGCATCTAAATATTAATGAGAAAGGCATCAAACAACTTGAGAATATCTTTGAAAAACATAACGACATTATTGAGGCTTTTTCTTATCGAATAAAATTTGGTGCGATGCTCAGTAACTTTCAGGAAACGACCAATATTCGTTTGACGGCAGTTCAGCCGCAGATGGAAAATTCTGCCTGTCCCCGATTGGTTGAAAGAATTATCGGAAATATTCAAAATACAAGCAAATTTATCGAAAAAGGCAAAATAATTATACCGGAAAATTTAGCCAAAGGGTTAAAGCTCAAACCAGGAGATGAGGTTGTTCTGGTTGCCAATAATAAGGATGGTTCCGTTAATGGTTTAAGCTTAAAAGTTTCCAATATCATCGAAGGTCTGTTGGGACCTTCAGGCCGGGATGGTTTCGTGCATATTGATGACGCCAAAATCTTACTGCGAATGTACGGTGACGAAATCAATGAAGTGGCTATTCGGCTGAAAAATCCTGACAAACTGGGCGGAGTTAACAAGTTACTTATGAATGAATTATCTCAATTTAAAAACAAACAGAATGCACCAGTTTTTGAACTTCACACATGGGCAGACTTATCCCCATTTTCAACCATTGCTGCTATTGTTGATTTGCTGATAATTACAGTTAAAATTGTACTCATTGCCATTGTACTCATCAGTATCTTGAACATTATGATGATGTCGGTATATGAACGTGTCAGTGAAATCGGAACTATTTCAGCTATTGGCACGTTACCATCGAAAGTGTTGTGGCTTTTCATGGCGGAAGGTTTCTCCCTGGGAATAATCAGTACAATTGTTGGCAATGTCACTGGTGTGCTGGCTTTATTTTTAATTAATATCGCAAATATCCATTTTTCTTTCGGTAGAATGAAGAATATTCTTTTGGAGACCTCAATCGCTCCGTCAGAATTAATTTCGATCTCTTTGATTGTGATATTTATTGCTGTCATTTCCAGTCTGCAACCGGCGCTTAAAGCATCCAGAATGCAGCCTGTTGATGCTTTAAGACATGTATAAATAAAAGGAAGGCTAAGGCTGAGGCTAAGGCTGAGGAAGATGGAGGGTTTTGCAATTTTAAGAAATTATTATTTAAAAAAAATATGTCTAAATGAAGGCTGAAAGGTTAATATGTGCAGTTAATAACCTTAGCCTTAGCCTCAGCCTTCTTTTATAAGAATGATATAACTTATTATTAATCAACGAATGATTATGAAGCTCCGATACATTAAATTATCCTATATTCTGTTATTCTTTTTCGTTTCATCAGTAATTTGGGCGCAGGAGGGTACCACAAATGAAAACGAAGGCAATGAAATTCTCAAAAAGGTGGATGAAAATCTCATGCCTGTCTCTTATGAATCCTACCGCAAGCTTATTAACGAAGAGCCTGACGGTAGTAAAAAGGAATTCATTTTTTTTACAGTAAAAAAAGGTAAAGACAAAGTAGCCATGCTTTATATCTCCCCGGCAAGCGAGAAGGGACGCGCAACTCTGCGTTTGGGGGATAATATGTGGCTGTATATTCCCAATGTTGGAAGACCAATTCGGATCACAAGTATGCAGTCGGTTGTTGGCGGTGTTTTCAATAATGCAGATATCATGCGGCTCGATTATTCAGTTGAATATGATGCGACAATATTAGAACAGAATGAATCTGAATATATTTTAAATCTAAAAGCAAGAACCCAAACAGTAGCTTATGACAGACTAAAAATGTGGGTTGACAAAAAAAATATTATGGTAACAACGGTTGAATGTTATGCCGCATCCGGAATGTTAATAAAAACATTGGAATTCAAAAATGTAAAAAATTTTGGAGACGGAATTATGCGACCTGCGGTTATTGAAACGAGTAGCTCTCTGTATAAAGGTTATCGCTCATTGATGATCTATTCCGGAATGAAACTCCGGAATTTCCCCGACGAAGTATTTACGCTTGAATATTTATCAAGATTAGGTGAATTACGATGAGACTAATAAAAAAAATTCTTTTGGTGGCGCTTTTTAGTCATTCCTTTACAAGCGGGTTTACGCAAGAATATGATTTCGACATTCCTGAAGAAGAAGAGGCTAAAATTGAATTTAATGGCAATCTCGATGCGAAATGTGGTATGCTGCAAACCCGAAAAACATCCCCATTTTTCGGATTGCAGTTCTATGATGTTCCTGAAAAAAGTGATTATCTCTCTCAAAACAGGCTTGATTTTTACCTGAACGGTGAGTATCGCCATAAGCAAGTCGGTTTTTTTATGAAGACCTTTTACCAGTATGCCAAAGAAGAGCCTCTTTCGCCATCCTTTTTTGAATTATATGGTAGTTTAAACCTTTCTCCGCGTTTGAGTATGAGTATCGGAAAGCGTCGCTTTAACTGGGGCAAAGGATATGCTTTTAATCCCGCCGGCTATGTTAATGCTGAAAAAGACCCCGAAAATCCCGACCTGGCCTTGGCAGGGAAGACATCAGTTTATATTAATTATAACAGGAGTTTTACGTCCAATTTAATACAGAATTTTTCTGTGGGGGCTATCCTGTTACCGCCTGAAGCTGCGATTAATCAAAAGTTTGCATCAGCGGATAAAATTGGTGCTGCATTTAAGCTCTATTTTTTCTTCAGAAACATTGACATCGATTTTATGACAGCTTTCAAAAAAAATGAACCTCAGCGGTTTGGGGTGGACTTTTCAGCCAATTTGCGGGAAAACGTGGAAATTCATTCTGAGATTAGCTATGCGCATGGAGAAAACAAATACCTTATTGTTGATGATTTGGTTTTCCAACAAAAAATTAACGGCGTTTCCTTTCTGCTGGGGCTGCGTTACCTTAATCGATTCAATACAACACTCATTGTTGAATATTACCACAACAACAGCGGTCAGTCAAAAAATGAGTTTGCTTCATACGTAGACTATTTGCAAAGCAGTTTAGAGAGTGACATTCCTGAGATAATTAACCCTGCAAAATTGAACATGTCCACTACCTTTCGCTCAAAAACGTTAATGCAGGATTATCTCTATGTGAAACTAATTCAGCCCGAACCCTTTTCCTGGCTGTATTCTTCGATTTCAATGTTCTCTATTTTTAATCTGGCTGATAAAAGTTTTCTTATTTCTCCTCAACTAAGCTATAAGCCATACACAAATTTTGAAGTTTTGCTCTGGCCGGTTTTTTTCTTTGGTAATAACCATGCGGAATATGGCAGTAAGCAATTTAAAAGGAAAGTAGAAATCTGGATGCGTTTTTACTTTTGATGCACAATCAATCTAAAAACGCGGAGCATAAATTTTGAGGGGAGATAAATAGGCTAACTTTGTTCCCCGCCCTAAAGGACGGGGCTATTGATATTTTTTTAATCTATAGTTTATGAATAATAAAGGTAAGTATTAATAGGAAAATCAATGCTTCAAATTTCCAAAAGAGTCATTATACCGGCTAACGAAATCGAAATTACTGCTATTCGTGCCCAGGGAGCGGGAGGTCAAAATGTTAATAAAACATCCACTGCTGTACACTTACGTTTCGATATAAAGAACTCATCGCTACCAGATTTGTATAAGAAACGCCTACTGAGGCTGAACGATAAACGTATTACCAGGGAGGGGGTGATTATCATCAAGGCTCAGCAGCAACGGAGTCAAAAAAAAAATAGAGATATAGCATTAGACCGGCTGCAAAATCTCGTAAAGAGCGTTTTAGCTACACGTAAAAAGCGAAGACCTACTAAACCGACCAGAAGTTCTCAGATCAAACGCCTTGACAGCAAATCCAAACGAGGGCAAATTAAAGATTTAAGAGGAAAAATCAAGGCTCCGGATTGAAGAATTAATTTCTTTTAAATACAGTATATTATAACGAAATTAGCGGCAGAATATTTATTCACTGAAAAAATGGAGAGATCGAAAACAAATGAACCATTATAATTTTTTAAAAGCAATTTGCGCAGGTATATGTCTTATCGTAGCGGGATGCATCGCGCCTTCACATAAGGATTCTTCCGGGAAACCAAATATTATCCTTTGCATGGCTGATGATCAGGGCTGGGGCGATATAGCTTACAATGGTCATCCCGTTCTTAAGACCCCGAACTTTGATTCCATGGCCGCCTCTGCATTGCGTTTCGACCGCTTTTATGCTGCTGCACCAGTCTGTTCACCTACGCGAGGGAGTGTCATGACCGGTCGCCATCCAAATCGTTTTGGATGCTTCAAGTGGGGACACACACTTCGCCCGCAGGAGATCACCATTGCAGAAGCACTGAAGATGGAAGGATACGTTACAGGTCATTTCGGAAAATGGCATCTTGGATCTGTCTGCGAAGGCAGTCCGGTTAATCCTGGGAATAGTGGCTTCGATGAATGGTTTTCGGCTCCAAACTTCTTTGACGATGACCCTATTCTCAGTCGCGAAGGTGTTGCCGTTCAGACTCATGGTGAAAGTTCTATGGTTACCGCCGATGCAGCTATCGAATTCGTCCGTAAACATGCGAAAACCCAACAACCCTTCCTGGCCGTAATCTGGTTCGGATCTCCACACAGTCCACATGTGGCGATCGAACAAGATCGCTCTCTCTACGACGATCAACAGAAGAACAGACAACACTTCTACGGCGAAATTACCGGTATGGACCGGGCTTTCGGGAAGCTTCGGCAAGAACTCCGAACGCTTGGTATCCACGAGAACACTATTCTATGGTATTGCAGTGACAACGGAGGACTTCCAACAATCGGTGCCACTGGCGGCCGCGGCAACAAGGGTGATATCTACGAAGGCGGCCTTCGTGTCCCGGCCATTCTTGAGTGGCCGGCCCGTATTCCGAATCACCGGACATCCGGGGTGCCATGCTATACTTCGGATATCTATCCTACGCTTCTTGAAATTGCAGGTGTACACGTAGAAAACCAAACACCTTTGGACGGAATCAGTCTCGTTACTTTAATTGACGGTAAGATGAATACCAGACCCAGACCGATGGGTTTCTGGGACTACCCTGCAGGTGGCATTAGAACACCAAGCAGTAAGTGGATGTCTGAGCTTCTTCAGGCACAGGAAGCAGGTAAACAAGTTAGCGACACCTCTCGCCTGCGTCTGGACGCAGGCAACCTTACACAACAATATCCTGATGACACCTTCCCCGGTCATGCCGCCTGGCTTGATTGGCCGTGGAAACTCCATAGAATCCAGGGGGAGACAGGCGATGTTAAACTGGAATTGTATAATCTTACCGATGATCCCGAAGAGAAAAGAGACTTGGTTTCCCAACATGCCAACCGGGTGAAATCAATGCAAACAGAGCTCGAAGAATGGCAAACATCAGTTGTCCACAGTCTCAACGGCAAGAATTATCCTTAAGTAACCGGCGCATCGCCATTTGGGGTAATTTTGTGTACTCCAGGAATATGCTGTTGTTAAAGTAAACATATTTTCGATTGCATCGAAATTCACAATAAACGGGCGATTGATCCTGAAAAACTCTTTTAGTTTATTCATAGCTAATGGTTTTCGTTTTTTTCAAAGAAAAACATAGAATTAATCCGGGAAAAATATAATTCGGTGAGCCTGGAAAAACCGGGGGCGAAACGGGAATAGCTATTTTAAAAAAAATTTATAAATTTATCTCCCAATGAATTGAATACCATTAAAGTATTTATCAAATGGAGGGCAAAAATCATATGAAACGTGTTGCAACCAAAAGAAAAAAAACCGGAAAATGAAAGTAGCCATTATTTACAATCAGAATATGTCAAATGTTATAAACAAGTTTGGCATGCAAAATAAAGAAGTTTATAATCCCAAAACTATTAAAAGTGTATCTAAGGCATTGGAATATGGTGGACATAATGTTGGAATCATCAATGGAGATATGCTCGTTATTGAACGGATTCAAGATTTTATGCCAAGTGTACTCGTAGGGGAACGTATGGGGATGGTTTTTAATATGGCGTATGGGATACAAGGGGAAAGTCGATACACACACATTCCTTCAATGCTTGAAATGTTAGGAATACCTTATATCGGTTCAGGTCCACAAGGTCATGCATTAGCATTGGATAAGGTAATGACAAAAATTTTATTGCAAAAATATAATATTCCTACACCTAATTTTTGGGTGTTTTCTGATCCTTTTGATGATTTGGAAGCAGTTCAATTTCCGGCAATTGTTAAACCGAAAATGGAAGCTGTTTCATTTGGGTTATCAATTGTATATAATATAGATGAATTAAAAGAGGCTATTGCTAGTATAATCAAGGAATTTAATCAACCTGCATTAGTTGAACAATTTATTCGTGGCAGAGAATTTGCAGTAGGTTTGTTGGGAAATAATCCAATCGAATCATTTCCGGTTTTGGAAATTGATTTAGAAAATAACCCGGATGCAATCCAAACCACCGAAAACAAATCTTTCAATCCAAGAAGAAAGATATGTCCTGCTAATTTACCGGAATTAAAATCAAAAGAATTAGTTCGTTTAAGTGTTGAAGCTTTTAAGGTTTTACAACTCCGTGATTTTGCCCGAGTCGATATTCGTATGGATGAAAATGACAATATTTTTATCATAGAAGTTAATTCAATGGCCAGCTTAGGAGAAACAAGTTCTTATACTTATGCGGCATTAAAGGCTGGTTACGATTTTAAAGGATTGGTAAATAAAATACTTGATGTAGCAGCTTTACGATATTTTACATCAACGGAATTTCCTGTAGGTGATATTCAAAATTATCGTAAGGCACCACTTCATGTAAGAATTCGTGGATTTTTAAGAAATCGCCAAAGTATTATTGAAGATTTATTAAAACAGATGGTCAATATTAATTCCTATGTTCGCAATGTAGAAGGAGTTAACAGTTTAGCAGGTTTGGTAAGGAAACATCTATGTATTCTTGGATTTAATTATCAGGTATTTTCACAAGTAGAAATTGGTAATATCCTATTTTTTACAAATTCTGAGGATGAAGAATATGATATTCTTTTATTGGGAAACCTTGATAATGCAAATAAATTATCAGAGCATGAATATTTTCATGGTTCTGAACAAAAACTTTATGGGACAGGGATTTGGGAGAATAAAGGAGGATTGATAGTTATCATCGCTGCTTTGCAGGCGCTTCGCTTTGTCAAACTCCTAAATAAAATTAAAATAGGTATTTTGCTTACAAGTGATGACAATCTGCAAGGGAAATTTGCAAAAAATATTGTTAATAGAATTTCGAATAATGCGAAATATATTTTGGGTTTGCACGGTGCTTTTTTAAATGGCGGTCTGGTTACTTCACGCTCTGGCGCAGCAGTTTATCATTGCCAAATGAATTTATTGAAGACAGATAATGCTGCTTATGTACCAATTGCCAGTAGTTTGTTTTCGAAATTAATCAGTAATTGGTCAGATTTTTCTGATGCTGAAAATGGTCTGGTTATTTCACCGCATAATCTTCAATTTGAATCAAATATTACAGAACCTTATGCCAATGGTTCAGTACGCCTAAGCATACGATTTACTGATTCTGAGCAAATGAAACTTATTGACGCAAAAATTAAAAAGTCCCTGCCTAAGAAATATAAAAATCTAATTCATATACAGATTGAAGGTGGGGAGCGCCGCCCTTCCATGATTAAATCAGAGAAAGTTGAATTTCTTTGGAATATAATAAAAAATATTGCCAATAAATTAGATATCAATTTGAGAGAAGAACATCGTTGGAGTTCAGCAGATATCTGTTTTGTTGATCAGAATAAATTTACAATTGATGGTATGGGTCCAATTGGATCAAAACCGGCGAATAAAGCAGAATATATCCTTAGACATAGTTTATTGGAAAGAACTGTGTTATTGGCAATGACACTATATAATTTAATTGAAAAACATTAAGATATAGACAGTAGGAAACGGGCGTTTGCAATGGAAACAAGGACAGTGTTTTTAATTAATTGAGAACCCGTTAAATTGGGCAGAGGATGAAAATAATCCGGAGAATTTGGGTCAAGAAAATGAGAAGGACAGTTAACCAAAAAATGCAGCCGACCAACATCCGCGAAGCTACGGCTGGCGTCTGATTTTAACCGTTATGCCTATAATCAATAAACCAAAATAAGGAGAAATTAAAATGAAAGCAAGAAAGATTAAAGAAGGAATTTACTGGGTGGGTGCTGTTGACTGGGATCGACGCATGTTCGACGACCTCATCCCCCTCCCCGATGGTACTAGTTATAATGCCTATTTGATTCAAGGCAGCGAGAAAACTGTGCTGATAGATACAGTGGATACCGGAATGTCACATGTTCTGCTTGATCGCTTGAACCAACCGGGCACTAAGCACATTGATTACATTATCACAAACCACGCCGAGCAGGACCATTCAGGTACACTGCCGCAGATTATAGAGAGATACCCAGAGGCGCAGGTTGTATGCACATCAAAATGCAAAGAGATGCTCGCAGACTTGTTACTGGCACCGCAAGATCGCTTTCTAACAGTTGAAGATGGCGCTACAAAAAATCCATCATTAAGGCCTGTTGTTGGATCACAATCGCTTTCTAACAGTTGAAGATGGCGCTACCCTTTCATTGGGAGACAGAACTCTTGAGTTCATCCATGCACCGTGGGTTCACTGGCCTGAGACAATGCTGACCTATCTGCGTGAGGATGAAATTCTCTTTTCCTGTGACCTTTTCGGTTCCCACCTGGCAACAACAGACTTGTACGTCACTGATGAAGGGAGGATCTATGAAGCAGCCAAACGATACTATGCAGAAATCATGATGCCATTCCGTAAGATCATACAGAAACATTTGAAAAAAGTCCATGAATACAAGATATCCCTCATCGCTCCTAGTCATGGCCCGGTGTATGACAGGCCTGAGTTTATCCTGGATGCGTATCAAGATTGGGTTTTTAACGACCCCAAAAACATCGTTGTGCTGCCCTACATCTCTATGCACGGCACCACCCGCGAGATGGTAAAGTACTTAGTGGATTCCTTGACCGGGAAAGGGGTAACTGTGGAACAGTTCAACCTGGCTGTTACCGATATTGGCAAACTTGCCATAGCGTTGGTGGATGCTGCCACCATCGTGATCGGATCGCCCACCGTTCTTACAGGCGCACATCCGAACGTCGTCTACGCAACATACCTGGCGAATGCTCTGCAGCCCAAAGTGAAATTCGTTTCGATCATCGGTTCCTATGGCTGGGGTGGTAAGATGGTGCAGCAACTTGCGGACTTGATCCCCAATCTAAAGGTGGAAATATTGGATCCTGTTGTTGTCAAAGGTTACCCTGGTGACAAAGATTTTGATGCCCTGGACAAACTGGCTTCTATCATTGAGGGTAAGCACAAAGAACATAACTTGATTTAATAATACTCCTGAGTTTGACACCTAAACGTCTATTGCCCCTCTGAAACCTGCATAGAATGCGAGTTGGTTTTTCAAAATTTCAAAAATGTAGTGCGAAAATAGGTAT
>Ga0209986_10000624_pt1 | contig 34593 bp, 38 predicted proteins | sample BlataG_FD_183168 | JGI IMG/M metagenome (GOLD analysis project Ga0209986, IMG submission 183168) | Deep subsurface microbial communities from Black Sea to uncover new lineages of life (NeLLi) - Black_00105 metaG (SPAdes) (version 2) | ecosystem: Environmental > Aquatic > Marine > Oceanic >...
TTGTCTCATAGCGAAACAATGGCGCCTTGTCCAGCGAAAAATGATCACTGCCGGAAAAATTCATCACCCTTGCCCCCGAATCGCTCCCGCTCTCAGACTCGCAAAAAGATCAGACATATCGTTTTGCTCCAATGTTATTCCGGCAACAGCCAGCTTGAACTTGACTCCGCAGAATCACTAACTGACCGTTATCACAACCTTTTAAGGTCGTCGCAAAAGAGCCGCACCCAATTGAATATGGGTTTAATTCTTTAATTTCGTTCTTCCAAACGTACCCAAGAGGATTAATCCAGCTCCAAGCAGGAGCATGGTTGCGGGTTCGGGAACGGTACTAGTATCCGGGGATCCGAAAGATAACACTACATCTCCGCTGTCGATGAAGTTAATCAGATTAGCAGCTAAGCTGCCACCCAAGCTAAGGGTAATAATCACATGGTCCTGAATGGCATTATTTCCTCCAGCGACAGTGTCGGCAACACTATCAGTAAGTAGCCCGAATTCTGGCCCATCAAGCACCGCCGGGTTTTCCAGAGGAACGCTTGAAAACTTAACCGTTGTGCTGGCTTCCATAGCGCTCACAACGGTATTTACAGTGGAATACGCGACACCATCGTCAGAAACATTCTGAAATGGCCCAGCGTCCAACCCTTGGTCGTCCCATCCCCATTCACCGGACACAACACCGTCTCCCGGCTTAGTGAAGTTAATAGCTGTTGAGTCATCCATACCCACAATTCCGCTTAAGATCCACATACCATCAGGCAGGCTAAATCCTATACCTGTCAAAAGATTTTGCGACGCCACAGCGCTAGCTTGCCCTGGTGAAGTGTTTGTGAGGAGTATCGTGAGATCGTTGCTGCTCAGGCTCATGTCAACTGTTCCAGCAAGGAGGTCTGGATCAGTATAACCATCTTCAGTTTGGTAAATTATTTCGTCAACTGTAAGCGGAGCTGCAATCGAGGATGCCGGCAAGGTCACAACCGCCAAGCACATTATGCCCACTAGCGTCAACAGGCTTCTCCGACGTAATTTCTGTGCACCAGTACCCATGTCGCACCTCACTTTCCTGTTCAAAAGTTTTGTTTCAGTCATTTTTTTCTGCAGTGATAGAAACCACTAGTCACAACGCCCCATGGCAACTTTTGTGCCAAGAAGAACTTAGCCACAAAACCTCATCACTCGAAGGTGGCGGCAGATCCGAGGCCGAGGTCTATGTCTCAGCCTGTGCACAATTTCTAGTTGCGTTGAGACTTGTCTTACCACCGGCCCCAGACTTTTAACCATAAATTTAACCCATATGATTGGCCACCACAATAGGGTCAAGACTGTATTTTTGGAGGAGACAGACCTTATTTGTAGGTAGATTTTGGGTGTAGACTTGCTGAACAGACGGGATGTCTATCTATGTGCAGTGTACGTTATGCATTTGGGCAAAGAGTGCCACTTTTGACTAAGGTATAAGGTATCAGCAAATAACGGAAGACGAAACTGGTGCACAAAAAAACCCTGGCTTGAGTTCTATATATTGTGCTTGGTTTCTGACCACTGAGATTACAGCTTCCTTGCCACTATACGTAACAAAACGAGATTGACACTTGAAGGGTCAAGGGTCAATATCTACCTGGTTTTTTTAGCAAAATTAGAAAGGAGGTAGACATGACCCTTGAAAGCGTTTCGGTTGAAAAGTGTAGATTACTTGAGCAATGTGAACTGCCGGAACTCAGTGCCCATTTCCGTGATTCCGAAGATTATAGCGCGTCGAAGGCAGATGATCAATGCTTGTGTTGTCCAGGATCAGGTTCCGTGGTGGAGGCACAATGGGACCGGGAGTACAACAATCCTCGGCAAGCGGCCTTGGATGGGTTGCTTCAGAGGCTTTGGCAAAAGCAGTTCGTAGGCAAACAGTATGTTGAAAAGTATTTGCGGGATCAATATAGGCGTGGTTGCCGACCCAATACCATGCGGAGCAGTTCCACAACCATTGAGCTTTTTTTATCCCTTGTAACAACAACTGGCAAGACCCACCTTGAACAAATCATCAGAGAGGATGTTTACGCCTTTATTGAGCAGGAGCAGGACCGCGGTTTAAAGCCACTTACAGTGCACACTAGACTGAGGGCCGTAAAGGCTTTTCTGCGCTTTCTGATTGATGAGGAGGTTGTTCATTACCGTGTACTTTCAAGAAAGATCGCAATCAAAGTTCCCGAGGCATTGCCTCGAGCCATGGATCCCGACGACGTAAGGCGACTGCTGTCTGTTATAAGCCATGTTCGGAATCGAGCGATAATTTTGGTACTGTTGAGAACCGGGATGAGGATCGGTGAGCTGTTAAGCACCAAAGTCCGTGACGTCAATTTGAAAGAACGAAGGATCGAAATCTATGAGGCTCAGAAGAACCGTGTGGGACGGGTGGTTTATTTGAGTGATGATGCCCAGAGTGCTTTACGTAAGTGGTTTAAGAAGCGAGACTCTCACAAAGAGTTTGTCTTCTATGCCTGTGGCCGCGACACAATAACATATCAAGGTACCCGGGCGATGTTCTGTAAATACCTTAAGCAAGCCGGCCTCGTTGACAACGGCTATACACTGCACCGTCTTAGGCACACTTTTGCCAGCGAGCTTCTAAACGCCGGCATGCGTCTGGAATGCCTGCAGCAATTGCTCGGGCACAGCAGTATAGAGATGACTCGCCGCTACGCCAGGCTCACGGACAAGACCCGTGAGGAGGAATACTTCAGGGCTATGTCTATTATAGAAAGGGGGGAGATCAATGGCCATTATCGACTCGATAGTCAACTACAGGCGATTTTTGAAGAGAAGGAACTGCTCAGCCCATACGGTGAAGAACTACATGAACAAGCTTAAGCATTTTGTGCTGTGGCTGGCTGTGCCTGTTGAGGATGTGACCCACAGAAAGATCCTGGCCTATATCGGCCATCTTGTGGACAAGAGACTGGCTCCGAAAACCGTCAACTGCCACTTGGACAGCATTCGTGGCTTCTACGATTATCTGCGTTACGAAGAAGAGATCTGTCTGGTCAACCCGGTTAGAAGAGGCTATGTGATGAGGCTGTCCAGGCCTCTACCGAGGCACCTGAGAGATGAGCAAGTTGTTATGTTGCTTGCTGCCATACACAGCCGGCGGGATCAGGCTATGTTCAGGTTGATGCTGCGATCCGGCCTACGGGTTGAGGAGGTGGCAAACCTGACCCTCAGAGCTATTGATGTCAAGCGCAGGAGGGTCTATGTGGAAGATGGCAAAGGGGCAAAAGGAAGAGTAGTATACATCAGCGACGACGCGCTAAAGGCCCTTGGAGCGTATTTAAGGGTAAGGCCTTCTTCCCGGGCAAAGAAGGTCTTCTTGGTCGAAAAAGGCCCTTTCAGAGGAAGGCCTATCTCGGTTCGTGGGATCCAGAAGCGCATAGAGTACTATGCAAAAAAGACAGGACTGAAGGTCTCCTGTCATCATCTCAGACATACTATGGCAAGCCGTCTTTTAGAGGCAGGCATACCGTTAGAAACAATCTCCGGCATTATGGGACACATTTCCATGGATACGACGCGGATTTATACAAAGGTCAACATCGAGGCTCTCCAAAGCGTAGCCATTGATCCAGAGGAGGTGACCCATGCGTGAACAAAACATCAAAATCCAGTGTCATAGTCCGCTATCAGAATTGATGGAAAAATTCATCCATGAAAAGCAAGCCTATGGCTACAGATACACAAGAGAGAGCCATGAACTTCTTAGGCTGGACCGTTTTTTATGCAAAATTGGTTTACAATCCCTTGAATTGCCTCGTAACATCGTCGATAAGTGGACAGCAAAACGGGTTTATGAGAAACCGAGCAACCAGAGACTACGAATAATCAGAATTCGGCAATTTGCTCTATACTTACGCCGACAAGGGATCGATGCCTACGTGCCTGAAACCACAAAGGCGGCCGTCAAAGGTATAGAATTTACACCTTACATATTTAACCATCAGCAGGTAGACAATATTTTGCAGGCAGCCGACCGTACCCCACCGGACAGTCGTTCTCCAATGCGCCATCTGATTATGCCGGAGGTCTTCCGACTGCTCTATTGCTGCGGCATGCGGGTCAGTGAAGTGCTTCGCTTAAAGTTCTCTGATGTGAATCTTGCCGCCGGCATACTAACCATTCTTAAAAGCAAGTTCAACAAAGATCGCCTGGTACCCCTGGCCCCAACAATGACAGCACGTCTGAGGAGATACGCATCTATCTTGGGTGAAGGTGATTCATCTTCGGTCTTTTTTCCGAAAGTCGATGGAAAACCCTACAGAAAAGGAACGGTCTATTATTTTTTTCGTCAACTGCTGTGGAAATGCAACATTCCCCATGGCGGTAGAGGAAAAGGGCCCCGCCTTCACGACCTAAGGCATTCTTTTGCAGTCCATAGACTTGAGAGTTGGTACCGGCAAGGTGCAGATTTGGGTGTAAAATTGCCGCTCCTGGCAGCCTATATGGGTCATAAAAACCTCGTCAGCACACAATGGTATCTGCATCTTACACCGGAGATTTTCCCAAATATCGTCAAGCAGCTCGAGCAATTTGCCGGACATGTCATCCCTAGGAGGTTAGAGCAATGAAGCCAACTGATTTTGCGATTCGGTTGACGAACTTTCTTGGTGAATACTTGTCCCTTGGCCCGAATTGCTTGAGCACGTGAAACGAGGGCCGGGCATTGCCGCGCAGGATACCGTGTTCCATGTCATCGGCAGAAAAGAAGTGGTCCCCGATTGCGTATTTCAAGCGAGTGAATATTTCCGGGGCTTCCTTCACCGATTGCCTGATGCCCAGGGCGACGATGCCATCGACTACGATGGTGTTGTAGAGATTCAACCAGAAGGCCAGCTTCTGCCTCCGTCCAACCAGTCGACGCAGGTCAAAGCCGCGGAGACCGTTGGTCAGTATCCGGTATTGCTGATACTCAGGGGACTTCCGGAGTGCGGGGTAGTCGACGCGGCTTCGAGTCCCGTCGTAAAATGCGTCACGCAGGTCTCGGATGCTTTGCATCAAGGCGCCGGCGAGCTCTGGAGGGGAGATCCGGGGCATGTTCTCCCCGCTGTTCAGGATCAGCTCCGAAGATAAGAAACCCCGGGCTTTGGCCGCTATTTGTCTCGATGCCCTCTCGCTCTCGTAGAAGTCGTTCACAAGATCGATAAACAGGGCGGCTGTCCAGCCAAAGTTGTCACTTCCGTAACCTGTGCCATGGAAAGAGTCGAAGTACTCGTGGAAGCCGAATCGGAAAGTAAGCTGCAAGAGGTCCTTTTGGAGAGAGTCGGCCTTCAGGGTATATCCGTATCGACGCAGGCCATGAGCAAGCATCCAGTTGATATTGATCCACACAGGTCCTCGCCAGTAGTTTGTGCGATCAAAACCCTGGTGTTGGGTGTCGTAGTTGGGCACGGTGAAACAGTTGCTCTGGTGGAGACCACAAAACGAGGCGGAGTCGAGATGCTGGTAGAGAAACTCCGCCTGCTTTTTGCTCGCCGCTCCGGCGAACAGGGGCAGGAAGCCTGCGGCGGTGTCTACTTCAATGGGCGTGTCGGCCACGAGATCGTAGCAGTCGAATATGTTGTGCTCGGGGCGCCAGAACTTTTGGCGGATGGCGGCGGCCGTCTTTTCTGCCCAGAGTTGGGGCAGAGCCGGAGATTCTCCGATAAGAGTTGCAATTTCGGCCAATGACTCATTTGCTCGACACAGTACTGAGTTGAAAAGAGAGTCCTGGACCAAAAAAGGACAAGACTCGCGGACCATGTCCTCATCGTAGTCACACCGGCGAAAGAGGTCCACCAGGTAGACGTAGCGGTCGTAGTCTTCGTCCGAGGGGTGCATCCCAAGTGGGCGAGTTATCCACGCCCGACTCCCAGGGGTCGCGGATGTACACAAGCCCTTCATCGTTCGGGTCCCGCTCCGGGTAAAGATAAGCATGGAGTGCCAACAGCTTGGGGTAGATGCGCTCCAGGAAGGGGAGCACGCCACGGGGGCGCCGGGCGTTTCGGTAGACCCTCTCCACTGCCACGGCATGGATCGGTGGCATGGTGATACCCGAAGTGAGCTTGCCTGGCGGAGCGTGTGGAGATCGTTCGGTCTGCCAGAGGTCGGGCTCAGGAAAGTAGTGGCCAAGGGCGTCAGGGTTAAAAACGATCTGGGGCGCCATGCCGTTTTGCCACTGGGCGTCAAAGAGTGTTTCGATCTCCAACATCGCCCTAGGGGGGTCATAGTGAGAGCGACCCATCGCTATGAATGCCGAGTCCCAATTCCACTGGTGGGGGTACAGGGCGGGGGCTGGTTTTGTATACGACCCTGTCCAGTTCTGGTCCAGGATACGCCTGGCCTTTTCTGCGTAGTTGGAGAAAACTCTGGACATGGTTCACATGCAGCCGATGTCTGTTGAAAGCAATGAGGCAGCCTCCCGGTCCAATAGCCAGGTCAATCTTCCGCTTAGAGGATGAATCCTTTGGGCCGGAAGCGCCGCTTTCTCGTTTTCAAATACGGTCTTCAAAATGGAGGCCTTGTCCCGTCCGGAAACGAGAAACACGATGTGACCGGCACGATTCAGGACTGGGAAGGTCATGGTGAGGCGGCTGACATCCGGATTACCCCCTTTGACGGCCATCACCAACTTCTTTCCTTCATCCAAGACATCTTTTCCGGGAAACAGAGAGGCTGTGTGCCCGTCTTTGCCGATTCCGAGCAATATGAGATCAAATACCGGAAAATCGTCTTCAGTTAGTCGAAAAAAACCCCTCAACTCCGTTTCGTATTGCACCGCTCCTTCCTCTGGGGAAACCTCACCGGGCATATGGTGGATTTGTCCTGGCGGCACGGGGATCTGATCAAGAAAGTCTCGCTTGGCTCCTCCATAATTACTGGCCGGGCTGTTCTCCGGCACACAACGCTCGTCAACCCAGAACATATGCGTCTTAGTCCACGGTATGCCCGAACGGTAAGGTTCTTCGGCCAGCAGTCTGTGTATGGCCCTTGGCGTAGACCCACCAGAAAGGGCCACTACAAAGCGCTCCTTCCCGGCAACGGAGTCCCTGGCCGTCGTGGCAAAGATATCTGCAGCCGTCATGGCCACACATGCTGGATTAACCTCAACAATCAACTCTGATTTGCAAGGCATCGTTGTCTTTGATTATGTGCTAATCTTCCCCTTTAATCTTCTTGATGATTTTCGGGATAAGAAATGAGAAAGCGAACAGTCCCAGGAAAAAGAAAACCTTTGGTGGACTTTGTTCCTGTAGAACCCTTTTGGAAATTCTACCTGAAGAGCGTCTTTGGGCTGGGCGTCCAAGGACAGGATCAACCGCCAAAATTCGGGCTCTCAAATAATTGCTCATGATAGCAGGGGGTGTACATCTGCGGCAAGTCAAATCCCTCCTCATATGACCTTCTGTCTTTTTTCCGTCTTCCGGATTTCTCACGAGACACATTTTGCCTCCTATAGCCCCCTTTTACCAAGATTCCTACGAATCGATTGACAATCTTATGGAAAGCTATTATTTGGAAAGAACTAAAACTTTTCTCTATAAAGACTTTTTCTGGCCAAAGAAGTCCGTCGCAAGGAGGCTCCAAGCCTGTGGCTGATCTTGACACACGTCTGGATGAAATGATCGCTAGATTGAGAGAAAAGGGCTATCGTCTGACCCCTCAGAGGCTTGCTGTGCTGAGGATTCTGGCCGCTAGCCAGAAGCATCCCGGTGTGGAAGGGATTTACGAGCGCGTAAGAGAGGATTTTCCGATGACCAGCCTGGCCACCATATACAAGACTGTAACATTGCTCAAAGAGATGGGACAGGTCATGGAACTCAGCTTTGGTGGTATGGGTTGCCGCTATGATGGAAGAAATCCACATCCTCATCCGCATCTCATATGTTTACAGTGCAGAAACATCGTTGATGCGGATGTCGGCGACGTGACTGGACTGTGCAAAGAGGTGTCAAGAAAAACGGGCTATCGGATCGTGAGCCATCGCCTCGACTTTTTCGGCATCTGCCGCGAGTGTCAGGAGAAGAAGTAGCTCGACATTTGGGCGCTCTTTTTTTTGCTTTTTGTGGAGAATAATTATCCACTAACATTGTTTATTTTACAAGACGTATTATTAATAACTAAGAGTCTGCCACAGGCGGCCGCTGAACCGATATTTTTCCAGGATACAGTGGCCTTGGGAAACGGTAACAAGCAACAAACACCATAGTCACCTGCTGTTTCTGCGCTCAATCACCCCCTTTGGGGCGGACAGGGGCTTTGGCTGAGGTTTCTGGTCACGATACAAAGGATCTCTGATTTTCTTGATCCGCAAGGGCGAAGAACCCTTGGAGGACGTAGCATGCCAAGCACTGCTCGTGTGTTTTTCCCTCGCAGTACTTTCCATCCTGATTGTTTGAATCTGGCTATGGAAAAGCCTATCAAGGGATCGCCGGATCGGGATGACAAGGAATTGGACAGTGCTATTGTTGGGCAGGCCCCGGCTATGGCGCAAATAAAGCGCAACATTTTGCGCTTGGGCAAATGTGATTTGACCGTGCTCATCAGCGGCGAGAGTGGGACAGGCAAAGAACTGGTAGCCCGTGCAATTCACAAGTGTTCGCCCCGTGCACAAAAACCCTTCATCAAGGTCAACAGTGCTGCACTGCCGACAGATCTTTTTGAAAGTGAATTGTTTGGATTTGAAAAAGGGGCGTTCACTGGTGCCTTCAAGAAAAAGCCAGGAAAGTTCCAACTGGCTCACTCAGGCGCCATCCTTTTGGATGAGATCGGGGAAATTCACTCGCCTATGCAAGCCAAGCTGCTACAGGTGCTTGAGGATAACGAATTTTTCCCTCTGGGGAGTACTACCAATAATACAAGACAAGAATCGATGCCCGCGTCCTGGCAACTACTAACGCCAACCTTGGTAAGATGCTTTCCCATGGGCGCTTCAGATTGGACCTTTATTATCGCCTCAGCGTCGTCTCCATTCATATCCCGCCCCTAAGGGAACGCAGGGACGACATTAATTTGCTGTGCAACCACTTCCTGAGGAAATATGCGGCCCGCTATGGCAGGGAGTATAAGCCTCTTTCCGACCAAGTCCGAAAGCAGTTTTATGAGTATTGGTGGCCTGGAAACGTTCGCGAACTGGAAAATGTTATTCAAACCATCACTGCGCTCGGAAACGAGGAGATCTTTTATGAAAAGACCAGAAATCATGCTTCTTCAGGAGTGCCGCGGAATGGGAGGCGACCTATGATGACTACAGGGGCTGCGACTGAGAGCGCGGCCAAGCTGCTGACAAAATACAGCTTAAAGGATCTCCGTAAGAAAGCTTCGCGCAAGGCCGAGAGGGATGCCATTGCTGATGTACTTTGCTACACTGACTGGAATCGCAGAAAAGCGGCAGCTTTGCTAAAAATCAGCTACAGAACCCTTCTTTACAAGATTAAGGAATGCGCAATTGAGGAAAGTAAGCATAATTACCCCGAAAGGGTAGTAGAGCCGGGATCACCAGGTTGCCTTTTACCATCCGTTGAAGTTTCAACGCGAAATTGGCCTAGTTAGTGCCCATCCACGAATTGTTTTCAAATCAAAGGGCACTGGCGTATGTTTCCAATTCAGAAATGAGTCCGCCTGAGGCGGACAAGGTCAAGGAAATCAAGGGATTGCGCGGAGGTCCGCCTAGGCGGATCGCACAACCGATCCCGCAGATTGATCCGCCGGAGGCGGAGAAAGGGCCATTTATGGATGCAAACTAGTTATCTGGTGCTATTGTACCGATGCCCTTTTTCGCCCCAAAGGCCGAACAAAATGAGAACCGATTGTCCATGCCGATTATTCCGGCACGACTCCTGCGGACATGAAACGCCACATTGACGTAATGATAACCTTTTATTCGGACAAATAAGGAGGCTTTTGTGTGGCGGTTTGTCACTGGGAGTTTATCATTCTTGACCGGATCGTCTGCGCCTGAGTCTTCGCTTATGTGATATGTCTTTGGCGACATGATTATACCTGACAGTGATACCTGCTTCGTTCAGTCTTCTGGATGTCTCACGAGACATATTCGTCTCATATTGGTAGATGAGACGCTTTTGCCCCTTCCTCATGGCCTTACTTTGAGAGGAGACTCACAGGCCAATCTGCTTCGACATACCTATAACTGCCTTTTATGAATAACGCTTGGCCGATTTCCCTCCTCATGTCCTTTCAAAAGATCCAATGTTAATGATTTTTTCCCGCTCACGCACTTCATAACATAACCCATGCCACGGCGTACAAAATAGATTGCAATATCAAGAGGTTAACTTTATTTTTCTGGTCGTGGCACAGAGCGTCTCAATGGTGTCTCAGGTTTCGCGCACGAAGCTACTGCGTGTCAACCCCATAAATGCCCGTTAACCATCTAATATAACAGTCATTTTGCCCTATCATCTTGTCGAAATTTGATATGGCACAAATCTTGATAACTCAGGATCACAAAGATTCTTAGAGAGAGGTTCCTTCGAAGGGGATAACATGATAAGGGCGTGTGATGAGAGCATTAAGAAGACGTTCAAATTGGTGGAAGACATGCTTGACATTGCAGATGAAGGGGACGCGGTACGGGAAGACAATGGTTGCGGCGTGCTCTACGGTGTTGTGAGGGATTCAGCTTACAAGATCAAGAAACTGGCAGAAGCAGAAAAGGAGGCCCACATAAGAAAGGGCTGGTGGAAAGAGTGAGAAAGGAGGAGTCAATGGGATTAGAGGAGATTCGAAACAACAGTGAAATCATCAGCGTGATAGATTGGGACATGACTCCTGAGGAGGCGGTTACCCTGTACCTTGAATGGGGCAACAACTGGGCACACGGCAAATATGTGATTAGATCGAAAAACGACGTATCTTGCTATTTTGTGGTGAACACATGGGATGATTCCCCGAGGACTTACTTCATCCGCCGCAATTCAGAAGATGCGGTTGAACTGGCTACCATCGATATGCCGGAAGCGCTAAGGGACCGCTTTCTGGAAACGGTTGGTCACAACAAAGGGGTTTACACTATAAACGACGAAGTCAAGGCCTGGTTGGAAAAGGAGCTATATGCCGAGCGTTCACACGTTCATTGATGTGAATGTGACAAACTCAAAAACACAACAAAGCTAAGGAGGCGCCAACGTGACGGAAAGACTGCAAGTGTACAAGTGTGAAGTGTGTGGAAACATTGTGGAGGTTATCCATGAGGGCAAGGGTGAGCTTGTGTGCTGCAAGGAGCCGATGAAGCTTTTTGTCGAAAATACCGTGGATGCAGCAAAGGAAAAACATGTGCCTGTGGTGGAAAAGACGGAAGAAGGCGTCAAGGTAAAAGTCGGCAGCGTTTCCCATCCCATGGAGGAGAAGCACTATATTGAGTGGATCGAGGTGATCGCCGACGGAAAGGCGTACCGACAGTTTTTAAAGCCTGGAGAAACCCCAGAGGCGGTTTTTGATATCGATGCAGAGCAAGTCACAGCCCGCGAGTACTGCAACCTGCACGGTTTGTGGAAAGCATAGGAGCTGAGCGGAGGCAAGTAATGCAAAAAACGCTCGTAGTCTATGCGACAAGGACAAGTAAAACAAAGGATATCGCGGAACTGATTGCAGAGGGAATCCGTTCTGCTGAGACTGAAATCCGCCTTGTTGGAAGGCGGGACCAAGATGGCCCAGGATTACGGGCGCAAAATCGGGGAAAAGCTGGGCTCGTCTTAGGCGGCATTTTTGATTCATCCAGAGAAGGGTCTCATCGAGAACTTTTACCCTAAACCCACAAGAAAAAGGAGGTAGACAAAATGGGAAACGAACAAGAAAAATGGGTATGTGCCCACTGTGGCTACACAGCTTCAGGCAAATTTGTTGGGGATATCTGTCCTCAATGCAACCAGACTTACTGGAAATGTGGCAAGTGCGGGTTTCTGATTACGGCCGGAACACCACCGGATGATTGCCCCAGTTGTGGCGATAAGTGTGATTTCTTAAACGTCTCTTGCTACACACCAGAGTGCGGGGGGGCTGGCAACATTGATCCCAGGTTATAGATAAAGCGTAAACGTAGCCCAAGATATTCTTTTCACGTGTGCGCACCAAAGTTGGGATGTCATTTAGATCAATTATAGAAGGAGAAGAGCGTCATGAAAAAACCTTTTTTTGCCCTGTTGATGGTGTTTCTTTCGGTCCCGGTGGCCTGGGGCGCAACATCTCCGATAAGTGAAGAGACTGAGGCCTGCCTCACATGTCACCGCTCAACGGACCCGGGAATCGTGGCGGACTGGGAAAGGAGCCGCATGGCCAGGGTCACCCCCTGGGTCGCAAGAAGTATGATTGTGCAAAAGCGGAGGGTTTCATTTGAGCAAGTGCCTCAGAAACTGGCACGTGTTGGCGTTGGCTGTGCCGAGTGTCACACCTTAAACCCTGAAAAGCATCAGGACACCTTTGAGCACAATGGCTTTCAGATCCACGTGGTCGTAACACCCGAGGACTGTGCCGCCTGCCATCCCGTCGAGGTGGGCCAATATGGCAAAAACCTTATGTCCCATGCCTATGGAAACCTGAAGAACAATTCCGTTTACCACGGCCTGGTTAACACGGCAACTGGCATTCAGTCTTTTGAGGACATGAAGACGGTCCTGAGAGACCCTGACGAAGAGACCCTTGCTGACTCCTGTTTTTACTGCCACGGCACGGTTGTTGAGGTCAAAGGCATGGAGACCAGGGAGACGACTAAGGGTGAAATGTCGTTTCCCGTTCTTTCGGGCTGGCCCAATCAGGGAGTGGGGCGAATCAATCCTGACGGGAGCAAGGGCTCGTGTGCTGCGTGCCACACGCGGCATGAGTTTTCCATTGAGATGGCCAGAAAGCCGTCTACTTGTTCTGAGTGTCACAAAGGCCCGGATGTGCCAGCATACAATGTCTACATGGTGAGCAAGCACGGCAACATATACTCTGCCATGGGCAAGGGCAAGACTTGGAATTTCAAGGCTGTCCCGTGGACTGTCGGCAAAGATTTCGCGGCCCCCACCTGCGCCACCTGCCATGTGAGTCTTGTGGTTTCTGAGAAGAGGCAGGTGATAGCAGAACGGACCCACCAGATGAATGATCGCATCTCGTGGAGGATACTCGGTTTGATTTACGCCCATGCCCACCCCAAGTCTCCGGATACAACCATTATCAGGAATAAGGCAGGATTGCCTTTGCCCACGGAGCTGACCGGAGAACCTGTGGCCAAGTATTTGATCGATGCCAAGGAGCAAGAAAAGAGACGAAAGGCCATGAACAGAGTCTGTCTTTCGTGCCACAGCCGAGGCTGGGTGGATGGACAGTTTGCCCGCTTTGAGAACACGATCAAGACTACGAACGAGATGACTCTGACTGCAACGAATATCCTCCTTTCCGCCTGGGAGAAAGGGGCGGCCAGGGGACTTGCCCAGAAGGACAGCATCTTCAACGAGGCAATCGAGAAGAAGTGGGTGGAGCAGTGGCTCTTTTATGCAAACTCCACGCGTTACGCTTCTGCCATGATCGGGGCTGACTATGGCGCTTTTGCCAATGGTCGTTGGTACATGTCGAAAAACATCCAGGAGATGATGGATTGGCTGGGGTTTAAGCTAAAGGAGAGGAGGTAAGGATCATGAAAAAAGCGTTCATCTGTCAGTTGGCAGCCGTTTTCATGTTTGTTTTAATGTTCGATTCTGGGCCGGTTGCGGCCGGGTCGACACCGAAAAAGGGCGGTGCTCTGCCGGAAATAAGCCTGTCAGTACCGAAAGACCCAGGGCATAGAGACTATCTGGGCCTTTCAGGTCAAGGTCTGTTTAGGATAGGGCAAATTAAGGCAGAGGCAGTAATCATAGAGATCTTCAGTATGTATTGCCCCCATTGTCAGGGAGAAGCGTTCCGTGTAAACGAGCTGCATGAATTAATAGAGAAAACATCAAACGCCAAAGGCAAACTCAAGTTGATAGGCATTGGCGCGGGCAATTCAGCCTTTGAAGTGGGTATATTCAAAGAGACATACAAAGTTCCGTTTCCGCTTTTTGCAGACGGCGATTTTTCCATTCACAAAAGCCTGGGAGAGGTCAGAACGCCGTACTTTTTCGGTGTGAAGATCAAGGACGACGGAACCTATGAGGTCTTTTATTCCAAACTCGGGGGTTTCAACAATGCCGATGAGTTTTTGCAAATGATGCTCAAATTGGCAGAATTAAATTAGGAGGTGTCCCATGAGAAATAAGAAAACTCTCCTTTTGCTATCTGGGCTTGTAGCAATATTTTGCTTGACCACCAGCGCCTTTGGCCTTTCGGATGCATTCAAGAACAATATCTATAACCCGGGCATCATGAAGCCCACAGACAGTGTGTTGAAGGTCAAAGTGGGAGATCGTGCTCCTGACTTCAGGCTTCCGGCCGTTTCTGGCGGAAAGGTTTCTCTTGGCCAGTATTTGGGGAAAAAGAATGTGGTTTTATCCTTTGTCCCCGCCGCATGGACCCCTGTTTGCTCGGATCAGTGGCCGGGCTACAATATCGTGAAACAGATTTTTGACAAAAACAATGCCATCCTGCTCGGCATCACAGTAGACAACATCCCCACCCTGTTTGCCTGGACCAACCAGATGGGGAAGTTATGGTTTGACATACTTTCTGACTTCTGGCCCCACGGTGCTGTGGCCGCCAAGTACGGGGTATTGCGCTCCGATGGTGTTACGGAAAGAGCTCTCTTTGTCATCGATAAGAAGGGTATTGTTCGATACATCGACGTGCACAATATCAACGAAAGGCCTCGCCTCGAGGTGCTAGTCAAAGAGCTGGAGAAACTGGGAAAGTAGGTGCGATGCAAGGCGCAGCTACTAGCAAGTGTTCCGGGGGTTTTTTGATTCCACCAACAAGAACTGCTTGGAGGCTTTCTTTCGGAAAGGAGGCGGGAGACGAGACGGGATTGTAGGCGAAGTAAAGCCCTTCAGGCCGAAAGGCCGGAGGAATGCGTGTAGTGCGTTTCATTCTGCAAAGCACGCGAGGAAAGGAAAAGGTCTAAGTCATATAGGAGGATCAAAATGCCAAAGAAAAGATTTGTAGTAAGAGCCGAATGCCCGGCATGCGCCGGCTGTGGGACCATCGACAATATTAGCCCGGGAGTCATGCGCGAAAAGTTCATAGGCGATGAAAAAGAAATCGATATTGTCTGCCCTCTCTGTGGAACCAAGCACAAGGGAACATTACACGAGGAGGAAGAAGAAGCTGGTTCGAAGTAAAGGGCGAAGAGCGAAGAGATGAGGCCTTTCTTCGCAGGACGCAGATTTTTGACTTCCAACGGGAAAGGCCTCTCACCTCATCGGGAGGTTGTGCAAGAAGAATATCAAGGGGCAGAGATCGAAGACTGTCCAAGAACAAGTAAAATGCCGTTACCCAACGGACTGTTGCGCTGCTTTAAAGGCGGAATACGGACAGGCAAAGGAGGTAAGGGATGCAAAAGCCTGTTAACATCTATACGCTTAGTACCTGCAGTCATTGTAAAGCCACAAAAAAATTCCTGAATGACTGCGCTGTAGAGTACGATTTCGTTGATGTGGATTTGCTTGATGGGGAAGAAAGGGCGGCTATTCTGGAAGACGTAAAGAGATGGAATCCGCGGTGCACCTTTCCTACAATCATCATTGGCGATAAAGTCGTTGTCGGATACAGAGAAGACGAGATCAAGGAGGCTTTGGGGCTATGAACGAGGTGGAAAAGCTATATGAGACACTAAAGAATGTTCAAGAGCCGAAAGGTTACTACTTTAACAAGGACAAAGAAAGGGTCCTTGAACTTCTCGATGCCCTCCGTACAAACAAGGATCGTTATGGCTACATGTCGTGTCCTTGCAGGCTGGCCTCTGGTGACCGTGAACTGGATAAAGACATCTTGTGCCCCTGCGAGTACAGAACCCCTGACGTGGAAGAGTACGGAAGCTGCTACTGTAACCTCTATGTTTCAAAAGCCTGGAACGAGGATCAGGTCCCTCACAGCCATGTCCCGGAGAGGAGGCCGCTGGAGAAGATTCCGTATTAGTCATTCGTTATTTGTTATTTGTTTGATATCCTTCCAATGATCAACGACTAATGACTGGCAAAGGAAAAGGTATCATGACCATGATCAAGATAAAGGGGATGACCTGCAATCACTGCGTCATGGCCGTTACCAAGGCCTTGAACGAGATTGACGGGATCAAGAACGTCAAAGTGGACCTTGCAAAGGGTGAGGCCACTTTTGACGAGGTGCAGCCCGTTGACATGGACCTTGTGAGAAAAGGGATCAAGAAGGCAGGCTACGAGGTTGTCTGGTAAAGTCACCCCAAAAACTATTATCTCAGTCGGGGGCATGACTTGTGCGGCTTGTGTGAGACGTGTGGAATTGACCCTAAAAGCGGTTGACGGCGTCAAGGATGCCAGCGTCAATCTTTCCACAGCCAGGGCCACGGTTATTCACGAAACGGGCTGGGCCGGCGTGGAAGCGCTAAGGCGAGTGATTTCTGATGCTGGCTACGAATTCTTGGGCGTTTACGGGGCTACCCCAGAGGACCCTGTTGAGGCTGCGCAGAAAAGAGAGCTGAAAGAACTAAAGATCAAATTCAGCGTTGGCGTGTTTCTAAGTGTTGTTGTTTTCATAGGTTCCATGCAGCACTGGTTTCCGTATCTCCGGTCGATTCCCAGGCAGATTATGCTTTTTGGTCTTTTTGTGGTCTCAACGCCAGTTGTGTTCTGGGTCGGGAGCCGGTTCTACGTCGGGGCCATAAAGGCCGCCAGGCAAAAGACCACGGACATGAATACCCTTGTAGCTGTGGGGGCCCTTTCGGCTTACCTCTATTCTGTTCTGGTCACCTTCTTGCCGCAGTTTTTTCAGGGGGCGGGCCTGGCGCCGCACGTTTACTTTGACGGGGCAGCCATGATCATAACCCTCATTCTCCTGGGACGCCTGCTGGAGGCCAAGGCCAAAGGAAAAACCTCCATGGCTATCAAAAGGCTGATGGGACTTAAGCCAAAGACCGCGCGAATTATCCGGGATGGTAACGAAATCGACATTCCTATCGAGGCCGTTATGAAAGGAGACCAGGTCCTGGTACGGCCCGGAGAAAAGATCCCCACCGATGGAGTGATTGTTTCAGGGTCATCTTCAATCGACGAGTCCATGCTCACCGGAGAAAGCATTCCCGTGGCCAAGGAGGCGGGAAGCGAGGTGTTTGCGGCAACGCTCAACAAGAGCGGGAGCTTTACCTTCAAAGCAACCAAGGTGGGGGCCGAGACAGCGCTTGCCCAAATCATCCGTCTCGTCGAAGAGGCTCAGGGGTCCAAGGCCCCCATCCAGCGGGTGGCGGACAAGGTGGCATCCATCTTTGTGCCCGTGGTTTTTTGCATAGCAGGACTCACTTTTTTGATCTGGTACTTTTTCGTGCCCGAGCCGATCTTCAGCCGCGCCTTGCTTAATTTTGTGTCGGTCTTGATCATTGCCTGTCCATGTGCCATGGGCCTGGCAACACCTACCGCAGTGATGGTCGGGACCGGATTGGGGGCTGAAAACGGCATTTTGATCAAAGGAGGAGAAAGCCTGGAACGGGCCTATAAACTGACCAGCATTGTTTTTGACAAGACCGGTACCCTGACTAAGGGAGAACCTGAGGTTAGAGACATATTGACCGCACAAGGCGTAACACAACACGATGTTTTGAAGATGGCTGTTTCCATTGAGGCGGTTTCTGAACACCCCCTGGCCCAGGCCATCATTGAAAAAGGCCGCCAAGAACAATTGGGTCCTGATCGTGTTGAGGATTTTGAGGCCCTTTCAGGCCTTGGGGCCAGGGCCATCGTAAATGGCAAGAAATGCCTTTTGGGCAACCTGCGGCTTATGGAAAAAGAGGCTGTGACAATGAATGGCTTCGACCAGAAGGCCAAGAACCTTGCCAGCGAGGCCAAGACGTGTGTTTTTGTGGCCGAGGCAGGCCGTGTTGTTGGCCTTATTGCCCTTTCGGATATGCCGAAGACGTCTGCACGGGCAACAGTTTCCGCGCTGAAGGAGATGGGGTTGAACGTGGCCATGATCACCGGAGATAATGAGAAAACAGCTCGAGCCGTTGCTGATGCGGTTGGCATCGATCAGGTGATTTCCGAGGTGCTTCCTGGTGATAAGGCCGATGAGATAAAACGGCTGCAAGCGCGCGGTCAGATCGTAGCCATGGTTGGAGACGGAATTAACGATGCGCCGGCCCTGACGACGGCAGATATCGGGATCGCTATAGGCGCGGGCACAGATGTGGCCATGGAAGCAAGCGACGTTACGCTGATGAAGGATGATTTGCGATCGGTTCCTGCAGCCATCCGGCTCTCGTTTCAGACCATGCGCGTGATTAAACAGAACCTTTTCTGGGCATTTTTCTATAACAGCCTTGGAATTCCCATTGCAGCCGGGGCACTGTATCCTTTTTTTGGGATTCTTTTGAGTCCTGTCTTTGCAGCGGCCGCCATGGCCATGAGCTCGGTTTCTGTTGTGAGCAATTCATTGCGTCTGCGCAAATTCCAGCTTGGGTAGAAAGGAGGTTAGAAATCATGGATCGGTATGTATGTTCAGTTTGTGGCTATGTGTATGATCCGGCAGAGGGAGACCCGGACAATGGAATCGAGCCGGGAACGAAGTTTGAAGACCTGCCGGATGATTGGACCTGTCCTGTGTGCGGGGCAGAAAAGGACCAGTTTGAGAAGGAGTAGAGGAGAGAGCAGAGAGCAGAGAGCATGGAGCATGGGGCAGAGAGCATGGAGCTAAGCGCATGGCGTATCTCTTGGCCTTTTAGCTATGCCCTATGCGCTCTGCGAAGAATAAAGGAGGTTAGAATGAGCGAGGAGGTTAGAATCTATACGACCCCCACGTGACCCTATTGTAAAATTGCGAAGGAGTTCCTTTCGCAAAAAGGGGTTGCCTTCACAGCCTATGACGTTACCAGGGACAAGACAGCGCTGGCAGAAATGCGAAAAATATCCGGCGGCGCCCTCAGGGTGCCCGTGATAGCGGTGTGCAATGAAGTGATGGTGGGCTTTGACCAGGCGCGTCTTGAACAGGCCGTGAGTTGCCTTAGCCAGAGCTCAGAGATCTAATAGTGTGGAGGAGACTATGGCAAGCATTACGATCTATTCCACAGATGGATGCCCGTTTTGCGCCAAGGCAAAATCGTTCCTGGCAGAAAGAGGAATCAGTTATGAAGAAATTGAGGCCCGGCCAGGATCAAAAGCATGGGAGAAGATGAGAGAAAAAACGGGCAGCAGCTCGGTCCCGCAGATCATGATCGGGGATGAACCAGTAGGTGGATACAGTGATCTGGTTCATCTCGAAGCCACTGGTGAGTTGAATCAGAGACTCGGGGAGACCCTGGAAGGGCCGCTTTCTCGCCTCTATGATGTGATCATCATCGGTGGGGGACCGGCCGGACTGAGCGCTGCGATTTATGCGGCCAGAAAGGTCCTCAAAACCCTCCTTGTGAGCAAAGACATCGGCGGGCAAATGGTTTGGACCTACGATGTGGATAACTACCTTGGTTTTAGCCACATTGAGACGGCCGATCTTATCGCCAAGTTTGAGGAACATGTCGAAAAATACGGTGTCGAAAAGCGCATTGGGGTGAAAGTGAAGGCCCTTGAGCTGACCGGCAAGATGAAGAAGGTCATCACGAGTGATGGTAAGGCCTATCTTGCCAGAACGGTCATTATCGCGACCGGAAAGCACCCCCGGCCCCTCAATGTGCCTGGAGAAAAGGAATGGATCGGCATGGGGGTGGCCTACTGCGCCACCTGCGATGCCCCTTTATTTGCAGATCTTGACGTGGCCGTGGCCGGTGGCGGGAATTCGGCCCTCGGGGCCGCCATCGACCTCATCAAAGTGGCCCGGAAGGTATACGTGGTCTCTTTGACTCCCCTGACCGGCGACCGGATACTCCAGGACCAGGTGATCCGTGCGGCCAAGGCCGAGGTGTTCACCGAGCACAAGATTCTTCGTATCCTCGGCGATTCGGGCGTTACAGGCTTAGAGATGGAGTCCCTGAAAACCGGAGAGGCCAGGACCATTGACGTGCAGGGTGTTTTTGTCGAGATCGGGTTGCTGCCCAACTCCGAGCTGGTGATCGACACCTTGGAGACCAATCGTACCGGAGAGATTGTGATAGACAGCCGGTGCCACACCGGCGTTTCCGGCGTTTTTGCGTCCGGGGATGTCACCGATGTTCCATTCAAACAGGTCATTGTAGCAGCAGGAGAAGGGGCCAAGGCGGCCCTGTCGGCCTATGATTATATTATCAATCAGAGGTAGGAGAAAACGAGGAAGGATACCTCAAGAAAAGAAGAATTAAGCAAGGGAGGCATTATGAAACCGAGGAAAATAAGAGACCGCATTTACTGGATGGGCTCTGTGGATTGGGACAGACGTTTATTTGACTCACTCATCCCACTTCCAGATGGAACAAGTTACAACGCCTACCTCATTGAGGGGAGTGAAAAGACTGTTTTGCTGGACTCAGTTGATCCTCCCCTGGCCGGTGAACTCCTAGCACAGCTTGACGATGTCTCTAAGATCGATTACGTCGTCTCGCACCATGCGGAGCAGGACCACTCCGGAACAATCCCAAAGGTTCTTGAAAAATACCCTGACGCAAAGCTGATATCAACCCCCAAGGCAAAGGGAATGCTTATCGATCTTCTGCGAATACCAGAGGAGTCTTTCATAACCGTCAAGGACGGTGAGACTATATCTCTCGGGGACAAAACCTTGAAGTTTATACATGCTCCCTGGGTTCATTGGCCTGAGACCATGGTGAGCTATCTGGAAGAAGATAGAATTCTTTTCAGTTGTGATTTTTTCGGTTCCCATATTGCGACAACCGATCTCTACGTCACTGATGAAGGGCGCGTTTATGAGGCAGCGAAGCGCTACTATGCCGAGATCATGATGCCCTTCCGGAAAGTGATCGAGAAGAACCTGGAAAAACTCGCGTCTTACGACATAGAAATGATAGCTCCCAGTCATGGGCAAATATATCCCCGCCCATCATTTATTATTGATGCCTATCGGGATTGGGTCCTCGGCCCTCCTCTAAACACGGTGGTCCTGCCCTACGTATCTATGCACGAAAGCACGAGGCGAATGGTGGATCATCTTGTTTCGGCCCTTGTGGAGAGAGGTGTTCGGGTCGAACAGTTCAACTTGGCCGTAACCGATATAGGAAAGCTTGCCATGGCCCTGGTTGACGCAGCTACAATCGTTGTTGGAACCCCCACAATTCTCGCCGGGCCTCATCCTTACGCTGCTTACAGCGCATTTCTGGCCAATGCCCTTCGGCCCAAAGCGAAGTTCCTTTCCATCATTGGTTCCTAATGATGCGGGCTACATAGAGGTCGCTGAGCTTCAGGAATACCCGGCCGAAGAGGTGGAGGAGGCCATTAAAAACTGCCCGGCTAACTGCATTTCATGGGAAGAAGTTTGAGGCAGAGGAGGTATACGAATGAAAAAAGTGGCGTTGTTTGCCTTTAATGGCGAGCTGATGTGTTTTGTCCACGTGCTTCTTAACGCCCTTGATATGAACGACAGGGGATATGAAGTCAAGATTATTATTGAGGGATCAGCCACCAAGTTGGTCCCTGAGCTGGCCAAGGAAGATAGCCCTATGCATCGCCTCTATGAAAAGACTAAAGGTTTAGACCTGATTGATGGCGCCTGCAAAGCTTGCTCCAACAAGATGGGTACACTGGAAGCAGTGAAGGCTCAGGGATTAAGGCTTTTGGATGAAATGACAGGACATCCCAGCATGGCCCGGTATCGAGGAGAGGGCTTTGAGATCATTACATTTTAGACGCCCATCTTTCGACTACTTAACTACTTGGCCACTCATGCATAAAGAGTTTTGAAACAGCTTATAATGACCAAACAAAGGAGGTGATTCAGTAAGAGATAGAAATTGCCTGTGGCAGATCGGCAGGAGATTAAGGATGTAACCATGGCAACAGCTAGTGTCGTTGCATAGAGGCTCTTACTTCTCGGACATCGCAAGAATCGCCGGAGTTTTCGAAAGGAGGTAGCAAAATGGCTTATGAAGCAAAAGACTACAGCAGCCTGATCGGCATTAAAGGCTTCAGTGAAGCCTTGCTCAAGAATCATTTCACCCTCTATCAAGGTTATGTCACAAATACCAACAAGGTCATGGGGTTGCTTGATGAAATGCTGAAAGCTGACAAGACCGCCACCCCGGAGTATGCTGAGCTGAAAAGACGCCTGGGCTGGGAGTTCAATGGCATGCGCCTCCATGAATACTATTTTGACAATCTCGGAGGAGGCAGCAACCTTGACACAGGAGGAAAGCTTGCGCAGGAGATTAACGAAAATTTCGGCGGCTATGCAAGCTGGGAAAAGGACTTCAAAGCAATCGGCGCCATGAGAGGCATTGGCTGGACAGTCCTCTATCAGGATTCTGGGTCTCGTCGGCTGTTTAACATGTGGATCAATGAGCACGACGTGGGCCACCCTGCGGGTTGCAGGCCTATTTTGGTTCTGGACGTCTTTGAACACGCCTTCATGTTGGACTATGGACTCAAACGAGCCGATTATATTCATGCCTTTTTCAACAACATTGACTGGAACGAGGCGGAGAAACGCTTGCTGTAAGCGTGCCAAAAGTAAAACAGAGCCGAGCTGCTTGGCTTGGAGGCATAAGAGAAGGTGAATGCCTTTGGTCCGAAAAACCAAGGGGGCAGAGGCCACCCCGTCGGGTTGGCAGTCTGGCAAACCCACCCTTAAACCAGGGCCTGACCTGGTGGGCAAGGTCTGGGAGGTGTGGACGACGGATCTGGCCTTCTGATGCCAATGAGCAAAATATGACAGTTTCCGCCAGGACACTGCTTTTTCTGGCGGAAGCTGTAAACGGAGTCTTTCTATGGCAAAATGTGTCCCAGGAATTAAGCTCTCGAGTGTCATCAGTTTATGTCTGTTGTTGAGCCTCGGGCACACGCTGCTGGCTGCCCGGACTGAGATACCTGACACGCCCCTCACGTTGGGCGAAGCCATCAAGATGGGGCTCGCCAATAATCCACAGATAGCAGCGGTCAAATCCAAGGTAGATGCCTCGATGGCGATAGTTTCCCAGGCCCGTTCGGGTTTCTTTCCCAGGGTGGATATCAGAGAGTCTTTCAGCCGAACTACCAACCCTATGTGGGCCTTCGGCACCAAGCTCAACCAGGAAGTCATAACATCAGAGGACTTTGACCCTCAAACGCTTAATGACCCGGAAGCGATAAACAATTTTGCAACCACGAACGGGCAATAATTACACACTTGGCGCAGTGATGCGCTTCAATCTGTTCAGCGGGTTTGGCCTGCAGTCAAAAGTAAATGAGGCGGCAGCAAAGTTGCGCCAGACACAGGCCATGGCCCGGCAACTGGAACTCGGTGTCAGGGTGGAGACCAGACAGGCCTTCTTCATGGCACAGAGCGCCTGTCAGCGCATTGGGGTTGCCCGGGCAGCAGTGGCCCAGGCAGAGGAAGGATTACGTATCGTGCGTAACCGTTACCAGAGCGGCCTTTTTACCATTGTTAATCTGCTTGATGCCGAGGTGGCACTGCAACAGGCCCGTACCAATTACTTCCGGTCACTGCATGATTTCGAAGTGGGCATAGCCCGGTTGAATTTGGCCGCCGGGATAATAGATGAGGATTTTCGGTAAAGCTCAAAGCTGAAAGCTGAAAGGAAAAAAAGAATGTACACAACGATTGCCCTGTCTTTACTTTGAGCCTTCAGCTTTGACCTTTCAGCCCATGCACACTACTAACTCGACAATAATGGAGCATGTCATGAAGCATCGATTCCTATCTCTCTTTGCCCTTTTCATACTTCTTTTCTCACTCGGATGCGGTGAGAAAACAGAACCGGGAACCACCTCGGAGTCACCTCCGGTGGTGAAAGATGTAGCTGTGACAACCGCACGAATGACCGACCAGCCCCTCATTTATGAAGCCGTCGGTACGGTGCAGGCTGGCATTAAAAGTAATTTGGCCAGCAAGCTTTTAGGCACAATAAAGGCTGTTCAGGTCCGGGAAGGCGACCGCGTGAAAAAGGGAGATACCCTTCTCCTTATCGACCAGCGCCAGGTGAATGCCGGGCTCCGCAGAGCTGAAGCGAGTCTGTCTGAAGCCAGGAAGGGCTTGGCTGCAGCCAAATTTAACAGTGAAGCTGCCCGGGCTTCAGCAAAGCTCGGCCTTGCCACCTATGAACGATATTTGAACCTAAAGAGAGACGATTCCGTGAGCGTGCAGGAATTTGATGAGGTTGAGGCCAGCTACCGCCAGGCAAAAGCGGGCCTCGGTCAGGCAGAGGCCATGGTGGAGGCAGCCACTGCAAGAGTGAAACAGGCTGAGGCCGCCCTGGCCACAGCCCGTGTCAGCAAAAAGGATGCTGTGATTATTGCTCCCCACGATGGTATCATCACTGGGAAAATGGTTGACAAAGGTGATCTCGCAAAACCCGGGACCCCGCTGCTGGCCTTAGAGACCACCCGTGGCTTTTGTATAGATGTGGTACTACCAGAGACATATATTGGCTACGCGGAGCCGGGGCAGAAGGTATCAGTGAGAGTGCCTGCGCTTAAGACCGGACCTCTGGAGGGAAGTGTGTGTACCATAGTGCCCAGTGCAGACGCCAGAAGCCGCTCCTTTATTGTCAAGATTAGGCTCCCCATAGATCGAAAGGTCACATCCGGTCTCTTCGCACGGGCAGAAATCCCAGTGGGCCGCAGCAAGAAGCTTCTGATAGCCCAAAAGGGAGTAGTTAGGCGCGGACAACTCACCGGCATCTACGTGGTGGACACTGAAGGGATAGCACATTTCCGTCTCATTCGTCTTGGAAAGACCTTCGGTGATTCTGTAGAAGTCCTGTCAGGACTCAAGGATGGAGACCGTTACGTTAAAAAGCTACATCCAGGACTTGAGGACGGGGCCCGCGTGGAGACAACACCATGAAGCATGACATGGGGGCAGCAGGAAAAATCGCGAGGTTCTTCATAGATTCCAAGCTCACCCCTCTAATCATTGTAGCCTCCATCATCTTGGGCATGGCCGCTATTTATGCCCTCCCCAGGGAGGAAGAGCCCCAGATCATTGTCCCGATGATCGATATATTCGCCCGCATGCCAGGGGCAAGTGCAAAAGAAGTAGAAGAACGTGTCACCAAGCCCATGGAAAAACTGCTGTGGGAGATTCCCGGGGTGGAGTATATCTATTCCACCTCAAGCCCGGGGATGTCCATGGCGGTGGTCCGTTTTTTTGTAGGAGAAAACGAGGAACACGCCATCGTCAGGCTCCAGTCAAAACTGCTGGCCAATTCCGACCGGATCCCTTGTTGCGCCACCCCACCCCTGGTTAAACCACGCTATATCGACGACGTTCCCATCCTGGCCATGACCTTTTGGGGAAAAGACGTCGACCATTACACCTTACGCAGGGTGGTAGCCGAGGTAGAAGATCTGGTAAAGCGCGAGGACAATGCCTCCATCACCAACATCATTGGCGGTTACCGAAGACAGGTGGCAGTGCGCCTCGATCCGGTGCGTCTCGCAGCATTCCACCTGGCCCCCGGCGCCATCGTTAACATGCTGCGTGCTGCCAACCAGGAATCGGACATCGGAAGCTTCCCATCAATGGACGGCGAAATCCTGGTGCATACAGGCGGCTACTTGACTGATGTAGAGGATGTGAGCCGGGTGGTGGTGGCGATCTATGAGGGCAGGCCCGTCTACTTAGGAGATGTAGCAACCATTGAGGACGGTCCTGAAGAACCGGACCAATATGTCTTCCTTGGAACAGGACCTGCGGCCCCGGATAAGGGTAAGGGGGGTCCTGCCGTAACCCTTACTGTTGCCAAGCGAAAGGGGGCCAATGCCATTACAGTGGCCGAAAGGATCTTGCGCCGGGTAGAAGAGAGCCGGGGCGTGGTCATTCCTGAAAACATACACATGACAGTGACACGCCATTACGGCGAGACGGCCAAGGAAAAGTCTGACGAGCTTCTGCTTCATATGTTCATTGCCGTTTTTTCAGTGACTCTGCTGATATGGTTCGCACTTGGCCTTCGTGAATCAGGTATTGTGGCCCTGGCCATTCCGGTGACTCTGGCTCTGACCCTTACTGTTTTTTATCTTTATGGCTACACGTTGAACCGGATCACCCTGTTTGCCCTGATCTTTTCCATAGGTATTCTTGTGGATGATGCAATCGTTGTGGTGGAAAATGTGGTTCGCCACTTTCGTCTTTCCGAAAACAAGGATCGCCCCTTTCTGGAAGTGGCTATTGAGGCAGTGGATGAGGTGGGAAATCCTACCATTCTTGCAACCCTTGCCGTGATTGCCGCCATTCTGCCCATGGCCTTTGTGGGCGGGCTTATGGGACCCTACATGCGGCCTATTCCGATGGGCGCCTCGGCTGCCATGGTCTTTTCCCTGTTGGTGGCCTTTGTTGTTACACCGTGGGCGTCAATCCGTCTTCTAAAACACAAGAAGGCTGGCAGCGGTGAGGCAGATGGCGAGAAGGAGGACTGGTCCGTCAGACTCTATCGCCGGATCATGACCCCTCTTATTGAAGCGCCTCTCTGGCGTTGGCTCTTTTTGATAGGCGTGGTGGTGCTGCTTGTGGCTTCCTGCGCCCTCATCGGCTTGGGCTGGGTGCGAGTCAAGATGCTTCCCTTTGATAATAAGAGCGAGTTTCAGGTGATTATTGATATGCCGGAATCCGCCACCCTGGAGGAGACATCGGCAGCAGCCCTGGAGATGGGCAATTTCTTGAAGACCGTGAACGAGGTCGTGGATTATGAAATCTATATCGGCACTGCCTCGCCCTTTAACTTCAACGGCCTGGTACGCCACTACTACCTGCGGCAAGGCTCAAACGTTGCTGACATCCAGGTGAATCTCGCACACAAGCACCACCGCAAGGCCCAAAGCCATGATATTGCAAACCGGGTGCGGCCAGGGCTCAAACGGATTGCCGACAGGTTTGGGGCCCGCGTCAAAGTGGCCGAGGCGCCCCCTGGACCTCCGGTGCTATCCAACCTGGTGGCAGAGATCTACGGCCCGGACTATGAGCGCCAGCGCGAAATTGCCAGAGAAGTGATGAAAATCTTTGAAGAGACCCCTGGGGTAGTGGACACGGACTGGTACATGGAAGATAGGCAAACCCGTGTCGATTTTGTCCTTGATAAAGAAAAGGCGGCCCTCCACGGAATCAGCGCCGCCCAGATCAATCAAGCCCTTGAGCTGGCCCTGAAGGGGATGTCGGTGGGTCTCCTCCATCAGCCCCGTGAGAAAGAGGACGTGCCGATTGTGCTCCGCCTGCCACTGGCTGAGCGGGCCGGAATCGAGCGATTGGAGGCCATGAAGGTCTCCTCTGCTGATGGCCACCTGGTGCCCCTTTCCGACCTGGTATCTCCCCATGAAACCGATCTGGACCGCAGCATCTATCACAAAAACCTGATGCCAGTGGTCTACGTGACCGGCGATGTAGCCGGGGCCAAGGAGAGTCCGGTGTATGCCATTTTGGAGATGCGCAAGAAGATTGATGCGATCACACTGCCAGAGGGATATGGAATCGTCCAGCATACGGCCCACATCCCAGACAGCAACAAACGATTCGCCATGAAATGGGACGGCGAATGGCACATCACCTATGAGGTATTCCGCGATCTGGGTATCGCCTTCGGGGTGGTCCTGGTGCTCATTTTTGTCCTTGTGGTGGGATGGTTTCAGTCCCTTAGTACGCCGCTGGTCATCATGGCGGCAATCCCTTTTTCGCTGATAGGGATCCTGCCTGCCCATGGTCTTATGGGCGCATTCTTTACGGCCACTTCCATGATCGGTTTCATCGCAGGCGCCGGCATTGTAGTGCGAAACTCCATTATCCTGGTGGACTTCATCGAACTGCGCCTAAAACAGGGCATGCCGCTGGACAAGGCTGTCATCGATGCCGGAGCCGTCCGGTTCCGTCCCATGATGCTTACGGCTGCGGCCGTTGTTGTGGCCGCCTCGGTCATCCTCTTTGACCCGATCTTCCAGGGCCTTGCCATATCGCTCATGGCCGGAGAAGTGGCATCACTTCTGCTCTCACGGATGACTGTGCCCGTACTATATTATCTGGACAAGCGATGGGAGTTTGGGCAGAGACGGTTGAGTGGTCAAATGGTTGAGTAGTTGAGTGGTTTGTCAATCGTCCTGGAGGTGTCGAAAACTGATCTGGCGTTTTGACTATCGCAGGAGACGCGATGAGTAGTGGAAAACAGAGCTACCGAGACCTGAAACGCAAGGTCTTGGCCGTGCTCCGATCGGACAATTTTGGCCAGAGACTAAACGAGCTGTGCCATCTGCCTGCCCGCCAGGTGATCAATCCTCTTTTTTCTTTCCTGTTAAGCACGGATGAGCGGATAAGATGGCGGGCCGTCACGGCTATGGGCGCGGTCGTGACAAATCTTGCTGACGAGGATACGGAATCGGCCCGTGTGATCATGCGCCGCCTTATGTGGAGCTTAAATGATGAATCCGGGGGCATCGGTTGGGGCGCCCCGGAGGCCGTGGGTGAGATCATTGCTTCTCATGAAGGCCTTGCAAAGGAATATGCCCCGGTCCTGATCTCTTACGTCTGGGAAGAGGGCAATTTCCTGGAGTACGGGATGTTGCAGAGGGGCGCTGTGTGGGGCGTTGGAAGGGTGGCCCAGGCGAGACCCGAGTTGGTGCAAGATGCCCGCCACTATCTCCTGCCACATCTGACATCTGCAGACGCTACACTCAGAGGTCTTGCGGCCTGGACAATGGGTTTGCTTGGAGCTGAGGCCGCCCGTTCTCAGCTTGAAGCGCTTTTGGGAGACAATGCAGAGATTTTTTTGTATTTAGATCGCACCCTGGTGTGTCGTCGGGTGAGTCATTTGGCCAAAAAAGCTTTGGACGGCATAGATGGAAAGGGAGAATTGTTGCCATGAAAAGACAAGTCAAGATTATCTGGAACATACGACCGAAGAAATTGAAGAGCTTTCTCAAGAGCGATGAAACCTCAATTACTGTCAAGTTCATCTGTTGTATACAAGATTTGTCGCTACGCTCGAAATGACAAAATGTTAGATTCTACACTTAAAGATCTTGACAATGACATAAAAGTGATATATGGGTATTTAAATACCTGAATACGCAATTGTGGAATGAATTCTCTATGTCAAACGTAATACGAATATCCGAAGCTGCTTCAGTGGCCATGCATGCAATGGTTTTTCTTGCCAGCGAATCGGGTCGGGTGGTGCCGAGCAAGGAGATTGCCTCCATGCTCGGAAGCTCGGAAGCTCACCTCGCCAAAGTCCTGCAGCGGCTGGCGAAGGCTGGATTGGTCAGCTCCACGCGAGGTCCCAAAGGCGGCTTTGTCCTTAGACGGCCTGCCAGGGAGATTAGCCTGCTGGAAGTCTACGAAGCTATTGAAGGTCAGCTTGAGGAGACGAAGTGTCTTCTTGGCCGGCCTATTTGTCACGGAGGGAAGTGCATCTTTGGAGATCTGCTCAAGCAAATCGATCAGCGGACCAAGAAGTACCTTACAAAAAACAAACTCTCGCATTTGGCAAGCGTCTTTAAGGGATGACATCATGGCCAAAACTATGTGCCCAGGGCAAGACAGCATGTTTTGGACGCCTGGAGATATTTTTGAGATACCGTGTGCAGAGTGCGGTTTTTTCGTGGAGTTTTTCAAAGACGACGCCAAACGTCGCTGTCCACGCTGTGGTCACCAGATACGAAACCCCAAACTCAACGTTGGCTGCGCCCGGTGGTGCGAGCACGCCAAAGATTGCCTCGGATTCGATCCAAAGGAAGCCGTGAGATTGACTGACAAAGAGGAAAAGGCCTTGAAAAGAAAATGTTAACTGATTCCGGGAAGCGGTTGGCCCGTGAGGGCTTGTTACGCAAGGAAAGATGAAGACAAAGATTATTGAAATCAAGGAGGACAATCATGCCTGATAGACCAAAAGGAGCTATCATTCAACGAGACAAGAAGACCTATGGAGTCGTACCCAGAACGCCTTTGGGGATTGTGACCGCCGATACGTTGGAAACCATAGCCGTAACCGTTCACGGGCTGCGCCTGTTGTTATTGCGAGGAGCGTAGCGACGAAGCAATCCTCGTAGATTAAGCAGGAGATTGCTTCGCTTCGCTCGCAATGACTCCCTGGATATTGAACAATGATACAGCAGAGTTAGTGACTCCGTGAACGCCTACAGACTTTCATAGATAGGTTCCTTTGCAATGGCCCGACTGAAAAGTATTTCCGACTTTCTTGGCTTGCGAAGAAGCACGGTAGGCATGCTCTCCATGGTCATCCTCGTGGGGATGGGGATTTGCGTACGTACATATGCGGCTAGAAATCTCTAAAGACAGGTTCGAGGAGCTTTACCGTCAGTACAATCGGCGCGAGTTTGTACATCCTGACCCCCTTGAGTTCGTGTATCATTACGATGACCTTTGTGACCGTGAAATCGTGGCATTTGTTGCTTCATCGCTCGCCTACGGAAGGGTTGCCCATATCTTGAAGAGCGTTTCCTCTGTTCTTGAACGGATGGCGCCAAGTCCATCGGTATTCCTAAAGCGGGTTTCCCTTAAAAGGATGCGCCAGACCTTTTCTGGCTTCAAGCACCGATTTACCAACGACCAAAAGCTTTGCGCCATGTTATTCGGTGTGAGGGAAGTTCTGGAGCGCCACGGTTCTCTTCAGGCGTGTTTTTCGGCCTGCTCAAATGATGATGACGATACAATACTTCCGGCCCTTTCCGCCTTTACAAGCGAATTGAGAGTCTTGGCTGACGACAACCTGGAGCACCTGGTCCCATCGCCCACCAAGGGCAGCGCATGCAAGCGACTCAACCTCTTCCTCCGGTGGATGGTTCGCTCGGATGAAGTAGATCAGGGGGGATGGAAAAATGTGCCCGTATCAAAGCTGATAGTCCCAGTTGATACTCATATGCACAGGATTTGTCAGTTGCTTGGCCTTACAACGCGCAAACACGCAGACATGCGCGCGGCAACCGAGATCACGAAGGCCTTCCGAATTATTGCTCCTGCAGATCCGGTCCGATATGATTTTTCTTTAACCCGTCTGGGAATCCGGAAAGATGCGGACCTGGATGCGTTTTTGAAACAGTTCCAGGAGATCTCACGCGAGCCCTTAGATCAAATTTGCCCTGCGCCGTGAAGTCTTGATTGACACAGAATCATACGTGAAGTAACAGTAAAATATATGGTTTCATTGAGACATATGGTGCGACGGACGTCTTTGTTCATCATTCTACTATTAGCGGGTCTGGATTTAAGACGCTTGATGAAGGCGAACGGGTGAATTTTGACGTAGAACAGGGCACCAGGGGACCTGTGGCTAAGGACGTCATCAAGCTGCAGAGAGCAACCGTTCAATCATCAAGGGCATCTAGTGGAGCTAAGGCTAGATGCCCTCAAGTTTGTGAGAAGGAGGAACTTCGATGCAGCAAAGAGCCAAGAGAGCATTTTGGGCACCAATAATGGCTTTTGCTCTGGCATCAGTCGTCTCGTTGTCAGTAGCAGGAGAAAAGAACCTTTCACAAGATAAAGCTGCAGTTGTTAACGGATCAGTAATCACACAGGCCGACCTTGAAAGGGAGATGGCTGGTGCGCAGAGACGACTTTCCGGCATGGGAAAACCTTTAGACGATGCGCAGTTAGTGGAAATCAAGAAGAAAGCCATTGAAAGACTTATCGAGCGCGAGTTGCTCTATCAGGAAAGCCAAAAGAAGGGAATAAAGGTTGACGAGGCGGCAGTGAATGAACAGTTCGAAACACTGAAAAAGAGATTTCCGAGTGAGGCCGAATTGAAAAACGCGTTGACCAAGATGAATATGTCTGAACCCAACGTGAAATCTCAGTTTGCGCGAGGGATGGCCATTCAAAAATTTATCGATAACGAACTTGTTCAGAAAATTACGGTTTCCGACAAGGAAATCAAGACATATTACGACAGCAACCCGGATTTTTTTAGACAATCCGAGCAGGTGCGAGCCAGCCACATCCTGATCAAGGTTGATCCCCAGGCAGAAGAATCGCAAAAAGCTGAAGCCCGGAAGGCGCTTGAAAAGATTCAGCTAAAGTTGAAAGAGGGCGACGATTTCTCGGCCCTCGCCAAAGAGTCCTCGCAATGTCCGAGCAGTGCCAAAGGTGGAGACCTGAGCTACTTTAAGCGGGGCCAAATGGCGAAGCCTTTTGAAGATGCGGCTTTTGCTTTAAAACCTGGTGAAGTGAGCGACATCGTGGAGACCAGGTTTGGATACCACCTGATTAAGGTCGTCGACAAAAAACCCAAGAGTATGATCCCTTACCAGGACGTCAAGGATAGGCTTGGCCAATACCTAAAGCAGGAAAAAGCTAGAAAGGAAGTCAGTCTGTATCTCGAGAAACTGAAACAAGAAGCAAAAATAGAGAGATTTCTTGCAGAAGAGAGGTAGTAACCGGAGTTTTGTCCAATGCCGTGCGGACATAGTAACGGCAGTTCCCGGGACACCATACTTATTTCCAGATTGAAGAGGTTGGCCGCGCCGTCTTCTTCAGCGACAACCTTTGGCGGAAGCCGTCACGCATCATAGAGCCACCATGCCTTGATTGACATTTACGAGAATTGATCTCACTGACAAAATTCATTGGCAAAATCAAGTAACCAAATTATATTCCAACCAAATTTCGGAACGATTGGGTAGAACCGGTGGTATGAGGAAGGCCCCTAGAAGGGGCCTCTGTTCAAAATCCAATTCTGGTTGTTCTTGATCCTTTTGTAGTTTCTCCTGGTCCCTGACGTATTGCCGTATCTCGTGTTCGTCCAGACCTACTGTACTTACACAATATCCACGCGCCCAAAACGTGCGACCAAACAATGTCCCTTTTGTTTTGAACACTTGCCGATGTATGCGAACTGCACTCTTGCCTTTCAAATACCCGATCGTCATTGCTATGCTGTACTTCGGGGCAACACTCAATACCATATGAATGTGGTCCGGCATCGCATTACCCTCTTCCAGCTCTACTCCCTTCTGACGGCACAGCTCTCGAAGTATCTCGCCAATCCTACGCCGCACCTTGCCATAGATAACCTTTTTCCGATACTTCGGCAGAATAACGACATGATACTTGCATTCCCACTTTACATGTGCTTGAGTCTTCCAATCTCTCATGGCGGTCCTCCTTGCCCCTCGGGGCCTTCCTCAACGGAGGACCGTCTATCAAATTCACGCTTGAAACGGCAGAGCCTTTTCAATTCTCACCGGCAGAGCCGGTGGATTACTTCCGATTTAGGGCTTTGCCCTACTTCTCAGGATGAGAATGTCAATAACTAATAATTAAGATGCGACCCCGGTGGTTTCATACCGGTGGTTTCCCAAAAGCAATTCCAGTAAACCAATTTTTTAATTGACATTCTTCTATTGCGGATATACAATGTATATCACTTATGTAAGGGGGTATAAATATGCAAGATAATATGGAGTTACAAATTGGGAAATGGGGTAATTCACTTGGTATCCGACTTCCAAAGCATGTATTAGAATCACTCCATCTGGGCGTAAAAGATCGGGTAAGTTGCTCACTAGAGGATGGAAAATTGATTTTAAAGCCCTTGTCTCACCAAAAGAAATACACATTAGACGAGTTGCTCGCCCACGTGCAAGAGCCCAGCGTAGAAGTTTCATGGGGCAAACCTGAAGGAGAGGAAGTTTGGTAGGCTATATCCCAAAACGCGGAGATTTTATTCGCCTTAATTTTGACCCACAAGCTGGACATGAACAAAAGGGAAGCAGGCCAGCTTTAGTAGTAAGTCATAGCGCTTTTAATAAAAAGTTGGGGTTTGTTTTTGTTTGCCCCATCAGCAACACGAAGCGTAAAAATCCATTCTATGTAGCCATACCCAAAGGTAAAAAAGTCACAGGGGTGATCATGTCAGATCAGTTGCGTTCCCTTGATTACAGAGCTAGAAAGGCGGCTCTCATTAGCAAATGCCCGGAAGATCTACTTCAGGAAGTCCTATTGCGTATAGACCCCATAATGTTCTAATTCCCGAGTATTGTCATCGTAACAAAAGGCCGAACAAGACGCTAAAGGGGACATTCTTAACTATTTAACTTGATAATCTCAATTTGAACTGCATCAGTACTGCGGTCACAGCGTTTTGATGGCAAAAAGAAAAAACGACTGGCAGGATACGGACAAAGTTCTGGGGATGTTTGGTGAAAAGGCTGGTCCTGCTAGACGCGCATACAGAGCGTTTGTTGAAATAGGTGACGGCAATTTTGTGGAAAGTATCCTTAAACTAAACATTTCAGTTCCGGCTGTAAGCAATAGGCTTCTACATGCGTGATCGGTTAAGACGTACCTATTGTCTCAGATCGGGCCTATAATCCGTTGTAATATAAGGATATTAGGACCGTCCGGTACGCTGATAAATGTACGGCAAAATGTGCTTGACATACGTGACCAGTTGTTGTATTCTCCTCT
>Ga0209986_10000625_pt1 | contig 34582 bp, 24 predicted proteins | sample BlataG_FD_183168 | JGI IMG/M metagenome (GOLD analysis project Ga0209986, IMG submission 183168) | Deep subsurface microbial communities from Black Sea to uncover new lineages of life (NeLLi) - Black_00105 metaG (SPAdes) (version 2) | ecosystem: Environmental > Aquatic > Marine > Oceanic >...
GCGACGCATCGAGGCCGAGTGCACCGAGATAGCCGTCCACACCCAGCGGCAGCCCGTCGACATAAATCGGCAGGTTGGCGTCAAAGATCGCCGTGGCGTCGAGTTCCCCTGCCGCATTGAGGCTGAGGCTGGCGGGATTACCGAGGCCGTCACTCAGCGTGATGGTCGCCTTGGAACGGCCCTCGGCCGGATCGCCACCCAGCGACAGCCCGACCAGCCCGCCGAGACTCGCCCCCAGGATCAGGCCGCCGCCGTCGTCGAGTTCAGCCGCCAAATCGATCGAGGAGTTGGTCGTGTCGAGGGAAATCCAGTTCGCAGCCGCCGAATCGAGGGAGAGGTTGACCAGCAGCCGGCCCGCGATTGACCCGCTGACGTTCAGCGAGAGGTTGCCCTCGCTGGTGATGTCGAGGGCGAGCCCGTCGGCAACGTCGAGGGCACTGAGGTCGACCGCATAGCCGGCGTCGACCAGCGTGACGTTGAGGTCAAGGGCCAGTTGCTTGTTGCCCGACAGGTCGGTCGAGAGCGTCGGCGACAGGCTGACGTTCATGCCATCGGGCAGGCTGATGCCATCGGGCAGCCAGCCCCCCTCGGCCTGCGGCAGGAAGATGCGGCTGAACTCAAAGGCCAGGCTGTCGAGCCCGCCAAAGTCGAGGCCGGGGAAGTCGAGCGAGCCGGGCGTCAGGCCGCCGAGCCACGACAGGTCGAGCCCGGCATCGAAGGAGCCCGGGTCGGGATCCCAGTTGAACTGGGGCAGGGACAGCAGCCGCCCGAAGGCGAGGCCGAAGTTCTGCCCGTCGCCGCCCAGTCCGGAAAAGTCGGGCAGCACCAGGTCGAAGGTCAGCAGGGCGTCGGAGAACCAGGCCCGCAGCCGGCCGAGGAAGTCGAGGTCGTAGCTGGCATCGCCCGGCGTCCAGCCGCCCCACTCCACGATCAGGTCGTCGAGGCTCCAGGAGAGGGCCTGCAGCCGGCCAAACTCGGGCAGGCCGGAAAGATCAGGCAGGGCCAGCTCAAACGCCGCAAGCCACTCATTGCCCAGGTCGCCAAAGCTGAATTCGGGCCAGCTGATCTCGCCTGATGTCGGGTCATATCCGGTGGGCCGGCCGAGCAGGTCGCCGAGGTCAAACTCCGGCAGGTTGGCGAAGATGTCGACAAACCCAAAGATGTCGCCCAGCGAGACATCGATCCAGGGAATCTCAAAGTCCCAGAGGCCAGAGCCCTCAAGATACCCAACGAAAAAGTCGAGCATCGCCGGCAGGTCGGCCAGCGAGAAGTCGCCCAGCCCAGCCAGCACCCCACTGAGCTTCTCGCTCGGCTCAATCGTGAACGACCAGCCCTCAGCGGCCAGGTCGGCATCGAGCTGCAGGTAGGGAACCAGCGTGGTCTCCGGCACCGTGATGGCCGGACTGAGGCTGGCGTTGCCGCAGTAGTCGAGGTAGTCAGCGGCGAAGTCGATGTCGAGGGTCTGTTCAAGCTCCTCCGGTGTCACCCGCAGCTGAAAGATGCCGTCGAGTGTCGGGGCGGAGACGCCGTAGTCCATCAGGCTGGTGACGCCGGTGTTGCCGGCGTCGAGGCCCGCATCCATCTCGGCAAGATAGACCCGGCCATCATCAGCCGCCCCGGTGCCCGGATCGACCAGGCTGACGTTCAGGCCGGCACCGCCTTCCACCGCCCCGCAATAAATCGACAGCGAGAGCGGCCCCAACGCCGCGCCTCCCTCCAAGCCGCCCACGACCGCAAGCGTCAGGTCGCCGATTTCCCCCTCGCTCACATAGAGCCGATCCCGCAGCGAGAAGCCTTCGAGCGTCGAGCCTTGCAGTTCGCTGTCGGTGGTCGGGACGACCAGCAGGCCGAGAGCAATCGGGGCCAGCGATGTTTGTATCGTCGGCGTGTTGCCGATCGTGACATTCACGCTCGGTCCGGCGATGCTGAAGGTGGCATTGGCCGAGGCGGGCGTGGTGTGGTCGGTGGCGACGAGGGCACTGGCGTTGACCGCGAGGGTGAGATTGCCGCTGGCAACAGCGTCGGTGTTGACCAGATTGAGCAGGTCCTGCACCGTCGCCGTGCCGTTGGCAAGGTCGAGGCTGTCGAGATCGACCCCGACCACCGTGCCGTCCCGGAGGGTGAACTCGAGGTCGTCGCCGCTGATCAGCATGCCGCTGGTCAGCCCGAAGCCGCCGTTGATCTCGGTCAGCAGGGTCGTACCGTTGACCGGGTTCACATTGGCCGACGAGGTGATCGCCACGCCAGCTGTCAGCGACAGGTTGCCGGTCATGGTGACATTCAGCTCGCCGTCGGCAGCGACCGACAGCGGCAGGCCGGCGGGAATCAGCTCGCCGGAATCGAAGCCCGCCGTTTCGGTCATCGCAAACGACAGCGGCAGGGTCCACTCAACCGCCTCGGCGGTCGGGTTCCAGGCCAGCTCGAGCGACGTCGAAAAACCGCTGACGAAGAAGTCGTCGAGTTCCTGCAGCGTGTCGAAGGCCCACTCGCCCTCGGGAGACTTGAGCCCGCCGAAGAGGCCATCCCAGTCGAACTCAATGCCGTCGCCGAACAGGTCGGCGACGTCGAGCCCGATCAGCGGCAGCTCAAAGCCGGTGCCGAGTTCGGGAATCCAGAGGCTGAGGTCATCGAGCAGCGAGCCGACGTCGTTGATCGAAAAGTCACCGAGGTTGGCAAAGTCAAACGGGCTGCCACCGATGGTGAGCGGCGGCAGCGCTAGGTTGAGCTGACCGGCGTCCAGCAGATCGAGCGAGCCGATTGCGATGTTCAGCCCCGTACCCGACTCGCCGAATCCGCCAATGTCAAAATCGAACGGAATCGTCACGTCGAAGTCGGTCGAGACGTCGGCCTGGCTGAAGATGTCGCCGAGGGCACCGACGTCGAGGCTGCCGAGCGCAAGGCAGCCGTTGGCATCCTCCTGCAGATCGACATTCACCCCGAGGTCGAGGGCGACGCTGAGATTGGCCCCGGCGGCATCGCCCAGGCGGATGGCGCCGAAGCGGGCGTCGATGCCGGTGACCGTGCCACTGGCCGAGGCCCCCACGGCAATCGTGTCGCTCTTGATGCAGATCATTTCATTCGCAGTCAGCCCCGCCGCCAGCGTCACGCCGATGGCGAAGTTGGCTTCAAGCGTGGTGTCGAGGTCGACCTCAACCGCATCGATAGCCAGCCCCTGCTCGCGGAGCAGGCCCTGGGCCCCGTCGATGCCGGCCTGCCCGAGGTCGAGTTCATAGTCGACCAGCGTCTCCGCACCGGTGACCGAGAGCGCGAACCAGACGACGGTGTCGCCCGAGGCGTCGGTCTCGGTGGTGGTGTCGATGGTGACCCCCGAAAGGAAGTCGTCGGCCGCGACGGCGTCGCTGATGGCCGTTTCGATCTGCGAGACCGTCAGCGAGCCGGTGAGATCGACCGCCAGCGGGTCGGTCAGCCCGGTTCGCAATTCGTCACCCACCGAAATCAGCGTGCCGAGCGGCTGGCCGATGCCGGCGGCCGACGATGCGAGCAGATCGGCCACCTGGGCTTCGGTGAGCCGCTGAGCGAGTGAGCTGAAACCCGAGGAGAGGGCCGCCACCTGGCTGCCGGAAAGTGCCAAGGCTGGATCGGCTGGTGACCCGCTCAGGACGAGCCGCCGCTCGAGCGGCTCAAAAACCGGCGACTGCCGGTGCTGCCGGTGCTGGCGGGCCAGCCGCTGGCGGCGGGTTTTCGAGCGGGAATGGCGGAGACGAGGCGAATGACGCATGAACAGAGGCCTTCACGAGTCGGCGAATTGGAACGGATCCTCCCACGCAAGACGAAGCAGACTAAAATTAGTCTTTCTCTCACTGAGCCTCCAACAGAAAAACCGCGAGAAAATGGTGAAGACGGCCGACCGCGTTCAACGAGAACCACCACCTCGGACCCCCGGCAGGCCGCGGGTTTTGGGGGCTTTGGGCCGAGCAGGAGCCGCTGTTTGCCGTGAGTTTCTGGCTGTCGCCGTGCTCGCCGGTGCTTTTGCCGGCGGTGCCGGGCAGCCGGGCCTGGCGGCTGAGCCCCGCCCCCCGCAGGCCCGAACCGCACTGCAGCCGGCCAACGGCTGGACCACCACGCAGCGGTTGGCCACGTCCCACGCCACCCAGGCCGCCGCGGCCGACGCCGACCACCTCTATGCGATCTCGAGTACGACGGTGGCCCGGTTCGATCGGCGGACGGGAGTGTTGCTCGACACGGCCAGCAGCCCGACGGCCCGGCATCTCAACAGTGGCTTCCTCCACGACGGCAGAATGTATCTCGCCCATTCAAATTATCCTGCCACCCCGCACGCGTCAGACATTCGGATGTACGTTCCGGGCGAGGAACGCCTGCAGCTGTATCACACCTTTCGAGAGCCTCCCGGCAGTCTGGTCTGGTGCATCCGCCGCGCTGGCAACTGGTGGTGCTGCTTCGCCCATTACGCCGCTGACAATCACCGCACCTGCCTGATTGAATATGCCGACGGCGGGCTCGATCGGGAACTGCGACGATTCCTGTTCCCAGCCGAGGTCATCGCCGACTTCGACGGCATGAGCGCGTCAGGCGGCATCTGGGACGGTGACACCCTGCTGGCCAGCCATCACCACTTTCCCGTGCTCTACCGGCTGCGGCTGCCGGGGCCGGCGGAACCGTCGGATCGGCTCGCGCTGGTGGAAACCCTCCACTGCCCCTTTCCGGGCCAGGGCTTTGCGATCGACCCAGGCCAGGCGGGCGGGTGGCGGCTACCGAGCCTCGTCGGCATCGACCGGCCGGGCCGGGCCGTCGTGCTCGCCGACCCCGACTGCTGCCGAATGCGCTGAAGGGAGCTGCTGATACCAACAGTCCGATTCCGCAGCGGCTGCCGACCCGGCCGTTCGGGTTTCGCGATCCCCTGAGGGCCCAGCGGCGAAAAATCTAGCCAAACGGCTGGAATTCTTGGTGGTAACACCTGCCGGGACACGGCAGAACCGCAGTGGCTGCCAGCAGGAAACCCGACGACGCTCGTCAAATCTGAACCTCTCCACCGTATCGTTCGTAACAGACGCGGGAAGTCGCCGCACGGCAACTGCCGGTGACGACCGAAACCGAAGCGGGAATGAGGATGGCCAGCGGAGGAATCGGATGATGACACGCGATGAATTGCTGACGCTCTGCGATCGGTATGTGCAGGGCAGCGACAGCGGGGACGAACTGAGCAGGCTTCCTGATCCCGCTGAAACGATTGTCCACTGCTTCCGTGATGCCGAAATTTCGGCGGCCGAGATGCAGTCACTGCTCGCCTACATCTGCCAGGACCGAGACGAAGACCAGGCCTGGCATGAGGCCGACCGGTTCTGGGACGACGATGACGCGGTCGGCCGTCTTGAGAACCCGGGCGAGTGCCTCGCCTGGGAGACCGACGACGATGAGCCGGCGTCCAGCTTCCGCCGGCCGCGGTAGCTCCGGACGGCAAGTCGATTGTTCGTCAAACACTGCTCACCTCTTAGCAGGAAGCCGGGAGCGGAAGCGACCGGAAAGGCAGCACCTTTGTCGCTGCATCAACTCGCCCTGCCGGTCCGCCGGCTTCCGCCTGGCGGCTTCCTGCGGGAAATCTCCGTGCGTATCCGACAGGTCAATCAGCGAGCGAAACCACGGGCGTCATGCCCGTGCTCGCCGCAACGCTAAAAGCACTCGTTTCGCACTTCCTGCTTGATGAGTTCCTTGAGCCGCTGAATGGCCTGCTGCTCCACCGCTTTGGCGTCCATCCAAAACTGGCGGAGTTCATCTCGCCACTCGGCGTTGGCGATGTACTGGTCGTACCGCCAGAGGCTGTCGAGCCGGCGGCTCAGCTCGTGGATCAGGTCGTGGTCGTGGTCGGAACAGCCGGAGGTCTCACCGACGTGCTCAAGTTCCCGCTCTGCTGCCAGGCTCATACGAAAGTCTCCCGGGAGGGATGCCGGCGGGTGCCGGCGACGGATGCAGACGCTCCTGCCCTGGAGACACCAGCCGCTGTCTGCGGCACGTCGGGCAACGATAGGTCGGCCGATCGGCGGCGGCCAATCGGGCTGTTCACCGACTGAATCCCGCTGTTGCAGCCCCTGCGCACCACTGGACAGTTCGACTGAATCACCGGCTATTGCAACGGGCTGCAGCGAGCCCCGAAGAACCCGTTCCGCTCGATGGCGGCCGCCACGGCCGGGGCGACCAGTTCCTTCCACGAGGGATCGCCCGAGCAGATCCGGCTGCGAACCTCCTCGCTGGAGTAGGTCCGCAGGGTCGCCTCGTCGCAGGGCAGGCCGCGGATCAGCCCGTTGACCCGCAGGTGCTCGAGCAGGTGCGAGAGGTGCGGGGAAACGGTGAGCGTGTCGGAGGTAACCACCCGGCCATCGATCACGTCACGGGTCGGATAGACGTAGAGCCGCACCGCCTGGGTGAACAGCCGGCCGAAGGCCTCGAGAATGCCGCCGTCGAGCCGGTGATAGTGGCTCTCGTTGAACAGTTCCCGCAGCAGCGGCAGGCCCAGCACCAGCGCGGTCCGATCGACATGCCGGGCGGCGAGGTACTCGCCCAGTTCATGAAAAGCGGCGAGGTCGCTGACCAGCACCATCTTGCCGGTGGCCGATAACAGATCGACCCGGGTGAGGAACTCCGCATCCTCGGTCTGACCGCGGTCGCGGAGGTTGTTCATGGTCAGTTCCATGATCTCCCGCACCTCCGGCTGGCGGCCTCCGTCGGCAACTGTCCCGCGGTCCGACTCAAAGACCTCTTTGGCAGCCGCGAGCATCTCGAGGTTGAGGGCCGTCACCGGGGCAAACCGGCCCCGCTCGATCAGCACGTGGGCGTGGCGGATCGACTCGGAGGCGAGCAGCGGCGTGCCGTCGGCACCGAAGAGGAGCGCTGGCGTCAGCCCCAGTCGCACCAGGTGCAGGGCCAGCAGCCGGTTGTCAACGCCCTCGAACGCCGGCCCGGTCGCGTGAATCCAATCGACCTCCAGCCGCTCACGGCCGATGTCGGCCAGCAGGTTTTCGATCACCCGCCGGGGATGCTTCCAGTCGGTGAGGACCGCATGCAGCAGGTTCACCCCGAGCCGGCCGAGGGCGTCCTGCTGGAGGGTGTTGCTGGGGTCGAGGAGCCGCACATGCAGCAGCAGGGTGCTGGGCGGCACCCGGCAGGCATGCTGAAAGCGAACCCCGACCCAGGCGTGGCATTCGTTGCCGCCGCTGAACGAGCGGGCGGCGGCCGTGTCGGCGAAGGCGAAGAACCGGGTCCGCTCGCCGCGGCTGGCATCGAGCCGCTCCTGCAGCAGCTGATACTCGTGGGTAAGCATCTCCTCGACCCGCTCCCGCGAGACGTACCGCGGGGCCTGGCCGTAAATCGCATCGCTGACGGTCATGTCGTACGCCGACATCGTCTTGGCGACGGTACCGGCAGCCCCGCCCACCGAGAAGAACCAGCGGGCCACTTCCTGACCGGCCCCGATTTCGGCAAAGGTGCCGTAGACGTCGGCATTGAGGTTGATGGCCAGGGCCCGCTGGGCAGTCGGGTCGATGCCGGTGGCTGCGTCTTGCATGGTGTCCTCCGCGATGAAGGAGGGCCAGCCTACCGCCGGGATGTGAGAAATTCTTGTCGCCGCGGCCTCACCCCGCCAGCATCCAGTCGGGCAGGCGGCGGATCTGGCCGTCGCGATCGACACAGACCACCAGCGTGGTGCCGGTGGCGATGATCTGCTTGTCGCGGATCAGCTCATAGGCATGGCGGATGCTGGCGGCGGTGATCTTCTCAACCCGGGTCCGGAGCAGCAGCAGGTCGTCATACTCAGCCGCCGCCTGATAGCGGCAGCTGGCCTCCGCCACCACCATGAACAGGCCGGCATCCTCGAAGGCCCGGTAGGTGCGGCCCTGGGCCCGCAGCATCTCGGTCCGGCCCATCTCGAAATAGGTCAGATAGTTGGCATGGTGGACCCGCCGCTGGCCGTCGGTTTCCTGATAACGGACCCTGATCTCCATCTCGTGGACAGGGACCGGGGAGCTGGCCGGGTCGGACACGACGGGATGCTTTGGGGGGGAGAAGACGCGGTCAATGTCAGCCGGGCTGACGTCAGTTGACCGCCGCCTGGAACAGCCCCTATTCTGCGGTGGTTACGGCACCCGTCAACGACTGTGGAGAGATCATGAGTTTCGGCGATGCGGGCGAAGGATCGGCGGTCGGATTTGCCACCGCCCGCGGCAGAAATTGGCCGACCCTCCGGCAGTTCACGGTGTTTCTGGAAAATCGGGTCGGGCAGCTGTTAGAGCTGGTCCGCCGGTTCGCCGGCACCCGGGTGCGAATCGTCGCCCTCTCCATTAGCGACGCCGGCGAGTGTGCCTTTGTCCGGTTTCTGCTCAGCCATCCTGAGCAGGGCCGCGAAATCCTGGAGCGGGCGGGGCTGGCGATCATCGAGAGTGACTTGATCGGGGTGGAACTGCCCGACGACCCGCAGCCGTTGGTGCGAATCTGCACGGCGCTGCTGCAGGCCGAGGTCAACATCATCCAGGCCTACCCGGTGCTGATGCGGCCGCGGGGCCGGCCGGTGGTGGCCCTGATGGTCGATAATACCGAGATGGGCCTGGAGACCCTCGGCCAGAAGGGCTTCACGATGATCACCGAAGGTGATCTCGACGACGACGACAACGACCAGTGACGAAGTACCTCGCCTGCCTCGGCCTCAGCTTTCGCCCGCGTCCAGAAACATGCCGTCAGGTAAGCCCTGAACCTTACGGACGACCACCCGCTGGATCGACTCCCACGCGACTGCCTCGAGGGTAATCGTGCCGTCAGGCTCCTGGCGGGCGAACAGGGCATGGCTGCCCTGCGACCAGTCCCGCTCAAAAAACTGCGGCAGAATCGGGCGGGAACTGCCGGAGAGATGCAGTTCAACCTCGCCTCCATGGGCCCGTTCCTGCCAGAGCCGGGCGATCAGCCGGGCCGTTGGGCTTTCGGCCGGCGGTCTGGCGGCTGGCTCGAGCGGCGCAGCCACCGGTGAGGTCGGCTCGACCGCGTCGCCGAGCAGATCGGCCGAGGAAACCGACGTCCCCGACAAGTCGCTGACAATGGCCGAGCCGGGCGGCCCTTCAGTCTGCTGAGGCTCGGCCGGAATCGTCACCTTGACGCCGCACTTGGAGCAGTTGCCGCTCTTCCCGGCCAACCCAGGCGGCACGCTGATACGGTGGCCGTTCGGGCAGGAAAATGTGATGGTGCTAGATTGTGTCATTGGGCTTCTGGGCGACCGGCTCAACGGCGGCCGTGGCTTGAGCGGCTTTCTCCTCCTCTTTACTCTACACCCCAAATTCGCCCGTTTTTTTCTTTCTCGCGCGATCACCCGCATGGCCATCTCTGTTGTCTGCACCAAATGCCGAGCCCGTTTCAACGTCAGCGACAAGTTCGCCGGGCAGACTGGTCCCTGCCCGAAGTGCAAGAACCCGATCACGATTCCGCAGGCGACCGAGGTCACAATCCACGAGCCGGACCGGCCGACAACCACGTCGAAGTCGGGGCGGATGCCAACGGCGCCGATCGTCTTTGAGGAGAAGCCTGTCTCGCCAGTGTTGATCACGTTGATCGTCGCTGGCCTGCTCGCCCTGCTGCTGGCAGCCTTTGCGGCTGGTCGGATTTTTCCCGCCACTGACGGAAATCCAGGCGTACCGAACTGGTTGCTGGTGGCAACCGCCGTGGTCATCGCCCTGCCTGCCACCCGCATCGGCTATGCCGTCGTCCGCGACAAGGAACTCGAGCCCTACGCTGGCCGGCCGCTGGCCCTCCGGGTGCTGGCCTGCAGTCTTGTCTACGCCGGCCTCTGGTGGGTGCGGGGAGCGCTCAGTCCGGGAGAACTTGAAATCTGGCAGTGGACCTTCATCGCTCCATTCTTTCTTTTTGCCGGTGGGCTGGCGGCGGTCGCCAGCTTCGACCTCGACTGGGGAGTCGGCGTCACCCACTACTCCCTCTATGTCGTGATTACGGCCCTGATGCGGTTTCTGGCTGGCTACCCACCGGTCTGACAGGCTGGACCGCCCCCTTGCCAACGGTGGCCAGACACAGCCGCCACGCTTTTTATGCCTTTTGCCGATCTCCCCGAATTGACCAGCCGGCACGCAGCTGGCGGCATCCGACTTCCGCCCGGTGTGACTGTGCCGCTCACGCCTCGGGTGCGGCGGCTGCTCGACAGCCCCCCGCTGCGGCGGCTGGCGGCGGTGCGGCAACTGGGCCTTGTGTCACTCGTCTACCCCGGCGCCGTCCATTCGCGGCTGGAACACTCGCTGGGAGTCTACCGGCTGGCTATCGATTTTCTCACCAGTCTGCAGGCCGACGAGCGGTTCAGCCGGCAGCTCTCCAGCAACGATGCCGCCGCCTTTCTGGTGGCGGCACTCGTCCATGATGTCGGCCACTGGCCCTACTGCCACCCGATCGAAGACATGGGGCTGACCAGCATTCCCCGCCACGAGAGCCTGGTGGCGAAGATTCTGGCCGGGAGTGAGATCGCCCCTCTCCTGGAGGCCGACTGGGGGCTTTCCGTGGAACGGCTGGACGAGTTGATTCAGGGCAAAGCCACCGACCCCGCCGGGCAAATCATCCACTCGCTGCTCTCCGGGCCGATCGATGTCGACAAGATGGACTATCTGGCCCGCGACAGCCTGCATGCGGGGGTGCCCTATGGCCGGCACTTTGACCAGGAGCGGCTGCTCGCCAGCCTCTGTCTTGATGAATCGGCCGCCGCTTTGGCGATCACCGACAAAGGACGAACCGCAGCCGAGCTGATGGTGTTTGCCCGCTACGTCATGTTCAGCGAGGTCTATTGGCACCACGCGGTGCGGTCGGCCACCGCGATGCTCCAACGGGCCGTCTGGCTCTGCCGAGATCGGCTCGACATCAGCCGGATGACCTGCAGTGATGATGCCGGCTTTGTCAGCCTGATCAATGAGGCAGCCAACGACGCCACCGCCCGGCAACTGCTGGATGGTTTGTTCGGCCCCCGGCGGCAGCTGTACAAGCGGGTGGTGGCCTACGACGCGGGTACGCATCCCGATCTGCATACCACCCTGGCGGGCCAGCCCTATGCTCGCTTGGCGGCAGCCGCCGACCGACTGGCCGCTGGGCTCAGCCGAAAAACCGGGCTATCGATCCCTGCGGCCAGCCTGATCATCGACGCCCCACCGGTCGAAAAAGAAATCGAGTTCCGGCTTCAGGTTCGGTATCGAAATGAAGCGGCCAGCGGTTACCGTTGGCGGCCACTGGCCGAGGTGTCGCCAGTGACCCAGTCACTGGCCCACCGGCAGTTCGACTGCCTCGTCAAGCAGGTGCGGCTGTTCGCTCCGGCCGGAGTCAGCGGAGTTATCCAGAAGCAGGCCGGCCTCGAGGAGATGATCCTCGAGGCCGGTCGTTCAGTCGCGAAGGAGGGCCGGTCTCAGCAGCTGTAGCCCCTTATTCGGGCAGCTTGCCCGCCTTGATCATTTCGCCCCAGGTCTGGCCGGACGGGCTCTTCATGGCAGCGACCTGCTCAAGGGCCTCACGAATCTTTTCGGGATTCTTGGCGTCCTTCTTTCGGTCAAGCAGTTCATCGAGCAGCTTGCCATACTCGTTCTTGACCTTTTTCTTCTCACCCTCCACGTGGCAGATGTTGCACTTCGCCTTGGCAACCAATCCCGCATCGAGGTCGCCGTCATTGACGTAGACCTCCTTGAATTGATCGTAGAACTGCTTCACCGCAAAGGCGGGACGGGCGGAGAAAAAAACAAGGCCCGCTGCCATCATGACCGCGACGGTTGTGATCTGCTTGCTGATGCTCATACTTGAGAACTCCTGCAAAATATCGGTCGAAATTACTGCCAGGAAACGCTGACTGGCAAACAACGCTAGCTACAAGACGCCTCAGCGAAGCTCACGCAACCGTCGGCTACCGGTTGCCGCAAATTGTGCTTTCCGAAAGAGGCGTGTCAAGGTTTGCTGCTCGGCCGGTTGAAATGTCAGCCGACTTCAATTCCTTACAGCAACCGGGCCGGCTCTCGCGCCCATCCCGGCCGCCTGATCCACAAACTCGCCCAGGAAGCCGACGGCGGAAGCTGGCGGACAAGCGTTCGTCAGTCGCCCGCTGAGAGCCCGGACGGCCAGCTGCTGAAAAACGGCTGATGGGCCAGCGGCCGGGGGGCGGCCGCAAAGTCGATTTCAACGGCATCACCCGCACCATCGATCCGGCGGAAGATGCGGCTGCCCTCGTAGCGACCGAGTCGATCACGCCACTCAACCGCCGCCTGATAGGCCTCAGGCTCAGCAACACCAACCTGCTCGATCAAGGCAGCCGGCTCGGGAACAAGAAATCGGCATCGTTCAACGACTGCCTCGAGTCGGGGGACCCGGATTTGTGCCGGAGTATCGGCAAGCCGAATGAAGCCGTCCTGGCAGGCAAAGGTCGCTTCCTCAAGGGCGATCCGGGCCGTTGCTCCCTCACCCGGAACGAAGGCCTCACCCTCAGCGTCGAGAAACCACCCGGCGATGGTGACGCCGCCACCTGTCCAACGCAGATCGAGTGCTGCTCCCCCTTCCATGCCACAGCAGGTGGCCTCACCGTTGACAACCACGTCGATCATGTCGACCGCAGCAGCCTGGCCGGATGCAGCCGGCCGCGGTTCCACTGCCCCGGCTGCCTGCTGTTCGCGGGGGGCGGCGGCAACGGTAACGATCCGATCCGCGGGAGCTGCCGCGACCGGAGCTTCCTGTCCGCCAACAACCTCCGTCACAGCCAGCCCCACGTTGCGGCAGATCAGCCCGCCCCCGGGACCGACCCGAAAAATTGACCGTCGACCTGCCGCCGGGTCAGCGCGGCCATCCAAGCGGATGTCGATGCCATCGAGTGTCAAATGTCCCCCATCGACCAGCCAGGCTGCCTGATCATCCTCCGCAAGTAAAAATTGCGCGTCGTCGATACGCAGCAGTGGTCGCTGCCCTGCTGCCGCCCGGACCGTCAGCCTCCGCCCGGCGAGGTCGAGCGGACCGATCAGATGCTCGCGGTCGGCAATCAGTTCAATGACCTCCCCGTCACTGGCCGCCGCCAATGCTTCGGTAAGGCCCACCAAGCCGCTGCCATCCCCGCGGCCGGCAGCCACCCGCGTCGGGGTGTTGATCGGGGAAGACAACGATTCAGAATCGGGCTCGTCAATCGCGGCAGGCATGGGGCCGACAGCAGTGGTATCTTCCGTCATTGGCAGTGCTAGGGCGACGACCAGCCCGGCGAGGCAGACAGCAGCCACCAACCAAGGCCAGAGGCGGCCACGAAGGCTCCTGCCGACGCCAGGGTCGGCCTCCAGCATGGGCCGGCCAGCCGTCAGATCGATGCCCTCTTCGTCGGCAATTGCCAGCAGTTCCGCCTCCAGCTGGCTCGGCTGCTGAAATCGCTCCTCCGGCTGCTTGGCCATCAGCCGGCGGATCGCCGCCGCCAGTCGGCGGGGCACGTCGGTTCGCAACGTTTCGACGGCTGGCGGCGGCTCTTGCTGATGCTGCAGCAACTTCTGCACCATCGTGCCCTCGGCGAAGGGGGCGCGGCCGATCAGCATGAAGAACATGGTGCAGCCGAATGAGTAGAGATCGCTGCGGATGTCGGCAGCCCGGGCATCGCGGGCCTGCTCGGGCGAGATGTAGTCAAACGTCCCCAAGGTCATCCCGCTGACGGTGAGGTCCTGCTCACCGGCCACCTGCTGCAACCGGGCCAGCCCCATGTCGACCAACTTGGCCCGACCGCCGGGCGTGATGATGATGTTTGAGGGCTTGATATCACGATGGGTGACATTGCGGCGGGCGGCGTGGTCGAGGGCTGAGGCGATCTGCATTGAGAGATCGATGACGGCGGCCACACTCAGCGGTCCCCGCTGCCGGACCAGATCCCGCAGGTTCGTCCCCTCGATGAATTCGAAGACGATGAAGTGCCAGCCCTCACTCGACCCGACGGCATGAACCAGACCGATGTTCTCGTGGTTGAGCCGCGCGGCCGACTGGGCCTCGTTGCGGAACCGGCGGAGCATTTCTTCATCGGCCGCCTGGTGCCCGGCCAGAACCTTGACGGCGACGGTCCGTTCGAGCGTGGTATCGAGGGCCTTGAAAACTGCCCCCATGCCGCCGCCACCGACAAATTCATCCAGCCGGTAGTCACCCAGGCGGCGACCTTGAAGCAGGCTGCCCAGTTCGCTGATCGACGTCGGCGGCGGGGGGGCGGTGCTGCCACCGGAAAGGACCGTGGCGGCCGATTCGCTCTCGGGCTGGTGCTCCGCCCGGCCCGTAGCGGGCGGGCGAGCGGGCACGGCAGTCAGATCTTCGGCAGGGTCCATCGATATCGACGGTAGCACCGGCCGGGCAAACCGGCAACGCGGACGACAGGCGGCTTTTCTCTGCCGACGGCCGACGCCACAATAAGAGGGTGCCTCTGCGGGCAACGCGACAGACTGGCCCGTTCTCCTTTTCCCCCGAGAGTTTTCGCTATGCCAAAGCCAACCGACCGCTTCAGCCGCGTTGCCATCTGGTGTTTCGTGCTCGCCGGCATTTTCGCCGTCCTCGGTGGCGTGGCCCTGGCCGCCCCCTGGGTGGCAGCAACCGTGATCGCCGTTTTCTGCGGCGTTACACTCCTGGCCGCCGGCGTCGCGCAGCTGGCGATGGCGATCGGCACCTACACCTGGCGGGGCTTCTGGGTGATGCTGCTCTGCGGCGGCCTCTCGACCCTGGCGGGTGCCGGCATGCTGGCCCTGCCGAAGGCGGGCGTGGAAGCACTGGTTATTTTTCTGGGGCTGCTGCTCGCCTTTGAGGCCGCGGCCAAACTGGCCGCCGCCTTCACGATTCGCGATGGCTTTCCCTGGGGCTGGCTACTGCTTGACGGCGTGGTGACCGGCATCCTGGGCGGCATCCTGCTGACCAGCAGCCCTGCCGCCGCCGGGGTGCTGCTGGGCATCTTCGTTGGCATCAATTTGCTCTCCAGTGCCGCCACCTTCCTGGCCGTCGGTTTGCACCTGCGGCGGGCCGGCCGGCTGGTGTAGGGGGCAGAAGCCCTAGGGGGTCGGCGAACGCTTGGGCAGTATTTTGACAGAACGGCCGACGCGACGAGGTTTTTGCCAGCCCCAAGCCGGCAATGCCGGTAGGCTTGGTGCTCGTCAAGAAATGGTGATTTGTATCGAGAGGTCCCATCATGGCTGCCGCGTCGCAAACCCTGCCACCGGCTGCGTTCAGTCGCCGGACGTTGCTCACCACGGCCGCCGGCTCGTTGGCGGTCGCCGTGAGTGGCCCGAGGGCTGTCGCGGCCGACGACCCGCCCCCGCCGGTCATCGATACCCACACGCATTTTTACGACCCCCGGCGTCCCCAGGGAGTGCCGTTTCCTTCACCCAAAGACCAGCTGCTCTATCGGCCGGTGCTCCCCGAGGAGTGGCAACGGCTAGTGCGGCCGCTGGGCGTGACCGGTACCGTGGTGGTCGAGGCCAGCCCCTGGCCGGAGGACAACCAGTGGCTGCTCGATCTGGCAGCCGCCCAGAAAAACCTGCCCGGCATGCAGGGCATCGTCGGCATCGTTGGCAACCTGCCGGTTGGCACGGTTGAGTGTGCGGGGCTGCTCGACCGGTTTGCTGCCAACCCGCTGTTCCGCGGCATCCGGGTCAACGGCAGCAAACTGCTTGCCGGTTTGGAAGCGCCGGACTACCGCCGCGACCTGGCTCGGCTGGCCGAGCGGGGACTGGCCCTCGACGTCAACCATGGGCCGGCCCTCGCCGCCGCTGCAGCGGCAGCCGAGGCGATCCCGACTCTCCGGATCGTGGTCGATCACATGGGGGGCAGCCGGATCGCGGGCAGCAGCCCCGCTGCCGACTGGGTTGAACAGGTTGAGGCGGCTGCGGCCCGGCCGAATGTTTTCATGAAGGTGTCAGCCCTGATTGAATCGGCCTATTTTTCGCAGGCCCAGCCAGCCGACGGCAGCGACCGACCGCCGCCCCCGACCGATCCCGACCGCTACCGCCCCTGGGTCGATCGGGTCTGGCAGGCCTTCGGCCAGCGGCGGCTTCTGTTTGGCAGTAATTGGCCGGTCTCGCTCAGGGCAGGCAGCTATGCCGACGTGCTGGAGGTTATTCGACCGCTGGTGGCAGAGCGGGGGCCGGAGGCGGAACGCTGGTTCTTCGCCGAGGCCGCGCAGGCGGCTTACCGCTGGAGGCGGGAATAACCCGAACTGCAACCCAGCTACCGGTCGGGTAAGATCGGCCGCGATGATGGGGCTTAAAGGAAACCCGTAAGGCGACCAATTCATGACCACTTACTCCCGCATCTCGTTCCTGCCGCTGCTCGTTGCGTTGGCAGCTGTCCTGCCACTCCTTTCTGCCGCCACCACCGCATCCGCGGCCGAAGCGAACTATGACGAGTCGTTGGCCGGAGCATTCGTGCTGCCCGACGTGCTGGCCGGCCCCGACGAGGCGCCCGCTTCCTCGCTTCAGGAATGGGAACGGATCTCGCGGCCGCATCAGTTTGAGATGCTGGAAAAGTACCTCTATGGCCGCAGGCTGCCGGCAGTGCCGGTGTCAGTGGTCGGCGAGGTTGAGCGAGCAGATGTCGATCTGGGCAACATGAAAGGCCTGCGGCTGCAGGCAAAACTGCGGCTGGGAACAGCCGCTGACGCCCCGACCACCAATGTGCTGCTCTATCTACCGAAGACCACGCAGAAGTCGCCGGTCTTCCTCAAGTTGAACTTCCGCGGCAATCAGGCCGAGACCGAAGACCCCGGGGTCTGGCTGCCGACCGGCTGGATACCGAGTGATGACGGCATTGTCGAAAACCGAGCCACCGACGCCTCTCGCGGCACGCGGCAGCGACGGTTTCCGGTCGCTCCGATGGTGGGTCGAGGCTATGGGATGGCCACCGCCTACTGCGGCGACTTTTTCCCGGACCGCCCCGACGGCCGGCCGCAGAGTGTGCTGGCCTCCCTGGGCCGGCCGGTCACAGGCAATCTGCCCAAGGACGAGCCTGGTGCGATCGGTAGCTGGGCCTGGGGCCTGTCCCGGATTCTTGACTGGCTGGTGACTCTGCCTGAGGTTGATGCCGCCAAGGTGATCGTGGTGGGCCATTCACGGCTGGGCAAAACGGCCCTCTGGGCTGGGGCCTGCGACCAGCGATTTGCGATGGTCGTCTCAAACGAGTCGGGCTGCGGCGGTGCCGCCCTCTCGCGACGGAACTTCGGCGAGACCATCGGAGTGATCACCGACCGATTTCCCCACTGGTTCTGCCCGATGCTGGCCGACTACGCCGGTCGTGAGATCGAACTGCCCTGCGATCAGCATGCGCTGCTCGCCATGGCTGCCCCACGGCCGCTCTATGTGGCCAGTGCCGAGCAGGACCGCTGGGCTGATCCCCGGGGTGAGTTCCTCGCGGCGGTTGCCGCCGGACGGGCCTGGAAGCTCTACGGCCTGACCGGCCTCGGCACCGAGGCAATGCCGCCGATCAACACACCAGTCGGCCAGATGGTCGGCTATCACGTTCGCAACGGCAGCCACGACCTGCTGCCCTATGACTGGACGCGGTTCGCCGACTTCGCCGACCGGACCTTGCTGGGCAAAAAGCAACCGGCTGCAGAGGCCGCCCCGCAAGCCGACGCCCGCAGCAAACAGCTGTTGGCTGAGTTCCGGCCCGATCAGTCGTCTTTACCGGTGGCACCGCCAGCTGACGCAGTGCGACTCATCGCTTCTGGTGTCGAGCCAAAGTTCACCTCGATGGCGGGCGGCCCGATCAACTGGGAAATCGAAGAAGGCACGCTCATCGCCACCCGCACCAAGAGCCATGCCAACCACATCGTCTCCAGCGTGATGTTTGAAGACGCCGACATCCACGCCGAGTTCATGGTCTCGCCGCTGGCCCACGGCAACAGCGGCCTCTACATTCACGGGCACTACGAGATGCAAATTTATGACTCGTTCGGTGTCGAGAACTTCACCTCACAGGACGAGGGCAGCCTCTACCGGTTTGCCAAGCCGCTGGTGAACGCCGCCCGCCCGGCCGGCGAGTGGCAGGTCTATGACATCCGGTTCATTGCCCCGAAGCAAAACCCCGATGGCAGCCTGAAGTCTGCCGGTACTCTGAAGGCGTGGCTGAATGGCCAGCTCGTGCAGGATGGGGTCAGCTTCACCGGCCCGAGGTCCCCCTACATTCCCTACCGGCATGGCGTGACCGACTATCTGCGCGGCGTTGAGAAGCAACTGCAGGCGACCGGCAAGGGCCCGCTGTTCCTGCAGGATCACGGCAGCCCGACCCGGTACCGCAACGTCTGGATCAGGCCGCTCTGATAAGCAGTTGGGGCCAGGTCTTGAAAATTAACTTTTCTTGGTCTGGTTGACTGCTCCCGACAGCTGTCGCGGTCTGCAGCCGTCCGATCAGATGACAACTCACCGCCGATCGGTCGGTGCGATGCCAGCGGTTTTGTCCTTGAGAAACCCGTACATCGTTGGCTGAAACTCACCGACGATGCCACCGTCACTGCTTGCCGAGATGGCATCCTCTAGTCCGACAGCACAGTTGCAGGCATTAACCAGTAGCCGGCGAACGCCAGCCGCCTCAAGTCCTGTTAATGCGCCCATGGTCGTTGTGAACAGGCGGCCGGTCGGCCCACCGTCGATCGAATACGTTTTCAGCCGGGCCACGGGCATCATCGGGGCGTTCTGAGCCACCTTGTTCTTGACTCCTCCTTGCCCACCTTCGACCGGCGGTGCGTCGGGTTCCAGAGCGGTGAGCACCTGGCCGAGGACCTGCGGCTGGCTGCCTCCGGGCAGCGTCATCCAATCAGCTCGGGCCCTCGTGGAGGCAGCGCTGGTTCGTGCCCGGCTTGAGTTCGCAACCGGAAGCATAGACAACGCCGTTACCGATGTAGAGGTAACGCTCAAACCTGCTCGCGACTGTGCCAGCAGTCCGTGAATGATCGTACCGATGGTGGGGGATGCCATCGAGTAGTCAGCGACGGAGGTGCTCGCGGCAAGCCTCAGTCGGCCATCATCAGAGCAACCCGATCAACTCACCGAAGCGATCGTGGCATTGCCGGCCACGCCCGCAGCGGCAGCCTGCCTCCGGCATGGAGGCCGGATGGTTGCCGGGTCGGTGTGACGGGCTCTCGCCGCCGAGGAGGCCAGGGCCACTGCCCGCAACGCTGCTGGCAGTTTTCTGGCCATGCCGGCCCTAAGGCGGCTCGGTCGGCGAGGCTCAACGGAATCCCCTGGCAGCAGTGCCAGTTCCACACCATTCGCAGTGCCATGGCCCAGGCCCCGAAACGCGCAAGGCGGAGACTTGGCCTCAAAAGGGACCGGACACCGACTGTTCGCTTGTTCCCGACGGGCGAGACGCTTACGAAGGTGTTGTTGACCGTCCTATCGTTCACCGCTGCCGCTGCCCGAGACGAGGTCGCCAACGTCGGCCTCGCGGGGCCTGACCCGGCCGGAGCGCGGTGAGGCAACGCGGCAGAACTCCAGATCGAGTTCCACCAAGGCAACTGCCGCAGTCGCCTTGTCGAGCACCGCCTCGGCCCCATCCCGCTCAACGCTGAGGATTTCGTACTGCTCTTGGATAACCATCATCTTGGGCAGCAGGGGCCGGTAACGGGCGACCTCGCTTTCGAGTTCCCTCATTTCAGCCACCACCTTGGCCACCTCGGCCTTGACCTGATCCCGGACGATCGCGTGGGGCCGTTCGGCGATGGTGAAGTCAAAGGTTTCGGCCAACTCGCGGGTCAGCGGTGCAGCGACGACCACCTCAGGCGGTGGCGGCTCGACCAGCAGTTGGGCCCGTCGCCGACAGCCGGCGGCGGTTCTGGCGTTGATCAGCGAGCCTTGCCATGCTGACTGACAGACGCCGAAAGCTGCAGCAAACGCTCAACACCGTGCCAGTTGAGGCAGGCCCCCGCGAGCGGGCGACGGACATTCCACCCCATCTTGTAAAAGTGCCGTTGACGGCCTGCGGCGTTTAACTGCTACCGTGGCATGTCTCCAAGAGCCCCTTGCTGAACATAGAAATGCCTTTGCCCATCCAACCGTTGCCACTGGTGAGCGTCGTCATCCCCGCCTACAACCAGGCAGCATTTCTGGCGGAGACAATCGACAGCGTGCTATCGCAGAGCTACGCCCACACCGAAATCATCGTCCTTGACGACGGATCCAGTGACGGAACCCCTGGCATCGTTCAGGAGTTTCAGGATCGGGTGACGGCTGTCCGGCATGACAACAGGGGAGAAAATCCCACCGTCAACCGGGGACTGGAACTGGCTCAAGGTGACATTCTCTGCATTGTCAATGCTGATGACCCACTCTTGCCGGGGGCAATCGAGGCCGGGGTTGCCGCTTTGGAGGAAGATTCCGGGGCTTTGGCGGCCTATCCCGATTGGGTGGAAATCGATCCTCGTGGCCAGGTGATACGGACACTGCGACTGCCCGACTATGCCCTCGCGGACATGCTCCTCGGCTTCAATGTTGCGGTCGGGCCTGGTGTATTCCTCCGTCGAGAGGCACTCCAGCAGGTTGGCAAACGCAACGCTGAACTCCGCTACACTGGCGACCTCGACTACTGGTTCCGGGTGGCATTGGCCGGCGGTTTGAAGCACATTCCCGCGGTGCTGGCGACGCATCGTGTGCATCCCCAGGCGGCATCATCCGCAGCGCAGGGAAAGGTAATGGCGAATGAGGTTCTGCGGCTGATGAAGGTGACCATCGATAGCGCTGCCTTTCCTCGAGAACTGCGGCGTTACCGCTTTCATTTGCTGAGCAAGGCCCATGCGGTGGCATCTCACTACTGTGGCGACGATTCAACCCTCCACAGCCAATATCTGCGGAGGGCTGCCTGGTACCAGTATGTGGCTGATTGGCATGTGCGGTTGACGGGCCTCCGACCGCCAAGCTTCAGTGATTCGCCCCAAATCCAACAGCCCGCAAAGACAGCGCATTACACTGAGCTGTTTCAGTGAAGGGTATTTGGAAGGGAAAGTCACGCAGAGCTTAGGGTGGACGGAATGCTTGAGTGGGTGGAACGCGATGCCCTCTATGACCGTGCTACAACGCTCGTCAGGCCAGCATGTTCCGTGCTGGACATCGGGTGTGGGCTGCGGCCGCAATCGATTATTCCAACGCCGAATGTGCTCGTCTGCGTCGAAGCCCACGATGAATATGTCACGGAGCTCCGCCGCCGCTTTGCAGGAACAACCACCCTGATCATTCAGGATCGCGTGCCAGCGTGCCTGGCAGTACTGCCCGACGGCTGCGTCGACACGATCTTCATGCTCGATTTCATCGAACACCTCGACCGGGAGGCTGGTCGGCAGACATTGTCTGAGTGTGAGCGAATTGCCAGACAGCAGATTGTTGTGTTCACGCCGCTTGGCTTCCTGCCGCAGGATGAAACTGGTGAGACCGATGGCTGGGGGTTCCATGGCAACTACTGGCAGACGCATCGGTCCGGCTGGACACCTGACGATTTTGGCGGGCAGTGGCATGTCATCGCCTGCCACGACTTTCACCAGATAAACGGCAAGGGTGAGCGGTTGCCTGAACCATTCGGCGCGTTGTGGGCGGTGCTGGACCTCGACCGCTCCGTGGGCGAAGCGGTCCCTCAGTACGCTGCCTGCCAGTCCGTCGACATCGTCGCAGCCGGTCTGCGGCAACGTGAACAGGCCATCTTTGCCAAGGAGATTGAGCTACGTCGCCGGGAAGCTGCGATAAGTCGGTGGAATTCGTGAGCCGGACAATTCGCTTCGCAGACTGTGGAGAGAGCCTGCCGTCGCACGATGCGGCGATCGGCAAGCCGGAAAACCCTCGACGTTTTCGGCTCCTGCCCACGTCAGGAAAGGCCACGGAATGCTTTTTACACGGACAGTTACCCGTACAGGTGTGTCAGCGGCAACCGAACGAGCCGAGCGACGGATAGATCTTGAGGTGCCGGAGCAAGCAGATCCATGAAGGTTGTTCACGTTGGCAGCTATGATCTGCCAGGCCAGCGATTCAACGGCATGGTCATTCACCGCTCGCTCCTCAACCAAGGGCACGAGTCGAACTATCTGGTCGACATCAAGTATTCGACGGAACCGGGAGTGCATGCGCTGGGCCCGCAGCTGCTGCGACGGCTGAATCACTTGGCTGATCGGCTGGAGAATCAGCAGTCAAGACAAGCTGATCTCGCCGTGCTCGGACTTGGGATGTTCCTCAAGCCCGTCACCTGGCGGGCAGACTTGGTCCATCTACAACTGCTCCATGCCCGCAGTTTTTTCAGTCTGCGAATGTTGCCGTTGCTTGCCCGCGGCCGGCGACCCGTGCTCTGGACTCTCCATGACCCATGGATCACGACCGGGCACTGTGTGCACTCACTCGGCTGCGACCGTTGGCGGACCGGTTGCGGCGACTGCCCAGATCTTTCACTGCCACTTGCCATCCGGGAGGACCACACGGCACGCAACTGGCGGCTGAAATGGAAGAGCCTGCAGCGTTCGGCCATTCATCTCATTGTGGCTTCACGCTGGATGGAGCAGCGAGTTGCCGAGAGCCCGATTCTGCAGCATCTGCCCCGAACGTTGATTCCCTTTGGACTTGATCCGCAGGTGTTTTATGTTGGTGACAAGGCTGCTGCGCGGGCGAAGCTAGCGATTCCACCTGATGCCCGGGTGGCAGCGGTCCGCTGGACGCCGCACAACATCCTCAAGGGCACTCGCTTTGCCGAGAACGCATTGCTGCGGCTTCCCGATGGGGTCGTGACCCATGTGCTCTGTTTCGAGTCTGACGGTACGGATCTGAAAAAGTTAGCGACACGGTTTAACGTGATCCCGATACCCTGGCTGCAGGACGGTCAAGAGATGGCTCAGGCGATGCGGGCTGCCGACGTGTTCTTGATGCCCTCTATCGGTGAAACCTTCGGGATGATGGCCATTGAGGCGATGGCCTGTGGCACTTCGGTGGTCGTGTTTGAAGGGACGGCGCTCCCCGATGTTGTGAAGGCACCCCACGCCGGCATCGCAGTGCCGCAGGGTGATACCGAGGCCCTGGCCGCAGCCATCACAAATCTGATGACGAATTCAGAGATGCGTCACAGCGTGATCGACAACGCGCTCGCACTCGTCGCCCGTGACTACACCGAGGCCACCTACCTCACCCGCCACCTGTCACTCTATGAGGAACTGATTGATGCGCATCGTCGCGCGGGCTGAGGCTGTGATGATCGGGCTCAGCGTCGACCTCGGCGTTACCGTCGCTTGGCTGCTTGTTCGGGGGCTGCGGCTCACCTGCCGCTGGCCAGCAGCCGAGGACGACTGTTCCTCACGATTCGCGGTGGTATCGCACGTCGTCCCGCCCACGTGGTCGGGGCAGGCAATGGTGCTGGAACGGCTCCTCGCCGTGGTCCCCACCGAACAAACCGTGCTGATTGCCTCGGCTCAACCAATCGCCGCTGCTCCAACCCGGACCCCAATCATCGTGCTGGCCGGTGAACCTTTCGAGGCTGCCTGGTGCCGGCCCGGCTGGCGGGCAACTCTGGCCGTGCTTGTGCGGTGCTTCCTCCGGGGCTGGCGGCTCGCGTCGATTGTGAACCGCGAACGATGTGCAGCGGTGATTGCCTGTACGGGTGACCTGATCGACCTGCCGGCTGGCATGATCGCCTGCCGTATCCTGGGCCTGCCACTGGTGGCGTATTACTTCGATGATTACGTCGCCCAGTGGAGTTGGGCTCCCGCTGCCCATGCTCGTGCCCAGGTCTTCGAGCCGCTCATCCTGCGCACGGCCCATCAGGTGCTGGTCCCGAATGAGCGGCTGGGGACGAACGTAGCGCAGCGTTCGGGCAAGGCACCGCGGGTTGTTCGCAATCCCGCCTGGACGCAGCAACTGCCCGCGGTTGTAGGATGGAACGGTCGCCACAGGACCCCTTGTCGGATCGTCTATACCGGTGCGGTCTATCATGTAAACTACGCTGCATTTCGCTGCCTCATCAAGAGCTTTGCAGAGCTTGGCGACTTGCAACCGGAACTGCACATCTACACCGCCCAGGCGGCTGACCAACTGGCACAGGAGGGCATCCAAGGGCCTGCCGTCAGGGTGTTTGGTCATGTCGACCCGGGGCAAGCGTGGGAAAAGCAGCGTGAAGCCTCAGTGCTCTTCATGGGCTTTTCATTTGATGACAGTGTCGCGGCAACCGTGCAGTCATCCGCACCCGGCAAACTTGGGGACTATCTGGCAAGTGGGGTGCCGATTGTTGCCCTGGCTCCAGCCGAGAGTTTCCTGGCTGTCTATCTCCGCGGGCAGCAGTGTGGTGAAGTGGTCGATCGGCCCGATCCACAAGCGGTTGCGGCGGCAATCAGGAAGGTTGTTTCAGATGCCGCGCGGCGGGCAACTCTGGTACAGAATGCCCTGACCTGCGCCCGGTCTGAGTTCTTGGCGGCAGCAGCGGCGCAGGATTTTCTCGGGGCACTTCCCGTTCACCCCCGGGCCGTGACGGGCCGGGACCCACGCACCTTGGAGCCCACAGCATCATGAGCAGATTGACGAGCGTACTGAGACGCTGGCTGACCAGTGGTGCTCAGTCAACTGTTGAGCCGCCTCCACCGATCGATAATGCAACGCTCGCTGCCTTGGCTGAGGAACGAGGCTTTGATCTGGTACGGCGGCACTATTACTCTCCCGTGCCGCAGCGTGAAGATTTGGCACATCCCAACTTCTGGAATGACGTCAGCCCACTGCGGGGGATTGATATGCGGGAGCCGGAGGCTTTGGAGTTTCTCCAAAATCGGCTGCCCCCCTTTCTCACCGAGTTTCGTGACACCTTTCCCGTTGAGCAGACCGGGGACAACACCGGGTTTCATGTCGTTAATGGCGTCTACATGGCTGTCGATGCGCACGTCTATTACGGCATGCTTCGATCCCTCAAGCCGCGACGATTGATAGAAGTAGGTTCAGGACAGTCAACCCTGGTGGCAGTCGAGGCCAGCAGCCGAAATACAGCGGAGGGATCAGCCGAAGCAGACATCCTGGCGATCGAACCGTACCCGTCGGCAATCGTCAGGGAACTTGCAACTGCGGGGTGGTTAACCCTGTGTGAGTGCCGGGTCCAGGACGTGCCACTCGCGGAATTTGAGACGCTTCAGCCAGGCGATGTGCTCTTCATCGACAGCACGCACGTGCTCAGGGAGGGGGGTGATGTCCAATATGAATTCTTGGAGATCCTGCCATCGCTCCAGCCCGGCGTACACGTTCACATCCATGACATCAGCCTGCCGCGCCGCTACCCGCAGGTCTATCACAAGCAGGGAATCTATTGGAACGAACAGTACCTGCTGCAGGCCTTTCTCTGCCTCAATAACGACTTCGAGGTGACCTGGCCCGGCAACTACATGCTGCTGCGGCATCCAGTGCTGATGCAGCAGTTGTTTCCAGAGATCGCAGTGATGCGGCAGCGCTTTCCCTCGGCGGAAGCCAGTGCATTTTGGATGCGGCGGCGTGGGGGAGAGCCGGCTTTGGGCCAGTCTGCCGCTACAGAAGCAGGCGGCTCATCCTGACCAACCCTCACGATTACCTCAAAGTGCCCCTGAAGGGGACGCTCGCTTGCTTTCCAGGGTCGGCCAGTTCACCCGTTTGTTCTCGTCGTTCATAAAAAAACCTTCCGCTGCTCTTTTCGACGAGGGCGAGATTAGAGCACCGGCAGCGGACGGCTGGTGTTGGTAGGTTGCGGGATTAGCTGGGCAATCGACGGCAGATAGAAGCAGCTGTGGTCAGGTCTTGAAAATTAACTCTTCTTGGTCTCGTTGACCACTGCTGACCGCTGTTGCGGCCCGCAGCCGTCCGATCGAATGACAACTCACCGCAGATCAGTCGGTGCGATGCCGGCGGTCTTGTCCTTGCGAAAGCCGTACATCGTCGGCCGAAACTCACCGACGATGCCAACGTCACTGCTTGCCGAGATGGCATCCTCAAGTCCGACAGCCCAGTAGCAGGCATTGACCAACAGCCGACGGACGCCAGCCGACTCAAGGTCGGTCGATGACCCCATCGTGGTCGTAAAGACCCGACCAGCTGGTCCGCCGTTGATCGCATACGTTTTCACCCAGGCCACGGGCATCATCGGGTCGTTCTTAGCCAGCTTGTTCTTGGCTCCTTCTTGCACACCCTCGACCGGCGGTGCGTCGGGCTCCATCCCGGTGAGCACCTGGCCGAGGACCAGCGGCTGGCTGTCTCCGGGCAGCGGCAGCCGCACGCCGTAGACGTCTGTCGGTCCCCAGATGTCACCGTCCTTGATGCCCCGCAGGATCGGATACTCGGCGGCACCGGGAGCAATCAGCCCCCGCGTGCTCTCATGCTTGTGGTGGCCGTGATGGCTGATCCAGGTCTCGCCCAGCACCAGCCGGCCAAAGCCCTGGGCCCAGTCTTTTTTCTCGCCCTTGTAGTTGAAGCTGTAGTGGGCGTAGGGGCTGTCTTTGGCAAGATTGAAGGCATGGGTCGCCGTCCGCATGCCGATCACCGGCCGACCGCTTTTGAGATAGTCATCGATCTCCTTCATCTGGTCATCCGGCAGATTGCGGAAGCGGGTAGCGATCACCATCAACTCTGCCTCCCGCAGGGCCTCGAGGCCGGGGATGTTTTTCTGTTCATTGGGGGCAATCTCACCTGTCTCAGGGTCAATGGCGTAAAGCACCGTGCAGCCAAAGCCGTGCCGGGTCGCCAAAATCTTGGCCAGCTGCGTTAACGCCTCTTCACTGCGGTACTCCTCGTCACCACTTATCAGCACCACCTGCTTGCCTTTCCCGGGACCATCACCACCGGGAAACGTGTTCCAGGCGTCGGCCGCGATGCCGACGGTTGCCGCCATCAGGGCAAGCATTGAGACAAGTGAGCGACCGAGCATCTGGCTCGCTGCGGGGATGGCGGGCATGTCAGGACTCCGGCGGAATGAGTGGCTGGGAAACGTTGATTCGACAGAGCATGAGTATATCCCCAACCACTCAGTACCGAATCGCGAGCCCCGCGTCGGAAAAGAAGTTGGCCGCGTCCTCGCTCAGCCCCCAGCCAACGCGGAGGCCGAGTTCAACATTTCTGGAAATAACGATGTGTGTTCCGGGACTGAAAAAAGGGCGATTCACATCGTCCAACAGCCCTTGCGTGAAAGTTCCAAAGTATTCGGCGTGAATCTCCCACCGCTCGGTCATCGGCAGCCGCAGGACGACCGACGGCCCCCAGCGGGAAAACCAGTTGGTATCAGCCTCGGCATAGGCATAGCGGAGGGCGGTATCGACCCGCCACTTCGCCGGAAACTCCCAACCGAAGGCGACGGTGGCCACCGGCTCGGTGCCAAACTCCTGGCCGTACATCGGCGTGGTCGCCTCCATGATGAAGCAGCTCTGGGGAATCAGCCCATTTTGTTCAGAGGTAACGAATTTGAAGCCATAGAGAAAGTTCGACTCATAGAGCGTGCCGCCGTCGATCGGCAGTTCGCCCGCCTCAACGCTGGTGACGACATTGCCCTGCGAGCCGACGGAATAGTTCACCCCCAGCCGCCACTCCAGCCGCTCCGTGGCACCGATCCGACAGATGTACTCCGGATAGTTGTTGGTCGGCTTACCCTCGCGGTTCTCGATGTAGACATGCGACATCTCATTGAGGACCCGCCCCGGCACGATCGTGTAGACCGAGGGCGTGAAGGCATCACGGTCGGTGTGCAGTTCCTTGGGCTCGAGGGCCTGACCGGTCACGGCAGCCCACCAGAAGCAGCAGAAGCAGCAGGTAGCAACCAGCCACGCGGCGCTGCGGGTGCGTCGCACCGCGGCCCGTTGGCAGCAGGCCGAGCCGCCAATTTCGCTGTCACACTCCATGGTGAAAGGAATCGGCAGCGAAAACCGGCGGCACCCCTGTTTTCCAATCGACTGATAGGCCTTGCCGCCCCCACCTCAGCGGCTCAGTCCACCCAGCCGACCAGCCGCCCTCACGAACCTGCCGGTCGGGTGGGCCGCAGAGTCTTCCCAGTTCCCGCACCATCAAACAATGGCCGGTCTGAGCGTGCAATCGGCTTCACTGCTGCAACCGGTCAACTTTTCCACCAACCCCCCGCTGTTTCAGCCTGCGCCGATTTGCCGACCCACCGTTTCGGGGGCTTACTCAATTGAGCGGAGGTCTGTTGGCGAACCTCCTGAATGGATGCAGGGTGGTTGGTGTCTCCGATGCGGTTTCCAGAACTCGTCTGTCGCAATGTCGTTCGCCGGCCTGTTCGGACCGGGCTGACCGTTGCCGCCCTGGCAACGGCAATGACTGCCATCGTGGCCCTGCTCGGGATTTGCAGCGGCTTCAAGCGGGCCTTCAGCGATGTCTATGGAGCCCACGGCATCGATGTCGTCGTCTCGCGGCAGGGCTCGGCCGACCGGCTGAGCAGCGCTGTGGACGCGGCGGTCGTCGGTCGGCTTACTGAATTGCCGGCAGTCGACCGGGCCGCCGGCGTGCTCCTGGAAACACTCTCGCTCGAAGAGCAAGGGGTCTACGGCGTCCCCACCATGGGCCTGGAGCCAGACTCGTGGCTACTGGATGACTACGAATCGGCCGCTGACAAAAAAACAGAGCTCAACTCTGTCCAGTTCTCGCAGGACGGGGGGCCGGAACTGCTGGTGGGCCAGAACCTGGCCCAACGGCTCGCCATCAAGCCGGGCGACCAACTCTTGATCTTTGATGAGCCGTTCCAAGTGGCCGGCGTCTTTCGCAGCCGCAGCGTCTGGGAAAACGGCTCGCTGATTCTGCCGCTTGAACAGCTGCAACGGCTGACCGGCCGCGACGGTCAGGTGACCTACGTCAACGTTGTGCTCGACCGGGCAAGCGGGCCGCCCGACCCTGACGCAGCCACTGCCGCCATTGAAGCCCTCGACCCGCGGCTGCTGGCCCTGGCAACTGCCGACTTCGTCCGGACCGACACCCGGCTGAAACTCGCCGACGCGATGGCCTGGATGACCTCGCTGGTGGCGGTGCTGATCGGCGGCGTCGGCACGCTCAACACGATGATGACGAGCGTTCATGAGCGGACCCGCGAGATCGGCATCCTGCGGGCGATCGGCTGGCCCCGCGGCCGGATCGTGCTGATGATCCTGCTGGAGTCGTGCTGCCTGGCCGCTGCCGCTGCCCTGATCGGCGGCATTGCCGCCGGCTGCCTCACCTGGCTGCTGGCCCGCTTCTCCCCGGCCGCCGGCGTGGTCGTGCCCGCCATCGACCCGCCGATCCTCCTGCAGGGCCTGGCGATCGCCTTCGGCATCGGCCTCATCGGCGCCTGGCTGCCAGCCCGCCGGGCCGCCCGGCTGCAGCCGACCGCCGCCTTCCGGGAGATCACCTGAAACTGCCCTCCTGCCTCCGTTTCCTCACCTGTCACGGATCTGACGCTGATGACGTTCGACACGAATCCCAGCCCCCGCTTCTCCACAACGGACGAGACGGCCGCCCGCAGGCGGCAGCGGTCCGCCACGCCGACCACCCGCCCGGCCGACCGCTGCGAACCGCTGGCCATCGTCGGCATCGGCTGCCGGCTGCCAGGGGGAGCCAACGACTGGCAGTCGTTCTGGCAGCTGCTGGAGGAAGGCCGCGATGCCATCACCGAAACGCCGGAGGATCGCTGGAGCACGGCTAAGTTCTTTCAGCCGGGTGACGCCGCCCCTGGCAAGCTGCTGAGCCGGTGGGGCGGCCATGTCACTGACATCGACGCCTTTGACCCGCGAGCCTTTGGCATCTCGCCCCGCGAGGCCGCCCTGATGGATCCGCAGCAGCGGATGCTGCTGGAGGTCGCCTGGCGGGCCATCGAAGATGCCGGCACGCCCCCGAGCCAGATCGACGGCAACAATGTCGGGGTGTTCGTCGGCATCTCCTCCTTCGACCATGCCGTCGCCACACTCAGTTTCCGCGACCGCGGCGTGATCACGCCCTACAGCAACACCGGCGGCTCCTCGAGCATCGCCGCCAACCGCATCTCGTACTGCTTTGATCTGCACGGGCCGAGCCTGGCGATTGACACCGCCTGCTCATCGTCACTGGTGGCGGTGCATCTGGCCTGCGAGTCGATCCGTCGGGGCGAAAGCCGCATTGCGCTGGCCGGGGGTGTCAACGCCCTGCTGATGCCCGACTTCACGGTCGCCTTCAGCCAACTCGGGGTGCTCTCTCCCGACGGCCGCTGTAAGACCTTTGACGCCACCGCCAACGGCTACGTCCGCAGCGAGGGTGCCGGCATGGTGTTGATCAAGCCGCTCCGGGATGCCCTCGCGGACGGTGACTTGATCTATGCGGTCATCCGCAGCACTGCCAGTAATCAGGACGGCCGCACACCAGGCCTGACCGTTCCCAGTGGCGACGCTCAGCAGCAGTTGATCCACGAAGCCTGCCGCAAGGCCGGTGTCACGCCGGCTGAGATTGGCTATGTCGAGGCCCATGGCACCGGCACACCGGTCGGTGACCCCATCGAGGCCAACGCGATCGGCAGCGTCGTGGGACAGGGGCGACCAGCCGGCAGCCCCTGCCTGATCGGTTCGGTGAAGACCAACATCGGCCACCTCGAGGCAGCCGCCGGCATCGCCAGCCTGATCAAGGCAGCCCTGACGCTCTACCATCGTCGTATCCCGGCCCATCTGAACTTTAAGCGGGCGAACCCAGCAATCGACTTTGCTGGGCTCGGCCTGGCGGTTCCCACGACCGGCCGAGACTGGACCGTCACCACAGCCTCCGGTCCGAGGGCCCGCCGCATCGCCGGCGTCAACGGATTTGGCTACGGAGGCGCCAACGCCCATGTGCTGCTCGAGGAGCCACCAGCCCCGACTACTTCGCCCCGGCGTGATCCGGCCTCGGAATGGGTGAGCGAACCCCTGCTGGTGCCGCTGGCCGCCCGCAGCCACAAGGCCCTCACCGCCAGTGCTGGCCTGTTGGCTGACTGGCTCGAGGGAGCGGGCCGCACCGTCAGCCTGCCCGATGTCGCCGCCTTCCTCGCCCACCGGCGGGCTGGCGGACCGGTTCGCGAGTATGTTGTGGCCAACGACCGGGCTGATCTGGTCAGCACCTTGCGACAGCTGGCAGCCAGCCCCAGCCAGCCAGCGGCTGGCAAGCGTCACCCGCCCCGGCAACCGTCTGAACTGGCCTTTGTGTTCAGCGGCCAGGGGCCGCAATGGTGGGGCATGGGACGCCGGCTGTTCGCCTCCAGCGGCAGCTTCCGCCGGATTATTGAACGCTGCGGTGCTGAGTTTTCGCGGTATGGCGACTGGTCGCTGGTCGAGGAACTGCTGCGGGACGAGGCCGACTCGCGGCTGCACCTGACCCGCTTCGCCCAACCCGCGATCTTCGCCGTGCAGGTCGGCATTGCCGCCGTCTGGAAGCAGTGGGGCATCGAGCCTGCTGCCTGCGTCGGCCACAGCGTTGGCGAGATTGCCGCGGCCCACGTCGCCGGAGCCCTCACGTTTGCAGAGGCCTGCCTGGTCGCCTTCCATCGGGGACGCACCATGGATCTCGCCTCCTCGCAGGGGGGCATGCTGGCGGTCGGGCTGAGCCGCGAGGAACTGAGGGCCTGGCTTCCTCACGAGGACGGTCCGGTCGGCATTGCTGCCGTCAACGGACCAACGTCCCTGACCCTCTCAGGCCCGGCTGATGCTATCGCAACACTCGCAGAAACGCTGGAGGCGGCCGGCATCTTCTGCCGCCGGCTTGCCGTTGAATACGCCTTTCACAGCCCGCTGATGGCGCCGGTGCGGGAAGAGCTGCTGGCGTCACTCGCTGATCTCAGTCCGGCAGCCACCAGCGTGCCGCTGTTCTCGACTGTCACCGGAGGTCTGATCGACGGCACCCTCCTCGGAGCTGACTATTGGTGGCAGAACGTCCGCCAACCGGTGCTGTTTGCCGACGCCATCGCCTGCCTGGCAACCACTGGCAAAACGCTGGCGATTGAAATCGGGCCGCATCCCGTGCTGGCCTATGCGATCAACGAATGCTTCGAGGCATCCGGGGCAACCGTTGAGACCCTCCCGTCGCTCCGCCGCGACGCCGACGATGTTGCCACCATGCTCGACTCACTCGGCCGGCTCCATTCGCTCGGCCTGCCGATTGACTTCAGCCCGCTGCACCCCCGGCCCCACCGCCGCCTGCCGTTACCGCCGGAACCCTTCTTGACCCAACGCCTGCGGGAAGAGTCGCCCGAGGCCCGCGAGTCGCGCCACGCCCGGTCGCTGCACCCCCTGCTGGGCGACCGCACCGAGGCTCCCACCGCCCGCTGGGAATGCCGGGTTGACCTCCGGCTGCAGCGTTACCTGAGCGACCATCTCGTCCGGGGGGCCTGCGTCCACCCGGCCGCGGGCTATCTTGAGGCCGCCATCGCTGCCGCAGCGGAATTGGCAGCGGAAGGGGAAACGACCGTGCGGCTCGAGCGGCTGGTGCTGCGGCAGGCCTGCATCCACGACGAGGCAGCCCCCCGCTGGCTTGCCTGCAGCCATCGGCCCGATCGTCGCAGCCTCAGTTTTTCCCACCGTGGGGTCGCCGATTCCGACTGGAGTGAGCTTGCCCGTGTCACCATCGCCACGGCAACCGGCATGGTGCGACCACTGGCTGCGGACCTCGACGAAGTCAGCCGCCGCTGCGGTGAAGCTTTTCACGGGGAGCAGCTCTATGCCTACTGCCACCGGCTCGGGCTCGACTATGGCGAACAGTTCCGCGGCCTGACGGCGGGCCGACGACGGACCGGTGAATGCCTGGCCGACGTTTCGCTGCCGCTGGAAACTGCAACCGCTGCTGAGCGTTATCGCGTTCATCCCGCCCTGCTCGACGCCTGCTTCCACGGCATGATCGCCGCCGACCGTGACTTTGACCACACCGTGTCGGGGCTCTACCTGCCGCGGGAGATCGGGGCAGTGCACTTCTTCGCATCGCCCGGCCCGCAGGCAATCGTTCACGTGCAGATCACCGACCGCAGCGACGAACGGATTGTCGCCGACCTCGATATCCGAAACGCCGACGGCAGTCTCTGCCTGGCGATCCGAGGCTTCATCAGCGACCGCGTTGCCGGCAGTGAGCCAGCCGAAACCACTGCCGACCTCGTCTATCGGCTCGACTGGGTGCGGCAGGAACCAGACGATGCGACACCAGCCGAGGCAGCCGAGCCGGCCTGCTGGCTGCTGTTTGCCGACACCACTGGCCGGGGCGATCGACTGGCTGAACAGCTGACAGCAGCCGGCGACCGCTGTGTCATCGTCCGGCCCGGCGACCAGTTTGCGGCGAATGACGATGGCAGCTTCGCCCTCAACCCCGACAGCCAGGCCGATTTTGTCGACTTGCTGCGGGCCGTCTCGCAAGCGGCCGTCAGCGAGGTGATCTATTGCTGGGCCCTCGACACGCCCGATGTCTCGTCCCTGAAGACCAGCCAGCTGCGGGCCAGCACGCTGTTGTCCTGCCGGGGACCGCTCCACCTGGTGCAGGCCTGGGAAGCGGCAGGGCCGGAAGGTCGGCTGCCCTGCTTCTTCGTGACGGCTGGGGGCCAGACCAATGCAGCCACTGCTGAAACCGTTGAGATCGCCCAGTCGCCACTCATCGGCATGGGCCGGGTGATCGCCAGCGAATATGGCCGGCTGCGAACCCGCCTGGTCGATATCGCTGGCGGTGCCACTGCCGCCGCCGTGACCGCACTGGTGGAGGAACTCCGCCGCGATGATGCCGAGGATGAGGTGATGCTGCGGGACGGGGCCCGCTGGGTTCGGCGGTTCCAGCCGCACCGCGATGCCGTCGCCTGCCACGAGGCCAGCCGGCTGCTGCCCGCCCGTCTGGAGGCCGCCGCCTCAGCCGGTGTCGAGGAGCTCGGCCACCGGCTTTTCCATCCGGCCGTGGTCGGGCCGGGCGAATTGGAAATCGCCGTCCAGGCCGCCGGGCTGAACTTCAGCGACGTGATGAAGGCCCTCGACCTTTACCCCGGTCTGCCGCCCGGACGGCCAGTGCTCGGCAGCGAATGCTCGGGCGTCATCACCCGGGTCGGCCCCGGTGTTTCTGAGTGGCAGCCGGGCGACGAGGTGATTGCCGTTGCGCCGGGTGCCTTCGCCACCCACGTGGTTGTTGGCACCGACCTGGTTGCCCGCAAACCCGGCAATCTCAGTCATCAGCAGGCCGCCGCCCTGCCGATCGCCTTCCTGACGGCGATCCATGCATTGCACGAGTGCGGCCGCATCCGGGCGGGCGAGTCGGTCCTGATCCATGCCGCCAGCGGCGGCGTCGGCCTGGCCGCGATCCAACTGGCCCGACTTGCCGGGGCGCGGGTGCTGGCCACAGCCGGCAATGAGCAGAAGCGGGCCTTTGTCCGCGAGCAGGGTGCCGAGCAGGTCTTCAACTCCCGCAGCCTCGGCTTCGCCGACGAGGCCCGCCGACAGACCGACGGGGTCGACCTGATCCTCAACAGCCTGCCGGGTGAGGCGATTCCCCGCGGCATCGAGGCGCTGGCCATCGGGGGGCGTTTCCTCGAGATCGGCAAGCGGGACATCTATGCCGATGAGGCCCTGGGGCTCTACGCCTTCCGCAACAACATTGCCTTCTTCGGGATCGACCTCGACCAGCTCTTCAAGCAAAAGCCCGCCCGCATGGGCGACCTGCTGCGGAGC
>Ga0209986_10000627_pt1 | contig 34540 bp, 39 predicted proteins | sample BlataG_FD_183168 | JGI IMG/M metagenome (GOLD analysis project Ga0209986, IMG submission 183168) | Deep subsurface microbial communities from Black Sea to uncover new lineages of life (NeLLi) - Black_00105 metaG (SPAdes) (version 2) | ecosystem: Environmental > Aquatic > Marine > Oceanic >...
TTCTGGGCCTCATGAACAAGCTCAACGATCTTATCCGGCAGCCCCGTCGGATCAAAGCGCAATGCCGGTGAGAGCCTCGGGCTGTACGCATACTTCGCCTTCGGCAGAAGAGGAACAACCCCCTCCGCCGCAATCTTCGCCGGCGGAATGTTCTTCCGCTTCGCCTCCAGATGCCGATAGTCTTGAACCCTATCCTTCTTGTCGCTTGCTCGACTCACTGCGCCCTCCTCGCTACCCTACACTTCGGATCTCTCAGTATTCTCTCCCGTTCTTCAGGATCTGACCACTTCTCGATCAGGAATTCAACCCACTTCTCGGTATAGACATAATCATGATGAACATTATCATAAATACAATACTCAGTCTTACACTGAGCAGGATAAGGATCATGCCACGACGGTCTGACCCCATAATACCTCCAAGACCAAGTGTGTTTGTTCATGCTGAAATCCGGGACTCCTGCCTGTTGAACTTGTTCCTTAACCTGGGTTGCCTTGAGATAATCCAGATTTATAACGGGGACATGTCTTTCCTTAATGAACGCCACAACCTTTTCATACTCTTCCATTTCTTTAGACTTAGTTGGGTCGTAGTGGATAAACTCTACAGCAGCTGTATCTCTCGTTAGCCGATTGCCGACCTTGGGGACGAGGTAAACCTTAAAGCTGTACTTCTGATCACCGTATATGTCAGCTGACAGAGCAGAGCGATATTCCTTAACGAAGGCGAGAACCCCTTTAGAGTCCGCTGACAACTTTAATGGCTGTTCAGGGAATTTGCGTGAGATCTGAAGCGGAAAAGTCAGGTAAGAATTAATGCTGTACTTCTCCCCAAATTCTTCTATGAGTAGCTCCTCGAAGTTAAGAATACACGCTTGGCATTCTCCGAAAACATCAGTGTCAATCTCTGGCATAGATCGATGTTCAATCTTGTCTCGCACTTCCCTGATCAATTCAAGATTCATGCGCTCCGGCGTATTGTTATCTCCGTAGTACCGAAGTAGACATTCAGAGAGCTCCCAGTGTTTGTAGTCTTTTTGGTCTTTGCCTATTCGCACGTAACGGCTGCTATTCTTCTTGCGATAGTAGGGTTTGACCCCTCTGCGGAAGAAGATAGCGTGGAACAAAGCTGTCCAGGCGATGACAATGAGGGAAATGAACCCTCCCGTCCTGAAGGTAACGGCGGGTTTATTGTATACCTCAACAGCCAGCAGAGCTGCCTCACGGGCTTTGCATACTGATTCTTTGGCTCTTCTAGGCAGGCCTCTTGGCATTTCCGCTCCCCGAGAAAGAAGGTGATGTTAGCAAATCTTAAAAGTTTCTGGCAGCGAACACACTTCGCTGTTTGAGGAAAGCATTCCTGACATCAATCTCACCCTTCCTCTCTGACACGTAGGCCGCTCTTTCACATACGGTTTTTCCTTGTCCTCTCCCGTTAATTCATTCATTGTACAGGATTCTCACCCGCGGTGTGAAGCCTGATTTCTGCTGGCAGCTAATCTTGAGTTTTGAATCTGAAATCTTGAATCACCTTGCGGCCCTTCTCCGTGAGCCGGTACTTCTGCTTGCTGCTGCGGGGTTTGTCAGGGATGGTCATTTCTACAAACCCTGCCCGGATCAGAGGGTTGAGAACTTGGTCCCTGAACTTAGTCCGGTTGGCTCGTCCCAAGAGTTCCATTAAATCCGTAATAGCCCTATCTTTCAGGAGGTTGTGGATGATTTGAACTTGGTCCCGACTTAGTTCCAACTTGGTCCCGACTTGTGGGGTATAGGGCAAGGCGGCAGGCAGAAATGTCACATACACCGAACCGGCCTGCTCCTGCCAAGTGGGTGCGGGGTTACCGTTCTCCGCACACCAGTCGATGATATTCAGCGTGCCGGTGCCCCAGCGCTCGATGATACCTGCCCGGTAGAACACATTGGCAATGATGGGATTCCACGGCTTGGATTCGTGAGGTTTGGTCAGCTTCTCCGGAGTGATACCAAATTGCAGGGCGCCAGGGTTGGTGATTTCCAGGTGATCGTCGTACATGGCTACCGCCACGGCGCCGCCCGGAATCGTGTAGTCCCGGTGGCACAGAGCGTTGGCCAGGGCTTCGCGCGTGGCGCGCGGCGGGTACCAGGGCTGATCTTCGCGGATCATCTTGCCCGGCACCACCCGACCGGCAATAGGGACATGATCCATCAGAAAGGACTCGGCCCGGCGCAGAAGCGCGAAAGCGGGCCCCCAGTACTGGCGGTTGTCGGCAAAGTCAGCCAGGCGGTTTTTCCCCCGGAAGCGGGCCAGACGGATACTCGTCTGCGGATAGAGCGTCTTGAGTTGGTCGCTTTTGCCATAGAGTACTATAGCAGCGTTCAGGAGCTTGCCCTCGCGGACGAGTTCCAAGCCGCGAAGAATCGATGCGGTATCTCGTAGGTCGGTGGTTTCCAGACGTCCCAGTCGAATAGCATTGTCCAAGGTGATCTGAATCTCCTCGGCATCAAGGTCGTTGATGGAGACGCCGTTTGGCACTGGTTCGTTCTCCCAACGCCGGGTGGCGTGTAACCGCTCTAGCAAGCGCCGCTCGTATTCGTCGCGAGGCATTACGACCGTGGTTGGCCCGTGTCGGAGATAGGCTCGACCGTCGAAGGTATAGGGCCCACCTCCGCCAGAGATTGTCAGCACTATCGCAGCCCTATCTCCATCTAGGTTCACCGTTTCAATGTCAGGGAAAGCAGGTGGCTCGATCTTACGGAGTTCCGCGGCAATGTCTTCGAGCGTTTTGGCGGAAACCTGCTGGCCGATGAGATCGCCCTTGTCCGTCACGCCGAATACCACAAAGCCGCCAAGTCCGTTGAGCATGGCGCACACAGTCTTCGCGGCCTCGGTTCGCTGCCCCGTGGATCGTTTGAATTCGAGGCGTTCCGATTCACCATCGATTACGAGTTCGCTCAGCTCACGGAGGTTCATTGTGACTCCCTCTATTCCAACATAATCCGCACTTTGCTTGGCTCTTCGCCTTTGGCGAGCTTATCGAGATATTCCTTAAACTGTTTCTTCTTTTGTGATGACCTATTCTGCCCCTAACCTCACAGCCCCGTCCTTTCTATCTGATACATAGGCTGCCTATTCGCACACTGTCTTTCCTCATCCTCTCCCGTTTGCTCGCCTATTGTACAGGATTCTCCCCCTCGATGTGAAGCCTGATTCGTTCAGGAGTGCGCTGTGATGGGCTGATGCCTTGAAGAGATCGAGTGCTTTAGCAGCCGCCCCTTAACAAGGAAGCTCCCTTGCGCGGGGAATCGTCTGCTGCTAGGATCTGGAAACAAGGGGGGTAACATGTGCAGGCACTTTCTTACATCGGAGTCGGTGACCGAAGGTCACCCGGACAAGATGGCCGATCGAATCTCTGATGCCGTCTTGGATGCTGTCTTAGCAAAGGATCGGAAGGCACACGTAGCCTGCGAGACCTTTCTCACCACCGGCCTCGTTCTTGTAGGGGGAGAGATCTCCACAAAGGTCTACGTTGACATCGATCGCATCGCCCGCAACGTGGTCGCGAAGGTCGGCTACGACAAAGCGGACTATGGATTCAATCATCGAGACTGCGCCGTCCTCTCGGCGATCAAGGAGCAGTCTTCCGACATCGCCGCCGCCGTAAGAAAGGCAAAAGAGGCGCGAAATGGGGTCGCAAAGGATCCCTACGATGTTATCGGTGCTGGGGATCAGGGGATCATGTACGGATACGCCTGCTCTTCCACCGAGGAACTGATGCCGCTTCCCATCATCCTCGCCCACCGCTTGAGTAAACGCCTGGCAGTAGTGCGCCAGGACGGGACACTGCCTTACCTGCGGCCGGACGGCAAGTCGCAGGTAACGATCGAATACGAGGACTCTCGCCCCCTTCGTGCCACTACAGCGCTTATCGCTGCTCAACACGACCCAGAGGTCGACCAGGAAAAGCTGCGGGGGGATGTTACAAAGTGCGTGATCCTTCCGGTTTTAGATAACTGGATTGACAAAGAGACCTTGATCCTCGTCAATTCCTCAGGGAGGTTCGTAATCGGGGGACCGGCCTCGGACACCGGAATGACCGGTCGTAAAATCATCGTCGACACCTATGGAGGATATGGTTCCCACGGCGGAGGGGCGTTCTCCGGGAAGGATCCGACCAAGGTCGACCGCTCCGGGGCATACATGGCCCGCTATGTGGCGAAGAACGTCGTTGCCGCTGGTTTGGCACACAAGGTGGAGATCCGGATTGCTTACGCAATCGGCCGTGCTGCCCCACTCACCGTCAATATCAATACCTATGGCACAGGCACTGTACCGGACGACCGGCTGCGCCAAGCCGTCCTTAAGGTGTTCGATTTCCGTCCCGGTGCGATCATCGATCGGCTGGACCTGCTTAAACCTATCTACGAGCCGTTCTCCTGCTACGGTCACTTTGGCCGGACCGACCTTCATCCCACGTGGGAAAGAACCGATCGAATCGAGGAGCTAAAGCAGGCCCTTCCGCGTTCTGCAAAGATTGCCTAAAGCACGTCATAGGCCGTTACGCTACAGGAGCTCTTTGCTTTTTACCTTCTCCTTGACCATGGCAATGAACTCTGAGAGTGGCCTTGGACCAAGGTCCTCCTCGGTGCGCAATCGCAAGGAAACTGTCTTCGTTTCCCTCTCCCGCTCGCCGGTAACCAACATGTAGGGTATCTTCTCTAGTTGTGCCTGGCGAATCAGGTAGTTCAGGGTGCGGCTGCGGTCGCTCCAGGCCTCGGCACGAATCCCCGCTTTCACCAGGGCCTGTTTTACCTTCTCGGCGTAGTCATTCATCTCCTCGGTGACAGGGAGGACGACCGCCTGCACTGGGGCAAGCCAGACCGGGAAGGCGCCACCGTAGTGCTCGATCAGAATTCCAAAGAACCGCTCCAGCGCGCCCAGAAGCGCCCGATGGACCATATACGGCCGGTGTGGCTTCCCGTCCTCGCCAACGTAGGCCATATCGAACCGTTCGGGAAGGTTGAAGTCAAACTGAATCGTGGTTAATTGCCAGCTCCGTCCCAGGCTGTCGCGCACGTCGATGTCAATCTTCGGACCGTAGAACGCCCCTTCCCCTGGCTTCACCGTGTAGGTTACCCCACATGCCTCCACGGCATGTCGCAACGATTCGGTCGCCCGCTCCCAATCGGCAGGATCACCGACGTACTTCTCGGGCCGCGTAGAGAGGAAGACAGCAAGCTCATCGAACCCGAACGCGCTCAACAAGTGGATGGAGAAACGCAACACATTCTCGATCTCATCCTCGATACGCTCCGGCTGGCAGATGATATGTGCATCGTCCTGGGTGAACCCGCGCACGCGCAAAAGCCCATGCAGCACCCCACTGCGCTCGTAGCGGTAGACTGTACCCAGTTCGGCTAAGCGGATCGGAAGCTCGCGGTAACTGCGGGAGCGGCTCTTATAGACCATGATGTGAAATGGACAGTTCATCGGCTTTAGGAAGTACTCCCGCCCCTCTACGTCCATCGGGGCATACATCGCCTCCCGATAGAAATCGAGGTGCCCACTTCGCTTCCACAGGTCCGCTCGTCCGATGTGCGGGGTGTAAACAAGCTCGTAGCCTGCCCTGTAATGCTCATCCGTCCAGAACTTCTCAATCTCATGGCGAATGCGCGCCCCTTTTGGGTGCCAGTGCGCCAGGCCTGGGCCGACCTCCTCGTGCACACTGTACAGGTCGAGCTCACGACCCAGTTTCCGATGGTCACGTGCCTTGGCCTCCTCAATGCGCCGCAGATGTTCCTTGAGCTCCTCGGCGGAGAAAAACGAGGTCCCGTAGATCCGCTGCAACATCGTTGCTGTGGGATCTGCGTGCCAGTAGGCACCGGCCACGCTGGTAAGCTTGAAGTGCTGCACCTGCCCGGTGGAACGAAGGTGTGGCCCGCGGCACAGGTCGACAAACTCCCCCTGTTCATACAAAGTCATCGTCTTACCCTCGATCTCCTCCAGAAGCTCGAGCTTCAGGTCTTCACCGCGGCGGATGAGGAGCGACCGTGCGTCTCCCTTAGAAACCTCCATCCGCTCGATTTGGAGGTCTTCTGCGACGATCTTCCGCATCTCTGACTCGATGCGGGAGAGGTCTTCAGGGCTGAACGTCTGGGAAGGCTCGAAGTCGTAGTAGAACCCGTCCTTGATCGCCGGCCCAATTCCGAGCTTCACCTCCGGGAAGAGCCTCTTCACCGCCTGGGCCATGATGTGCGTCGTCGTATGGCGCAGGACCTCAAGCGCCTGCGGAGCCCCCGTAGTGACGAGCGTCAGGGTGCAGTCCGTGGTGAGAGTCTCGCGCAAATCGCGCAGCCTCCCGTCGACAAACGCACACACCGCGTCTTTGAAAAGACGCGGACCGATCGCTTCTGCGACCTCGAGGATCGAGGTCCCGGAAGCGACCTCTCTTTTGGACCCATCCGGCAAAGAGACGTGGATCATGCTACTCCCCCCTTTTAAGAAATGCGATATCTTACCAAGACGGGCATCTCCGACACAACGCTTGTCTCGGAGGTAAGGCCACTTTCTTGGCTAGAGGATATACCGCGACAGGTTCGGATCCTCGACGATCCCGGCAAGGCGCTCAGTCACGTAATCACGATCGATCACGATCTTCTCACCCTTGCGACTGTCGGCCTCGAATGAGATCTCCTCCATCAGCTTTGCCATCACCGTGGCCAGCCGCCGTGCCCCGATGTTCTCGGTCGTTTGATTAAGCTCGTAGGCAATGTGGGCGATCTCGTCAATCGCCCCCGCGTCGAACTTAAGTCCAATCCCTTCTACACCGAGGAGGGCCTGGTACTGCTTAGTGAGCGCGTCCTTCGGCTCACACAGGATCCTCTCGAAGTCTGCGGCGGTGAGGCTGTGAAGTTCCACACGGATTGGGAGACGCCCCTGCAGTTCGGGGATCAAATCGGACGGCTTGGACATGTTAAACGCACCAGCGGCGATGAACAGGACATTCTCAGTGGTGACAGCTCCGTAGCGAGTGCGCACGGTCGTCCCCTCGAGGAGTGGTAGTAGGTCACGTTGCACTCCCTGGCGGGAAACCCCGGGTCCTCCGGTCTCCTCCCTCCCGCCGGCAGCGACCTTATCGATCTCGTCCAGAAAGATGATCCCCATTTCCTCAGCCAGGCGCAGCCCGCGCTGCCGCACGTCCTCCATGTTGACCAGGTTATCGACCACCTGCTCAAACAAGATCGGTCTGGCGTCGCGGATCCGGAGCCGCCGCTTCTTGCGCGAAGGCGGAAGCAGACCGGAGAGCATATCCCCCATGTCGATTCCCATCTGGTCCATCCCATCCTGCGAGAAGATCTCCACCTGGGGGATTACCTGTTCCTCAACCGTAATCTCGATGTAACGCTCTTCGAGGTCACCTGCGAGGAGCTTTCCTCGAAGCTTCTCCCGTGTCTTCTTCGCGCTTTCTTCCCGCTCCGGGTCGCTCTCGGAAATCGGGAGAAGCGTATCCAGGATCTCTTCGGTCACGATTTCCTCCGCTGCTTCTTCCACCCGGAGGATCTCCTCCTCACGGACCATGTCGATCGCCATATTGACCAGATCGCGCACCATCGACTCAACGTCGCGCCCCACGTAGCCGACCTCAGTGAACTTTGTCGCTTCCACCTTGACGAACGGGCAGGTGGTAAGCCGGGCCAGCCGGCGCGAGATCTCGGTCTTCCCTACCCCAGTTGGCCCGATCATCAGGATGTTCTTCGGCTTGATCTCCTCGCGGATATCACCCTCGACCAGTTGGCGCCGCATCCGGTTACGCAGGGCGATCGCCACCGAGCGTTTCGCCTCTTTTTGACCAACGATGTACTTGTCAAGTTCGGTAACGATCTGCGGTGGGGTCAAGCCACTCAGCGCATCGCCAGATACCTCCACGAGGATGCTCATTTCTTCCCCCCTCACCAGGAGACTTCCTCCAGGGTGATCTCCCGGTTCGTGTAAATATCGATTGCGCTTGCGATCTCAAGCGACTGACGCGCGACATCAACGATCGGCAACTTGGCCACGGATAGGATCGCTCGTGCCGCAGCCAGGGCGTATGCCCCACCGGAGCCGATCCCGATCACTCCCTCATCCGGTTCGAGAACGTCCCCCGCCCCGGAGACCATCAGGATTCCGTCCTCGCTCACCGTCACCAGAACCGCCTCTAGATGCCGCAGGATCCGATCGGTGCGCCACTCTTTGGTCAGTTCCACCGCGGAACGCCGTAGCTGGCCGTCGTACTTCTTCAGCTTCCCCTCAAACTTGTCGAGGAGTGTGAGACAGTCAGCGGTGGCACCGGCAAACCCGACAAGGACCTGATCGTCGTACAGGCGATAGACCTTCTTGGTATTGCTTTTAATCACCGTTGTTTCGAGAGTGGCTTGGCCGTCGCTCGCAACAACACCACGCCGTTCGGCCTCCGAGCGTATAGCAATAACGGTGGTACCCTTGAGATTAGGCATAAGTAATATTCTAGTCCGTTCTCTGCGTATCCTCAATCCCACCGAATCGACATCCGGGGCAGGTCTCCCCTTGCCCGCGGAAAACCACCCCGCAACGCAGACATCGCTTTGCCCCACCGGCAAGGAGCGCCTTCTCGCGTTGCAACAAGGCAAGGTACAACTGTTCGAATGAACGCCGGAGCTTGGGGTCCGCCAGTTGGGAGAACGTTGCACGTGCTGCTTCACGGTCGGAAGCAGAAGGCTCTCCGAGTTTTCGGGGGACCGCCTTTTCGAATCTCCCTGGGACAAACCGTATCTCCCGAAGAATTTCTTCGCCCAGGAGTTCGTTGATCCGTTCGATATAGCGCTCCTTGAAGAAGGAGAGCTCTTGAGCGACCGTTGAGGAGGTAACGTTGACCACCAAGGTCCCGGCCGTGAAGCGCTCAGCTCGAGCAAGCCTCGCAATCCGTTCACCGACTACGTCTTCCCAAAAGAGAAGCGCTTGCTGTTGCGAGTAGCCTTTCCACAGGTTGCACTTGCGAAGAACTTCTTCTACCCAGTTCATAAAGAAAAACCTGCTGTAGTAGTTGGCTTCTTGCCTCTTTGAGGAAAACAGCTGCCCTTGCAGTTGCTCTCTTCTTTTGCCCGGTGGAAATTCTTGTGGAAAGACTGTTTATAAAGGTGGAAAATAGTGTACATTGGTAGTGGAGAAAAGTTACTTCTGTTGTAGACAGGACTTTTCCACAGGTAACCGCTCTTTTTCACCACTTTCTGGCACCTTTTCCACAGAGTTCTCCACAGACAATTGAGCGCCGCTGCGTCTTTGCTTGGTTCATTATCCAAGGGATATCTTCGCTAACCTACGAGGGAAAATCGACTACCAAGGCTTTCCTGGATCTCCTGGATCTCGGAGTAAAGGAGAGGGGCCTCCTGAATAAGCGTCTTTATCTTCATATAGGAATGCATGATCGTCGTATGATCGCGGTTACCAAACTGCTTACCGATGGCTGGGAAGGAGTGATCGGTCATCTCACGGGCGAGGTAGATGGCGATGTGGCGTGCCTGGGCGACCTCTTTCTTGCGGCTGGATCCCTCGAGCTCATGGCGCTTCAGGTGGTATTGGGAGGCAACCTCCTCCTTGATGTGGGCGATAGTGAGCCGTTCTCGCTGTCCTTCCTTAGGAAGCATGGTCTCTAAGCTCTTCGGGGTAAGGTCTTCCCCTTGTAAGTCGGCGTACGCGATCGCCTTCACCAGCGCTCCTTCTAGGGCACGGACGTTGGAGGAGATACGGCTGGCGATGAGTTCGAGGATGTCATCGTTGACGATGAGGCCGCGGTCATTCGCTTTCTTACGCAAGATGGCGATTCGTGTCTCTAAGTCAGGAGGTTGAATGTCGGCGACCAGTCCCCAACGGAAGCGAGAAACCAACCGTTCTTGGAGGCCAGACAGATCCTCTGGGGGGCGGTCGCTCGATAGGACAATCTGTTTTTCGCTTCCGTAAAGCTCATTGAACGTGTGGAATAGCTCCTCTTGAGTCGCTTCTTTGCCTTGAAGGAAATGGACATCATCGATCAGCAGAAGGTCGATGCGCCGGTATTTCTCACGGAAAGAGGCGGTAGTATTGTTGCGGATCGAATTGATAAGCTCGATGGCGAACCGCTCCGACGTGGTGTAAACCACGGTCTTGGAAAGATCGGAGGCGATCAAGAAGTTTCCAATCGCCTGTAGGAGGTGAGTCTTTCCCAGGCCGACATTCCCATATATGAAAAAAGGATTGTACGCCTTTCCTGGTTTCTCAGCGACAGCGATCGAGGCGGCATGCGCCAGTTGATTGTTCTTGCCTCGCACAAATGAGTCGAATGTATAGTGAGGGTTAAGTGGGAGGGTATCTCGTGGTTGTTTCATCCGTGCCGTTTCCTCACGCATCAATACGGGAGGATCCAGCCTCTCCAGATTATTGTCGGAAACCCGGAATGCAATACGGATTTCCCGGCCGCAGGCGGCTGAAGCGAGCTTTTGCAGTAAGGGAAGGTAACGCCGTTCGATGCCGCCCTTGATGAAACCGTTAGGAGCACTGAGCACTAAAGAGCCGTTCAAGAGCTCTAATGGACGTACCTCCGCAAACCAGGTTTCAAAGCTGGCGTGCGGAATTTCCTCCTGAAGGTTTGCTTGGATCGTTTCCCAAATAATTACGGGATTATCGGTCATCTGTTTCCCCCAATTGCAGCATTCCAGGATAGCAGATAGAGGGTCTTTCGGTCAAGGAAAAAATGGAGAGCCGGGCTCGGATTTGGCCTTGCGGACACAGAAATCCTTTTACTCCAGTTTGTGGGGGTATATTAAGGACCCCCTTGCAGTGGTTGTGAGTACGTACTTTGCCTGTGGACAACCTCCCTAAACGCTGTGTTTATAAAGCTCTAACCTGTGGAAAAGGCTGTGGAGAAGTCATTCAAAGCCCCGGAATACCGTAGATAAGGGACGAGGAGAAAAAGTGACTTACCTTGTGAAGAAGGCTTTTCCACAGTCAACCCCTCTCTGGCACCTCTTTTCAGGCCCTTTTCCACAGGGTTTTCCACAGGATGAAACTGAGCCTCTCGTCACGAAGTGCTTATTTCAAGGGGATTTCATCGACAGGAGGCAGAAAAACAGCTTGTTGAAGCTCTCCTCCGCGATGGGGGGAGTATCTTTCGCTGACCTTGGCTGATAATGTTACTAGAGGGAAGCTGATTTCTCGCTTTGCAAAGAGATTGGTGCCGAGGCCCAGAGTCGAACTGGGGACACCGGCCTTTTCAGGGCCGTGCTCTACCAACTGAGCTACCTCGGCACGCTCCATGCGGGGACGACCGGATTTGAACCGGCGATCTCTGGAGTGACAATCCAGCGTCATAGACCAGACTAGACCACGCCCCCGAGATCTCAAAGCTCACTGGGCGAGACAGGACTTGAACCTGTGGCCTTCCGGATGTAAGCCGGATGCTCTTCCAACTGAGCTACTCGCCCATTATAGGTGGTGATAGGATCTGCCGCAAACCTCGCTTTGACTTCTAGCCGTTTATGTCCCCAAGGGGATTTGAACCCCTGCCGCCGGGATGAAAACCCGGTATCCTAGGCCGCTAGATGATGGGGACAAAGTTCAATTGGTATTATAGAAAGAGGACCGGTCCGTTTCAATTGGGAGTGGGTCGTGCTGGATTCGAACCAGCGACCCCCTGATTAAAAGTCAGGTGCTCTACCCCTGAGCTAACGACCCATGACATGGTGTACAGTACTGTGGGTCGTGCAGGACTCGAACCTGCAACCGACGGATTAAGAGTCCGTTGCTCTGCCAATTGAGCTAACGACCCGACATTGGCGATGGTACGAGATGGGGTTTTAAGTGTCAAGGAACCAGTTGTAGCTCCTTTCCGCTTTTTTCTGGGGCCTTGTTGCAATTGTGGTCTTCATGGGTGCCTAGCGATAGGTCTTTTCGGTGCGCACGAGAATTGCAGCGATCTCAACGCAGTTCATTGAAGGATTAGGAGAGGAGACGATACGATAACGTCCCACGCGCTTCCGTAAGGCCCCCTTGAACTTCCCGCTCTTTAGAGGGCGAACATCGCCGCTTGTGGGATCTTCCTCCATCTCTTCGATGGCCTGAACCAGCTGTTTTTGTCGGTCTTGAGGCAAACGGCGAAGTTGCTTGACTGCTTCCCTGGAGAGCTTACAAACCCAACTCATGTTTCAACTCTTTCCAGGCAACGTACTCGCCCCTTCTGAGCTGTTTAAATCCTCGCTCTACGGCCTTTTCCTCTTCCGGGCTCAAGGTATCTTCAACAGCAACTAGCCGTTTGGGCTTTATGACGATATGGGTGCCCTTGAGACTGACTTCAACGAAGTCCCCCTCTTTAAGGCCGAGCTCATCGAAAATGGCTTTGGGGACGGTTACCTGACGGTTGGTCCGGATCTTTACAATGGGCATGTCCTCCCCTCCTTCCGGATCGCTCTTAGGAAGTGGTATATTGATATTTTATTACCCTAATAAGGGATGTCAAACGCCATAGATAGGATGAATTTCTGCAAGCAGTTGTAGCCCCTTCTCGCTTTTTTTTCTAGGGCCTTATTGCAATTGTGGTCTTCATGGGGACCTAGCGATAGGTCTTTTCGGTGCGCACGAGAATTGCAGCGATCTCAACGCAGCTCTTTGCAGGCTCAAATGTTGAGTGGTTTGCCAAGCGCGTAACTTTGGACGTTGGTTTAGAATCGTCAGAGAGCTGTTATGGAGGGGACTCCATACTCAGAGACAATCTTCTCAGGAGCGCAACACAATGTCATTTATGTTGAGGCGACATGCTACAAGTCCTGAATATCCGCAACACAAGAACTCTTTTGTAGCGAAAGTCAGGCTAGCAGAGTGCGTTACGGATGTGGTTGATTGGGTACCCTCAAAAAAATGTGGTGGCGCATTCAAAACAAAGACCGCGCTCGGCCACTGCCAAGTCACCCTTCAGCCGTGGTTGGGTCGATGACGGTCCTTATCTGCGATATACGGTTAGCTGGAAACCCTCCCTTTTCTGCGTGCTTCTGGATCACCGCCTCGTTGGGTGCGATGTACACGCAGTAGACCTTGTCATCGGTAACGTAGCTCTGTACCCACTGAATCTCAGGCCCCATCTCGCCAAGGACAGCGCGCGACTTCTGAGAGATGCTTTGTAGTTCCTGCTGAGACAGTTTTCCGGCTTCCGGTATCTCCCGCTCGATTATGTACTTCGGCATTCTGACCTCCTTACAGCCCAGTATAGGCGAGTCTTAGATGCTCGACCAGTGCCTTATAGTAACCGCAGTGGTTTTGAGGTGTTTCCTTGAGTGGCTATAAATTCTCAAGAAGCCCTTGCAGCATTTCTTTCTGAAAGATTTCCATTGTTGTGAGGCTGAATTCTGCGGACCAGTTCCACTTTCTATGAGCTCTTGCAAGACTCTCCACTTGCCAGTGGTACAAACCTAGGGGGCAGGCTGTTATCTTAATTTTGTATTCTGCGGAAGGCTCGTCGCCACGTAGTGAGTTGTGGTAAGTGCGGTCTATCCGCTACGATGGAGGCATGGAACGCCTGAAGTTTGGTGAGCCGGGATCGCCGCCCCTGGCGGAGAGGATGAGGCCGACTGACCTCGATGAGATCGTGGGCCAAGAGGAGATTCTCGGGGCGGGAGCACCGTTGCGGACCCTTATTGAGCGGGGAAACTATCGCTCCTTTCTCTTCTGGGGACCGCCGGGAACCGGGAAGACGACGGTGGGACATATCATTGCTAAGCGTTCGCGTGCCCACTTTGTTCACCTCGCGGCTGCCCTCTCCGGGGTGAAAGAGGTGCGCGCGGCGCTGGAGCGTTCGCAGGTGCGCTCGGAAAGCGAGGGTAAGCGCGACCTGCTGTTCCTCGATGAGGTCCACCGTTTCAATCGCGCCCAGCAGGATGTTTTGCTCCCTTACCTGGAGGAGGGGAGTGTCATCTTTATCGGGGCGACGACGGAGAACCCGTCGTTTGCTTTGACCTCAGCGCTCCTTTCGCGCTGCCAGCTGTTCTGCTTTTCGCCCCTTTCTGAAGCGGAGATGAAAGTGGTGCTACGCCGCGCTTTAAAGGACGCGAAGGGCCTTGAGGGACGCTACGAATTGACTTCTGAGGCGGCGGATACGTTGATCGCTCTCTCGGACGGTGATGCGCGCCGCGCGCTCACTACGCTGGAGCTTGCCAGCTCGATCGCCACGGGAACGATGATCGATGTCAAGTTGATCGAACAGGCCCTCCAACGTAAAGGGCTGCGCTACGATAAAGCGGGCGAGGAGCACTACAACCTGATCTCAGCGCTTCACAAATCGATTCGCAACTCAGATCCCGATGCCTCCCTCTACTGGTTATCGCGGATGATCGAGGCGGGAGAGGATCCCCGTTACCTGGCGCGGCGGCTGATCCGCATCGCCTCCGAGGACATCGGCCTCGCTGATCCTAACGGATTGGAGGTCGCCCTCGCCGCGCGAGAGACAGTAGAGGCGGTCGGCCTTCCTGAGTGTGACCTGGCCCTTGCCCAGGCCGCAGTCTACCTCGCCTGCGCCCCAAAGAGCAATGCCCTTTACCTTGCGCTGGGGGAGGCGAGGCAGGACGTGATGAAGCGCCCGAACGAGCCGGTTCCTCTCCACTTACGCAATGCTCCTACATCGTTGATGAAAAGGCTTGGCTATGGGGAGGGGTATAAATACGCGCACGACTTTGAGGAGGGGATCGCCCCGATGGACTGCCTCCCTCCATCTTTGAAGAGGAGGAGATACTACCGACCAAAAAGATCTGGGCTTGAACGAAAACTTGCCGAGCGATTAGAGAAGGACAGAAAAGATAAATAAGCGAAGTAATGGAAGTCAAGGTAAGCTAAGCCGCGTAGCCAAGTGAGTGTGGGTTATAAGGCGCGGGATTACTTCTTCCTTTCTTCACGGTCGAGGTACTGCAGGATCGCCTCTACGACCAAGTAGTTGAGCGAGCGGTCCTTTACCCTGGCAAGCTTGGTGAGTCTCTCAACCGGGTTTCGAGTGGTCTTACCTTTGGGAATGTAGATTGATAAGGTATTCACCCTGTTGACCATATTGTTCACCCCCTTTCAGATGTGTTAAGTATAGTACAATAAATATCGCTTGACAAGAGGCCTTTTCGAGAGAGAGCTTGTGGGGTACGATGAGAAATATGATCAAGCGAGTGCATCTGTTCGTCTCCGGTCGCGTCCAGGGGGTCTACTTCCGCGCGCACACGCATAAGAAGGCGCGGGCGCTTGCTCTGGCTGGCTGGGTGCGCAACCTCCCTGATGGGCGAGTGGAGATCGTTGCCGAGGGAGGGGAGGAGAAGGTCGCTTCCTTCCTTGACTGGGTGCGCCTAGGCCCGCCGGCCTCGCGGGTGGAGGACGTGGAGCTTGAGTGGGCAGAGCCCCAGGACGAGCGGGGATTTCGTATCCGGTACAGCTAGTGGTGCAGCCTTACTGCTGTTTCTGGTAGACGTAGCGCTTGATGTCAAGCTTGACGCTTTTCTCGAAAGGCTGATCGACCAGCGAGACCAAATCCTTGTTTTTGATCCGCTTGAAGACAGCCAGGTTCTCACTGCGCAGCTTAATCTTTTCCCAGATGTGATCGAGTGCTTTGTCAGGGTCAGTGATCCCCTGTTCCTTGAGGAACGTCCAGTTTGGGTAGATCATTGCCGCTACCGCTGGCGCCCCCTGGCGCTCCCCTTCGTGGATCATGATCTCTTCGATCGCTGGGATGTTCAGAAGTTCCCACTCGATCTCTTCTGGGTAGACGTTCTCTCCCGTCTCAAGAACGATCACGTTCTTGGCCCGGCCGGAGAGGATGAGCCTCCCTGCCTCTAGACGGCCGAGGTCGCCGGTGTGAAACCAACCCTCTTCGTCGATGACTTCTCGCGTTGCCTTTTGGTTCTTGTAGTATCCGGCCATCACGTTTGGCCCCCGGGCGAAAACCTCGCCGATTCCGTTCTTATCTGGGTGATCGACCCGGATCTCCACTCCTTTAATGGCGGTCATCCCCGGGTCTTCGGCGAACACTTCACAGGCAGTAAGCAGGGGTGAGGTCTCAGTAAGGCCGTAGCCTTCTAAAATTCCGATCCCCATCCGGCGGAGTCCACTCGCTACCTCGGGGTTTAGGGGCGCCCCACCCGAGGTTAAGAAGCGGAAGTCCTTTCCGAACAGCTTTCGTGTCACCAACTTTCCCATCAGGGTGGGGGAGAGGCGATCGATAGTCCTCTTTATAAGGCTCTTTTCAATCGACTGGCGTATTTTTCCATAAAGAATATGGTATAGCTTGGGAACACCGAGGAGGATCGTCGGCCTTGCCTTTAGCATGACCTGGGCGAGGTTTCTGTCGACTGGTGCGTATGTTGTTGTGCCACCCGTGCAGATCGGGCAGATCAGGGTGACTGTAAGTCCATAGATGTGATGCCAGGGGACGATAGAGAGGAAATTATCCTTAGAAGAGAGGTCGACGATTTTGATGGTGGTGAGGGCATTGGAGGAGATGTTGGCGTGGGTGAGCATTGCCCCCTTAGCGTTCCCGGTGGTTCCCGCGGTGTACATCAGTATCGCGAGATCATCTGGGCTGACCTTGATTGAGGGAAGAGGTTTTTGGCGGAGGACGAGGGCATCGAGGAAGAGGATCTCGTCTGTCTCAGGGCGATCCATCGAGATCAGAAAGAGGTCCGAGAGGGAACGTTCTTTGATTGCTTCTAAGTCACTCGCTTTGCCGCCCGAAAGAACAATCCCCTTTACCTCAGCCTCAGTAAGAATCCGTTCGATCTCACCTTGCTGTAATTCCGGGTCGAGGGGGACCACAGCAGCACCACAGTGGAGTATCCCAAAGAAAGCGGTTGCCCACGCGGCGCGCGGCTTAGATATAAGGGCTACCTTATCCCCCTTCTTGACTCCCAGCTCGGCAAGGGCGGCGGCAAGACGGCCGACCGTCTCTCCCAGTCGGCTGTAGGAGATCTCATTCAGAATAAGCCGGATACCCCGGCCCCGTTTTCTCTCCTTGGGGATCAGCATGCGTAGTGCTACATCCTCAGGGTGATCAGTAACCGCCTCGTTGAAGAGGTCATTGACCGTTGGATACATGATTACCTCCTTTGTAAAGGTGACGCTTGATGTCCATCGTGCTCGTCTTTTGAAACGGGCGATTTTAAGAGCGCTTAACCGTGCGTGTAACTAACTTTGGAATCATCAAATACACGTGGGATCGCCTCCCCTAAGATAGGTACTTCTCCGCCTCGATGGCGGCGATGGCTCCATCTCCAGCGGCAATGACGGCCTGTGCATAGCGGCTGGTAACGATGCGTGCGTCTCCGGCGGCGAAGACCCCTGGGAGATTGGTGCGCAGGCGATCATCGGTGATGATGTATCCGTGCTCATCCAGATTGAGCGTCCCCTGCAGAAAGTCCGTCTCGGGGAGGTGTCCAATGTTGATAAACAGGCCGTCGACCTTCACCTCTTCCACTTCGCCGGTGGTAAGATCCTTTAGCAGTACCCCTGTAAGGCGTTTCTCTCCTACCACCTTATCCACTACCTTGTTCCATAAGAAGCTGATCTTGGGGTGTTCCTGCACCCGTTTCTTCAGGATCGGCGAGGCGCGCAGAGCATGCGGGTCGCTTCTTTGATGGCGGACGATGATCCCTACCGACTCCACGAACTTGGTGAGGAAGAGTGCCTCGGTCAGACCCGAATCACCCGCTCCCACCTCGAGGATCTTCTTTCCTTGAAAGAAATAGCCGTCACAGGTGGCGCAGTAGGAAACGCCCTTGCCTTTGAGGCGCTTTGCCCCATCTGCCGAGATTTCACGCGGCCGCGACCCTGTGGCGATAATTACCGACCGTGTTTCAAACTCCCCCCTTGCTCCCTTAATCCGATAGTGGTGAGAAGTGGGCTCGATCCCGGTTGCCTCATCGAGAAAGATCTTCGTACCCAACCGTTCTGCTTGCTTGCGCATCTGTTGCATCAACTCGGGTGCACTGGTCTTCTCCTTAAAACCGGGGAAGTTCTCGATGAAGTCAGTCTCGTTTAACTGTCCACCAGGGACGGCCTTCTCGAGAAGGAGGGTGGAGAGGAGCGCACGCCCGGCGTAGATCGCCGCAGTAAGCCCTGCTGGCCCTCCGCCAATGATCACAACATCGTATGGCTTGCCCTCTTGCATAAGCCCGATTATAGGGAACACCTATTGGAGGTCAAAGTCCTCGAGCGAGAACACGTCCTTTGCCTTTTGGATCACTTGTTGGATTTTCAGCTTTGCTTGGTCGAGTTCGGTCTTGATCTTCGCGGCAAGGGCGATTCCTTCCTCGAACAGGTGAAGCGCCTCCTCCAGGGGAAGATCCTCCTCCTCAAGGCGTTTGGTGATCTCTTCCAATTTCCTCAGGGTCTCGTCTATCTTCAACTCTCGATTACCTCCTCCACCTGCGACAGGATTCTCCCGTTTAGCAGGCGGGTTTCAATCCGCTCTCCCGGGGAGAGGGAAGTGGCGTTACGGAGTGGGGTTGGCTTACCAGGGGTGAAAGTGAGGGAGTAGCCGCGGCGAAGAGGTAAGGAGGGGTCGGCAAGGCGCAGGAGATCCTCCAACCTAGTCGCATCGCGCTGGCGCTTCTTCCACGCCTCCCCGGTCAGTCGGAGGAGCTCAGCGAGGCGTAGATCGAGTCCCTGGGCGAGCATCTCTACCCTTCGTCCGGGGATGCGGAAGATGTATCCCTTGAGGTGTGTCTGCAGCCCTTGTACTCTGCGTTCGAGGAGGGCGCGCATGTTTCGCTGCGATTTTGCAAGGAAGGCGACAAGAGAGGTGAGAACCTCAAAGTGATCAGGGGTGACGAGCTCGGCGGCGGCAGAGGGGGTAGGGGCGCGCAGGTCGGCGACGAAGTCAGCAATGGTGAAGTCGATCTCGTGGCCGACGGCCGAGACGATGGGGATCTCGCAGTCAAAGATCGCCCGGGCGACCCGCTCCTCGTTGAATGAAGCGAGGTCCTCGAGCGACCCACCGCCGCGACCGACGATCAATAGATCAAGCGGGGTCTCGCGCTGGTTGAACGCCTCTGCTTGCGCGATCGCCGTGACGATCTCCTCGGCAGCGGTTTCACCTTGGACCGAGCTTGCGAAGAGATAGACCTCGGCGAGGGGCCAGCGCCGCTTAAGGACTGACCCAATATCGCGGATCGCTGCTCCGGTGGGCGAGGTCACTACCCCGATGCGTTGCGGAAAGGCAGGGACCGGCTTTTTGTGAGCTTTGTCGAACAGGCCTTCTCTTCCGAGTTTTTCCTTCAATCGTTCAAAGGCGAGCTGCAGCGCCCCCACGCCGGCCGGCTGGATAATGGAGACGACGAACTGATAACGGCCCCGCGGCTCGTAGATGGTTAGCCGCCCATAGGCGAGGATCTCCATCCCGTCCTCGATTGTTGGGGAGTGAAGAAACGCCGAGCGCCCTTTGAATCGGACCGCGGAGATCTGTGATCCCTCGTCCTTAAGTGTGAAATAGAGGTGTCCAGACATTGCACGGATCAGGTTGGAAACCTCCCCCTTCAACCAAACGGATCCGATCTCACCCTCCAGGATCTGGCGGGCCTTCCTGTTCAATTCGGATATAGTGTATATTCGCTCTTCGCGCATCTTCTTATGGAGTGTATCTCCCACGTGGCAAAAAATGAAGGGAAAGCAGGAATCCTTGAAAACCAGGAGTTTCCTCGCTATAGTTTCACCTATGTACGATGGTGGCAAAGGTCGATTTCCTGCCACTATGCGACTTAAGAAAAGGTCGGATTACAAACGAGTCTATCGTTGCGGGGTGGCGAGGAAAAGAACGTATTTTTCTTTTCACATCTTCCAAAGAGAAGGGCCAGCAAGGCTGGGGATTGTGATTCAGCGGCGATGGGGGACCGCGGTAAAGCGCAATCGTATGAAGCGGGTAATTCGGGAGACCTTCCGTCGAAATAGTGAGCTCTTCACTGGGATGGACATCATCGTACGACCGCGCGAGGTGTGCAAGGGGTGTGAAGCGGAGGAGGTCAAGCGGTTGTTAATTAAAGAGTTTCGGGAGGCCGCTGGCACGGAGGTGGAAAGTGAATAAGGAAAAATTCTTTCTGACTAAAGAGGGATACGCACTGATGCAGCAGGAGCTCGAGCATGCTAAGAAGATCCTCTACGAGGAGATCCCTGAGAAGCTGAAGGCCTCAAAGCTGAACGGAGGTGATCTGCGCGAGAACAAGGAGTACATATACCTGCAGAGCGAGCAGCAGTACTACGAGCGTGAGGTGCGTCGGCTCACCTCGATCCTGGAGAGAGCGGAGGTCATCCCCGATGAGGAGATTTCAGCGGAGGAGATCGGTATCGGGTCTAGCTTCATCCTTCAGGATCTCGACATCATGGAGAGCGGAACCTTTAGCCTTGTGAGCCCGGTTGAGGTCGACTTGGAGAAGGGCAAGATCTCCATTGTCTCACCGGTGGGGAAGGCCCTCCTCGGAAAAGCCGAGGGGGAGGAGGTCAAGGTTGATCTCCCTTCAGGGACGACGCGCTTTCGTGTCATCGCGATCAATAAAAAATGAATGAGTCGCTGATCCAGGCCAGGCTGGAGAAGCTTAAAGGACTGAGGGAGAAAGGGATTGATCCCTATCCTGCCCGGTTCTCTCGCAGTCATACCATCGGCGAAGTAAGCGCCCGTTTTTCCTTTCTTAAAGAGGGGGAGCAAAGTGGCGAGCAGGTGACGGTCGCCGGTCGGCTGGTTGCCCTCCGTCGTATGGGTAGGGCTTCGTTCCTCGACTTACGGGATGGAAGTGGCAAGATCCAGGTGCATGCGTCTGCCGGCAGGCTCGGCGAAGAGCGTTACCAAGAGTTGTGCTCAAGCGACATCGGCGACTTCCTCGGGGTGAGGGGCGATGTCTTTCGCACCAAGATGGGAGAGTTGACGGTGGAGGTAGCGGAATGGTCACTTCTTTCAAAGGCACTCCGGCCCTTGCCGGAGAAGTGGCATGGCTTGAAGGACATTGAGCTTCGTTATCGCCATCGCTCGCTTGACCTGGTCGCTAACCAGGCGGTACGGGAGGCGTTCGTCCGCCGCTCCCGTATGGTCTCCGCGATGCACCGCTTCCTTGACGCCCGCGGCTTCCTCGAAGTAGAGACACCAATGATGCAGCCGATCGCCGGTGGAGCGACGGCACGGCCGTTTGTCACCCATCACAATGCACTGGACATCGATCTCTACCTGCGCGTTGCCCCCGAGCTCTATCTGAAGCGGTTGGTAATTGGCGGCCTGGAACGAGTATATGAATTGGGGAAAAGCTTCCGCAACGAGGGGGTCTCCACTGAGCACAACCCTGAGTTCACCATCCTGGAGATCTACGAGGCGTACTCCGACTACGAGGGGATGATGTCCCTCGTGGAGGAGTTGGTGGCAGAGAGCGCGCAGGTGGCCGTGGGCTCGACGCGCATCACCTACCAGGAGAACGAGATCGACCTTTCCCCTCCCTGGCGGCGGATCGGCCTCGTACAAGCGGTGGAAGAAGCCACTGGCCTTTCCCTTGATGGAGTTACAGAGTCAGACATTCGAAAGCAAGCTCGAAAGAAGGGGATCGAGCTTCCAGAGCTCTCACACGGGAAACTCATCGAGCACCTATTTGAGAGATTCGTCGAAGCCGGGCTGATTCGACCGACGATTGTCAGGGACTATCCAATGGACATCTCGCCGCTTGCCAAGAGGAAACAGGGCACGGAAGGACTCGTGGAGCGGTTCGAGTTGTTCATCGGTGGGGTAGAGATCGCCAACGCGTTCACCGAGTTGAACGATCCCATCGACCAACGCGCTCGCTTTGAGGATCAGGAGCGTCTGCGAGAGGCTGGGGATGATGAGGCGCAGCGAATGGACGAGGATTTCTTGTTTGCCCTGGAACATGGGATGCCGCCGGCCGGCGGGATTGGGATCGGAATCGACCGATTGGCTATGCTCTTTACTGACTCTCCCTCCATCCGCGACGTGATCCTCTTTCCCACCCTGCGGGCAAGGGAGGCAAGAAGGTGAGTACTTGGACGCGCCTAGTGAGTCGATGGGACCTTGCTATCGAGGAGCTTCTGCGCTGGGATGCCGAAACTATGCAGGCGATCAGCGGGCACCCTCTTCTCAAGAGGCTTTCACTCCTGTTCGTCATTGCCACCTACCTCGGCGATGGTTACCTGTGGGGTGGGCTTGCCCTGGGGTTGATCATATTTGGCTCACCGATCGACCGGAGCTATGTGTTGGTCGGCCTCGGGATCTCTATCGTCAATATAGCTGTCTTCCGTCTGTTCAAGCTGCTGTTCAATCGCCCACGACCGGCGCTGGTCTTTTTTGGCCTCCGCTCACGTTTGATCGACAGCTACTCCTTCCCCTCTGGACATGCCACTATCTCGTTCGGGATTGCCTGGGTAATCACCGTATGTTATCCGAACATCCTCATCCAGCTCGCCGCATACTTAGTTGCGATCATAATCGCCTTTTCTCGTGTCTATGTGAGGGAGCACTACCCACTTGATGTCATCTGTGGCGCACTCCTCGGTTCGTTTACCGCTGCCTATCTCCTTCCTGTGTTCGAGCGGTTTCTCTTTTGACAGTAAGGGTTTGCGCACCGTACAATAAAGGGCGTTGCACTGTGGAGCGCAGCGTAAGGAGAGATTGATGAAAAGACATACTTCCCAACGCGCGTTAGGGACACCGCGTTCTGCAATCCGTGAACTCCTCAAGTTGACTGAGAAACCGGAGATCATCTCGTTCGCCGGTGGGCTCCCCGACCCTGAGACCTTTCCACACGAGGAGTTGGCTGAGATTGCGGCCGACGAGCTGCGTGGGCATTACCGTAACGTTCTTCAGTACGGGCTGAGCGAGGGGAGCCAGACCTTGCGCCGCGCGGTGATCGACTGGCTGCGGCCGCAGGGACTGGACCTGAGCTTAAATCAGGTGCTGGTAACGACCGCCTCGCAGCAGGGGTTGGACTTGTTAGCCAAGGCATTTCTTGACCCAGGAGATGTCATCTTCTGTGGCCTGCCCACCTATCTGGGGGCGATCCAGTCGTTTAGCCTGTTCCAGGCTGATAAGATCGGGGTCCCGCTGCAAGAAGATGGGATGGACCTCGACGTCCTCGAGGAGCAGATCGCTGAGGCGAGGCGAGTGGACAAGGTACTCAAGGCGATCTACGTGATCCCTGACTTTCAGAATCCGGCTGGGATCACGATGTCACTTGAGAAGCGCAAGCGCCTGCTTGAGATTGCCGAACAGGAGGACTTGCTGATCTTCGAGGATAACCCCTATAGTCAGCTCCGGTTCGCGGGAGAAGCGGTGCCGACGCTTAAGAGCATGGATGAAAACGGTCGGGTGATCATGCTCTTTAGCCTATCCAAGGTGTTGTCGGCGGGACTGCGACTGGCATTCCTGATTGCCCAGGAGGATCTGATAGAGATCCTTTTGCGGATGAAGCAGGCCTCGGACCTGTGCACCTCCAAGCTCACGCAGCATCTGGCGGCTCGGTACATCAAAGACTACGGAATGGAGGATCACCTGAGGATTTTGCGCGAACGCTACCGCGCCAAGCGCGACGCGATGATCGCCGCGCTCGAGAAGTACATGCCAACGGAGGAAGGGATCACTTGGACTCGTCCTGATGGCGGCCTGTTCCTGTGGGTCCGTCTTCCTGAGGAAGTTGATACCGAGGAGATGTTTCCCCGAGCTTTGGAACATAACGTCGCATATATAGTCGGAAGCGCATTCTACGTCGATGGGGGCGGGAAGAACACCATGCGCCTCTCTTTCTCCGTAAACAGTGAAGATGAGATTGAAGAGGGGATCAAACGTCTCTGTCAGGTCGTGCGCGAGGAGCTTGCCGCCAAGCGCGTCGGGCTCACCGCGTCGTGAAAAATTTCCACTTTGCAAGGACCGTGTGAGTTCAACGTCGGGGGCAAGCCCCGACGCTACGAAATACTGTTCCAAATGGTGATTTCTCTGTAGCGTCGCCGCTTGTCTGCGACGTTCCTCCTAGCGCAGGATGTCAGGGAGGGCTTCGATAAACCTAGTCACCAACCGGATCGTATTCTCAAGGTCGTTCAGCCGCAGGGTGGAGGTCGGCGAGTGGATGAACCGACAGGGGACAGAGACCACGCCGGAGAGGACCCCCGCCCGGGAGAGGTGGATCGCGCCGGCGTCGGTCCCGCCGTAGGTGGGTAGTTTGTATTGGTACGGTATTGTTGCTTCTTCAGTGACTGCTGCCTGTTCCAATGCTTCGACCATCCGCCGCGAGACGATAATCGACCGGTCAGCGACCGTAATCGCTGGGCCGCGACCGAGGCGGACCGGCTGGCTCTCCTCGGGAATCCCGGGCATATCAGCTCCGATCGTTCCCTCCAGGGCGAGGGCGAGATCCGGATCGATCTGATAGGCGGCGGTGCGCGCCCCGCGCAGGCCCACTTCCTCACCGATGACGAAGGAGAGGACGAGGTTCACCTTGAGATCTCTCTTCGCCAGTCGACGCGCCGTCTCGATCATCACCGCGCACCCCACTCGATCGTCGAATGCCTTCCCCGTGACGTAGCCTGAGTAAAGCTCGGTGAACGGGTAGTGGATCGTGAGCGGGTCACCGATGTTTATCCCCATGTCAACGGCTTCCTGCCTCGACGAAGCCCCGACATCGATAAACATCCCCTCAAGCGGGATTGGCCGCTTTCGTTCCTCCTCTTTTAAGATATGTGGTGGGGCAGAACCGATCACCCCATAGCGCTTCTCTCCGGAACGGGTGAGGATCTCCACCCGGTGGCTGGGGATGATCCGCTCATCCCACCCGCCGAGCAGGGCGAAGCGGAGGTACCCTTTCTCATCGATCCACTTCACCATGAAACCCACCTCATCCATGTGGGCGTCGAGCATCAGGGTGAACTCCTCTTTCCCCGTCCGTGTGGCAAAGAGGTTCCCCAACGTATCGGTCTTTACCTCATCCACGTACGGCGAAACAAGGTCCGTGATCCTTTCTCGTACCTCATCCTCAAAGCCGGAAACACCGAACGCATCCGAGAGTTCACGCAAGAGATCGATCGATTCCATCAAAAAGCCTCCTTTCGAAGTCAAGGAAGATTATAGAGGCCGGTTTTACTCTTGCAATCGGAGAAGGGATATCGCTTAGTGCTTTCTTCCGGATGTAAGGACTAGCGGGGTGTGCGCTCTAACGCGGCTAGGACCGTCCTTTTGGTGAGGAGGGACCGTTCGGCAGGATGTTCGAGGAAGGGCGAAACGTCCTCTGAAACGGAGGTCCAGTTGAGCTGTTCCAACCTTTCACGGATGATTGACCGCCAGTTCTCATTCGTCACACGATCACCTTTCCAACCCGTCTGTTGAAGCGCGTTGTTCAGCAAAACGATGTTGGGAACAACGGGCTCTGGCCGCGTGAGATACCATAGAAGATCATAGAGATCGCGGCCCTTGGTGTAGGATCGCATGAGGAAGGCGTGGATCTTCCCTGCCATCAGGGAAGGAAGGTCGTGGTGCCATAATCCAAGCAGGAAGTGCCGGTTGATCACCGTCTGCTCGGTCTTCGCCCCAGGCGGAGGGTTCGTATCTATCTCAACCTTGATAGACAGCTTCTGAGTCCGGTGGGGGCTCAATCCTGCCTCGTAGAGGAGTTCGGGAAACCGAAAGAAAGCCGAGTGCACCGTTTTTCCCGTCTTTGGATGCACTGACACCTCAAACCCTGCCTTGGTAAGATCCGTCTCGATTGCTTGGAGCAGTGTATCAAAGCGATAACCGGTTTTGCGTTCTAGGGAGAAGTCAAGATCCTCGGAGAATCGGGGGAGTCCGTAGAGGAAGCGAAGTGCGGTGCCGTCGACAAATGCCAGTTGCTCAAACGCCCGCTTTCCCTGAAGCGAGTAGAGAATGTGCGCCTGGAGGTACTCCCGCAGGAGATTCGCCTTCTGGGGCTCCGGTGTCTCTTTAACCAGTTGCAGTGCTCTATCCTTCATGGGGAAATCTCCTTTGATAGCACTTCGCGGTAGGAGAGGAAGCGCTCGACGCCTTGAGTGATCTTACGCAGCTTGATCCGGCGGGCGAAAGAGGAGAGCCGCCCTGGATCGATCTGGTCGAGGTCCTGAAACCGCATCTCCTCGATTCGGGAAAGAGGGATCGGGCCGCTCCAGAAATAGAAGAGGTCGACGAGAGCCTTCTCTGGGAGGGCGATTATCACCTCGATCCCGCGGAGGAGGACCCTTTCAAAGCCGAAGAAGAGCCTTGATTGCACGTGACGATAGCGAAACGTTCCAAGTGGAGTCTCCTGAACGGCTGGCCGCCTCGTTGTCACGGAGGTGACGACGGGTGTCGATTCAGGGATGAGCCCGTACCAGGAAAGGGCACGCTCGAGGCTGACGTAGGAGGGATACACAAGGCGGTTTGCCACGTGTTCGAGTGGTGGATCGATCCTCCGATATGGTTCGGCAATCATGTACTTTCCGCGCGCAAGCTTGACCAACCGGTTGTTTGCCACCCAACGGCTCAATTGTACTTGTAGCGTGCGCGCGTTGGGCTGACCGGCGTAGACCATCGCCGGTTCGATCACCGGGCAGTCCCCGAAGCATTTCAGAAAGGCGTTCCAGTTCATAGCGAAAGTATAGCAAAAACGCTATTCTTCTGCAACGATTACGATTGCCACGCTATAGCCCTCGTTCGTAGGGTGGGGGCCAGGCCCCATTGCCCTTCTGGTTACCGTCAGCGAGATCATCTATGCACCTGATCGTCTCTCGAAGTTTCGTATGCTCATCCCCCCCACCGCCTCCATCCCAGAGAAAAGTTGTTACTCTTGACTTGCGGTCTGAATTTGATACCATAAAAAGGCCGGAGGTGGTAGCGATGAACATTTCGACAGACATCAAGTCGGTGACATATCTCAAATCCAAAACAGCGGATCTATTGAAGCAGATCAATGAGAGTCGTCGCCCTGTAGTCATTACGCAAAATGGGGAACCAAGAGGAGTATTGCAAGACCCAAAGAGTTATGAAAACATGCGAAATGCGATAGGAATTTTAAAACTTCTATCACAGAGTGAAGAGGATATTAAGAATGGCAGATCGAAATCTCAAAAGAGTGTATTTGGAAATATAGAAAAATTACTGACAGGTAAATGAGCGAGAAATACGAGGTACTGTGGGCTGCAAAAGCTGAGGATGATTTAGCTAATATTGTAGACTACGTAGCCAATGACAGCCCTTCAAACGCGCTGAAGATACTACAAAAAATCAAAGAAGCCGCCGCGCAACTTTATCATTCCCCCGAGCGCGGACGCATCGTGCCAGAATTACAAGATCAAGGTATCCTGCAATATCGAGAGTTGATTGTTCCCCCTTGGCGGATCATATACAGAACAGCGGGGAAGAATGTATTCGTCCTATCTGTGCTCGATTCACGAAGAAACGTAGAAGACATTCTACTGGGACGACTCATTAAACCAAGAGGATATAACGGATACTAATGAAACGTTAATATACCGCGAGGATACTCTCAGGTTCTCTATGAATCAGGAGCTGCGATATAGAGGTGCCGGCTTGGGGATCGAAAGCCAAGAGTCATCCCCTCACGACTGAAACTTCAGGAAGCGCTAAATCCACGAGCATACGCTTCCTTCGTCCTTGGAGAGTAGTGCTTGTCCCGCCAAGCCTGTCGTACTTGTTCCAGCAGCTTCATATCTACATCCTTTCATGCAAGGATCTTCTTGCCGATATTTGTACAGAAACGTGGTGGGAAGGCCATGTCTTCGCAGTTGGCATAATGTAGAGCTCGCAGTATTATGTTGTAGGCTTGCAGACTAATCATTGTTGGGCGGCGGAGGGTTGTCATGGAGCATGCACAGTCTGAATTCACTGGCGAGGTCAAGCCTGTTCTGTATGTCGCAGACGTCCGTCGGAGCGTGGACTTCTACCGAGGCTGCCTCGGTTTCGAGTTTCTGTTCTTCTACGACTTCGATAACAGGCGATCTGTTGTCACCTGGGAACAGCCCTACCCGCCTCGTTACGCGGAGATGGCCGCGGCGGGTCAGAAGTTCGGACTGCATCTACCTGGCTGTGACGCGTCTCGCGCTCGCGTTGGACGCCAGAGGTTGTACTTCCGTGTCCGCAACCTCGCAGCACAACACGGGCGCGTGAGTGCGACTGGCATTGATGTCGGGGCGATCGTGCATACTGCGTGGATGGATATGTTTGACGTCAAGGATGCCGATGGGCACGAGATCGTATTCGCGTCCACCGATTCGTCGTTGCATACTCTCGATCCATGGTAGAGACGTCTTGCTGTCACGGCTATTATCTGCCTCGGGCGAAGTCTCAATTGGCGCACGAAGGCGACTGTTCGGTGCCGCCCAACCACGGGATGCAACGGACGCGGCCTGAGGCCACCGAGGGAAACAGGTGGAGGGATTGAAGCGGCGGCCCAGGCCGCGCCGCTGATCCCGTAACCGTTGTGCATAGGAAGAAACGATCAAGCTAGAACCTTCTGTGTCGTCCGATAGCCGAGCTGATAGGAGGCCGAACATGAAACCGAAGAAATCGTGGCGCGAGAAACTGGCCGACAGCAAGGATCTGCCCAAAGTCGTCGAGATCGACGAGAAGATGAGCAAGCGCTGGGGAACCGGTACAGCGGTGATTCCGGCACCGATGGAAGTGGACGAGATCATGCGCGCGGTTCCCGAAGGCAAGCTGATCACGATCAACGAGATCAGAGAGATCCTTGCGGAGCGGCACGGAGCGTCGATCGGCTGTCCGATGACAACCGGCATTTTCGCCTGGGTCGCTGCGCACGCTGCAAACGAAGACGAGGAGGACGGTGTAGAGGACATCACCCCCTATTGGCGAACGCTCAAGTCGACTGGCGAGCTGAATCCCAAATACCCGGGAGGAATCGAGGACCAGAGAAAGCGCCTGGAAGCCGAGGGACATAAGGTGATCCAGAAGGGCAAGAAGTTCGTTGTGCAAGGCTTTGAGGAATCTCTGGGTGCCTTCTGAATGTTTCACATGTGAGTGTTCCGCTAAGGAGATGACTTAATGGACCAAGAACTTTTTTCTCAGCTGGAAGAACAGGGTTACCGAGGTCGCATCGTATCGATTGACCACCTGGATGAGCTGCGGAAAGAGATCGAAGGGCGCCACGAGCAGGGCCTCTTCGACGAGGAATTCTACCAAAAATACCTATCGTGGTTCGCGTTCGCCCTCCCCGACAGCCTGCCAGAGGTCAAGTCCCTGATCGTGGTCGCCGTTCCACAGCTACAGTACCGGATCGTCTTTACCTGGAAGGGCGAACCACGGCCGTTTCTCATTCCTCCCACTTACGTTGGCTACAACGACACCAAAAACCAGGTCGAGAAGCTCCTCGCGGAGGCTGTCGAGCCGCAAGGGTATGGTGTGGAGAGGGCGAAGCTGCCGGAGAAGCTGTTGGCCGTGCGAAGTGGCCTTGCCGCCTACGGCAGGAACAACATCAGCTACGTCCAGGGCAAGGGAAGCTTTCAGGAGCCCGTGGCCTTCTTCTCCGATCTACCCTGCGAAGACGACACGTGGCAGGAAGCGCAGATGATGGATGCTTGCGAGAATTGTGCGGCTTGCCTTCGCAGCTGTCCCACTGGCGCGATCAGCTCCGACCGGTTCCTGCTCCACGCCGAGCGGTGTATCACCTTTCACAACGAACAGCCGGGCGACGTTTCGTTTTCGAAGTGGATCGATCAAGCATGGCACAACTGTCTCGTTGGGTGTCTCCTCTGTCAGAAGGTCTGCCCGCAGAACAGGGAATTCCTGGATTGGGTCAAAGACGGAGCGCAGTTCTCAGAAGAGGAGACCATCCTCATTCTGGAGGGCGTTCCGTTCGAACAGCTTCCCGCTGACACCAGCGCCAAATGGAAGCATCTCGGTCTGGACGAGGACTACGACATCTACCCGCGCAACCTGAAGGTTTTGCTCGATAGATGAGGACGGATGGGAAGATTAAAAGGAAAGCTCTGGCTACAGACTGTTTGGTTCTCGGAAAATAGTGCCTGGCGCGACAAACCTGTCGTACTTGATCCAGCAGCTTCATATCTACATCTTGCCATGCAAGCATCTTCTTGCTGATATTTGTACAGAAACGTGGTGGAAAGGCCATGTCTTCGCAGTTGGCATAATGTAGAGCTCGCAGTATTATGTTGCAGGCTTGCAGACTAATCATTGTTCGATGCAAAAATGAAACACCCAGACCATATCGATGGCCAGCGCGTACGCTTGCGTCCTGCAACTCTGGAGGATCGACAGCAGATCTATCAGGCCCTGGCCCGCTCAGACCTGACTGACATTCTGCTCGGGCATCCGTCGCAGGATTACACCCCTTTGTTGAGCTACGAGGCGTTCTGCGATGATTACAAGCAGTACTACTTCGATGATTCGAATTCAGAAGGCGGACGCTGCTTTGTGATTGAGGTTGATGGCCAAGCCATCGGCCAGGTGAACTATAACGATATTGAGAGGGACAAAAACCGAACGGAGTTAGACATCTGGATGTTTGCAGAGCATCATTGCGGCCACGGTTACGGATCTGAAGCCTTGCGTCTGCTTTGTGACTATCTCCGCAGCCAATTCAATGTGGAGGGCTTCTACATCAAGCCATCAGCCAGCAATCCGAGAGCCATCCGTGCATACGAAAAGGCTGGATTCAGGAGGAGTGCTCTGTCCGCCGAAGAAGCACAGGTTGAGTACGGCGAGAAGGATAGTATCGACACTGTCTACATGACAAGGAACATCGAACAAAGCGTTCCAGGCGACGCTTGACAGCGCGCCTGAACGCAGACGTTAGGCGAAAGGGGAAAATATGCGAGATGTTGGATACAAGCGACTTCCGGAGTTCATTGAGGAAGATTACATCTCCGCGATAGAAACTGCCATCAGTCGGTGTATTTATCCACGATACTTCGTCGAGATCTCCCGCATTTCGCAGGACGAGGAACGTACTCTTGGTTACGATGGAGTCATAACTACGCTGGTTCCCTTCTACATTCAATTCAAACGTTCGACTTTTCACACTCCACAGTTTCAGGGTAAGACGACTAAAGATAGAGAATCTTGCGGCTACTCAAACCGTTGTGGTTTCTTCTCATTCACCCTTCACAAAGACAGGAATTCAAAGAAGTACGATCAGCACAATGCCTTGTACAGCTTATCCCAGCATGCTAAGGCAGCATATGTCGCCCCACTGTTCTACAAGCGTTCAAAGCTATCTCGCCTCAAAGAGTGGACTCATCCCTATCCGTGGTACTACGATGATGTGGTCATAGTACAGTCGTCCACTCCTCATGTCCCCGTCGTCTTTCGAAATGTCAGGGTCATTATGGACTCGATAACAATTCCTCCGCATGCACCGATCGTCGATCACACACCCAGTCACGAATACACGTTTTCGCGCAACGGAAACATTTGTTTTCACAGCAAGCCTCTACCTCTGGACATCCCGCGGACGACGCTGCATGAGTTTATTGTACAGCTTGTGAGAAGTGCTCAAGTCCAAGAGCAACGCAGATTCGATGACGGCCGTTGGCTTTTCAAAGTCATCCCTGAGCTTTTTCACACAGACTGGCGCTCCAGAGGCCTGAAGGGCACAATCAAATCATACCTCGTGGAGTTGGACCTTCTCCCGGCGACGTGGAGTGGCGACCTTCATAGCTTCGTATTTGAAGAAATGGATGCAGCATCTCGTTTCCTTCTGGCGGAGGTATTGCTGCAAAACGAGTTCGGTATTATGCAGTATTTGATGAGAATGGGCAAAGCCTAACAAGCGGCTGCTACGGACGCGCTACCACGCGCCGCAGAGCCTCAGTGTTACGCGGCTAGCACTCATTCAGCTACCGCCTTTACGACACTTAAGAATTCGGAGAAAAAATTGAGTGAGAACAAATCCTATACGCAACTGCAGATGGTGTGGCCGGAGCGTCTTCTGAATGTCCCGCCTGCTGTGCGCCTGCCTTCTGGATATGTATTGCGTACATATCAACAGGGAGATGGACCCCGCTTTTACAAGGTCATGGAACTGGCCGGGTGGCCAGGATGGAATGATGAGAAGTTGCGGCCCTGGCTCTTGAGAATTCTGCCAGAGGGCTGGTTTATGGCCATCCACGAGGAGAGCAGCGAGATCGTGGCGACTGCTATGGCTCTGCACGATCACACATGGTTGTTTCCTTTTTGTGGTGAAGTGGGATGGCTGGCCGGTGACCCTGCCCATGCTGGCAAGGGATTGGGTATGGCTGTCTCTGCCGCTGTCACTGCGCGGTTCATCGAGGCAGGATACCGCAATATCCATCTTTATACTGAGCATTGGCGGTTGGCGGCATTGAAAATCTACCTGAAGCTTGGGTATATACCTTTTCTGTATACGTCGGAGATGCCGGAACGCTGGCGGGCAATCTGTGCGCAACTGCAATGGCCATTTACACCTGAGATGTGGATGTCATAAAACATCGGTGTTCTTTCTCTTGAGGAAGCCGCCCAACCAGTCGCTGCAGCCGACCGCGGTGTCGAGAGTCTTTTTGAGGTTTGCGTTGCCTTTGGTGCGTTCTAGTTTATGTTGGGCATCACTGTGCAATCCGCGCGGCGGGTGAGCTCCCGGTCGATGGAGCGGGCGCGTAGCGCTTCCCAACTCCCGCCGTTAAACGATGAATTTCGAACATAACTCCTTGAGACGTACCGTACCTCAATAACTACCGGCTTCAATATCATGTAGCCGTTTGAGCGTCGGATCGTTGATCTTCAAGGCCGCCCGAGCGACTCGGCGATCCGTTCGGCGAGGGGTTTGGGAATCTCGGGGAGGGAGGCGATCTCTTCGACATCGCGTGTGTAAGCCGTGCGAGCCAGCCAGATTTGGCTATAGCCAACATTGGCTATTCTCTTTCGAGCCAGGCGCAAGAGACCCTGTCTGTCACGGAAAGTATAGAGGCGCATCTTGCAATCCAACACATCGTTGCAGGCTATCTTGTTCTGTTAGGTGTTTTCTGCTTCAACCTTCTGCCAGAACTCCTTGTGTTCTACGCCTCCCGTCTCCCGAATCTGCTGCCGCGCTGTATTCAATATCGTTCTAAATCTCGGCGTGTAGACCAGTATCAGCCGCTCCAGCTCTTCCTCGTCTTCTACCGGCAGCAACACCGCCACCGGCTTCCCGTGCCGTGTCACCACTACCGGCCCCTCTGCGGACGCTTTCAAATAGGCGCTGAACCGTGCCTTCACCTCTGCTACTGACACTATCTTCATAGTTCCACTTCCTCTCCACCTATGACCAACCAATTTCCCTCTTTCACTCCTATTGCCAGGATGTACACCTTCTCCTGCTCCCGATCTATTTCGTGGAACACCCGAAATCGGTTGTTCGGCCCAAATCGTACCTCCCACTCTGCTTCAAAGACCACGGTGCGCTTCAATGGCTTCCGGTTCCTTGTTTCTACATCCGGCTCAAACTGTAGTTGTGCTTCAATCTCGTTGCGAATCAGCGCATAGTATTTGCGCTCAATCACCTGTAGTTGTTTCTTTACTTCAGAATACAGGGGGAGTCAACCTCTCTCGCTGGAAAAGAGATGGGATTGCGTCTTGCAATCCAACACCAGAGTTCAGTGGGATCGAGGAACTCCTTCTAAAGTTTCTTTGATCCGTACCTTGCGTGATCACTGAACTTCAGTATTCCGTAGTCATTTGAGCGACGAATGGCGGACCTTCAGGGAAGGCCAAGCTGCTCGGCGATCCGTTCGGCGAGGGGTTTGGGAATCTCGGGGAGGGAGGCGATCTCATCGATGCTTGCACGCGAGAGACGGTCGAGTGAGCCGAAGCGCTTGATGAGCGCCGATCTTCTTTTTGGCCCAATTCCCGGAATCTCATCGAGCTGCGAGGAGAGGGAGCGGCGGGCGCGCAGCCGGCGGTGATAGGTGATCGCGAACCGATGGGCCTCATCGCGGATCTGGCGGAGCAGGAGAAGCGCCTTGCTATCAGGTGGAAGGCAAATCGGGTCCGACTTTCCAGGCTGAAAGACCTCCTCGTGGCGCTTGGCGAGACCGATCGTCTCGATCCCATCGACCTCGAGTTCGGTCAAGACCGATACCGCGACGTTCAGTTGCCCCTTCCCCCCATCGATCAACAATAAGTCGGGAAACTGTGAGAACTTCCCGCGCGACACGCTCGGATCGTTTAACTCGGCTAAGCCGCGGCGGAAGCGGCGACGGAGGACCTCGGCCATCATCGCGTAGTCGTCTGGTTTCCCTCCAAAGCGCACCTTGAACCGGCGGTAGGCGTCGCGCAGGGGACGTCCGTTCTCGAAGACGACCATCGATCCGGTCGCCTCCCCTCCTTGCGTGTTTGAGATGTCGAAGGCCTCGATCCGCTGCGGGAAGGATGACAGGGAGAGCGCCTCGGCGAGCTCGGCCAGGGCAGCGCTTGACTCTCCGCGGAGCGAGGTCGTGATCCTCTCCCCTTTGAGGGAATAGCGCGCGTTTTCGTTCGCCATCTCGACCAATCGGTGCTTCTCCCCGCGTTGGGGGAACTTCAATCTTGCACGCTTCCCGCGTAGGGAGG
>Ga0209986_10000628_pt1 | contig 34526 bp, 30 predicted proteins | sample BlataG_FD_183168 | JGI IMG/M metagenome (GOLD analysis project Ga0209986, IMG submission 183168) | Deep subsurface microbial communities from Black Sea to uncover new lineages of life (NeLLi) - Black_00105 metaG (SPAdes) (version 2) | ecosystem: Environmental > Aquatic > Marine > Oceanic >...
GAGTAATTTTGCCCTGGTTGGAATGGCTGGTTTAATGGCCGGAGTGATGCACGCACCCCTGACAGCCATATTTTTAATTGCAGAGATCACCGGAGGGTATAGTTTGCTCATTCCCTTAATTATAACCGCAACATTTTCTTTCATTACCATCATGTATTTTGAACCACATTCAATATACACCAAACGACTTGCAAAACGGGGTGAGTTGATCACTCATCACAAGGATAAAGCCGTATTGACACTTATGAATTGGAAAAAAGAAATTGAAAAGGACCTGAAAACCATTCATCCCGATGCCACACTCAGGGAATTGGTGAAAATCATTTCCAGGTCAAAACGAAATATTTTTCCGGTAGTAGACGATGAAAATATGCTGCTTGGGGTAGTCCTTCTGGACAATGTACGGGATATTATGTTCAACCACGAAATGTATGACTTGACTTTTGCCAGGGACCTCATGATCACTCCTCCCAGTTATGTTTCTTCGACTGATAATATGGAAACGGTAATGCAAAAATTCAGTGAATCAGGAGTCTGGAATTTGCCGGTAATCGATAATGGCAAGTATGTGGGTTTTATCTCTAAATCGCGGATATTTACAGCTTACCGTAAGGTATTGGTACAGGTTTCGGATTACTAGTAATCAAGATAAAAAAAAGCTGCCCCTTCAATAAAAGGACAGCTTCTTTTCCGCTTCTTTTCGTGTATTACGCCATATGTTTTACATTAAGACCATACAAAACAATGAATAAGATGGCAATGAAGGAACTAAAGATTGCCATAAAACCACCTAATAGCCCACCTAATACAATCAGGGCAATTACGGGAGCAATTTCACCGACAATATAAATATAATATCCCGTTTTCTTCAGGCTCCACATCATTAAAACTCCCACAAGAACTACCAAAGCGGCAATGATGTTTATCGCTGCCATTGTTGAGGCATTGGAAACTATTTTGGAAACAGATTCCCCTACTACGGGAACTTCCTCAACGGCTTCCATTGCTTCCATAACTTCTTCGGAGGTTTCCATGATAGCTTTTGAAACACCTCCTCCGATTAGGGCAACGATACTGGAGATTACTACAAATCCTACTCCAATAAAGCTTAAGATGCAGAGTACGGTAAGGAAAGTTGGTCTTTCTTTTTTTGCCGGTTGTTGTTGTTCAACATTCTCAGCTTGTTTTTCTTCCATAGGTTCGGTTTTTTGTTCTTCCATAATGTAAAGATTAGATTAGTTATATAAATTAAATTAAGGATGTTTTTTCCGAATTAGCAAATTTTGTTTAACTTATTTTATCAATAAATTTTTACGAGAGTTATTAAGTTATTCGTTATTAGTTAATTGAATTTATTTCTGTATTTAAACAGCTGCTTGATTTTTTAACTACGCATTTCTCGTATGAACCAAAAAAACCAACCCTGGAACCCGTAACCCGAAAAAAGTTTGTACCGAAATCCTTTCCTAATTTCTGTCGAAAGATTTATCTTTAAGCCCGTTTCAAAATTTTAATGGTAAACAAACATGAAAAAAGATAAAAGAATCTTTAATATTATTGAAAAAGAATATCAACGGCAGCTTAATGGAATAGAATTGATCGCATCTGAAAATTTTGTAAGTCCCCATGTGTTGGAAGCAATGGGTTCTGTTCTGACCAATAAATATGCCGAAGGATATCCGGGTCACCGGTATTATGGTGGTTGCGACTTTATTGACGAGTCGGAACAGCTTGCGATTGACAGGTTGAAGGAATTGTTCAAAGCCGATTACGCAAACGTTCAGCCACATTCAGGGGCTCAGGCTAATGCAGCTGTTTACATGACCGTTCTGCAGCCGGGTGATACATTTATGGGATTGGATCTGTCGCATGGCGGTCATCTCACCCATGGTTCACCGGTAAATTTCTCCGGGATACTGTACCATCCGGTAACCTATGGTGTGAATGAAGAAACAGGGATGGTTGATTACGACAAGATGGAAGAAGTTGCTTTAAAGGAAAAGCCCAAAATGATCATGGCAGGCGCTTCGGCATATTCAAGGGATTGGGATTATAAACGGATGCGTGGAATTGCCGGTCAGATAGGAGCGATACTGGTGGTTGATATGGCACATCCTGCCGGCCTGATCGCAGTCGGGCTCCTGAATAATCCTCTGGAATATGCTCATATTGTTACTTCTACAACCCATAAAACCTTACGCGGGCCTAGGGGTGGGGTTATTCTTATTGGTGAAGATTTTGAAAATCCATGGGGGAAAGCCACCAGGAAAGGCAAAATCAGAATGATGTCCTCTCTCATTAATTCGGCTGTTTTTCCGGGTATTCAGGGTGGCCCTCTGGAACACGTCATTGCAGCCAAAGCTGTTGCATTTGGAGAAGCTTTGATGCCGGAGTTTAAAGATTATCAAATCCAGGTTCAGAAAAATGCAAAGGTAATGGCGAAAGCTTTTGTGGATAGAGGATATAAGGTTATCTCAGGAGGAACCGATAACCACTCCATGTTAATTGACCTTCGAACCAAAGTGCCGGAAATTACAGGAAAAGAAGTAGAAAACACACTGGAAAAAGCCGACATTACTATTAATAAGAATATGGTCCCCTTTGATTCCCGGTCACCATTTCAGACTTCCGGATTAAGAGTTGGAACACCTGCCATTACAACAAGGGGTTTCAAAGAAGAACATATGGAGCCCATTGTTGAAATGATGGATGAAGTAATTCTAAATATTGAAAATGAACAAGTTATTAATAAAGTGAAGGAAAGAGTGAATAGAATGATGAAGGATTTTGCTCTTTTTGCTTATTAAATCAATATTTACAAAATGTTGGAAATATTATCTTTGCATATCAATATAATTCCGGAATAACACTGACCCGAACTCATGGCTGAAAAAAAGCTGGTATTCATTGTCGATGATGATCCTTTTATTTTAAAGCTCATAAAAAAAAGATTTGAATCGGATACTCTGGAAATAGTAACATTTTTTTATGGTGAGGAATGTGTGGAAAAATTGAACATGAATCCTGATCTCATTATTCTTGATTACCTTTTCTCAAAGCCTGGCGAAGAAGTTATGAATGGGATGGCAATTTTTAATAAGATAAAAGAGTATAATGAGGAATTGCCTGTTATTATTTTATCAGGTCAGGACCGGGGAGATATTGTTCTGGAAATGGCCAGGAAAGGGATAGATGATTACATAATTAAAGATGAAACACTGGTTGATAACCTTAAACTGGCTATGGAAGATATTTTGAGTAAGGAATTTTAAGTGATCGTATTGAACAACCACATATTTTCCGCAATCCTTAATATTCGTAAAACTGCTAATAAATCCGACTCTTTTCCTTAGCTTTGGCAACACACTAGCATTGATAGAAATTGGAGTGGTACCTGTACATAGCTGTTATTGGCGTAGGACTCTTATCCGGTTTTATAAATACCCTTGCCGGAGGCGGCTCACTTCTTTCCCTGCCTTTTCTTATATTTCTTGGTCTACCGGCAAATGTGGCGAATGGAACAAACAGGATTGCCATTTTTTTACAAAATATTGTAAGTGTCGGTAGTTTCAAGCAGCAAAGGATCTTTAATCCGGAGGAAGGTATTTGGATAGCCGTTCCAGCTATCATTGGCTCGCTGATCGGGGCTCAAATAGCCATTAATTTTGATGAAGAAGTAATGCGTAAAACCATTGGCGGTTTGCTCCTGGTAATGTTTTTCATTATTATGATAAAACCTGACAAATGGATAAAAGGGCAGGAAGGTGCGATGAAATCCAGACCATCAGTTTTTCAGATAATCATTTTCTTTTTTATTGGTATATATGGTGGGTTTATTCAGGCTGGAGTTGGGTTCTTTCTTCTTGCCGGTTTGGTACTTGGAGCAGGCGCCGATCTTATTAAGGCGAATGCATTGAAAGTCTTCATAATCTTGTTATACACTCCTTTTGCTTTATTTATTTTCATCCTCCATCATCAGGTTGATTATAAGCTTGGATTGATCCTGGCTGTCGGGAATATGGCGGGTGCTTATTTAGGCGCCAAATATGGGGTTCGCTGGGGCACCCGGTTTGTAAGGTATGTTTTGTTAGCTGCAATATTCTTTTCAGCAGCAAAACTGACAGGAGTATTTGATACTCTAATTAAATTTTTATAATTATCTGACTAAAATTTCGCATCTGATTACAATAAACATAATTCGTTAATAATGAACACTATACCTGTATTATCCTGTATTTTGTGTTGTTTCGTGTTTTTGTGCTTTGGTGGCAAAAGAAAAATGCCACAAAAACACTAAGACACCAAAATTCACAAAAATATTATTATTACAAATGGAAACTTTATTTAATTCAGTTTAAAGCATATAATCATTTTGCATTTTGCATAAACGACTAATTTATAATAAGTTAATTACATGTGCGAAACTTTAGTGAGGTATACATAAGGTTGTTTGATTTATAATTGGGCACTAGTGATACCAATTAACATATAACATATAACATTTAACGTATAACGTATAACGTATAACATTCTGGTTGTTTTCATTCCAACTGATTAGTTGCGAATCTTATTTCAATCGAGTCCGGGGGGAAGTGATTAGACTTTTTTACCGAAGGATGAAATGATAAGTAATTGTTCCTTTCTGGTAAGCCGGTGCATTGGGTTTCCTGTCAAATTTTGCTGCCAAAGCAGCTTTTTTAGCTGCACTATGCAGGTGGTCATTCAATGTAGTTGATCCTTTTACTCCCGGAATTGCTTTGGTAACATTTCCATAACGGTCAACGGTAACCTCTACCACGACAATTCCCTCAACCTGATAATTGTATTCCGGTTTAGGAAGTGATTGAGGTGTTCTTCCGGCCAAACTGTATGAAATCCCCTTATCTCCTAATCCGCTTATACCTGTAGAATGAATAGTAGATTCAACCGAGCCTGTTTCACTGCCCTGGTTACCGGGTCCTGTTGTTTCTCCCTCACTTTCACTTGTATTGGAGGCGGGATTTTGTGAGTTCGAAAGAGCCTTTTTGGTTCGATCCTGGATTTCCCGGATTCTTCTCTGTTCTTCCTCACGGCGTTGTTTTTCAAATTCTTCCTGTCTTATTCTTTCCAGTTCAGCCTGTCTCTGGCGTTCGAGTTCTTCCTGTCGTCTTCTTTCTTTTTCTTCTTCTTCGAGGTTTTGTTGTGTTTTTGTTTCAATTTCTGGAGCTTCTTCAAACTCCTGGGTTAAAATATCCTGTTCAGTTTCGGGTTGTTCCGTCTCAGGCTCTGGTGTATTGATATCGGGCTGACTTTCCCCGGGTGTTGAAGGTGTAGCTGAAGGTTCGATAAGCCCTGATCCGTCCAGGTCTGTACCAAAATTAATTAGTATACCTTCTTCTTCTGGCAGAGGCAGTGGAGTAACAAAACCAAAAATAATAAATACAATTGCCAGGATCGAATGAAATAAAACTGTGCCAAATAACCCATTTTTATGTTCCCTGAGCCAGGTTTTCATTTTGGATTGGTAGCTAAAATTAGTTTATACTGGTTGTTTTTCGCGATATTCATAACATTTACAACATGTTCGATGGGCACACTTCTGTCAACGTGTAATGAGATATATATGTCAGGGTTTTCTCCCAGTTTTTCTTGCAAAATTCGTTCCAAATTTCCCAATTCAACAGGGATATCCTCGACATAATATTGTAGATCCCGGGTTATGGAAACGGTGGTGATCGGCTTCGCAGATGTTTGATGTTGACTTTTAGGAAGCAATAACTTCAATGCTGTCGGATGAATTAATGTGGAAGTGATCATGAAAAAGATCAATAACAAAAAAATTATATCCGTCATTCCTGACATGCTGAAGCTCGGACTTACTTTATTCCTTGTACTCAATCCCATATCGGTATTTTGTTTGAAATAATTCTATTGCTAAAAAATTAAAACTTTTGTAATCATTCAGTTTTTAAGTGTTTATTTTTTTTATAAAAGATAAAAGACAAAAGTCAAAAGATAAAAGTACTAACACTTACACTCAGCATCTGGCAATTAACATATAACTTATAACATATAACTTATAACATATAACTTATAACATATAACTTTTAACATTTTATACCATTCTGTTTCTTTTCCTCTCAAAACACTGATTAATAAAAAACTTTAAGTCGTTATAATTGATTACCTACTTGACTGGTTCATTTAACAGATCCATAAACTCGGTTGTATTTGCTTCCAGCTTAAAAACAACCTTTTCAACTTTTGATACAAGGATATTGTAGGCAAAATAGGCAATTATCCCCACAATAAGACCGGCAACTGTTGTAACCAGGGCAGTATAAATACCGTTGGAAAGCGTGGAAACATCGATGTTGCTGCCGGCATTGGCCATGTCGTAGAAGGCAATGATCATTCCTATAACCGTACCGAGGAATCCGATCATAGGTGCTGCTCCGGCAACGGTTGCCAAAGTGGGCAGTCCTTTTTCCAGTTTGTAGATTTCAAGTTTTCCGATGTTTTCAATGGCAGCATTAATATCGCTTAAAGGCCTTCCGATCCGCTGAATACCTTTTTCGATCATTCTGGATGCCGGCTTATCGGCAGATTGGCAGAGGGTTAGAGCTGATTCAATTTTTCCGTCATGAATAAAGTCTTTTATCCGGTTCATGAAGTGCAGATCTTCAACTGAGGCGTTTCTGATAACAATAAACCGTTCAACAAAAATATAAACGGCAATGATCGATAAAAGAACGATAGGCACCATAATCGGCCCGCCTTTAAAGGCGAGTTCCCAATATGATAACGTGATTTCCTGTGCTTCTTCAATCGGGATTCCCCCTGAAACCGTGTCAGTTAAATTAATCTGATACAAAACAAACAATTTACTCATTTTTAGAATTTTATTTTTTGCGAATTTATAAAAAAACGAGATATAAATTATAATATTATATCTCGTCAATGATATAACTTATCAACATTTCAGCTAAACATCAGGAAATATACTCCGGCATCCGCAAAATAACCATCAATTCGATGTTGATTTTTTAAGAGTGGGATTTTATTCCTCTTCTTTTTTTGTAGCGACCATATTCCAGTACTTCTGTAACAATTCCTGAAAATTATTAAATTCCTCACGGTAAAATAATCCGATTCCCTGAGTATAAGGTGCCCATTCATAGATTAATTTATCGTTTGCCCGGGTAAAGGCTTTAACTCGTAATTTTCCGCTTTGATTAATTTTAACATCTACATTAAAATCGCCTGCAATATTACTTGTGTTGGTTTGAGTTGCCTGGTTCCCTCTGACATCGACATTTCCGTTTATAGTGACTCTGTCGTTTAATAATTGAGTTGAAAGCGCTACTTCCATTTCGTTGGAAGTGATTTCATCTCCTGGCCGGTAATTAAACCCTATATCGAAATCGTTGCTGATTTGTGATAACCAATGGCTAAATTGGTTTGAAAGGAGCTCGCTTGTTGCAATTCCTACAGCAGGCGAATAACCTGGAGTTGATGGTTGAAAAGTTGAAGGTGTAAGATTAGGATCGGGTAAAAAACTGTTAATTACCAGTAATGATAAAAACTGTTTGCTTAATTCTTCATCCGTGTTGATGGAATTCTTTAAATATGTTCTGGTCTCCTCATCAGCCGTAGGGAGAAGAATATCAAAATTAATATTTGGATTCATTAATTTCTCACTCAGTATTAGATGACATTCAACCGGAATTCTTTTTTTATAGGTTTCATCCGAGAGTAATGTATTTAAGGAAGTTTTAAGATTATAAATACCCCTGATATCAATGTTAGCATCCCTGGGATCACCATTCCAGGTAATACTTCCGCCTTTCCGTAACTCCAGTTTTTTATTGATTATATTTTGCAGGGTGAATAAATAATCTCCCTCTTCAATACGTACGGTACCATAGATCTTAAATTCACGCTGTGGATTTATTTGAAGGTTAAGGTTTCCTTCACCACGCCCTTTCATTATATCACCTATCTTTGAATCAAAAATAATCTGAATTTCAGCATCAGGTGTTACTTCCAGGTTAAAATTCATTCCTAATCCTGAAAGGTCAACTTCATATTGATTTTTTTTCTCTTTACCTGTCGTTTCATCAGAAGTGCCTATGAAAGTTACAAATGTATATTCTGTGATATTCTCTTCTGCATTTAATGGTATGAATAACCGGGTATTCTTCTCAGTTTTAGCTGAGATATCAATGAAAATTTTTTTCGGGGGTCCACTAATATTTACAATTCCGGTTCCAAATCCGTTTCCGTAAAATTGTCGATTATTCTCTTCGTCAGTGGCTATGAATAAAAAATTTTTTGCATCCAGCTTAATATTGAAGTTAAAGTTTTTAAAATTATCATGAGTAATTGTACCATTTGTAATGGCAATATTTCCTTCAGGATCATATAGTTTCATGTTTTCAAACAGAATAATATTATCCCTGATTCTGATTTCTTCCGAAAAATTATATTGCGTTTGTAAATAATTTATCAGGAAAGAGGTTTTCTGTAATTTAATAGTTCCATTGATCAGGGGATTTTTCAACGTTCCGGCGATAACCAGATTGCCGGTAGCAACTCCGACCAGCTCCGTTGCAAATTTTTGCATAAACGGCTCAAACATATTTAACCGCAACTTATCCAAACGTAAATCAAATAATACTGATTTGTCTTCAGGCTTGTAATCACCCTCAATATCTATTGTTTCGATATTACCACGGTATGACCAGGTGTGCAAATGCAAAGCCTTGTTTAAGGTATCCCATGTGCTGATTATTTGGGTATTTCCAAAGGGCTCCTGATTAACCGTAAATTCTTCAATGAAAATATCTGATTGAAACAGCGGGTTGGAATATAAACTTGTCAGGTTTGCGTGTCCGTTTATTATTCCCAATATTTCAAGCTTTTTACCGGAAAATGCGTTCAGTGTAGCCAGGTGCAGATTATTAAATTCAGCTTTTAGAGTATCCTTTATATTTTCAGAAATTGCGCCGTTAAGGTAAAATAACTGATCTTTTTTGTTTACCGAAAAATCATGAATATTAATTGTCCTGCTGTCGATTGTAATTAAACTTTCTTTGACAGACCAAACGGAATCCTTAACAAAAATTTTTGCAGGTTTAATTTTTATTTCAAGCTTGGGTTTGTTTGATCCGGGCTTAGGTGAGAATTTTGCCGAGGTAAGAAGATCTCCTGAGGTTTTAAGTGTATCTTTATTGTGCCAGTTGATCTTTAGACTAGCAGAATCATCCTTTGCATCAGCATAAAGGTTGAAATTTTCAAGACTGATTTTGTTGTTTACAAAAAACTTATCACCACTGAGCCTGGTTGTAAAGATTTTATTTGCTGTTCCTGCCGTAAGCTCAAACCGGTTCAGGGTTTTGTTCCTGAACCCGAATAATTCTCCCTCACCGTGCAAATGAATCTTGCCTTGTGACGGTGAATATATACCCATAAGATGCGCATCCTGAGACAGTGAATAGGAAGGTATAAAGAATTGCACTATTTTATCTGTATTTTTAAACCGGATATCAAATGTAAAGTTGTTTTTTGCAATACCTGTTGTATCGATATCTTCCTCAAAAGCAGAAGGTATAAAATTTTTAGTCAGATATTTGAACGATGCAAGAAGGGTGGCGAACTCATAGTTGCCTTTTAGCTCACCATCAATAAAATCCGTTCTCAATGTGATTTTGCTGGAATCTTCCTGATTATTTGCCCAAAGGGTAAAATCATAAACATCCAATTCTTCACCCCCGCGTCTGAAGTATGAATTCAACAGTTTTATCTCACCGTCGGTATTATCCAAATTGTCTCCAACAAAATTAGCTGTGATAATAAATGAAAGAAATGATGTGGAATCGTACTTGTCAAAATTCAGCTTGTATAAATTTGCCCTGGGAACGTTGGCGGTAAAGTCAAATTCGGGAATGTCCCGTGAAAAATCAAATCTTCCCAGGAAATTAAATTTCACATTCGGATCATCGATATATACTGATCCATCATACGCTTTTTCAGTAAATGTTCCTGAAAGTTCGATGCCTTTATAGTTGTAATCATTGAATTCCAAATCGTTAACAACACCTTCCAGAGATGCACTGAATTGCTTGCCACGAAATGTATGTCCATCAAGGGAGGCATTCAGGGTAATGTTACCCACCCAATTTTCAGTATTAGATAGTTTTCCGATGTCAAAATCTTCTGTTTTTAATTTGCCATTAAAGCTAAAGGTCGCCGCTGTGTCAGGCTTAATTAAAAGGTCCGTTGAAATATTTCCAAGATCCGAAGTAAATTTCCCATATGCTACAAAATCATCGATAAAACCTGTAAAGTTTCCTTTATATGTTATTAAACCTAATGCCCGGAAGCCTGCCGGCAGAGTGATCTTTTTGCCGGTTTGGGGATTATTGAATTTTTCGATATCCTCAGTGCCGGTTATAAGCTTTTGAAGGTCGATAAAGATGAATGTTTCTTCGATATTCGGTAAACCAATAAAGTTGAAATCGCCGGAAATAGTTGAAATATCTCCGAATCGCAAATTTATTTGCTTGCCTTTAATATCAGAAATTTTACCACTGAAATTTCCTGAAAAAACCAGATTCTGATCAAATCCCTCAAGGGCTGAGACAAAATAACCAACGTCAGAAAGATTTACGTCAGACGAATGAATGTTGGCCGTTAAATGTACCCTGTTAATGAATTCCTTAAGATCAGGGAAATCCTTATAAGATAGTTTCAGGTTTTTTGCATTCACTTGAGATAAGAGTGTTTCGATCTCAAGGTCAACAAAATGAATATGGGTATTGCATATCTGGATTTTGGATCTCAACTGGTCAATCTGAAAACCACTTTGGTCTTTGAACGTTAATAAATCTATGTTAAAATCAGCAATTGCTTTCTTTATGGATAAGTTTGTCAAGTTTATATTTAAACCGGAAAACCGTAAATCGGAAAAATTGATCCCTCTTTCCAGCGGTTTGTAATGATATGGTTTAAAGCTAAAACCGGAATTTTTCATTTCAATATTCCGGATATTTATATTCCATCGGGCTTTTGTTGTATTTTTTCGCCTTAATTCATCCGTAATAAACTTGATGTTTATAATATTGTTGGAGTCGGTGGTGAAATTTAAAAAAGAATTATTGATGCAAAGTTTATTAATAACAACTTTTCTGGTTTTTCGTTTAAACGATTTAATTTCAATAACTAGTTCAGGAGCAAGCAATAACGTATCCCCCTGTTGATCTTCAATCAGCAGATTTTTAAAAATAGCCCGTTTGGAAAATAGCAGATTAACAGATTCAAGAGTAAACCTGGCATTAAGATTTTCGGATATTTCTTTGGCGATTATATTGGCAAGCCATGTTTGGGTTTTACTGCTTCGCAAAAAGAAATAACCGGCAGAAGGCAATACTATGATTACCAAAAACAAGATGATTAATATTTTATATATTTTTTTAATATTTTTGATCTTTATATTTCCAACGCAAAAAAAGCAAAAAAAGTTCAGAATTCATTAAAATTAACGATTCAAATGAGTCTTACCATTCTGGGAATAGAATCTTCATGCGATGATACTGCAGCAGCGATCATAAGGGATGGTAATATTCTTTCAAGTATTGTTTCAAACCAGGATGTTCACAAGGAATTTGGAGGAGTAGTTCCGGAACTTGCTGCCAGGGCACATCAGCAGAATATTATACCTGTTGTTGATTTGGCAATTAAGAGGGCCAAAGTTGCAATACCCGAAATTAACGCTATTGCCTTTACGCGAGGTCCGGGGTTGTTAGGTTCATTGCTGGTTGGAACATCTTTTTCAAAAGGATTTGCACTTTCACAGGATATACCTTTGATCGAGGTCAATCATTTACAGGCACATGTTTTGGCCCATTTTATAAAAGTGAAAGGGAAGAAAATGCGGTTTCCGAAGTTCCCGTTTCTTTGTCTCCTGGTTTCCGGTGGTCACACCCAATTGATTATAGTTCGAAATTATCTTAATATGGAAACCATTGGCCGGACAATTGATGATGCGGCGGGTGAAGCATTTGATAAATGTGCAAAGATAATGGGACTCCCATACCCGGGGGGACCCCATATTGATAAAGCAGCAAAGGGAGGAAATCCCAAAGCCTATATATTCACAAAACCAAAAGTTAAAAACCTCGATTTTAGTTTTAGCGGATTAAAAACAGCCTTTCTTTATTTTCTCAGGGACAAAGTAAAGAAGAACCCGGACTTCATCGAAATGAATTTAGCCAACCTTAGTGCGTCCATTCAACAAACAATTATTGAGATCCTGCTTGAAAAACTAATTGAAGCGACCGAATTAACCGGGATTAAAGAAATAGGTATTGCCGGAGGTGTTTCAGCAAATTCCTGTTTAAGGGAAAAGATGCTGGCGGAATCACAAAAGAGGAATTGGAAACTTTTTATCCCCGAGTTCAGATTTGCAACCGATAATGCAGCTATGATTGCCATTACCGGCTATTATAAGTTCCGGCAAAGTCAATTTGCCGGACTGGATATTTCTCCGGTAGCCAGATTAAATATTTAAAATATCATATTTTTTCAGATTTTATAAACAATTATTTATCTTTACAATTAGCTCAAATTCATTTATGATGGATAGTGTAGTAATTGAAAGCTCCAAAAAAACACCAAAAGTATTGTTGGATCCTGATGGTAAAATACATATCAGCGGAAGATCAATACACGAGGACCCGGCTAAATTCTATAATCCTCTGCTTCTTTGGATTTTTGATTATTGTAAGGATCCAGGCAAGACTACTACTGTTGATATTGAGTTGGAATACTTTAATAGCGGATCAGCTAAATTTATTTTGAATATCCTGCAGGCCCTTGTCGGAATAACGAAAAAAGGGAATAAGCTTGTTGTGAACTGGCATTATGAGGAAGGCGATGATGATATTTTGGAGAGGGGTGAATATTATGCCTCTATTTTAAATACCAATTTTAATTTTATTGAGTACCAATAGGATAAATATACGTATCGGAATTTACTCACTTCGTTCATGAGATCGCCCCGATAGCCATCGGGGCTAAGTTCAAAATTGTTTATTGATTTACAATAAGTTATGTGTATGTAATAAAACTTATCTTATAAAAGGCTAAGGTTTTTAACTGCAAATATTAACCTTTTAGCCTTCATTTAGACTTATTTTTTTTCTTTATGACATACCTTAAAAGTAATGTAAATGCTTTTTACTTGCTCCCACAAGTCCTTCCCACTTGCTGCTCGTGAGATCACTTTGTTAAGTTTCCATACAGGCCCTGTGAAATTGCTTGCCCTGTGTAATCCACTTCCGAAGGAATGCCTGTGGCAGAAGTGGTGCAACACAATTACACAGGGCGGGCAATATTTCACGGGGCAGGCATATCAATGAAATCTTTATATGTCATTTCAAATAATCATTTCTTAAAATCCTAAAACCTTTTATCTTCCTTTCCCGAAAGTTTTCGGGATTAGCCTCAGCCTTAGCCTTTGGGAATAACCAAAATTAGTATAAAATATCAATCAAATATTGCTTTTTTAATTACTTTGCGGAAGCTATGTTCTATTATTCGTTATAAAAAAACTTTGTTACTAATTTTTGCTTAATGCTTTGAGGAATGAATTTTTCAGCATAGTACACGACCTTGCTTAAAAATCCGGGCCTGATTATTATTTTCCCTTTCAGCATCCTTTCCATTGTATATTCTGCCACATAACTTGCTTTCATATGCATTAGTCTGGATAATTTCCCCTTATCCTGCGCACTTTGTGCTGTATGTATGTTTGTAACTACAGGTCCCGGGCAAACAATACTGACCTGAACTGATGTGCCTTTCAATTCTTCCCTTAATGCCCGCGAAAATGAATAAACGAAGATCTTGGAAGAACTATAAACCGCTTTATAAGGCATTGGAAAGTACGAGGCGATGCTTCCCATGTTGAGAATATATGACTTGGGCTGTTTGAGTAATTCAGGTATGAATAACCGGGATAGTAATACCAGGGCTACCATGTTGAGTCGCATGATATTTTCATAAAAGGAAGAATCAAATTTTTCAAAAGGTCCTTCACAACTGATACCGGCATTATTGATCAGTATATCGATATTATACCTGTTTTTTTTGGTCCATTCAAAGATTTCATGCGGGGCATTTTCATGGGTAAGATCGATAAAATAATAATCGGTTATTACATTATACGTTTTTTGTAAATAGTCTGACAGCTCCTTAAGCTTAGTGCCAGATAACGCAACCAGAAGGACATTCATTTTTTGCTTTGCACATTCAATAGCAAGTGCCCTTCCAATTCCCGAACTGCTGCCCGTAATCAATGTATAATATTCAGTCATTTGATTTTCCCGGCCATAGCAAGCCGTTTCTAAAATTAAAATTGATATACTGGTTTTCAGAATTTTCTATAAATTCTGGTAATTATTTTCTGCTTAAAATATTGGGGAAGGATTTTTTCGGTCAGATACAAGACCTTGCTTAATAAGTCTGTTCTGATAACACTTTTTCCCTTCATCAATGCTTTTATAGAATACCGGGCAACAAAAGGCGGGTCGTTATAAAATAGCTGTACGAACCTGTTTTTACTTCGAAACTCCTCAATTATCCGTGGGTTAGTAAAAACCGGACCCGGGCATGTAATACTGACTTTCACCGGAGTATTCCTCAATTCTTCTCTAAGCGCCATGGTAAATGATAATACAAATGTTTTTGTTGCAGCATAAACAATCTTATAGGGCATTGGGAAATACGAGGATATGCTTCCAAGGTTTAATATATATGCCTTCGGGAGTTTTTTCAGATCTGTAATAAAAAACCGGGTAAGCAAAACCAATGCAATCATATTTAGTCGCATCATGGTATTGTAATATGAGGCAGATTGCCTTTCAAACGGTCCTTCAGCACCCATTCCTGCATTGTTTATCAGCATATTTATTTTGTATCCATTTTCCATGGTCCAGTCATAAACCTTCTTTGGCGCATCTTTTTCGGTTAGGTCAATATGATAATAGTATGTTTTAACCTTATATTTTAATTCTAAATCCACTGCTTGTTCTTCCAGTTTTTCTCCCGGTAAAGCCACCAAAAGCAGGTTCATTCCTCTCTTTGCGCATTCGATCGATATCGCTTTCCCTATACCTGAACTACTTCCTGTTACGAGCGTGAAATAGTCTTCCATAACTTAATTCAAATTGTTAAGCCAGTTTAATGTTTTTTTAATTCCAGTCTCAAGGTTAATTGGCTTGTATCCTAATACTTGCATTGCCTTCTCATTGGAGGTGTTCCAGTCATTCAGGGATTTTTTAACCCAGCCAGATGTTACCTGAGGAGGCTTTCCAAAAAGATTGCTGACAATTACTTGTATCCAGGTTAAGGTAAAAACTAAAAAGATGGGGACCTTTATTATCCTGTGTTTCCTTTCTTGAATATTATCTATCGTGCAAATAATATCTGAATAACTTGCATTGGAACCACCAAGAATAAATTTCTCACCCGATTTACCCTTTTCCATGGCAAGTATATGACCTTGTACAACATCATCAATATAAACATAATTCCCGATTTTACTCCCGTTTCCCGGTAAAAGTCTCCATTTCCCTTCTGAATATTGTTTAATTAACAGGGTTGTCCAATTGCTCTCAGTCATAGGTCCGGGACCATATACCCTGGTAGGGTAAACTATTACAATATTTTGCCCCTTCCTGGCATATTCAAGTGCGATCTCCTCTGCCTGACTTTTTGTTTTTTCATATTCATTAAAAAAATCTATGTTCCGGATTGTAGTTTCGGTAATAATACAATCGGTTGAGGGGCCAAAAATACCGGCTGTGCTGGTTATGATTATCTTTTTAATTGATAATTTCCTGGCTGTTTTCAGCACGTTTTTTGTGCCCAGCACATTGATTTTATAAAAAGTATCTGGCTTTTTTGCACAAGCTTTAACACAACCTGCCATGTGAAAAACATAATCGCAACCGGTCATAGCTTTTTCGATCCTGACAATATCCAATACATCTCCTAAAAAGAATCGCACATTCTTATTTTTGAAATAGTTAACTTTTAAGGGATTACGGGAGAGAAAATGAATCTGGTGACCACGGGCAACAAGCTCATTAACTAATCCTGTACCTAAAAAACCGGTAGCACCGGTAACGAAAAACTTCATTTTTTTTTAAAAAAATTCAGGGTTAAATTTAAGAGAAAAATAATCAATGGGAAATACCAAAGAGGATTATCTTTGTTAATCGTTGAAAAATGACCCAATGATGTAATGAATTTTCCTTTTCAGGTGTTATTATTTCAGAGTACAACTCATTGTGGATTTCAATCTGATAAAATAAAATGTATTTTTGTTTTCTCAAAATTTATTGTCGTAAATATTTTCCCGAACGGATGAAAGAGGAATTAATCAGGGATTTGAGTGCCCGTTTTAAGAATAAACAACCAGAAGAAGTATTGTTTTTTTTTATTGATCGATACCGGGGGAGGATAGCTTTTGCCACTAATTTAGGTGCTGAAGATCAGGTTTTAACCCAGATGGTTTCGGCTATTGATCCAACAATTAAAATCTTCACATTGGATACGGGCAGGTTATTTCAGGAATCGCATGAACTGCTTCAACGGACAAATGAAAAGTATGGCATAAAAATCCAGGTGTTTTTCCCTGATGCAAAACAAGTTGAATCCATGGTAAACAATAAGGGAATCAATTTGTTTTACGAAAGTGTTGAAAACAGAAAACTCTGTTGCCATATCAGAAAAATTGAACCCCTTAAAAGAGCTTTGGAAGGGAAGGAGATTTGGATTACAGGTTTGCGAAGTGAGCAAACTGTTTCCCGTTATAATACTAAATTGGTTGAATGGGATGAACCGAACGGATTAATAAAGGTCAATCCTCTTGTGCACTGGACAGAAAAACAGGTTTGGGATTACATTCGTGAAAATGAGATACCCTACAATCCGCTTCATGATAAAGGTTTCCCCAGTATCGGATGTCAACCTTGTACGCGGGCAATTCAACCGGGTGAAGACTCACGTGCCGGTCGCTGGTGGTGGGAAAAGACGGAAAACAAGGAATGCGGAATTCATAAGAGGTAGTAACCTATAACGTATAACTTATAACTTTTTACAATTATACTGGAAATAAAAAGAGCCTAATGAAAACTGAATAGCTTCAAAAGGTCAACAGTCAGGCTGACTGGATTTTACGGGCTACTTCCTGGTTTGAAATGATGTCTGCAAGGATGTGAACGGAAACCTCAGTTCCAATTTCCATAAGGAAATCATGTATCTTTTTCATTTTGTCTTCTTCTTTTTCCAGAATTTGTTTGAGTTCCTTGAATTGCGAGATTGTTAATTTGTTTTCGAGAGCCTGAAGAATAACGTTAAAGTCAATGGTGTCAGTAGTTACTTCCTTTTCTGCTTGTTCCGGTAATCCCAGGGTTTCCAGTTCCATAATACACACTTCCAGAATTTCCTTCCCGGTTCGTTTACATGCATCCAAACCGGAAGTTCCTAAAGTGTCTCGCATCGACCAACTGCTTAAATCGTAGTGGATTTCATCTATTTTCTTAATTTTTGGTGAATCCTTTCCAAAGATCCTTTCCAGAATTAAAATGCTTGAATTCTTCCAGGCATTCAGGTTAAAATCTTTTGCATCTAATTTTTTAAGCTGCTTTTGAAGCAGTTCGATTTTTTTATCTTGCATTTTGTTTTAGTTTTTTAGATTTTAATTCGCGAAGCTATGTTCTTATTACTGTTCAAAAATATTCTTTCGTCTGAAGATCTTTGTTCGTTCCCAGTAATTCATTATTGAAAAAGTAATGAATATTAAACCAACGCAAAAAAGAAGTATTGCTGCCAGAATCGAGTTAAACGTAATACCTTCTGCGAAAGTACTTTGAAACTTAAGACCGTATACTACGCCCAAAATTATGATAAAACCAATAATAATTGAAAAGAAATCGTAAAAAGTATAAAGGATACGGGTTGTCTTGTAAATACTGGAACGTTTAAATTGTTCGAATTTCTTCTTTGCCTGATAGGCAGCACGAGCTCTGGCTTTTTCACGTTCATACTTAACCCAGTCACGATATTGTTGTTCCCTGACTTCCCGGGAGATGTGTAATTTTCTGAACTGGTTATTGATAAGGAACTCATACGCCTCGTTTATCTTAATAAACTTTTCTTTTGAATCAGAGCTTTTATTGAGATCCGGATGGAATTCCTTGGCTTTAGTTCGGTACGCTTTCTTTATTTCTGACAGGCCGGAGCCTGAAGAAATACCAAGAATTCTATAATAGTGTTGATACATCAGAAATCATTTACTTTATGCAATATACTGAAATATTAGATATCAGGGGTATTCTAAAAGGTGATTTTATTCGAATTTTACCTTGTGCACGCGAAGATTTCACAAAATCGTGCCAAGTGCCGGATTATGCCACCTTACCTCAAAATAAAAGGCTATATTTATATAAGAAATATATCGTCGGATGCTGCAAATTTTAAAATCGGAAAAAGTTCCAATTAAGTTATGGCTGAAGGAAATAGAGCAGGGAGCTCTGCAACAGGCTAAAAACCTGGCGAATCATCCCTATGCCTTTAGCCATATCGTGATTTTACCTGACTGTCACCAGGGATATGGGATGCCTATTGGGGGAGTGATGGCAACAAAAAAAGTTATTATCCCGAATGCTGTGGGCGTTGATATCGGATGTGGAATGTCTGCCGTAAGAACCTCACTGACTGAAATTAATATGTCTGATGTAAAGCACATCATGAATGAAATCCGGAAACTGATCCCATTGGGATTTAAACATCATAAAAGGCCTCAGGATCCGGGCTTAATGCCCAAACTAAAATCAGGTGATTATAAGATCTCTGATTTGCCGGTTGTTTCAAGGGAATATAACAGTGCATTATGTCAATTAGGAACACTTGGCGGAGGAAATCATTTCATTGAAATTCAGAAAGGATCGGATGGGTTTATATGGATCATGGTCCACTCAGGTAGCAGGAATATCGGGAAGCAGGTAGCCGACTACTACAATAAATTGGCTAATTCCCTGAACATTAAATGGGGGTTTGAAGCATTAAAGAAAATGCAGTTAGCGTATTTGCCATCGGAAATTGGGGAAGGACGGCTTTACTGGCAGGAAATGCAATACTGTGTTGACTTTGCTTTTGCCAGCAGGAAGTTAATGATCGAAAGGATTATGTTAGTTTTCAGGAATGTTTATAAAGGCAATATTTCGTTTGCGCCTATGATTAATATCGCGCATAATTATGCGTCGGAAGAGAAACATTTCGATCAAAATGTTATTGTTCATCGAAAAGGCGCCACTCAGGCAAAAAAGGGTCAAACCGGAATTATTCCGGGTTCTCAGGGTACCCAGAGTTATATTGTTCATGGTAAAGGAAATGCAGAAAGTTTTGAGAGTTGTTCCCATGGAGCAGGCAGGGTTATGGGGAGAAAACAGGCACAAAGGGTATTAGACCTTAAAACTGAAATTGCCAGGCTTGACAAAAAACGCATTCTCCATTCCATTCAAACAACCCGGGATCTTGATGAAGCTCCTTCAGCTTATAAAGATATAGGTACTGTTATGAAAAACCAGGATGATCTGGTTGAAATAGTAGTTGAACTGTCTCCTCTGGCGGTGATTAAAGGGTAAATAAAATAAAATGTTATAAGTTAATTGTTATAAGTTATTTGTTAATTGCTGGATGCTGAATATAGTAGCAGTTGCAGTGGAAGAAGGCACGATTGGAATAATGGAATGAATGAGTTAGTGGTTTAGTAAGTTAGTAAGAATTTTGAGTAGGACGAAGCTCCCTGCCCGAATGACTCGGTCAGGCGGGTGGTTCGTCATTATGGCTTATGAGGATTGAGGTGTTTACGTGTTTATATGTTAAATTACTCGCTTCGCTCATGAGATCGCCCCGATAGCCATCGGGGCTAAGTTGTTAAATTGTTGGAAACAGTGTTATAGCAGATTGTAAAACGGAAAAAACTAAAAACCGAGAACTGAGAATCAGAAACCAGTTCAGTAGAGCCGAATTGTATTCGGCTGAACATAGACCTGCCAGAATCCGAAAAAGAACCTCGTAGAGGTTCGATTATTGTAGAACATGGAATCTGTAAGTAACTACGCCGGAACTGCCGGTTTTGATCATTGTTGCGACCTTTTCATCCGGCGTAAGATGCCACAGCTAATTCAGGGAGCAGCAGCAATAGGAGTAATAAGGATGCAATCCTACACAAAAAGAACAGAAAAGTTACCTGTTTTGAATATGGAAAAAAATAGACCCATATACCTCAGAACATTCCGTGAGGGATTATTGAGGGAGAAGATTCAGCAATTACGGTCTTCTCTGTCTGCCTGCAATTTATGTCCAAGAAATTGTGGTGTTGACAGATTGAATGATGAGTTAGGGATTTGTAATACTGGCGAAAAAGCCAGGGTGTCAAGTTATAGTCCACATTTTGGAGAGGAAAGTCCTTTGGTTGGGATCCGTGGTTCCGGCACCATTTTTTTTACTTTTTGTAATCTCCTTTGCAATTTTTGTCAAAATTATGATATTAGTCATGAGGGAAGGGGAGAGGAGGTGTCTGATGATGAGCTTGCTGATATAATGTTGTATCTTCAGGATACCGGGTGCCATAACATTAACTTCGTTACCCCTTCTCATGTCGTTCCTCAAATTCTGTCTGCTCTTGAAGTAGCCATTACTAAGGGTTTACGCATACCACTTGTGTATAATACCAGTGGTTATGATAACATGGAAACCATAAAAATCCTTGAAGGGATCATAGATATTTATATGCCTGATTTTAAATTCTGGGAGCCGGAAGTTGCCGGACAAACCTGTAAGGCGAAGGATTACCCTGAAATGGCAAGGGAGTCGATAAGAGAAATGCACAGGCAGGTTGGGGATCTGATAATTAATAATGGTGGAATAGCCGCCAGGGGATTATTGATCAGGCATCTTGTCTTGCCAAATGGTTTAGCCGGAACACGTGCAATTATGAGGTTTATAGCACAAGACCTATCAAAAAACACCTATGTAAATATTATGGCGCAATACCGGCCTTGCGGGGAAGCCTATACCAATAAGAATCTTTCAAGAAGCATTACCATGAAAGAATACTATGCAGCAATTCAAATGGCCAAGGAGGAAGGTATTACACGGTTGGATGAGCGGTGAACTGGTTTATGGTTTCAAGTTTACTCACTCCCATTTACCCCGTGAAATAATGCTTCGCATTAAATCTACGATTTATTTCACGGGGCAGGTCCTTCCCACGACCTGTTCGTGAAGTTTGGTTTCCACTTCGTTCCAATCAAACGTTCAGGTTACGGGTTTTTACTCGTCTGACCACTAAAATGCATTAACTTTTTACTTAAATCATAACATAATTGCAATGTTTCAAATCTAAACTAATCGCCCGGCAGTAGTAGTGGACGAGTATCATACTGAATTATTACTGAATTACTATTGAATTACTACTTAATTACCCTAATCACTATTCATTTCTCACCCAATTTACTCTCCTTACTTCACCAAAATCCGAATTTCCCTCCACTTAACCTGCATGAGCCTGTCGATATTGGTTGAATGGACCTGCAGACCGATAAAGCCACTGGGATCATCCAGGGTATCTGTATATTCAGCCGTAGGAACATCATTTATCCATACTTTAATGGTATTGCCGATCGCCTCTACCAGGTACTTATTCCATTCCCCGTTTTTAAAAGCCTTCCGGCCTTCTTCGTTATTTTCCAGATTTGCCAGCCAGCCCCGTCTGGCCTCGTCGTAGATACCACCGCTCCATGCCCTGTCTGACGGATCGATTTCAATCTGGTATCCGTGAACCCGGCCGTTATTGTATTCCGGGATACTGTGACTCCTGATCTGAACGCCGGAATTCAACGCAGTATCGACTAAAACTTCAAATTCAAGGATAAAATCAGCATAATCTTTCTCAGTGCACAGGAATGAATTGGGCGTATTCAATACCGTTGTTCCGACAATTTCACCGTTTTCAGCTGTGTATTTTGCTTCTCCGTTCCGTTGTATCCATCCGGTAAGATCGTTTCCGTTGAACAGATCGATCCATTCTTCAACTACTGTCTCTTGTTTGTACGTTGTAGCCTGTTTACAAGAATTAACCAGTAAAAGGATCATAAAAAGGACCATCAATTGGAATAATAATTTACTCATTACACAATCATTCAAATGTAGCAGTTTCATTTGAATAGTATTAACCTTTTTAATTACTTTGCGAAGCTATGTTCTTTTTGATCTTTAACTATATTTACAAATAACAAAAAAATTTCATTGAAATCAAAGATAGTTTATGGAAAAAGTTATTATTGTTGGATTGGCCTCATACGGCATGTCGGGAAAAGTCTTTCATGCTCCATTACTGGCTTCAAACCCAAATTTTTGTTTAAAAAAGATACTGGAGAGATCTCCCAAAGGCTCGAAAGAAAGATATCCGGACGTTGAAATAGCTACGGATTACGGATCCTTGCTTGAAGATAAAGAAATTGAACTGATCGTAGTAAATACCCCTGACAGAACCCATTTCGAGCTTTCGAAAAGTGCTTTGCTGGCAGGTAAGCATGTGGTGGTCGAAAAGCCGGTTACGATGACAACAAGTGAGGGTGAGGAGTTAATGAAGCTGGCAAAGAAACAAAATTTAGTACTTAGTATTTTCCAAAACCGGCGCTGGGATGGTGATTTTTTAACGGTAAAAAAAGTGATTGATAAAAAGTGGCTTGGCAGGTTGGTTGTATTCGAATCGAATTTTGACCGCTACAGGAATTTTATTCAGGAACATACGTGGAAAGAAGAAGAGAATAAAGGTACAGGCATATTGTATAACCTGGGTTCTCATTTAATTGACCAGGCCCTTGTCTTGTTCGGAACACCGGAATCAGTTACCGCTGATATTGATAAAGTACGAACAGGAAGCAGTGTTGCTGATTATTTTGATCTCCGGTTGGGCTATGAAAGTGTTAAGGTAATTCTACGTGCTTCTTATCTGGTTAGGGAACCGGGACCACGATTTACCTTACATGGAACAGAAGGATCATTCATAAAATTTGGTATTGATCCGCAGGAACAAGCATTGAATGAAGGAAGGTTACCGGTGGGAGAGGATTGGGGTAAAGAAGAAGAAAAATTCCGGGGACTGTTAAATACAAATCTGAATGGTAAGCATGTCCGTGATAATATTGACACTATCCCGGGTAATTACAATATTTTCTATGATAATATTTATACTGTTATAAGAGATGGAAGCGAATTATTGGTTAAACCCGAAGAAGCCCTGAATGTGATCAAAGTGATTGAGGCAGCAATTGAAAGCAACCAAAAGCAGCAAACAGTTTTTTTGTAAACTCTACGAACTCCTGTTCCATTTCTTCATCTGTTAAAAAGTGCCCGGACTGAATAACAAACCGGTATCTGAATGTGACCGTTTCTCCAGGTTCAAGTGTGAAGTTCAATTCCTCCTTTCCCTTGCTGAAGATCTTCTGCCCGAGATTATTTGCAGAGAATAAACCATAACCCCTTGCATGCCAATAAGTCGGAAAACCGGGATTTTCAGGGTGATCGATGATGGCCAGGCTTATGGAATCCTGGTCCAACACAGCGGAAAGGGTTACCCATTTTGCACGGGTTCCCCATACATCAGAACCCTCTATTCCTTCACTGCTCCTGTATTTCCCGTTTACGCCTTCATTATTCATTACTTTTACCTCAGTTGGAACCCCATTGGCATCGACAAAAACCTGTGGTTGATCCGATGGACTTTCAAAAGCCCTGGCTGTCCGGATTGCAAATAGTCCTTCTTTATTATCAGTGAATACTACTTCCGTATCCAGCGCTGTTAGTTTTATAATACGGTCGACAGCCCGGTAATTTTCCGATCCGTAAAATATAAATTTCGATTCCTCCCTGAGAATCGGAGTACCATCCGCTTTCAGCCAATCCATTGTAACCTCGAGTATTCCATGACTATTTTCACTTTTTATGCTCCTGATCTCCCTGTGACGGATGGTCCCATATCGATCTTTCGTTTCTTCCGGAATATTGTATGAATTGTTCCAGAAATCCAGTCCGTTTACATTTCCATAATTGAACCACAGGCCTACCTGATGCGGATGATCGACCCTTTCACCCGGTCTTGGATTCAGAGGGAACCCTCTTGTAACTGGAACTCCTGACGGACTATTCAAGGGATAGAGAACAGGCTTTTCCATATCATCAGGATAGATATACGAAGTGAAGTATTTACTATCGATAAAAATATCCACTTTGTGTTCATCGGGCAGGTTTACCAGGCGGATCCTGTCGTCTTGTGGTTTTCCCAGAGACTTTTTTTCCCCGGCCCTGCAACCTGCCGGAAGAGCCAGAATAAGGGCAAGAAGAATAAATAGAGTATAACTATTCTTTTTCATAATGCATGGTTATGTTATTAAACCGAAAAAGTTTGTTTTTTAGCAAAGTTTTAATGAATTGCTATATTGTTAAATGGTTAAATTGCTTTTTAAATAAATTAACAATTTGTTTGCAGCTTTATCAGCGTTATGGATTCTCAGGAAATACAGGCCCAATATCCATATTATGAATAAAGAGCCTGCTTTCCTCATTAATACTTAAAGGGTTTACCGCCTGCCAGGACTTCCTGGTTATTTTCATCAAATTCCACATATTGCTTTGTCCGCAGTGCTGCGGTAACCATAATGTTTACTATGGAATGCTGATAACCGGCTTTAACGGGAGCATTAGGTGTTTTCCGGTTCCTGACACATTCCATCCAATTCAGCATATGGAGCGTGGTCATATCATCAGCGCCGGTATCGGCTGATGTTACAACTTTTACATCCGATTCGGCAAGATCAAATTCTTCCAGCAGATTAGGTTCCATACCCATTGCTGAGGCAAACCTTTCGGTTAAACCTCCATTGGGGGTTACCTTGTTGGTGGAAAGGTTCAGTTCTCCTCCGTTGGAGTAATAGATCTCCTTCACGCCTCCGGCTGAGTTGGAGAACCTGGATGCATAGATAACCTGAAATCCTTTATTCATGTGATCTTTAGGACCATAATCAAAGACGGCTGTCATAGTATCAAAATTTTTCCTGCCATCATTCCACATGTAAATTCCTCCGTTTGCTGCCACACTTCGTGGATAATGGAAACCGCTGAACCAATGGACGGTATCGATCTGGTGTGACATCCATTGGCCGGCTATACCTGATGAGTAAGGCCAGAATAGACGATATTCAAGATATTTTCTTGGATCCCACGGTTCATAGGGCCTGTTCATAAGATATCGTTTCCAGTCGGTATCGGTTTCCTTTATGGAAGCCACCAGTTCAGGCCTTCTCCACCGGCCTGGCTGGTTCACGTTCCAGGTCATTTCAACCATTTTAATATCACCGAATTTTCCTTTCCTGATAAAGTCGGCGGCGGCATGATAGTTCCGTCCACTTCGTCTCTGTGATCCGATCTGAACAATAATGCCCGATTCCTTTACTGCTTTCAAAGCTTTACGATTGTCTTCCATGGTTTCGGCGAAAGGCTTCTCAACATAGGCATCCTTCCCGTTTTCAGCAGCTTCAACGGTATGAAGAGCATGTTGAAAATCAGCAGTTGAAATGATAACCGCATCAATATCTTTGTCTTCGTATAGCCGATCATTATTCTGATATTTAGCCACTTTGTGGCCCAATTTCTCTTCAAGGAATATAGCTCCTTCTTCACGCCTTCGGTTCCAGATGTCAGAAACACCTATAATATCGAAATTCAATTGCTTATGATTCCTGATAAATGCAGGGATCAAAGCTCCACGTGCGCGATCAGAAAATCCGACTATTCCTACATTTACCTTGTCGTTAGCGCCTAAGATCCTGGCATAGCTTTTTGCGCTGAGTCCAATTCCACCCAGGGTAACTCCGGCGGTACCCGCGGCGACCTTTTTAATAAAATCTCTTCTTGTTTTTTCCATGGTTTAATTATTTTATGGTGATGTGTAGTGTAATTTTGGTTATAAATTTTAATAATTTTTTTACGAAGCTAATAAAAATTTTAACTGATTAAAGACAAAGTTATTACCGATTTAATAATAAGTGTTAATGAAAAATTTTATTTTTTTGTTTTTGCACTCAATTTTTGCTTAAATTTGTTGATAAACCAATTATATAGAACACGGATGACACTGATGACGCGGATAAATACGGATAAAAAAATTGAATTAAACTTATTAAAAAAAAGGAGATAAAATGCTACACGAAAATTAACTGAGAAAAATATTTACTTATGCATTATCCGGATGAACCAATTTTTTCTTTTTGCCACAAAATCACTAAAGCACTAAATAACACAAAATTATAATATCAACAACATATTTGTATCGGAATTTTAAAGTTTATGGCTTGATAATGGCTAATTTCATTATACTTTGCATTTTTAAGTAGGCAATCTTAAGTCGACTGCCGATTGTAGACTGCCGACTGTTAACTAATTATTTGTCTACTCAATTACAATTTCGCCTGCTTCAAGAACTCTGTAGATTTTTTCATAATCACTATTTTTCTCTCCCCTTTTCAGAAAAATAAAATCGAATGATTGATTGGCTTCCGGTAATTCAACTGCCTGTTTTACAATTGTTGCCAATATATCCCTGTACCTAATACCTTCCCTGTTTCTGTCGGTCATCTCCATATTTTTACTGAACCACATTATTCCTGTATTAAAATCAGGATCAATGCCGGTATAGTGCTTCCATTGATAATGATCACAAAGGTATCCCCAGGGCAGAGCAATAGCGACCTTTGCATTTGAAACCAATTCTTCAGATGATTTTTTTCTCGGGTTATTTCTGATATATTCTACGAATTTCCGTGTTAACTCAAGTTGTTCGGAGAATGGCACATGATGGGCATGGTCGGAAGTCCAGAACCAGAAATATTTTGCTCCCCTTTCATATGCCATGGAAAAAGTAATTTTTGCTGCTTCCGGCATCATTTGACCATAAATTGCCGCTCCCCATTGCGTATTAAAATTACGTGCAGCACCTGTAAAAAAGGCATAATGATATTTAATACACGATTCTGCATTGTTTGGGAAATCGATCCCTAATTCGCTTTTAATTAATGCTGAGAACCATTCAGGATCAACCTTCCTTCAAAACACCATCCTGAAATACCCGCTTCACATTCATACCAGATTGAGCTGGGAACGGTTTCCCATACAGGGTAATCCGTTTGCAGAATTTCCAGATCGCCGAAATCATATCCGCTATTTGTCAATAGTTTATGAAGATTTCTCTGACCTTTAAATTTCTTACGGGTATAGGTAAGTTCTTCTGTTTCCTGCTACGGAGCTTCTTTCTGTTCAATATCCATATCCAACAACAATTGTCCGGGATCAGATGCAATATATAGCTCGCTCTTGCTTCCGAAGATCATCCGCTTGAGCTGGGCAAGTTCTTGTCGTAGTATAATAGCCTTGTTATTAAGTCGGTGTTCTCAGCCTCTCGTTCACGGTCCCGGATTCCAAACGTTTGTAGTAAAGAATAAATCCGCCCTGTTCCCACTTGAGAAGTTTTACTCTATTACGACGACGATTTACAAAGATGAATACTTCGCCTGAGGTAGGGTTCCGATTAAGCTGGCTCTGAACAATGCCGCTCAGTCCATCGAATGACTTTCTCATATCGGTGGCTTAGCGGTACAGATAATAGCGAAAGGAAGATGTCAGTGAAAACATCCCGATCAAATGGCTTTGATTAATGCCTTGATCCTTGAAGGCTGACTGCTTCACTCAGGGTGATCAGAACCCCATTGGAATAATGGATCTGGATTTTTCCTTTAGAGCCATTGTCCGATGGTCCGATTTCCACCGGGAGGAATCCATTTTCTGAGGATGGATTGACTTGTTTATATTTTCTTAGCCAAAAAGCATGGATGGACAGATCATGCTGGCTGCAAAAATTTTTCTGGCTTATTCCGCTTCTCTGCCACTTCTTGATAAGGGAGAACATCTCTCGTTGCAAGTTCTCCCGCTCTGATTTATTCATGGGATGCTTTTCAGACAAAGATACCGGGTGTAGCTATCCTGTAAGATGTGTTAAACAACATAAATTAGGCATTGGCAATTTAAACGATTAAGCATACTTTTGATTGTTGAGTATGATTTTTCACATTAATGTCCACCCATAAGAAGATCAGGATTATAAAGATGTCAAATAACTGGACGTTATACAGTTGAAAATCAACGACACACTGGCATCAACTGACAATTAATTATTTTTCAATAATATAGAAATTGGGTAAAAGAGTCTCTCTTAAGGATATTGCTGATAAGGTCGAAGTTTCAACAGCTTTGGTTTCCTATGTAATGAGTGGACAGGAGAAGGAAAAAAGGGTTAGTACTGAGATGGTTCGGAAAATTTGGAAAGTAGCAAAAGAATTAAATTACAGGCCCGACTATATTGCCCAGAGTCTGAGAAAAGGCTCGACAAATACCATAGGATTGATAGTTGCTGATATTGCAAATCCATTTTTCAGCTACATAGCCCGGATGGTTGAGGATGAAACCGGCAAGTATGGTTATACCGCAGTTTTCGGTAGTTCTGATGAACGCAGTGATAAATTTGAATCAATAATTAATACCTTCCTGAACCGGCGGGTAGACGGCGTCATTGTTGTTCCGGCCGAAGGGACAAAGAATTACGTAAATGACCTGGTTGAAAAAAACTTTCCCACCGTATTATTGGATAGGTCTTTCAAGGGAATCAATGCAAATTATGTTGGTCTTGACAATTACGGGGCATCTTTCGATGCGGTAACACACTTTGTTCATCATGGATACAAACGGATAGGCATGATTTCGTTTAAGTCTTCCTTGATGCATATGAAAGAAAGAGTCAATGGATACCTGGAGGCAATGAAAAGTAACAATCTTGAAAGACATATCTGGTTGCAGGAGATCAGTCGTAAAACCCTGAAGCACGGAATAAAGAAAATATTTACAAATTTCGTATCCGGTAAGGAACAGGTTGAATGCATGTTATTTGCCAATAACGAGATCTCTGTTGCCTCTTTATATTGCATTCAGGAGAAAAAAATCAAAATTCCTGATGAATTATCTATCATTGGATTTGATGGGGGTGAGGCGTTCGATTTTTTCTATAATCCGGTAACCTATATTAAACAACCCATTGATTTAATGGTAAAAGAGTCGGTCAGGATGCTGATCGATCAGATCAATGGATCAAGTGAGATATCCCAGGTCATTTTAAAATCAGAACTGATAAAACGCAAGTCTTGCTGCTTTTAATATTTGCATGCATGTTTAATCGATTAAATAAAAAGTTATGAAAAAATGGATCATTGTATTCCATGTAGTTTTTTTTCTGTCTCCCTGTACATTTTCACAGTCTGAGTCTGTTGATTTAGGCAATAATCTGAGTAACCTCTATCGACTATCAGATGCAAAAACTCGTTCTATTAGTCCGGAAAACTTTACCGGGGAAAAAGGGAAAGGCGGCATGGCTACCCTGGAGGAAGGGAGTGCTGCCGCTGTAGCCCGTGAACTTGGCCATGGATGGAAAGTAAATCCATACGTCAATATTGCATCCAATTCAACTTTTGTACTTGCTGAGATTGAGGGGCCCGGTGCTATTCAGCACATTTGGATGACACCTACTGGTAATAGGAGGCTTAGTGTAATCAGGATTTATTGGGACGATGAAGAACATCCCTCCGTTGAGTGTCCCCTGGGTGACTTTTTTGCAAATGGCTGGGGAGTAAATAACAATGGATGGTGGGGTGAAGGAGAAATTAAGTTTTATATAGATGGAGATAAGGAATTTCCAACCATCTGCGGTACGGGGACGGAAGATTATTTTTGCGGATCCTATAATTTTCATGTACGGGATCCATTGACCAATAAGGGAGATGATAAGGGGAAATCCTATCTGTCTCTCGGGTATACTTCTATGGGAATTGTGGGATCAACGGTAGATCCGGAATTCTTTCAGGATTATCTTGGAATGAGAACTGAATTTGTTGATATGACTGAGATTTTGCGACGTATTGAGCAGGAGATATACGATAAGGAGGAGTTTCATAAAGCCATGATCTGGGTAAAGGATAATTGCCAGGAAGGAGAGGATTTGAATAGAAAACCTTCTGATCGCAAAAGAAAAGACTGGGAGTGGGAGACTGTAGTAAAAATGACGCTCATCGCTCGTGACCTGATGACAGGTAATCCTAAACTGGCTGAGATGGGATTTGGTGAAGAAGCAAGAGGAAGAAATGCCATTGCTGGCGGATTCCAGGGCCAGCGTCAATGGACCGACTTTTATCCAAATGCCGATTTTACCGAAGCTATTCTGAATTCATCCTTTGACTGGAATGGTATTAGACAAGCCTTTGTTTTTGCTACTGAAAACGATAGTCTTAATGGAGTATCGATGCTTTTTGGACATTTACTGACAAGTACCGCGCAGATTTTTTCTGATGTTCGGACCTATTGGAGTCCGGAATCGGTAAAACGGGTAACCGGGCAGGAATTGACCGGGTTGGCTGCCAACGGATTTATCCATTTGATAAATTCCGGTTCAACGACCCTTGATGCTACTGCTCAACAAAAAGATGAGGAGGGCAATCCGGTGATGAAACCATTCTGGGACATTACTCCCGAAGAAGCAGACAAATGTCTTGAAAACACCCATTGGTGTCCTGCTAATCTCGAATATTTCAGAGGTGGGGGATTTTCTTCCCAATTCAAAACCGCTGGACAGATGCCTTTTACAATGTGCAGAGTGAACATGGTTAAGGGACTTGGACCGGTACTGCAGCTGGCTGAAGGGTGGACTATTGAATTACCGGATGACGTTCATACCGTTTTAGACAGGAGAACCGATCCAACATGGCCCACTACCTGGTTTGTTCCCCGGGTTAATGGCAAAGATCCATTCAAGGATGTCTATTCAGTTATGGCAAACTGGGGTGCTAATCATGGAGCCATCTCTTACAGGCATATTGGAGCCGATCTGATTACCCTCGCTTCACTTCTCCGTATTCCAGTGTGCATGCACAATGTTTCGGATGATCTGATTTTCAGGCCAAGTGCCTGGAATTCTTTTGGCAGTGATAAGGAGGCGGCTGATTATAAAGCCTGTCAAAACTTTGGTACCATTTATTCAAAATAGCATCAAATTTCAGATAGATGAATATTTCAGTATTAATTAAGTGGTTTCGGTTGATATACCTGGTCACACTGATTTTTCTGTTGGCCTGTTCATCTTCCGGAAATAAAGAATCGAAACAGATGAAAAGAAAAGTTAGCAAATTCCCCAGAGGAACGTATGGTTATGATGTAGCATTTTTTTTAAAAAATGATATCAAAACCGTTGAATTAAAAGATGCTGAATCAAAGGCATGTGTTTTGCTTGTTCCTGATTACCAGGGGCGCGTCATGACAAGTACAGCTAATGGGGATGAGGGGACTAGTTTTGGATGGATTAATTATAAACTCATCGAATCCGATGAAATAAGCAATCAGTTTAATCCATTTGGGGGAGAAGAACGTCTGTGGTTAGGTCCTGAAGGAGGACCATTTTCCATCTATTTTGAGAAAGGGAAAGAACAGGATTTTGCTAATTGGAGGGTTCCACGAGCCATTGATACAGACAGTTATAATATTGAACGAAGTGATTCTCAGAGTGTAACATTTACCAAAAATACTATCCTTAATAATGCTTCAGGAATTGAATTTAAAGTTGGTATTGAAAGGTCGGTATCCCTGCTGACAAAAAATGATGTAGCAGACTTACTCCATGTCAACATACCAGCAGACCTTCAGATTGTTGCCTACGAGACAGAGAATATTATTACCAACAAGGGAGACCAGGCGTGGACGAAAGACAAGGGTCTGCTTTCTATCTGGATGCTGAGCATGTTCAATCCTTCACCTGAAACAACCGTGTTTATTCCCTATGAACCTGATGGGGAAGGGGTAGTTGTAAACGATGATTATTTCGGGAAAGTTCCTGCCGACAGGCTTATCGTCGATACCAATACTGTCTATTTCAAGATCGATGGCAAGTACAGAAGTAAAATCGGGATTCCTCCCGGAAGGGCAAAAGAGTTATGCGGAAGTTATGACTCGGGAAGTAAGGTTCTGACCCTGTTGTGGTGTTCATTACCTGGTGAACCGCAGAGTTATGTCAATTCCAAATGGGGAGAACAGGATGATTCCTATAACGGAGATGCTATCAATTCATACAATGACGGACCTGTTGAAGATGGCTCTATAATGGGTCCGTTCTATGAGATAGAAACATCTTCTCCGGCAGCAGAATTGCAGCCTGCAGAATCGTTAAAGCATATACAGCGGGTGATGCATTTTGAGGGAGAGGAAGAGAAACTGGCCAAACTGGTAAAATCCCTGTTTGACCTGGACCTGGATACCATATCAAAGAAGTTTAAGTAATTATTAATTTAAAGAAACTTATGGAAAACCATCGCATTATCCCCAAAGGTATTGTTCTGCCTTTTATACTGCTTTCTTCGCTGTTCTTTGCCTGGGCTATTCCAAACAACCTGACGGACACGATGCTGGCGGCATTTAAAAGGATCATGAGTTTGACAGATACCAAAACCGCCTGGATACAGGTTGCGTGTTACCTGCTCGGGTATGGATGTTTTGCTATTCCTGGTGCACTATTTATCAAGAGGTTTACCTATAAATCAGGGGTGTTACTTGGCCTTGGAATGTATGCCATGGGTACTTTCATGTTCTATCCCGCCATGTTGACCTCCAGAGGGGGTGTGGAAATTGGCTTTATAATGTACCTGTTTGCCTTGTTGATATTATTTGCGGGATTATCTATTCTGGAAACTTCCACAAATTCCTATGTATGTGCCATTGGTCCGGAATCAACAGCTACACAGCGTCTGAATTTTGCCCAGTCATTTAATCCTTTTGGTGCCATATCAGGGGTTATCATCAGTCAGGTATTCATATTGTCTAAGCTGAATACCATGGCAGCATCCCAAAGGGCTGCTCTTCCGGCAAATGAACTGGTCAGGATACAGGGCATTGAACTGAAAGTACTTTCCCTCACCTATGTGGTCATAGGTCTGGTAATGGTAGGTTTACTATTGGCGATTTATTTCACCCGGATGCCCAAACTGAAAGAGGATGACAAAAGACTGAATTTTCCGGGGACTTTTCGCAGGCTCAGGAAGAACCACAACTATGTGTGGGCAGTAACCGCCCAGTTCTTCTATGTGGGGGCACAGATTGCCGTTTGGTCATTCATTATCCGGTATGTGATGCAGCGAATGCAACTGGATGTAGTAATCGCCCAGCTGGGACCCAACCCGACTACCGCGGAGATCATTACGAAATTGCGTAATCTCGAACCGATAGCAGCCGGTTTTTACAATTTTCTGGAATGGGCCGGACTAACTGCCCTGCTGCCAAGAACATCTGAGCAGGCCGGCGCTACCTATTATATAATGTCGCTGATTGCTTTCGTATTGGGCCGATTTATATGTACAGGCATGATGAAGTTTGTGAAACCTCGAAATTTATTGACAGCCCTTGCATTAATTGCTGTTGTATGCTGTTTGACAGCCATCTACGGACAGGGATTCATAGGTGTATATACGCTTGTAGGTGTCTCAGGCTGCATGTCCCTGATGTTTCCAACCATTTATAGTTTGGGGATTGACGGACTCGGGGAGGATACTAAAATTGGGGGTGCAGGAATGATCATGGCCATTGCGGGCGCCGCATTCCTGACCCAGGTTCAGGGTATCGTTTCCGATCAGTCAGGCAGTATCATTTATGCATACTGGGTGCCTGCCATTGCCTTTATGGTGGTGGCATACTATGGCGCGGTTGTTTCCAGGAAACATGAATCGAAAAAGGCCATGTCTTCAAAGTAGGTTTAGTAATAGTATCGCATGCTATAAAAAAACTTCAATTATTTAATGCTTAAACGTTTGGCTATTAAAAATAATCAAGTATAAATAAACGCTGAATCCGGTCGAAAACCAGTTTGTTAAAGTGAGCAAGCACTAAGGTCTTCTCTCGGTCTCCAGATACCGAAACATAAAAATACATGAAAACTAATCTTTTACTTATATTAACTGCTCTGGGCGCCTTGTTTTTTTCTGGCAACCAGGTCACTGCAAAAGAAACGCTGCCAAACATTGTTGTAATATTTATTGACGATGAGGGGTACGGTGATGTTGGCTGTTTCGGTGCTACGGGTTTTGAGACCCCTAACCTGGACCAGATGGCCAGCCAGGGAATGCGCTTCACCAATTTTTACAGCGGGAGTGCTGTTTGCAGTCCTTCCCGTGCTGCTCTGCTTACAGGCTGTTATCCTCCCCGTGTGGGTATTACCAAAGTGCTGTTTCCTTTTGACAACATCGGTATGAACCAGGAAGAGACCACCATAGCAGAGG
>Ga0209986_10000629_pt1 | contig 34462 bp, 31 predicted proteins | sample BlataG_FD_183168 | JGI IMG/M metagenome (GOLD analysis project Ga0209986, IMG submission 183168) | Deep subsurface microbial communities from Black Sea to uncover new lineages of life (NeLLi) - Black_00105 metaG (SPAdes) (version 2) | ecosystem: Environmental > Aquatic > Marine > Oceanic >...
ACTCGAGGAGTTGGCTATTCACCTGAAATGGTTTGAATATCTCTTTGCGCGCCTTGGCTTCTGTTTCCTGACCCATTGATGCCCAAACATCAGTATAGACTATATCAGCATGAGTAACTGCCTTTTTCGGATTATTCACAAGGGCTACTGTCTTTGCCTTGGCAAGGTATTCTTTATTAGGTTCGTAACCCTTGGGCGTTGCAATATTGACTTGGAAACCGAGTAGGGCAGAGGCAGCAATAAATGAATTGCACACATTATTGCCGTCGCCTAAATAGGCAATAACCACTGAGTCAAGCGCACTTTTCTTTTCAATAATCGTAAAGAGATCACACATGATCTGGCAAGGATGTTCAAGGTCACATAGGCCATTAATTACTGGTATTGTGGCGCTTTTCGCCAAATCCTCAACTGTTTTATGAACACAGACTCGAGCCATTATCAAATCTACCCAGCGGCTGAGGTTTTTTCCTACATCAGCCACGGTTTCCCGGACGCCGATTTTCGCATCACTTGGTCCTAAGTAAATGGCGTGGCCACCGAGTTGGGTCATTCCAGTTTCAAAGGTCACACGCGTGCGCAAAGACGGTTTTTCAAAAATCATGGCTAAGGTTTTATCCTTGAGCATTTTGTGCTGGATACCTTTTTTTTGCGATTCCTTAAGCTTTTTTGTCAGTTCAAATATTTCATAAATCTCTTGTTTACCCAGGTCAAAAATTGATATAAAATCTCGTTTCATTTTACCTCCGTAAGACTAATAATATCGATTTTCTCAGTTCTGTCAATCAGGCATGTTCTTCACTAAAAATTTACATCTTGCTTATAGCTAGTTTACAATATTGAGTTATTATCTTATTAGTGGATCGAGCATATTTCAATCAAATAGTGGATATGGATAATAATCTAAGTAGAACTACCTACATTAGAATTAGCCTTGCTGCGCCGATATCAGAACTTGAGTAAGGATGTTTTTAGGAATTTTGTTCATCTAATATTAGCTCAGATACACACATAACAAGGAGGATAAAATGAAGATATTAATCGTGGATGACGCATTGTTCATGCGTCATATGCTGCAGGGTATATTTGAAAAGGCTGGACATGTGGTTTGTGGTGAAGCAACAACCGGTAAAGAAGCAATAGAAAAATATAAGGAGTGTCAGCCAGACCTTACTACAATGGATATTATTATGCCGGATATGAGCGGTGCTGAAGCTATAAAAGAAATTAAAAAAATTGACCCCGATGCAAAGATTTTGGTTATATCAGCAATGGGGCAGAGAGCAATACTCGATGAAGTGGTTAGAGCCGGAGCTGCAGATTATGTTATTAAGCCCTTCCCGTCTGCAAGAATACTGGAGGCGATTGAGAGAATCGTGGGTAAAGAATGACGTCCTATTTGGAAGTTAAGTTTTAGAATAAATAAATATGAACCAAGGAGTTGAATGATGAATGTTAAAAGGCTGTCCGAAGTACAACTTGATGCATTAAAAGAGGTTGCAAACATCGGTAGTGGTCATGCTGCCACTGCTTTATCAAAATTATTAGGTAAAAAGATTATGATTCGTGTACCAAAGATTATTACCGGTACATTAAATGAGATACTGTCAGAAACTACTGATTCCAATGATGTTATCGCTTCTGTTTTTCTTAATTTTCTTGGTGATTTAACAGGTAGAACCCTTATCCTTTTTCCGTACGCTGAGATACAAGACATTTTTGGATTGTTAATACCTGAGAAGCCGGACAACCCCTCTGAATTCAAGGAGTCATTATTAAAGGAAGTTTCTAATATTCTTTCTTGTTCTTATATGAATGCTCTCGGTGAGCTATTGGGTTTAACAATTACTCCTACTGTTCCAGGGATATCCATTGATATTGGTAAGGCACTTTTATCTAATGATTCTTTTAAATTTAACCGTGAGAATGAATTCATATTGTGCATTGAAACGGAATTTGATTTTGGAGATGATATAAAACCTGTAATTGCGTATTTTCTGCTAATATCTGATACCGAGAGTTTAGAGTTAATTCTAAAAAAATTAGATTTAATAAAATGACATTTTTAAAATAGGATCATCGATGTTATAGCAAAAAAATAATTATGAAGGAAACACTTAATAATTTAGAAAACTTAATTGCAGAGTTAAAGAGAAAAGTTAAGCAATTTAAACCTCAAGAGGCACAGGCAATCAGAGAAGAGATCAAGAATCTATATATGAATGTCGCAAATTCCTTAAAGGTTCTTAATCAAACCAAGGAAGAATTGAGGATTATTGCCCATAATTTTAGTTGTAGGAAATCATCGCAAACAGAGGCAGGTAAATTTTATTCATTTATAAAATCCCAGACTTCAGCTGATTTAGATCTTGCAACATTAGTTGACCGTGCATGGAATCTAATCGTTATGGAAGATTATGATGAGGCAATTAAGGTTCTCAAAAGGGTTCTCAGTATTGACCGCAAAAATGTTAAGGGTTTGGGTTTGATGAGTCTTGCATTGATGAATAAAGAATTGTATGACAATGCTATGTTATATTTGCAGCAGGTTTTACTTATCGATTCTGACAATCCATTTGCATTAAACAATCTTGGATATATCTGCTATAAAAAAGGTGTATGGGGTGAGGCAATAGAACATCTTACCAAAGTAGTAAAACAGACTAGAGATCGCACGGCTGCTCTTTATGCAAACTACTACTTAGGTTTGCTTTATTACGATCGTTCAATGATCCTTGATGCAATTAAATTTTTTAAAGAGGCATTGAAATTAGGTCCTAATTTGCAAGAAGCATATTACTATTTAGGTTTATCTGAAATGAAGAAATACAAATTCACAAAGGCAGTAGGCTATTTTGAAAAATGTATCAAGATTGATTGCAATTCAAGATACGGAAGGTTAGGTAAGGAAAAGCTGGATGAAATTCAACCAATTAAAGAAACAAGTAAAACTAATTCCACAAATGATTTCAAAAAATAATAAATATATCTTACATCCTACCGGGTTTTCTGATTCAGTGTTTGCGATCTTCGCCACCCAAAGTTTTTGATGTAAGGGTTTAGGTATTTTGTCTGTCTCCTCAGGCAGGGACTTTTACCCAAGCCCGTTCCAAGCGGGCTGGAGTTAAGCATTTCCCATGCTATTGACATTTTCCATATTCTGTATAAAATGGTACAATTAAGCCAGGATAGCTCAGTTGGTAGAGCACCGGACTGAAAATCCGGGTGTCCGCAGTTCGATTCTGCGTCCTGGCACTTTTTTTTATACAATGACCTTTGGCTTTAAATCTAAGAGCTGACTAAACCTTCATCTTTTATCTTGACATTTAGTTAAAATTTAATACAATAAACATGGATAGAATAAAATATGAACAAAAAGGTAATGGCGTTGATATTTATATCTGGTAGTACAAAATTGTTGGGTCCAGACTTTCCTTTTGGAATTGTTACATCTTGGATATTTAGAGTGTTTATAAGGGATGCAATGATAAGGGGGATATATGAGGGTTTTGGTAGTAGACGATGCGATGTTTATGCGGCGTATGCTTAGTGATATTTTAGAGAAGGGTGGACATACTGTGTGTGGTGAAGCATCGACAGGTAACGAGGCAGTTGAACGTTATAAAGAATTAAAACCCGGTCTTGTTACGATGGATATTATTATGCCTGATATGAGCGGTATTGAGGCAGTTAAAGAGATAAAGAAGATCGATCCCGAGGCGAAAATTCTTATGGTTTCAGCAATGGGGCAACAGGCAGTCGTTCTGGAAGCGATACAGGCTGGAGCATTAGATTATGTCATTAAACCATTTCAACCATCAAGAGTTTTAGAATCGATCGATCGCATTGCTAAAAAATGAAATGATTGATATAAAGCGTTTATCGCCAGAACAGCTTGATGCATTAAAAGAGGTCGCAAACATAGGTAGTGGTCATGCCGCAACTTCCTTGTCTAAATTAATGGATAAGAAGGTTATGCTCCAGGTACCAAAAATTGTTACCGGATCATTGGAAGATGCCATAATAAAGATTGCTGATCCCAATGATGTGGTGGTTCCAGTTCTATTATATTTTCTCGGTGATTTGACCGGTCGTGTTCTATTACTATATCCTTTTAAGGATGCGCAGGAACTTGTTTCTCTTTTAGTGCCTGCAGTCCATGACAATTCTGTAGAGGTACAAGAATCAATGCTCAAGGAGGTTTCTAATATCTTAACTTGTTCATATATGAATGCATTAGGGACATTTTTGGAACTTGTGGTACTTCCTTCTGTTCCAAGTATGGTTGTTGATATGACTGGGACAGTGCTTTCCAGTTTTATACCTGAATTTGGTAGTGAAAAGGATTTCATTTTTTGCGTTGAAACTAAATTCGACTTTGGCGCTATGAAAAAACAATTATGTGTATATTTCCTTTTGCTTCCTGATACGGCAAGTTTGGTGTTGATTTTAGAAAAATTGAATATGATAAAATGATTTCCAGGGAAGAATTTAAAATATTAAAGAGTTTCGCAGAACGAATACCACCTAATGATCCAGGTGCGCATAATAACCTTGCTATTGTGTACTATAATAAGCGTTTATACGATGAGGCAATTGAGGAATTAGAAAAAGCACTCAAAATTGATCCCAATTTTATTCTTGCGCGAAATAACCTCGATATAATTTTAAAGAAAACAGGTCGTTTAGAGGAGAAAGTTGAACGACTTGTTCGTCTAATTGATAGAGATCCTTATGATGAGAATAAGACTTTAGAACTTGCTGATACATACAAGAAATTGGGGCGATATTCTCAGTCGATTATATTCTACAAAAAAGTTTTGGATTATAATCATGATTCGTTTGAGGCACATTATGGACTTGGTATTACTCTAAAATTGTTAGGAAAATATGATGATGCCTTGGAAGAGATTAATAAGTCCCTGGAGTTAAAAATCTCTGCAGATGTATACCGGATTCTGGGTGAGATTTATTTTAATAAAGGTATAATTGATCTTGCAATAAAAAATTTTCAGGAATCAATTACACTTGATCCTTCTTCAGCTGAGGGGCATTTTCTTTTAGGTTTTGCACTTGGTGAAAAGGGAAAGATTGACGAAAGTCTTGAGGCTGTAAAGAAGGCTATCGCTTTGAATCCAGCATTAGCCCAGTTTAAACCAAATCTCCCTATCGAGATTAAAAAGCATAAGGGACACTGGGAATTTTTGAAAGACCAGCTCGGTGCGTCGCAGATTTCAGAAAATAGTTATCAGGTTCATTATAACCTTGGTATGACCTACCGCAATAAAGGTCTGTTCAATGAGTCAAAAAGAGAATTCGATGAATGTCTAAAGTTGAGAACAGATGACGCGCATTTATATTTAGCCCTTGGCGAAGTGTGCATATTTTTAGGTAAATTGGACGATGCGAGTAAATATCTCCAGCACATTTATGAACTCGATTTCGAATCAGCACAATGTGCAAATGCCTTGGGTGTTGTTCACTGCCTGGGTGGTGATTTCAACAAGGCAATAGAATGGTTTCAAAAATCACTCGCATTGCAGACAAATTTTGCGGCATCCTTGAATAATTTAGGAATCTGTAAATCTATCCAAAAAAAAGTTGGAGAAGCAATAGAATATTTTAAAAAGGCGATTGCTACCGGAAACTCAGACGCAGGGTTTAACTTAGGGATGTACTATGTGAATGAAGGCAATTATGAGAATGCGCTCAAGTTATTTAGTGGCGATACGGCTGACGAATATTTTGGTAAAGGTCTTGTTTTTGTTGAACAGAGTAAAGATGATGAAGCTTTGGAATTTTTTAAAAAGACAGTATCTTTAAAACCAAATCACGCTGGTGCCTATTATAACATAGGGTTTATTTTCACAAAACTTGGTAAGTTTAAAGAAGGTCTTGATTATATAAGAAAAGGGATAGGGATTGAACCGAATTATGAGAAAGATAAGTACCGTCTTTCCTTGTCTCCTGAACTTTCTGAGTTTGGACCTTACTACACACCAACTGTAGATAAAAAAGAGTGGGTGGATATTTCTGAAAAAGAAATTTTTGCACCAAAGGTTACAAATGCAGCTGGTTCTTTTACCGATGCAGAAAATTATTTTAAAAGAAATGAATTTGAGAATGCACTAAACATGGTCGAGCAAGCCCTTAATATTGAACCAGACTGGAGTACAGCGGTTATATTAAAAACAAAAATTCTATATCAGGCAGGGAATGTTGATGATGCTGTTAATTTTCTTACCAGCTACATAAAAAATCATCCACAAAATGTAGAGGTTAAGGCAACTTTGGCCAGTATATTAAGTGAGAATGGAAAATTAACTGAAGCGAAGAGTATCTATTTAGAGCTTTTGAAATTACAGGCTAATAATGTCGAATGGTTAACTGAATTAGCTAAAATCTCATACAATATTGGTGAACTGGATGAGGCATTATTATTATATAACAGAATTCATAGCATAAATGAAGTAAATGTTGATGCGAATTTAGGGTTCCTGAAGATTTATATTAAGAATAAGGATCTCGATAAAGCAATGCCCTATCTGGATTTCTTTAACGTGAAATATCCTGATAATTATGATTTTAACATTCTTTCAGGCATTTATTATTTAGAAAAAAATGACCATGAAAACGCAGACAAGTATTTTAATAAAGCAATTGAATTAGATTCCTCAAAACCACTTCCCTATTATCAGATTGGATTGATCCAGGTTCAAAAAGGTGATTTTGGCAGTGCCTGTGATAATTGGAAAAAGGCTTTACTTCTGAGTCCTGGTGAAGAACTAATAAAGAAAATAAGGCATTGCTTGAAGATAACAGTAGAGCTTACCGAATTTTTAAAGAAAGAGGTTTGATAAAAAGAGGAGATGATATGTCTGATGAGTTAGCAATGGATTCTGGCGCACTGATTTTTGCTACGTTGGCTGATGTGTATCTGTCGTCGGGGATGGTTGATGAAGCGATTTCAATACTGAAAGATGGTCTGTCACGTAATCCAACGTATACTTTGGCAAAGCTAATGTTAGGTAGAGCTTACTACATGAAGGGTGATATAAAAGAGGCAGTAAAGATATTAGAAGGTATCTATGATGATGCGAGGGGAAGTGAGAATACAAATCTCTATCTTGGTCATTGCTATAAAAAACTCGGTGAGGTAGACAAGGCTATAAAATACTATGAATTAACCTGTAAGATTAACCCAGAAAACAAAGAGGCAAAACAAGGACTTGAAGTACTGAAACCAAAATCTGTGAAAGTAGAGAAGGTCAAGATAGAGAAGAGACCCGAACCCGTGAAAATAGAGGAGATCAAAGTAGAAAAGATGCCCGAGCCTATCGTGGTAGAGAAGGTCAAGGTAGAGAAGGCACCCGAGCCTGCAAAAATAGAAGAAACCAAAGTAGAAAAGATGCCCGAGCCTGCTAAAATAGAGATGGAAAAGGTTGAGGAACCTTTAGAATTTGAGATTCCTTTAGAACCTCTTAGAAAACCGGTGAATAGGTTGTTAAGTATCAAGGCAGTAAAAGGAGCGTTCATTTGCTCTAAGGATGGTCTCCTAATAGAAAATTATTACAAAGATCGTACAGATATCGAAGAAATTTGTGCTATGATTGCGGCAATACATAATGAGGTTGAGGAATCATTCAAGTATTTGAACGAGGGATGTGTGGATAAGTTCACAATTGAAAAGGAAGATGAAACAGTTTGTGTAATAACTGCCGGAGCTTCACTCTTTACTGTTGTCACTCAATCCGGTACTAATCCAGGATTGGTTTTCGTTTATGCCCGAAAGATAATTGATGAAATAATGGGAGTTTTGGGATGAGCCCAGCCCCTTATGAAGGAGCTGGATGAGCCCAGCCCCTTATGAAGGAGCTGGATGAGCCCAGCCCCTTATGAAGGAGCTGGATGAGCCCAGCCCCTTATGAAGGAGCTGGATGAACCCAGCTCCTGAGCGAGAAGAAATTCAAATACTAGGGAAATTGTTATGAGAAATTTAAAATTAGGGCTAAAGGAGTGGCTGAATGAAAGTAGATGAGATAACAAAGATTCCAAAAGTTTTAGGTGCCGGGTTAGCAACGGATGATGGTTTCATAATTGAGAGCAAATTTATTGTTGGTTATGATCCGGAAAAGTTTTCTTCAATGGCAGCGCAAATCATGAAGAGGATTAAGAAATGTCTTAATATAGAAAAAACCTCAGCTATATTCTATGCTTCGAATAGTGTGTTTTTTGTCAAAAATACGGAAGCGGGAATATTCTTCGTTATCTGTAAGAAAGATGCGAATATTGGTTTGGTGAAAATTAATATCGACAGGAACATATAAATAGATTAAGGGATTTATCCATTCTTAACGAAACATATTTGTGTGAGATCCAGTAAGAGAGGTAGATAAATGATGGAAATTATTTTGTATTTTGGTCTATTCTTCGTAGCAGATCAACTGTGAAGGATGAATAATTTGACTGCATTACGCTTTGTCCTGATATTTGTATCGCTGTTTATTCTGGTAAATTGCTCAGATATAAAAAATAAGAAAGTTTTATCATGGGATAAAGTTGCACGAAATGAGATGGTCAAGAACCAGATTGTCGCCCGTGGTATAACTGATAAAACTATCATAAATGCAATGCTGGAAGTAAAACGGCACAAATTCGTGCCAAAGAATATAGAGAAATTTGCCTACAATGATTATCCGCTCCCTATTGGCGATGACCAGACCATTTCCCAACCTTATATTGTTGCCTTAATGACTGAGAAATTAGGTTTAAAACATGAGGACAGGGTTCTTGAGATTGGTACTGGTTCTGGTTACCAGGCAGCAATTTTATCTTTGATTGTCAAGGAAGTCTACACAATTGAGATAATACCCTCACTCGCAAATTCTTCATCTCAGCGTTTAAGAGAATTTGGATTTAGTAATGTCCAGGTAAGATGCGGTGATGGTTTTCTTGGTTGGTCTGAAGCTGCACCATTTGATGCAGTAATTATTACCTGTGCACCACCAGAAGTTCCTGAACCATTAATCGAACAACTTGTCGAGGGGGGTAGGCTGATCGTACCCTTAGGAGAGGGATTCCAAATGCTTACGCTATTTAAAAAGATTGAGGGCAAATTAGAGAAAACAGAAATAATTCCAGTAAGATTTGTTCCGATGAAAGGAATGATAGAAGAACAAAAATGACAAATTCTAAATGCTAAATGTCAAATCAAACCTAAAATCTATTCTGCTTCTCTTTTCTGGTTTATTGGCGGTAGTCTGCCGTATTGCTGTTTGTATTCTTCAAGCAGTTTAGTATATTCATTTTCATAGTCCTTAGTAGCATGAAAACGGAAGAATGATACAGTAGCAAAATCAGACTCTTTTTTTTCAAATATCTCCTGAATTGTGTGCGTAAGACTGTGTGTATAACCGATAAAAATGGGTTCCTGTAAGATATCAGCAAATTCATATACACCTGAGAAATCAGGTGCATTTATAATCTGTTCAGGCATTAATTTACGCCAGTTATCTTCAATAGGCATTATATAATATACACCATATGAGATATAAGTCAAGGTAAAGATGGTACTGCGTGCGGGATTGGTGCTCGATACTAGATGCTCGATACTCGATGCTCGATTAGATCGTTAATAGCGTTTATTTGGTTTCTTTAGTTTCTTTAGTCCCAGTGTAATAGATACATCATTACACAGGATAAATTTGTTTGGTTTATTTAGTTTTCTTGCTTCTTGTTTCTTGGAACTTTCCCGCATCCAACCCCAAACCCATCTACCATCTTTTAGGTATTTAGGAATTTAGGTGTTTACCCAAGCTCATTACAAATGGGCTGGGTTTAGGTATTTGATACATTCTCCCTTCCAATCCGTTAGGATTAAAAGTGTTTCCGCTCGTAAGAGCCATAACCGTTCATGAAATGAACCATAACCGTTGCGAACCTGTCTCGAGCTTTGTGGAGAGAGCAACCAATACCGCTCTATTAGAGCCATCATTTGATACTCTATACGGAATGATATTCATGTAGTGGTCGAGTGGTCAGTGAAGATTGTTGTGCAAACTTGATCGCCTCAATTTCAGCTTTTGCTGAAGTTAATGCAGTGATGAATGGTATATTTAATTCAACTGCAAGGCGCCTCATTGCATAACCGTCGCGTTTAGCGCGATATGTCATGGTTGGCGTATTTACTATTAAGTGAATTTTGTGCTGACGCATTAAATCGAGGGCATTGGGTGATTTATGTTCACTAATTCTGTAAACAGTTTTAACATTAATACCGTAATTCCTCAGGAATTCTGCTGTACCTCTTGTTGCTACGATAGTGAATCCGAGATATATAAAATCATTTGCTAATTTTATGATTTTTGGTTTGTCACTGTCACGTACTGTTATATAGACTGTTCCTTTCATGCTAAATTTATTATCACTCAAAATCGCCTTGTAATATGCTGCGCCGAAATTTTTATCGATTGCCATAACTTCACCAGTTGATTTCATCTCCGGTCCCAAAATAGGGTCGACACCAGGTAATTTTAAAAACGGGAACACTGGTCCTTTTATAGATACAAAATCATTCTTAGACAATTTATAGAGTAATCTGCGGGCTTTCAAGGTTTTAATTGATCTTCCAATCATTATTTGTGTGGCACATTTCGCAAAAGGAATACCAATTGTTTTTGAAACATACGGTATAGTCCGTGATGCCCTTGGATTTGCTTCGAGTACATAAGTGTTTCCGTTCTTTATAGCAAATTGAATATTTATTAAACCTTTGATGTTCAGTGCGAGTGCGATTTTTTTAGTAGTTGATTCTATTTTTCTGATTGTTGGAGTATTTAGTGTGTATGGCGGCATGACAGAATAGGAATCACCGGAATGAACGCCTGCCTGCTCAATATGTTCCATTATACCCGCAATAAATACATCTTTATTGTCGCAGAGTGCATCAACATCTACTTCTACAGCATCAGTGATATATTTGTCTACTAATACAGGATGTTTTTTGGAAACCTGTGCTGCCGCTTTGATATATTGCTCAAGTCCTGTACGTTCATACACAATCTCCATTGCCCGGCCTCCAAGCACATAGCTTGGCCGCACGATTACTGGATAACCAATCCGTTCAGCAACTAATTTTACGTCTTCATATGTATGCCCAGAACCAAAAACAGGATGGCAAATTTTTAAACCTTTGAGCAGATTTGAAAATAATTTGCGGTTTTCTGCACGATGTATATCTTCAGGTTGTGTGCCGAATATTTCAATATCAATTTCTTTATCTCTTACGAGTTGGCTTAAATCCATTGCTAAATTTATTGAAGTTTGGCCTCCAAATTGAAGAATTATTCCCTTGCATTTTTCTTCTTCAATTACATTTAATACATCTTCTAATGTGAGTGATTCAAAATAGAGACGGGTTGATATGTCGAAATCGGTTGATACTGTTTCCGGATTATTGTTCATCATAATGGCTTCATAACCTGCTTCTTTTAATGCCAATGCCGCATGTACACAGCAATAATCAAATTCAATACCCTGTCCAATCCGGATCGGACCAGAACCTATGATCAAGATTCGTTTTTTACTTTTTTTTGTCTTCCGTACCGATTTTGTTGTGCAATATGTTGAATAGTAGTATGGAGTGACAGCCCTGAACTCACCGGCACACGTATCTACCATATTAAAACCAGGTTCGATTTTGTTCGTTTTGCGTAGTTTTCTTATTTCTTCTGAGGATTTTTCTGTAATGCGTGCAATCTCTTTATCCGGGAACCCCAGGCATTTAGCTTCCATAAGCAGATCTCTATCCAGATACTGTTTTCGCAACTTTTTCTCAATATCAAGGAGGTGTGCTATTTTATCAATAAAGAATTTATCGATCATGGTCAATTGAGCTATTTTATTTATAGAGTAACCACGGCGTAATGCTTCAGCAATGCAGAAGAGTAGGCGATCTGTTGGTACCTGTAATTCTTTTATCAACTTATGCTCTATAATTTGTTCAGGCTCAATTCCCTGTTGATCTATTTCTAAGGCTCGTATTGCCTTCATGAGAGCCTCTTCAATTGTACTGCCAATTGCCATTGCTTCGCCTGTTGATTTCATCTGTGTTGTGATATTTCGGTTAACTGTTGGAAATTTATCAAATGGCCAACGTGGTATTTTGACAACAATGTAGTCAAGAGCTGGTTCAAATGCAGCATATGTCTTTTTTGTTACGGCATTAGGGATTTCGTCCAGAAGCATGCCTACAGCGATTTTTGCACTCACACGGGCAATAGGATACCCCGTCGCTTTGGAAGCGAGTGCAGACGATCGTGAGACACGTGGGTTAACTTCAATGATTCGGTATTCCCACCTCTTGGGGTTCACGGCAAATTGTATGTTACAACCACCACAAATTTTTAAAGACCTTACGATTTTTAAACTAATGCTCCTTAATAGCTGGTTTTCTTTATCAGTTAGAGTTTGTGCTGGTGCAATAACAATACTATCACCCGTATGCACACCCATCGGATTTATATTTTCCATACTGCATATCGTGATGCAATTGTCATTGCTATCGCGCATCACTTCGTATTCGAACTCTTTCCATCCCAATAAATTTTCTTCAATAAGCACCTGGTGAATTGGCGACTGCCTAAGTCCTGTTTCAACTTTCTCCTGCAAGGCACTCCAGGATTCAGCGACACCACTACCAGTACCTCCGAGAGTATACGCTGGCCTTACAAGAACAGGATATTTTAGTTTTTTCATTGCTTCACGGGTTTCGTCAAGATTCTGGCAGACAAAACTATAAGGCATTGGTTCGTGAATAGAAGCCATAAGGTTGCAGAATGATTCACGATTCTCTGCTATTTCAATTGTTTCATAATTAGAACCGAGAAGTTCGACCCTATATTTTTGTAAGATACCTTGTCGGGCACAGTTATAGGCTAAGTTGAGTGCAGTCTGACCTCCAAATCCTGGTAAAAGACCATCGGGTTGTTCTTTTTCAATAATCTTTATTAGGGTTTTTACATCCAGTGGTTCAATATATACAATATCAGCAGTATTTTGGTCAGTCTGGATAGTAGCGGGATTTGAATTGACAATAATGGTTATGTATCCTTCTTCCCTGAGAGAGCGGCTTGCCTGAGAACCGGAAAAATCAAATTCAGCAGCCTGTCCAATAATAATTGGTCCAGAACCTATAATGAGTAATTTTTTTAAATCTTTACGTGCGGGCATAAACAGATTCCATGAACTTCCTGAATAAAAACGATGTATCATAAGGACCAGGAGCGGCTTCAGGATGAAATTGTACAGAAGAGAGAGAAAACTTTTTATGATGAATACCTTCAACCGTGTTATCATTAATATTGATCCACTCAACTTCAACATTCTTGTCTTTTTTTGTTTCGAGTGCATAACCATGATTTTGTGATGTGATGTAGATCTTATTTGAAAGTAAATTTTTTACAGCGTGATTTGAACCCCGGTGTCCAAACTTCAATTTATATGTTTTAAATCCGAGAGCAATACCGAGTATCTGATGGCCGAGGCAAATACCGAAGATTGGGTATCTACCGATCAACTTTTTTACGGTTCTGATGGTGGTGGTTACTAATTTAGGATGCTCAGGGTTTCCTGGTCCATTCGATATTACAATGCCGTCCGGCTTGAATTTTTCTATTGTCTCCGCAGTACTATTATACGGCACCTGGATCAGTGATGCGTATTTTTTTAAATTATTGAGAATACTTGATTTTACACCACAATCAATCAGGACGATACGTTTTTTGTATTTACTACTATGCATTAATACATTTTTGCAAGAAACCCTGGCGACCAAATTTATTGTATCAGGATGAGGTGAGCGTTGTATTTTTTTTAGAATGTTTTTGAGATTAGGCTGTTTTGTAGAATGTGAAACAATCATAGCTTTCATTGTACCGTATTTTCGTATTCTTAAAACCAGAGCCCGGGTATCGACATCGTATATGCATGGGATTTTTGATTGTTTGAGAAATTTCTCAAGGCGTACGCCGCGGTAGGAGAAAAAATTTGGTGCCTTTAATACGAGTCCTCTTATCTGAACTGTATTTGATTCGAAGTATTTTTTAAAAAACCCGTAATTGCCTATTAAAGGATAAGTCATTAAAAGAATTTGCCCGGCATATGATGGGTCTGTGAATGCCTCTTCATAACCGGTCATTGAGGTATTAAAGACTATTTCGCCAAAAACACTTCTCCCCGTACCAATATACTTACCTTTTATATATGTCCCATCCTCCAGCACGAGGATTGCTTTTAACATTCTAAAGATGAAGTATACATACAAAATTAGGGATGTCAACAGTCTGAAAAATGCCTAAAAATCCAAAATACCTAAACCCCGTTAGATGTGTACCCCGTTGGAAAATATTGTCCTTCAGGGTATGCGATGTTGAAGAATAAATAAAGCATGGATTTCCTACGGGGTGTACTATCTGAACGGGGTAAATACCTGAAGATATGAAGGATGGGTTTTGGGTGAGGAAGCTGGAAAATATTTATCCAGCATCCAAACCATTACCTGTAAACCAATATTGTTACATTTCTTCTATAAAATGTGTTGAAATGTTGCCGGCGATAAATTTATCATTATCCATAATTTTCTGGTGGAATGGTATTGTTGTAGGGATACCTTCAATGACAATCTCTTCAAGGGCGTGTTTCATTCGGGCAATTGCTTCCTCTCGGGAATTACCATGGCATATAAGCTTTCCTATTAAGGAATCATAATGGCTTGGAATAGTATAACCGGTAAAAATATGTGTATCAAATCTTACGCCAAGACCTTGAGGCATGTGGAAAAAGTTTATTTTACCCGGCATTGGCGCAAAGTTACGATCAGGGTCTTCGGCATTGATACGACATTCTATTGCATGCCCTTTCAGTGAAACAGCTTCTTGTTTGGCAAGCAATTTTTCACCAAGGGCTATCTTTATCTGGTTCTTTAATATATCAATGCCAGTCACCAATTCTGTAACTGGGTGTTCAACCTGTATTCTTGTGTTCATCTCCATAAAATAGAGGTTTTTATTCTCATCCATAAGAAATTCAATTGTACCGGCAGATTGATAATTAATATTTTGTGCGGCATTAATTGCAATTTTTATGAGTTTTTTTCTTAAATTTTTATCTACTCCAGTTGATGGCGATTCCTCAAGCAGTTTTTGATGTCGGCGCTGAATTGAGCATTCCCTTTCACCAAGGGCAATTACATTGCCATAACTATCGGCGAGAATCTGCACCTCAATATGTCTTGGCTTAGCTATGAATTTTTCAATGTATATTCTATCATCACCGAAGGCAGCCTTTGCTTCAGCTTGGGCAATACGAAATCCTGATTCCAGTTCTTTAGAATTACGGGCAATTTTCATTCCTTTACCACCACCACCTGATGCGGCTTTAAGCATAACTGGATAACCTAACTTCTTGATTATACTTTTCGTTTCCTTTAGTGTTTCGATTGCGCCATCACTGCCCGGAATTCCAGGGATCCCTGCTTTAGCCATCGTGCTTTTTGCTCTAATTTTATCACCCATAGCTCTAATGTGATCAGGTTTTGGTCCAATAAAGGTTATGGCGCAGGATTCGCAAATTTCTGCAAATTCAGGGTTTTCTGCAAGAAAACCATATCCTGGATGAATTGCCTTTGCCCCGGTAATTTCAGCAGCACTTATGATTCTTGTAATATTTAAATAACTATCTCTACTTGGTGGTGGTCCAATGCAAACAGCTTCATCGGCTAATCGGGTATGAAGTGCATCACTATCTATTTCAGAGTATACTGCGACGGTTTTGAGTTTTAGTTCTTTTGCAGCGCGGATAATACGTATAGCGATTTCACCGCGATTTGCAATAAGGATTTTTCCAAATTTCATAATTTCATAGAAATTTTGAATGTAAACGGATGACTACGGATTTATTTTATTTTTTATCAAATGAACCCCAACCTCGTTCAGCGGTAGCTTCGATACCAACCAACCTTAATTTAAATTCGTCAGGATTGGTGACTGCCTGTATTGCGTCATCATACGAAATCATAGCATCTTTATACAATTTGAATATCGATTGATCAAAAGTTTGCATACCATATTGTCCATAGCCTTCTTCAATAGCCGATTGGATAAGCATAGTTTTTACAGGATCCAGCAGGTAATCTTTAATTGCTGGTGTCGATAAAAGAACTTCAACTGCAGGTATTCTTCCTTTACCGTCAGCTCGTGGTAATAATCGCAATGAAACAACGCCAGCAAGTGTAGCTGCAAGGAGAACTCTAATATGTTGATGTTGATGAGGGGGATAGAATGATATAATTCGGTTGATTGTTTCTGTTGCATTTAATGTATGAAGTGTTGATAATACAAGATGTCCAGTGTCTGCTGCTTTGAGTGCTGTATCCATTGTCTCGCGATCTCTAACTTCACCGATTAGTATTACATCAGGGTCCTGACGTAAAATGTGTTTCAGGGCGATAGAAAAGGAAATGGTGTCCATTATTACTTCGCGCTGGCAGATTATTGAGAGATTATCACGAAAGAGATATTCTATCGGGTCTTCAATCGTAATTATATGACGTGACAAGGTTTCGTTGATGTGTTCAATCATTGCAGCCAGACTTGTTGATTTACCACTACCTGTAGTCCCGGTGCAAAGAACAAGCCCTCTTGGTTTTAATGCCAGATCTTTCATCACTAAAGGAAGATTTAATTCTTCAATTCTTCGGATAGAAAGTGGAATTGCCCTTATCGCAATTGCAATACTGCCTCGCTGTAAAAATACATTAACCCTGAATCTACCAATCCCTCTGACACCGATTGCAAAATCCATTTCTTTCATCCGCTCAAATGTTTCCTGTTTAGATGGAGTCATTATCTGGTAAGCCATAGTTTTTAAAACTTCCGGTGTTAATGTTTCTCCTTTTTCTGCTGCGAGCTTACCATCAACTCTGAAAACAGGACTTGCGCCCGCCTTTAAATGTAAATCTGAGGCGTTGACTTTCATCATTTTTTCAAGGAGTGTTTTTAATTCCACTTTTTATTTTTCTTCCAAGTGTTTTTATATTGGTTCAACTAAAAATAATTCTTGATTGTATTCGATTGGGTCTTCGTTTTTAACCAATATCTTAATGATTTTTCCGGCAATATCAGATTCGATTTCATTCATGAGTTTCATTGCTTCGATAATACAAACAACCTGACCAGGTTTTACTATATCGCCAATGTTAACATAAGGCGGAGTATCCGGTGCAGGTGCCATGTAGAAGGTACCGACGATAGGGGATTTAATTGCGACAAAATTTTTCTCTGTTTCAACAGGCTCTGGCTTTTCGATTTTAGTTTCTTGTACAACCGGTGCTTTGGGGACGGCCCGAGGTGGAGAATAGGTGCTATTTATTGACTTACTAATCTTTATTTTTCTACCCAATACATCAGTAATTTCAATTTCTGAAACTATGCTGTTTTCTAATATTCTGATGAGTTTTTCAATATCTTTGTACCTCATTTTAATAATCCGGATAGCCAATCTTTAAAGGATTGAAAGTCTTCTTCTTGTGGTTTGCTGGGCTCTTCCTTTTTTTCCTCAGGTTTTTCCATCTCAACTGGGGAGGGTATTGGCTTTTCTTCTGCAGGTTTTTCAACGGGTTGGGAGATTGGTTCTTCTTTTGCCACAGGTTCAGTACTTGTGAATGTTCCGGGATTTCAATAGATTGCGGGGGTTCACCCTGTTCTATTGGTTGGGAGATTGGTTCTTCTTTTGCTACAGGTTCAGGTGCTTGTGGTTGTTCAGGGGCTTTGATGGTCTGAGGAGTTTCAGCCTTTTCAGTGGTCGACTTTTCCGGCTCAAATGGTTTTAAAACATCTAATTTTTCCGTGAGTTCATCGATCGGCTCTTCGGAGATTTGGACAGGTTGAAGAGTTTCAATTTTTTCTGCGGTTTCAGTAACTGGCTTTTCTATTGTTTCTTCAGTAAGAAAATCTTCTAATGATAATATTTCTTCTTCTTTCTGTTCGGGCTCTAGTTTTCTTTCTTCGGGTGGTGGAGGCGCTTTTTTTGGTGAAATCTGTACAGGTTCTTCAGATTTTGCTGCTGCTTCTAAATCCTCAGGTTTGTAATAAGTATCAACTTGAAGACCCTTAATTTTTTCTTCCTTGACTTCTTCTTTCTCTTCACTAAATTTCTTTTTTAACTCCTCTACCTTTTGTTGTAACACTAAATCAGAGGGGTCAGTGAAAAGGAGCTGTTCATAGATTGACAATGCATTAACGTTATCCCCCTGTTTTTCGTATTCTTCAGCCATTGCGACAGTATAGAGCTGTTCTCCCTTTTGAAGTGATTCGAGTTGGGTGAGTTTTTCCTTTGCTGCAGCATCAAAGGGGTCAAGGGACAGGAGACCTTTATACGCTAAAATTTGTCCTTTTTCATCTTTTAAGGATGCACAGGTTTCAGCTGTCATTCGTAAAGCAATTATATTATCAGGAGCGAATGTTAGAGTTTTTTCAAAATATTCTTTTGCCTGGGTAAACATTCTTTTGTCATAATAACATTTACCAATGATCAAATATGCAAGCGGATATTGGGGATGATGTTCTAATCCTTTATTCAATATTTCAATGGCTTCATCTAGCATTTTGTTTTTTCTATAAGCATCAGCAAGTTGAACAAATATTCTTGATTTTGGATCTTTATTATAACGTTCACTAAGCTTGGTAATTTCAGAAAAATCTTGTTCCGGCATATCTTCCTCCATTAGATATAATTATATTAATCATATTATTGAGTTTGTCAAGACTCAGTATTGTTTATTAGTTTAAATGAATTTATCATAACTTTCAGGGCTGTAAAATAGTCGCTTTTGCGTTCTCCCGGATTAAAAAGCATACCGTCAATGATATAAATTGTATCTTTTGCAACAAGGAAGTAGGAGACAAACGGTCCCCCTGCCACAAGCGAATCATTTTGCCAAACACCATTCAGTTTTATACCCTTCATATTCTTAAATTCGATTTTTTCAGTATAAGTTAAATCTTTTAATATATAATCGCCATTGTAGTATTTGTTGGTAAGTGAGTCGCGTTTGTTCATTACGAACGAGGTGGTTAATTCTTCTTTTATTTTCTCTTTGTAGAAAAAGACACTTCGATCTGGGAAATGAGCATGTACAAAAATGAAGTTTTCATCTTTATAAGTAGAATCGATCAGCCATCTTTTTTTCACATCAAAGGTTATACCAAATCTTCTTAGAACTTTTTTTAGTTTCTTATCGAAACCATTACTATAATAATTTTCTTTTACCCTTAAATAATAATTATCCTCTAATATTTCCGTAATCATATTTTTGTATTTTATTAATCCTGATTGAATATAATCAGGATTAGATACCGCTAAGATAATTGCAAGTTGCCCCTTTGACCATAGATTATTCAATTTAAATAGACTAAAGGTGTCACTTTTTGTAGCCTCCTCAGCTTCGGGATTCAAGAGTATTCTTATAAATTCATCTTCTAATGAACCATAAAGTAAGATGGTGTGGAATTTGTTGAATTTTTTAATTGATATATCTGGTACAAACAAGAATGAAAATAACTCTTCCTTTTGAGGGAGATAGCTGTAGATTTGTAGATTATTCATGATTAAGCTTGTATCGATTATTGATGATATTATAACAATATCTCTGCTTCTACCTATGTTGGGTGGTACCTTGGTGCAGGATAGAGATAAACTACCTAAAACTAAGAGTAGAACACCAAAACAAAGATAAATGTTGTTTGTTTTAACGAAAAATATATTCATATTTTCCTCCTTAACCAATCCGCAATAATTGTTCTTTTGTTGCTAATTTAGTTAATCTCTTTTGTATTACATAATATTCAGAAGAACTTATTTCCGGGTCCTTTTTTACTAATTCAAATGCATCATCACGCGCCAAGAATAATAAATCTTTATCATTTTCCAAATCACCTATTTTTATATCAGGTAACCCATGCTGTCTTTTGCCTAAAATTTCTCCTGGACCACGCAATTGAATATCTTTTTGAGCAAGGGCAAAACCATCGTTGTTTTTTTCGAAGAAAGATATTCGTTCAAATGTTTCGGGCGGGACATAGCGATTCAAAAAAAGAAAGCAATATGATTTTTGTGCGCCTCTCCCAATACGTCCCCTCAGCTGATGCAGTTGTGCTAAACCGAATCTTTCTGGGTGCTCAATTAGCATCACGCTTGCATTTGGTACATCCACTCCTACCTCTATGACTGTTGTGGCAACAAGTATATTTAAATTCCCACTGCGAAATTCATTCATTATATTCATCCTTTCTGAGGTTTTTAACCTTCCATGAATCACTCCAACCGAGTATTCTGGAAAAGCATTGACTATTTCTTTATAAACCTCATTGACCGATTTTAGTTCCAATGTCTCGGATTTTTCGATTATTGGGCAGATTACAAATGCCTGTCTGCCTTTAGACAATTCTTGTTTGACAAATTCAAACGTGGTAACTTTTTTCTTGTCATTGATAATTTTGGTCACCACCGCCCCACGACTGGGTGGTTTTTCTCTCAGCATAGAAATATCTAAATCGCCGTAAAGCGTGAGTGCAATCGTCCGGGGAATTGGGGTTGCTGATAAAACAAGAAAATCAGGATTTATACCTTTGTTCACTAAGGCAGCTCTTTGCATAACACCGAATCGATGCTGTTCATCAACAACCGCCAGTCCGAGTTTATTGAACAAAATCTCCTCTTCAATGAGTGCATGGGTGCCGAAGATGACATGTGCCTCGCCACTTTGAATTTTTTGGATTGTTTCTTGCCTTTCACTTCCTTTTATGCTACTTGTCAGAAGCAGTGATTTAACATTAAGTTTCTTCAATATTTTGGAAAGGACACTATAGTGTTGTTCCGCAAGTATCTCGGTCGGAGCCATTAAGACTGCTTGGTAGTCGTTCTCAACCGAGACAAGCATAGCATAAAGCGCGACAACTGTTTTCCCGGAGCCGACATCACCTTGTAGTAAGCGATTCATAGGTCGCGGGCGTCCCATATCACTCACTATGCTTTTTATTACCTCAATCTGTCCTCTGGTTAATTCAAACGGGAGTGTTTCAACAAATTTTTGAGTCAATCTACCTTTTTCATTAAGTGGTATGCCGGTTTCGTTCATAGCCTTCATTTTACGTTTTGCAAGCATCAATTCAAAAAAGAAAAATTCATCATAGACCAGGCGTCGCCGTGCGGCAACGGCTTTTTCAATTTTCACAGGGAGGTGTAGATTACGTAACGCTTCACTTAATGTCATTAGACTATGTTTTTTAATTAATGATTGGGGTAATGTTTCTTGTATTTCAACAAGGCACTTATCGAGTGAGATTCTTACTGCTCTTTTTATATCCCATAAACCGAGACCTTCGGTCAAAGGGTAGACAGGGATAATAGACCCGTGTGTTTTTTTTGTTATTTCTTCTTCACTTATTATTTCGTAAAGCGGATTCACGAATTGCCCGCCGTGGAAAAAGCTGATCTTACCTGAAATTATAAGCCAATCTCCCACCTTAAGTTTTTTTATTAGATCAGGACGGTTGAACCACTTTAGGTTAATTGAACCAGAATCGTCAGTCAATCGGACTTTAGTCAACTTAAGCCGATTTTTTATTTTTTGTAATTCGACCAGTTGAATCTTACCGATAACGGTTGCCTCATCGTTGATTTTTAAGTTTTTTATTTTTAAAATATCGGAATAGTCGATATACCTTCTCGGAACTAAAAAAAGTAGATCGTTAACTGTTTCAACACCAATTCTTCTGAAATAGAGTGATCGTTTTGGCCCTACACCTTTTATATATTGGACCGGACTGCTTAATTTAAGATAAGTTTTTTTTGCCACTACCTAGGTTTTGATATTTGTTCCATCTCTTTATGAAACGTATCTGGGTTGAGTGCCTTAGATTCGGCTTCCTCCTTTGTGATAATTTTTCTTTTAACCATATTGGCTAAGCAGGCATCAAAAGATATCATACCTGATTGTTGAGAGGTTTGTAAAATCGATGAAATTTGATGAATCTTTGCCTCACGAATTAAATTCCTGACTGGTGGAATTGCTATAAGTATTTCATATGCTGCAATTCTGCCGTTACCATCAGTGCGTTTTAATAGATCCTGAGAAATTATACAAAGAAGATTCAATGAGAGTTGCATCCTTATTTGGTTTTGCTGGTGCGAAGGAAATACGTCTATAATACGATGGATTGTAGATATCGTATCTGCAGTATGTAATGTAGTTATGACCAGATGTCCGGTTTCTGCCGCGGTTATTGCCAGGCTGATTGTTTCCAGATCTCTCATTTCACCGATAAGAATTATATCCGGGTCCTGTCTTAGAACGAATTTCAATGCGTCAGCGAAGGAATTGGTATCTCTACCGATTTCTCTCTGGGTAATTAGCGCTTTCTTATTTGTATGAATAAATTCAATTGGGTCTTCTACTGTAACTATGTGGCAGGTATCATTTTCATTGCGGTGATTCAATAACGCAGCTTGTGTCGTAGATTTACCGCAGCCAGAAGGTCCGGTAACTACAATTAGGCCGCGCGGTCTTAGGGTTATTTCTTTGAATATCTTTGGAAAAAGTAATTCATCTATGGTTGGAATTTTAGAGGGTATAAGTCTGAAGACACCGCCAAGACTTGTTTTCTGCTTAAATAAATTAACTCTGTATCTTACACCATCAGACATTTCATAAGAGAAATCGAGTTCGAAAGTCTTTTTATATTCTTCTATCTGGTTTTTTGTTAGTAATTTCACAAGTTCTGTTTCAATATCGACCTTTGTTAAAGGTGGTAAATCGAACAATTCGAGATCTCCATTTATACGCATAATTGGTGGCGAATTAGCCTTCAATATAAGATCAGAGGCATTATATTGTTGCTGGGCTTTTAAAAGTTCGTGTATTTTCATCATGGTCTATGCTCTTTTCTAAAATTCTTCAGGGTTTGAACAGTGGGCAAGAGCCTCTTCCCGATCAATAATACCTTGATGAAAAAGATTTTTTAGGTATTGGTCCATCTGTATCATACCTAACTTGGAGCCGGTTTGAATCGAAGTATATATCTGAGGAGTTTTGCTTTCTCTTATCGCATTTCTAATTGCAGGTGTACAGAGCATAATCTCAAATGCAGCAATTCTTCCGGCACCGTCTTTCTTCCGTATTAACGTTTCCGTAATCACTGCCTGAAGCGCACTCGATAGTTGGAGGCGAATCTGCTGTTGTTGTGAAGGAGGGAAAACATCTATTATTCTGTCGATTGTTTGAACTGCGTCGATTGTGTGTAGGGTTGAGAAGACAAGGTGTCCAGTCTCAGCAGCTGTAATTGTTTGTGCTGTTGTTTCAAGGTCACGCATTTCACCAACCAGGATAATGTCTGGATTCTGTCTTACAATGCGACGTAAGGCTTCAGCATAGGATTTTGTATCTATACCAATTTCGCGTTGTTCAAAAATGGATTTATTGTCTCGATGTAAAAATTCCATTGGGTCCTCGACAGTTATTATATGCTTTTTTTGAGTTCGATTTATGTGTTCTAATATCGCTGCAAGAGTGGTCGATTTACCACTTCCAGTTGGACCGGTAACGAGAACCAAACCGCGGTTTAATTCGGCAATATTTTTAAAGACAGCAGGGAAACCCCATTCATCAATTGTTTTTATTTTTAGAGGAATAATACGCATAACAGCAGCAGTATGTCCCATTTGTTTGAAACAGTTAACCCGGAATCTCGCAATACCAGGAATTTCGTACGCCATATCAAGTTCTTTTGCTTCCTCGAACTTTTTTTTCATAGCCGGAGATATTAAACCATAGATGAGTTCATCTAAGTCCTTATCGTCGAATACGGGCTGATCCATTTTTTCCAAATTTCCAGCAACGCGAATAATAGGAGGTTCGCCAAACCGCAGGTGTAGGTCAGAGCCCTCCCTTAATACTAATTCTTCTAAAAGAACATCAAGTTCTACTTTTGCCATAAGATAATGCCTATGTTCTCAGACCAAATTGTTTGGTGTGGGGGCAAATGCCTAAATTTCTAAACATCTAAATTCCTGTAATTAAGGCAGCTCAAACTTAAAGAATGCCCGAAAACCTATTGATGTATCGGTAATCAGGGTGAGTATTTTTGAAGATGAAAGTTTGATAGTATATAGCATTGTATCAGGAAATGTAGTGTCAGGCATATAGATACTTATGTTTGTATCGGGATAGGATAATGCTGTATCGAAAAGAGAATTTGTGAGATTTATCAAGCTTTCGGGTTCAGTAGTGAAAGCCTGATATACTGAAATCGAGCAGGCATCAAAGTCTGCTAATTGTGCAAATGTAATATGTAATGTGTCACCACCTAATGTATCCTCAGTAGGTTCATAAAAGTGTTGGCTGGCTGGAATGGAGATGTCAGTAGTGATAAAATAATCTACATCATTATCGTTCAAGAAACCTAATCTATAATATACGATGGTATTGGCACTGAGGATTGTATCGCTGTCATTATAATACATTTCATCCTCAATTGGACTTAAGGTGTCAATCGTTGCAAAGTTGTTTGAGTCACCAATGCTTCGTTGAACGATTATTCCTTCTCCGTCTGGTCTTCCGAGTGTCCATGTCCAGGAAAGATTAACCAACACGTCTTCTCTTTCTCCTAATAAATCACTTTCCAACTTTAAGACCTCGGTTGTGTGTTTGAGAACACAATCAAGATTAATCTCGATGCCGGTGTCGCACGAGAGAAATATCAATATTATTAGTGCCCCAATTATTTTTTTCATAATTATTCTCCTTTCATTTCGTTATTTTTAAGATAACTACGTTATCTTATACTTAAGCATAATCAATTTTAGGGTATTTGTCAAGTATAAAGTAGGGTATTAATATCTGAATTTCGACTTCGATATTGTAAGGCAAATACCGATAGCCATAAAACAAGCAAGAAGGGATGAACCACCATAGCTCATAAAAGGTAAGGGAACACCTGTTATCGGTAATAATCCCATTGTCATACCGATATTCAAAAATGTTTGATACCCAATCCAGGCAAAAACACCACTTACAAAGATGCTCGCAAATTTGTTTTTTGTTTCTTTTGCCAAAACGAGTAATCTATATAACAAGTATACAAAAATAAGAGTTGTTAAGATAATGCCCACCAAGCCAAATTCTTCTCCAAGACAGGAGAAGATAAAATCGGTATGTTTAGCTGGAAGAAATTCCAGTTTCTTTTGCGTTCCGGATAAAAAGCCCTTTCCTATGAGTCCTCCTGATCCTATTGCAATCTTTGATTGGATTATTTGCCATGATATTCCTCGGGGATCGACCCATGGTGAGAAGAAAGAAATAATTCTATGCTGTTGATATTCTCTTAATGAATTCCAAACTACCGGCATTGTCAGTCCGGCGAGAAAATTGCTTACCAAACCGTAGATGAAATCGCTCATTTGTTTGTGGAAGAATAGAAATATTGTTAAAGCCGCAAAGTAGGCAACCCAGATATATATTGAAAAACTTGCAGCGGCAGACACGATCGGGGAGAAGAAGATGAAGATTTTTATGGCCGGCATACCTGTCCAGTATAACATCAAAATTAGAATCGGAAAGAAAATTTGGGCGGCTCCTAAATCTGGTTCCAGAAAAATAAGAATAGCGGGTATCGTAACGATAACAAGAGGTGCCAATATATCTGAAAAATTTTTGACTTTTTTTCGGGAAGCTAAAAAACTCGCCAAAAAAAGGATAGTAGCAAACTTTGCAAATCCTGATGGTTGTATAGATATTGCTCCAAGTTTAAACCACCGTTTAGGATATGCTCCATGTGTAAATAGTAGTATAAAAAGGAGCAGCATAATGCCGATATAAATGAATGGCGCCAGATTTAGCCATATTCTTGGAGATATTTTAGAGAAGATAAATGCCATAAAGACCGCTATGACAAACCATATAATTTGTTTAAAAAATATGGCTGAACCGGCGGTTGAAAAGATCATTGCAAGGCCAATAAGAGATAGGATTATTGCTGCTGCAATAATGTCCAGATCAAGTCTTTTTGGCATGATGAACTGCGTTTCTCTGAATCAGGAAAGACTTCATGATTTTTCCCGCGATAGGAGCAGCTATACTGGCTCCATGCCCAGCATTTTCGACAAACACAAATACCAGAATTTGTGGGTCATCACTCGGCGCAAAACCAACAAATAGAGAGTGGTCTTCACCATGCGGATTCTGTACTGTTCCTGTTTTGCCGCATACTTCGAAATTATCAACGCGGGCAAGCGTGCCTGTACCAAAGGAAACAACCCCTTTGAGTCCTTGCTTAACTGTCTCTATTGCTTGTTTTGAGATGGTGGTTGTGTGATAATCGTATTTTTCTCTTTTCTTAACATGCGGGATTGGTATTTCTCCATTATTCGCAAATACAGTAAAGGCGTATGCTAATTGTAATGGAGTGACTAATAAATCACCCTGGCCTATACTTAAATTGAACATGTGTCCTTCAGTCCAGTTCATGCCGTATTGTTTCTCGAGCCATTGCCGATTTGGTAGAAAGCCGCTTTTCTCGTTAGGTAAATCAATCAGCGTTCTTTTGCCAAAACCAATATCGTTTGCCCTTGAAAATAATGTGTCAATTCCTATATAGCTTCCTAATTGATAGAAGTAGATATCGCAAGAATAAATTATTGCGTTAACAAGATTAAGTTTTCCGTGAGTTTTCCAGCATTTGAATATTCTTCTCCCTAAACGATATTTTCCTCGACAGGGAGTGAAACATTTTTCTTTTGTGATCATTTTGGAATCTAATGCGGCAAGGGCAACAAAAGGTTTAAATGTGGAGCCACAGGGATAACAGCTCATTATTGCGCGATTATACAATGGGGCATCAGGAGAGTTATTTAATATCTGCCATTCTTTTTTCTCTAATCCATGTACAAAAAGATTTGGATCAAATCGAGGTTTTGAATAAAGTACCAGAACTTCACCGTTTTGGGGATTCAAACAGACGCATGCTGCCCTTTCGTAGTTTTCTAAATATACTGCTACTGATTCTGTTAATGCCAAATCGATTGTTGTGTATAAGTGTTTGCCATAAACAATCGGTGTTGGTCTTTTTTCTGTAATTTTTCCGACCTCTCTTCCTCGAGCGTCGACTTCGATATATTCAATACCATCAGTACCTTTAAGATGATTTTCATAGTATTCCTCCAGTCCCATTCTTCCTATATAAGCATTGATTGAATAATTTCCATCACTTTTTATTTCAGCGTGAGTTATTTCACCCACATAGCCAAGGAGATGGCAGAAAAGCTCTCCGTATGGATAATTCCTGAGTGGCTCAACGCCTACCTCAATACCTTTTAGTATATCCATATTTTCTTCGATTGTCGAAAGTTGCTTATAAGATATGTCATGAGCTATTTTAACTGGCATGTAAGGATTTTTTTCCATCCTGAATTTTTCTTCGATTGTTTTTTCATTAATATTCAGGATTCGAGTTATTTTTTTCAATGTGGTCTTATCGATCGATGTTCGGATAACAGAAACATAAAATCCTGGTCTTGTATTCGCGATCTCGATACCATTGCGGTCGAAAATTTTACCCCGTGGTGCCGGGATGCGTTTTTGCCTGATTCGGTTTTTGTCTGAGAGCCTGTAATACTTTTTTCCTTCTATTATTTGTAGTCTGATTGTGGAAAGAATAATTAGAACGAACGCTACTACAATTATATTACGAAGTAATTTGAATTTTGTTATATTTTTATCCAATTTTTATAGACCAGTCTATTTAGCAACATAAATATTGGAAAAAAGGCTATGCTGGTTATGATAATCGGTTGAATCGCTAATGGGGCAGAGACTACGAGATGTATTATTGCTATTTTGGTGAGGTAGAAAGTTGTGAAAATTGCAAATGTTACTACCGGGCTATGAACAATATATTTTTTAATATACACAAGTGTTTGTGCGAGTATTATATAAACAAGTATATTGAAACCAAGAACAACAGGATAATATAAGTCGATAAGAAGCCCTGCAAAAAAGGAAAACAATAAAACAAATCTCTCGTCTTCTTGAAAGGCGACAAAGAAAATAAGGATTGCTATTAAGTCAATGTAAAGGTTAAAAGGTAAAAAGATATACAATAAAGCGATATAAAGGATATATTTCACCTGCCTGACCCCGGCACAAATAATTCAGTATCACTTTGTTCCTTGTAATTATATTGTTCTTTGTATTCATTATTTGCTGTAATTGTGCTGCCGGATATTATGTAGACATGCGTGAGCCGGTTGATTTGGACACCTGGTGTAATATAAACAGGTTTGAAGAATAGATCGTCGCCACGCTCAATTTTTTTGACGCGGCCAATGAAAATACCCTCGGGAAATATTTCACTCATCCCTGATGTATAGACAGCATCACCAATATTTATCGCATCATTTATTTTTATAAAATCGAATATCACATTGCCTTTGTTTTTGACAATTCCATGGATGCCAGTATTAACATCGATTGCACTTACTGTAAATCCTTTATTTTCTATAGTTTCGACAATACTATAATTAAATCCGACGTATTTTATCTTTCCTACTAAACCATTTATAGATATCGCAGGTTGATTCACATACAGCTTCTGCCTTTGTCCTGTATCGATATATAGATATCCATTGATGTTTGATGGGTCGCGACCAATAATCTGCGTTCTCAGTAATTTGTATTTTGTTGTCTTTAATTCAGTTGTGTCGCGTAATATTCTTTTTTTTAATTCAGCATTTTCTAATTGCAACTGGCTTACTACTGTTTCGAGTTTTGTGATGCGGGTATTTGAGACTGTTAAAAATTGCAAGAATTGAGTGATGGTCTTAACTGGGAGTAATAAAACTGAGGAGAGCGGCGCAGCTAACTGCAGTTTAACTCGTTCATTCAAGGATAGAAATGTTGTTGCTATAATAAGTAAAATAGAAAACAGTATTAGCTGACGTCGAGACAACTATTCTCTCTTCATCTGAAATATTACTTTTTCATATTGAGACATATCATCAAGAATTCTACCTGCACCAATAACAACAGACTTATGTGCATCCTCAGCAATCTTAACTGGTAGGTTAGTCTCTTCTCTAATAAGGGCATCAATGCCTCGTAAAAGAGAACCACCACCAGCCATGTAAATGCCAGAATTTACTATGTCAGATGCCAGCTCGGGTGGTGTTTTTTCTAAGGTCAGTCGGATTGCCTCGATTATCATTGATAGAGGTTCTTGAATTGCATCTCTTACTTCGTGGCTTGTTAATCTAATCGTCTTTGGAATGCCTGATACCAAATCCCTTCCTTTTACTTCAAGATTGTTGTCTGTATTCGTTGGGAAGGCATTGCCAAGGTCGATTTTTATTTGTTCTGCGGTCTGTTCGCCGATGATTATATTGTAATTCTTTTTTATATATTGTAATATTGCGTCATCCAATTCATCTCCTGCAACCCTTATTGAGTTGTTCGTTACAATGCTCGATAGTGCAATAACAGCAATTTCAGTTGTCCCGCCGCCAATGTCAATAACCATGTTGCCTGTTGCAGAGTGTACTGGAAGGTCAATGCCAATAGCCGCGGCAATGGGTTCAGAGACCAGAAATACCTCACGCGCACCGGCGGCTTCTGCTGAATCCCTGACTGCTCTCTTTTCGACCTCGGTTATACCTGACGGTACACAGATTATTACTCTCGGTCGAGTAAATAATTTCCTTTTTTGAACTTTATCAATAAATTTACGCAGGAGTAATTCCACCATTTCAAAATCAGCAATAACACCATCCTTCATTGGTCGGATGGCTTTAATATCGTCAGGGGTTCTGCCCAACATTTTTTTTGCCTCGGTTCCAATTGCCAGACATTTCTTCGTGTTTGTGTCAATTGCAACAACTGTTGGCTCATTCAGAACGACCCCACGACCTTTAACATATATCAAGGTTGTGCAGGTTCCTAAATCTATCGCAACATCACTAACAAACTGGTTTTTTAGAACCCGAAATAACTTTAACAGAGAATTTAATTTAAAAGCCACTTGAATTTCCTCCTTTATTCAATAATATTTATTTTTTGCTTAAAGTCAAGGGAAAAAGTAAGACAAGGGGACAAGGGGACAGGGTGACAAGGTGATCTCAATCAATTGTAGTCGCCCGTCTTGACACTACTTATTTATCGTGTAAACTTACAGAGGAGGTAAGAATGAAAAAGGAAAGAAGAAAAAAAAGTGAACAGAGAAAGAAAAAAAGGAGGAAATTACTTACTGAAGATGAATTCCGGAAGATGATCAATACTGGTAAAACAGCAAAAGACGATAAGAGATTATGGACCAAACGCCGTAAGACCAAGAGACGAAAAAGGCAGGTTGGAGTATAGCTGAAGACACGCTGCGCTGGAGACACGCTATGCTGAAGACACGCAGGACAAGTTCCAAGAGCCAAATTCCAAGAGACAAGAGACAAGGAGACCAGGGGATCAGGATATCAGATGATCAGAAGATCAGGAAATTAAGGGGGGGTTAATCAATTGTAGTCGCCTGATTCATCAGGCTTTAAACCATTACCTGTTTCGATAAATCGGATGACTACACTCGATGGTTGAGTTGCCCGATTCACCCACGCCCCTCGCAGAGGAGCGGGGTTCATCGGTTTCCATCTGCTGAAATCTGTTTGAATCAAAGTTTACTATGTAAACTAAAGAAATTAAATGAACCAAAAAACCCTTCGCTTTTTTATTCAAGCCCAGAAGGGCTTTCCCACAATTCTAATTATTTACTGTGGGAGCGGGCTTCTGTCCGCGATGATCATTCCAATGAAATATTGACAGAGTGATTATTATCGTTATAATAAATTGTTATGCCGATAATTAAATTTTACTGTAATAAATGTCAGCATAAATTTGAAGAATTGATATTGAAGAATGGAGGGTTGAATTCAGTTAAATGCCCAGAGTGTAAAAATACAGATCTAGAAAGATTATACTCAACATTTGCTTTTAGTGGTAACAGTGGATTTTCAAGTAGCATAGGATCATCCTGTACAGATTGTTCAAAAGACAGTTGTACAGGTTGTTCAAAATAAAAGGAGGAAAAATGAGAAGAGAACTTTTAGTGGAAAAGATTGCAGAGAAGTTTGGCCCTGCTTTTACCAAGTCTGATATTGAAAAACTGATTGACGCCTTTTTAGATACAATCTCGGAGATTTTGATTAAAAATAAAAGGGTCGAATTGCGGAAATTTGGTACATTTGAACTTAGAAGACGTCCGGGCAGGAGTGCAAACGCTCCAAAGACTGGTAAAGCGTACACATTGCCTGATCGATATGTTCCATTTTTTAGAGCTTCTAAAATATTCAAGAATGAGATCCATAATAGGGTAAAACCTGAATAGTACAAGCGAGGTGATATTGATAAATTTACGTTTTGTAACACGGTCTCCATAATTACTTCTAATGCTATCGGTTACATTAACTGTTTGTTCACATTATATATATTTATAGTAATCAAAGGAGGTATATGAACAAAATAATTAGCTATAGGAATTTTTTAAATTCCTATGCAAAAGTGTTATTTATATTAATGCCGCTGTTATTATTCGGTGGTACGGTTGGTAAGGTAAGCGGTAGGATAACAGATGTTGAAACGAATGAGGCACTTTGTGGTGTCGATGTGTTTATATCTGCGTTTGAGATTGGAGGAGCAACAGATGAAGATGGCTATTTCTTTATTCTGAATGTGCCGCCGGGCAAGTATGATGTCGAAAGTTCGATGATAGGTTATCGTTCTGAGATCAAAAAAGGTGTTGAGGTGTTTGTTGATCGAACAACCTATTTGAATTATAAACTAAAGCCTACGATTATTGAGATTGAAGAACCGATAATCGTTATTGCAAAAAGGCCGGTTATTGAAATAGATATGACCTCAAAGGAGACAAGGATAACAAGACGCGAATTAGATGTTATGCCAGTAGAAAAACCGATTGAGGTAATTGCCTTGCAAGGTGGTGTTACAACTGACGCCGCAGGTAACCTGCACGTACGAGGTGGTAGAACCGGTGAATTGGCATACTACATTGATGGTATTGAAGTATCTAATCCATTGCTTGGAAATGCACCCAGTTTAAATAAAAATCTAATATCAGAAATGTCTTTTCTCTCGGGAACTTTTAATGCTGAGTATGGTAATGTGATGAGCGGAGTAGTTAATATTATTACACCAGAAGGAGGTAGAAAGCTTTCAACTCATCTTGAATATACTTCTTTAATGATCAACAATTCGCCGTATCGTAAAAAGGATTGGATAAACGATTTGGATACTACATGGTATGATGCCCATCGGGATACATCGGACAATTCTATGTACAAAGACCAGGATCTTTTAGCATTCAGAGGCTTGCCATTTTTGGGTGAGGTTAATGCGAGTGTCGAAGGTTCGATTCCGTTCGACCAGAATACTCGTTTTTTCATAGGCGGTAACTATCTTAATCAAGAGTCTTATATGCCTTTTGGCTATGAACTATCCCGTTCAGCAAATGCAAAATTAACTCGAAAATTTGGCCCAAATTTCAAATTGTTTATCAATGGTCAATATGTTGATAACGAAACTCAGCATTACAATCATGTTTACAAATATCTCTATTATGGTTATGAAGAGGAAGGCGTTCAGTATTTAGTTCATTATGCGAAAAGTTTGAGGGCTATTATAGGTTTAAATCATGCACCCACGAACTCTTTTTTCTATAATGTTCGTTTTGGTTATATAGTAGATAGTATAAAAACAGAAGTGCCGGGTTTAAGCGAAGATACAATTATCGAGCCGGTCCGCGATAACTATTCTGAGTTTTATATTTCAGGATACCCCATATTCAGGCAGGAGGCAATTACAAAAAAATATATTTTTAAAGCGGATTTTAATCTTCAGGTTGGTAAAATGCACAGTTTCAAATTTGGTATAGTAAATAATTTCTACAATTTTAAACATACGAGACGCGAGCAGCTATTTGCAAGGGGTCCTATTGTTTATCAAGACTATGAAAGAGAACCTATTGATGGCGCACTGTTTTTACAGGATAAGATTGAACATCGCTACTTAGTTATAAACGCAGGGTTGCGATTTGATTATAATTATCCAAACGCGATCATGTGGGAGGATATTGAAGATCCATTATCAGAGACAAGTGAAGTAGAACTACAGTATCAATTATCCCCGCGTCTTGGGTTGTCCCATCCGATTACTGATAATGCTATGTTACATTTTGCCTATGGTCATTTCTTTCAGACGCCGGCGTATGAGATTATGTATTTCAATAGCAATTATATCCCCTATCCTGAGAGTATACCGCGCTACGGCCTTGTTGGAAATCCTCGTATATTGCCACAGCGTACTACTGCTTATGAAGTTGGGGTGAAGTATGCGATTAAAGAGATCTATGGAATTGATATAACATTGTTTTTGAAAGACATCAGAGATCTGCTTGCAACGACTGAGGTGAGAAAATTCCCATATAATTATATTATTTACACTAACCAAGATTTTGGGAGTGTTAAGGGGATTGATTTTACATTAAAAAGAGAACTCGTTTCTGGTTTTGGGCTTACTATTAACTATACGTATCAGGTCGCCCGGGGTAATCGTTCTTTTGCCATGCAAGGTTTTTATGATGTCTATACTGGTATGCCCGAGAGGATGAAAGAATATTACCTGGATTTTGACCGAAGACATACTTTTTCCAGTAATCTCGAGATTCTCACTGGCACATTGGGCGGTATTAGTGTTAATTTCAGAGCTGCAAGCGGTTTACCATATACGCCATACATTAGTGAGGGTGTTGTGGTTGAAGAAAATTCCGGTCGTAAAGATGCGGAGTATTCGCTCGATATAATGATTCATCAGGGTATTAGATTAGGCACAACAACAGTCGACTTCTTTGTTAAAGGTATTAATATTACTGACCATTTAAATCCACGATATGTTTATTCGCGAACTGGTAAACCCTGGGATTCAGGCGAAGAAGCAGGTGGTTTAATGGGTTCACGTGACTATATTATAGATCCCTCAAATGTTGGTCCGCGCAGATTAATTAAAGCAGGTATGAGAATAAGGTTATAGGAGAATTGATAGTTCTTGCTGGAGTAGAGCCTTTAGGCTCGTCAATATTGGCTATTAGCGATAAGCCATTAGCAATTATTCACTGGACGGGGCTAAAGCCCCTACTCCTGAAAAACGAAAAAATCATAGGGAGATGATATGCTTTTAATTCTTTTTTTATTATTATATCCTGAAGCCGACAAGGCGATAGGTGTTTCAGATAAAGGTGAACTGTCAAATGTAACCTCAAATTTTGGGTTGATTGCTAATCTCCACTATTTTGCACCGGCATTT